>Ga0335069_10004901_pt1 | contig 19727 bp, 10 predicted proteins | sample Lox_Sample_11_FD_206714 | JGI IMG/M metagenome (GOLD analysis project Ga0335069, IMG submission 206714) | Soil microbial communities from Loxahatchee National Wildlife Refuge, Florida, United States - Lox_Sample_1.1 | ecosystem: Environmental > Terrestrial > Soil > Wetlands | place: USA... | reverse complement strand
CGACCGGCAGGACGAGGTGCTCGATCTGATCCAGCTGGAGAATGGCAAGGCCCGCAGGCACGCCTTCGAGGAGATCATCGACGTGGCGCAGGTGAGCCGCTACTACGCCCGCACCGCCGCGCGCTACCTGCGCTCGCACCGCCGTGCGGGGGCGATTCCCGCGCTGACACAGACCTGGGAGTGTCACCACCCGAAGGGCGTGGTCGGCGTGATCTCCCCCTGGAACTACCCGCTGACGCTCGGCATCAGTGACGCTCTCCCGGCGCTCGTCGCCGGGAACTCGGTGATCGCCAAGCCGGACGGGCAGACGCCGTATACCGCGCTATGGGCCGCGGAACTGCTGGAAGAGGCGGGCCTGCCTCCGGGTGTCCTGCAGGTGGTAACCGGCTCAGGACCGGAACTGGGGACGCCGCTGATCGAGCACTGCGACTTCCTGATGTTCACCGGCAGCACCCGGGTCGGGCGGATCGTCGCGGCCCAGGCGGCCGCGCGGCTCACGGATTACTCGATGGAACTCGGCGGGAAGAACGCGATCCTCATCCTGGCCGACGCCGATCTCGCCAGGGCGGTCCCCGGGGCCGTCCGGGCGGCGTTCTCCACCACCGGCCAGCTGTGCATCTCGATGGAGCGGATGTACATAGACGCCGCGGTGTGGGGCGATTTCGTCCCGCGCTTCGCCAAGGCCGCCAGGTCGCTACGCCTGGGCCACTCGCTCTCCTACAAGGCGGACATCGGCTCGCTGATTTCGGCGAAACAGCTGGACACGGTGATCCGCCACGTCGGCGACGCGGTCGGCAAGGGCGCGACGGTGCTGGCCGGCGGCAAAGCGCGGCCCGATATCGGCCCCTATTTCTACGAGCCCACCGTGTTGACGGACGCATCCCCTGACATGGCCCTCTATGCCGACGAGACGTTCGGGCCAGTCATCTCCCTGTACCGCGTCAGCGGCCCGGACGAGGCCGTTGAGCGGGCCAACGACAGCTGTTACGGCCTGAACTTCTCCGTCTGGACCCGCGACGTCCGCCAGGGCCGGCGGATCGCCAGCCGTCTGGAGGCCGGATCCGTCAACGTCAACGAGGCCTATGCGGCCACCTGGGGGTCCGTCGACGCGCCCATGGGCGGCTGGAAGGACTCGGGCGTTGGCAGCAGGCACGGCGAGCACGGAATCCTCAAGTACACCGACGCCCAGACCATCTCGGTCCAGCGGCTCATGCCCATCGCGCCGCCGGGTGCGATGCCGTCGGCCATCTACGCCAGGGCAATGACAGCGGCGATGCGGGCCTTGCAGCGGCTGCCCGGCCGCAAGTAGCAGGCCGGCCCGGGTTCCTCATGCGCCGGCACGTTCGCGATTGAGGCGTGCGTAGGCTTTGCGGTTGCGCCGGTAGAGCCCGGTGAACTCCCGGAACAGCTCGTCGTAGAGTTTCGCCGGCGCCGGGTCTGGCTGGTAGCCCGCCGCCACCGGTACCCGGTCCGGTACCTGGTCGAACGTGAGCTCGCCGAGTGCGACCGCGGCCAGCAGGCCGGCTCCGCGCGTGCCCGCGTTGACCGGGTCGGACACCTGCTCGATGGTGCGGCCCAGCACGTCCGCGAAGATCTGGCACCAGATGTCCGAACGAGCGCCGCCTCCGATGAACCGGATCGGCTCGAGCCGGCGCCGGGTGAAGCGCTCGACCACCCCGAGCAGCCAGCGGGTGTTGAGCGCTACCCCTTCGAAGACCGCCCGTACCAGGTCCTCGCGGCCGGCCGAGAGCGACAGGTTGTGAAATCCGCCGCGCACGAACCGGTCCTCCACCGGGGTCCGCTCGCCGTACAGCCACGGGGTGAAGAGCACCCCGTGGCTTCCGGGCGGGGCCTGCCCGGCCATCCGGTCGAACTCCCGGTATGCGGAGGCCGGCGGGTCGTCGCCGAACAGCACCCGGTCGCGCAGGAAGGTCAGGGCGGCCCCGGCTGTCTCCTGCTCGTCGGCGATGAAGTACCGCCCCGGTACCGGCGAGGGCAGCGAGGCCACGTTGTGCAACAAGTCGGTCTTCTTGAAGGGCACGTGACAGGTCAGCCAGGATGAGGTGCCGACGTACAGGTGCGCCTGGTAGTCGCGGGTGGCCCCGGATCCGATCGCCGCCGACTGGAGGTCAGGCGTGCCCACCACGACCGGGATGCCCGCCGGGATGCCGAGATCGGCCGCCGGCCCGGCTGCCAGCGGGCCGAGGATGTCCGTGGCGGCCAGCAGTTCCGGCAGCCGCGACTCCTCGATCCCGGCCAGCCGCAGCAGCGCCGGGTCATAGCGGATGCGGTCCGGGTGACGGTTGTCCGTCAGCCAGTGGAGCGCGATCGAGTCGAACGACGCCGCCAGCCGGCCGGTGAGCCGGGCGTTCAGCCAGTCCTTGGGTTCCAGGAACATATGCGCCCGCTGGTAGGTCTCCGGCTCCTCGTGCTTGAGCCACAAGATGTGGGCGATGGGGTCCTTGCCGCTTCGCGCGGGGATCCCGGCGGTGGCGCGCACCCATCGCGCCAGCTTGACCACTCCGTAGCCCTGCACCCTCACGAGACCGCTGGTGATGCGCCGCGCATACGGCGCGCCGCGCGAGTCCATCCAGATGATCGCGTCGCGGATGGGCTGGCCGTGCTCGTCGACGGCCACCGTCCCTGACCACTGGGCGGTGCACGCGACGGCCGCCACCGATTCCGCCGGGACCGCACCGCGCGCCATGAGACGGGACGACGCCTTGGTGATCAGGTCCCACCAGTGCTGCGGGTCCTGCTCGGCGCCGCCGCCGGGGAGCAACCTCACCTGGTGTGTCTCCTGGTCCGACGCCACGACCTCGCCGGCCGTGGACACCAGGGCGACCTTCAGCGCCGAGGTGCCCAGGTCTATGCACAGGACATGACGCGCTCTGTCCATATCTGGTCCTATACCTCGAAGAGCATGTCGAGGTAACCGGTCAGTACCTGGCGGACGACATCCGCGGGCAAGGTGGAGGCCATACCGTAGACCGGGGCCATCCCGGTGCTGATGCCCGGATTGGACCGGACCTCCTGGACCGATTCGGCGAGGTCGGCGAGAAAGCGATTCGCCACCCCGGGCTGGGTATGGCGCAGCGTGACCGCGATATGCACCGCGGCGGGACGTTGCAGGCCATTGAGGCTCCAGCCGCGGTGGCTCATGTTCTCCATGACCTGGTAGACGTCAAGGCCGTCATCCGCGGCGAACGCGGTGACCCACAGCGGGTCGCCGAGCACTCGCAGCCCGGGTACGGCCGCGACACCGTCCCGTATCCTCGCCCCGGTCTCCAGGATCCGCCGGGCTGCTTCGGTGTAGCCGCTCTCTCCGATCGAGACCATGGCCGCCCAGCAAGTGGCGGACAGGGCGCCGGGGCGGCTGCCGGCGAAGGTGGGGGACAGGTAGAGCCCGCCCGGCCAGTCGGTCACCGTGTAGTACTGGAACTGGCGCAGTTCCCTGCCCCGGTACAGCACGACCGACGAGCCCTTGGCCGCGTAACCGTACTTGTGCGTGTCGGCCGACATCGAGGTGACTCCGGGCAGCCGGAAGTCGAAGGGCGGTACCGGGTAACCCAGCCGCTCGGCCCACGGCAGGATGAACCCGCCCAGGCACGCATCGACGTGACAGCCCACGCCACGGTCGGCCGCCAGCGCCGCGATCTCGGGGATCGGGTCGATCACGCCATGAGGGAAGGTCGGCGCCGACCCCACCACGACGGCCGTCCGTTCGGTCATCGCGGCGGCCAGTTCGTTCGGATCGACCTTGAACGTGCCGTCGACCGGGACACGCACCAGCGGCATGTCGAAGAACCTGGCGGCCTTGTCGAACGCCGCGTGCGCGGTGACCGGGGCGATGATCTCCGGCTCGGCGATGCCGCGGCGCTCGCGGGCGAAGTCCCGGTAGGCCTTCATCGCCAGCAGGATGCTCTCGGTCCCGCCGGAACTCACCGTGCCGGTCACCGGCGTCTCAGGCGCATGGCCGGCGCCGAGCATGGACGCGGTCATCGCGACGATTTCCGCCTCGAACTTGGTGGCGCTCGGCCACAGGTCCGGATGCAGCGGGTTGCTCTGCGACTGCGCCGCGTAGATGCGGCTGAGGAACGCCACGTGCTCGGGATCACCATGGTAAACGGCACCGGATGCGTATCCGTCCCGCCACGCCCGTTCCTCGGCCGACGCCAGCCGCTCGACAATGCCGGTCACCTCGGCCCTGGCCAGGCCGTCCGCCGGCAGTTCCCGGAAGGACAGGAACTGGTCCCGGTAGGGCTTGAGCCGGCGTTCCAGATCGGCCATCGGGTCGGTCACTGCGATCCTCCCTAATAGGCGACGCTCGCTACGTCGGCGCTCCGGGCGGGGAGCCTGGTGGCTAGTATGAGCCCGGCCAGGCAGGCTATCGAGAGGGCGCCGAGCGAAACGTACGGGTTGCCGATCGCGGCCTGGATGATCAGCACGAGGACCACCCCGCCGAGGTTGCCGGCCAGCAGCAGGAACCCGGCGGCCCCGCCGGCGCGCTCGGACCCGGCGTGGAGTTCCGACCAGTCCAGCACCACCGGCAGGCCGGCCAGCAGGAAGAAGCCCGCGGCGAACAGGACGGCGCCGCCGAGGACCGGGTTGTGCACGGCAGCGATCACCGCGAACGCCACCCCCGTCACTGCCACCGCGATCTCCAGCATGCCCCGTCGCTGGTCACGCCGCGCGACGATGCCCGGTAGCAGCGCGCCGCCGGCGATCCCGCCCACGGTCATGATGGCGATCAGGTAGCCGCTCGCGCCGCCGTGCCCGAAATGCGTGAGGATGGAGTCAAGCCACGTCGCGACCGCGTTGAACACGCCCATCCCGACGAACAGCAAGCCGCCCAGCAGCCACATGAACCGGTCGCCCCGCAGCCAGCGCAGGGACACCGCGACCGACGGATCGCCCGGGTACGCCGCGGGCGCCCGGATCACGACCAGCACCCACGCAGCGGCAAGGACTGCCGCGGCCGCCTGGACCCGCAGCAGCAGCGCCAGGCCGCCGGCGTCGAGCAGTGGCCCGCCGGAGAGAACGGCGCCGAGAATGCCCGCGAACAAGGCCACGCTGCCGATGGAGACCGCCGCCGTCCGCTCACCGGACGGGAAATAACGCCCGGCGACCTTGGTGATCGAGTTGAGCACGAACGGCTGGCCGACCGCGATCACGAACTGGCCGGCGATGGCCCAGCCGTACGACGACGGGCCGGCCAGGCGCACCAGCCCGCCGGCACCGGTCAAGGACGCGCCGAGGCCGAGCGCCTGTCCGAACCGCGCGTCGAGCCAGCGGCCAGCTGGCAGCGCCAGGATGACGTACACCAGCGGGAAGATCCCGGCGAGATCACCTACCGCCCCCTCGGACACTCCCATGATCCGGTGGGTCTGCGCCGTAATCGGCGCGTAAGCGAGCCACAGGAACTGGGTGCACGCAGTCAGCAGCGCATAACCGGCCAGGATCACCCACCGGTTAGACCGAACCGATGCCACGCTCCGCGCAGCCACTGCCGCTCCGCTCCTGTGCAGGCCCTCGCATCCCTGAGGCCATCTTCGTTCCTGCGATGCCGCCACGCCACCCGGGCAGCCCGGGATACTCGGTGCCGCGGAAGCCTTGGCGGACTTGCTCGTCCCGGCGTCAGCCGATCGGAGTGCTCACCGCTCTTCGCGGAGATGCGGTCGATGCTGCATTCGCTACTCTGTGGACGTGAGTTACCAGCCGATGACCCTTGCTGATCTGTCTCGCTTCGTCGCGGCCGAGCCGGACTTCGATTCGCAATGGCGGCTGGTCGTCGAGTTCCGGGGGCGCCGCGATGGCCCTGGCCCACGACTCGCGCCATGCTACCCGCGATGTTGACGCTTTGCTCAAACTTCACACCGTTGCCGACATCCTCGCATTGGTACGGGACGTCTTCCCGGAAGAGGAACCGCAGCTCGGCTCAGGCTCCTCCTTGAAGATATTTTCGGTCAGAGCAACTGAACCGTAACTTGGCCATTGACAGCGCAGGGGAGCGGTGTGGGTGCAGGTGGCATGGGGCGTTTGGCGAAAATCTCTTGAATGTGATTGCTGCGCCGGGAGACGCTTGATGGCATGGCCGTGCATCTGACGCACTGGGGGACGTTCGAGGCTGTCAGCGATGGTGAGCGGCTGACTGAGGTGCGTCCGTGGCGCGGGGACCCGGAGCCGATGCCGCTGATCGACAACGTCGCCTCCGCGCAGCATCACCCCGCCCGCATCACGCAGCCGCACGTGCGCAAGGGCTGGCTGGGCCGCGGGCCGGGTGCGCCGGGACGCGGCGACGAGCCGTTCGTGCCGGTGTCGTGGGACACCGCGCTCGACCTCCTGTCCGGGGAACTGCGGCGGGTCTACCGCGACCACGGGGCCGAAGCGGTATACGGCGGCTCGTACGGCTGGGCCAGCGCGGGCCGGTTCCACCACGCGCAGAGCCAGGTGCACCGGTTCCTGAACTGCCTCGGCGGCTACGTGCGGCACGTCAACAGCTACAGCCTCGGCACCTCCACCGTGCTGCTGCCCTACGTGATCGCCGACGTCAACGTGCTGCTGACCCACGCCACGGCCAAGTCCGTGATCGCGCAGCACAGCGAGCTGGTGGTCGCCTTCGGCGGGCTGTCACCGAAGAACGCGGCGGTGTCGCCGGGCGGGGTGTCCCGGCATCATGCCCGCGGCTGGATGAGCGCCGCGTGGGCCCGGGGCTGCCGGTTCGTGTCCGTGAGCCCGCTGCGCGACGACACGCCTGCCGAGGCGCGGGCCGAGTGGATCGCGCCGCGGCCCGGGACCGACGCCGCGCTGATGCTCGCCCTGGCCCAGGTCCTCGACGCCGACGGCCTGGCCAACACCGGATTCCTCGAGCGCTACACCGTCGGGTTCCCGCGGTTCGCCCGGTACCTGCGCGGCGAGGCAGACGGGGTCGTCAAAGATCCCGCGTGGGCTTCGGCGATCACTGGGGTGCCGGCGCCGCGCATCGGGGAACTCGCGCGCGAGATGGCCGCCGCCCGCACCATGGTGACGGTCAGCTGGTCGCTGCAACGTGCCCGTCACGGGGAGCAGCCGTTGTGGCTCGGCGTGGTGCTCGCGGCCATGCTCGGCCAGATCGGGCTGCCGGGCGGCGGCTTCGGCCACGGGTACGGGTCCGCGGCCCTCGTCGGCGAGCCGGCGCCGCGGGTGGGGGTGCCGCGGCTGCCGCAGGGCCGGAACGCCGTCTCCACGTTCATCCCCGTGGCCCGGATCGCCGACATGCTGCTGAATCCCGGTGCCGACTATGACTACAACGGGCAGCGGCTGACCTATCCCGACATCCGGCTCGTGTACTGGTGCGGCGGCAACCCGTTCCATCACCACCAGGACCTCGCCCGGCTGCGCGAGGCCTTCACCCGCCCGGAGACGGTCGTGGTGCACGACCCGTTCTGGACGGCGACGGCCCGGCACGCCGACATCGCGCTGCCGGTGACCATGAGCATCGAGCGTGACGACTTCGGCTCCGGGCAGAACGACCGGATGTTCTTCCCGATGCCCGCGCTGACCCGGCCGCACGGCGAGGCCCGGGACGACTACGCGATCCTTTCTGACCTGGCGGAGAGGCTCGGCGCGGGCAAGGACTTCACCGAGGGCCGCACCGCGATGGAGTGGCTGCGGCACCTGTACGGCGAGTGGCGGGATTCGCTCGCTTCGCGGGGGCTGGGCCAGGCTTCGGTTCCGGGCTTCGACGAATTCTGGGCCGGCAACGGCATCGAGCTGCCGGTGGCCAGCGAGCCGCAGGTGGCGTTCGCTGAGTTCCGTCTTGACCCGGAGAAGCATCCGCTCACCACGCCGACCGGGAAGATCGAGATCTTCTCCTCGACCATCGACGGATACCGGTACCCGGACTGTCCGGGCCACCCGGTCTGGCTTGAGCCGGACGAGTGGCTCGGCTCGGTGGCCGCGGGGCGCTTCGGCCTGCAGCTGGTCGCCAATCAGCCGCGGTCGCGACTGCACAGCCAGCTGGATGTCGGCGCTCACAGCCAGTCGGTCAAGATCGCCGGGCGTGAGCCGGTTCGGATGCACCCTTCCGACGCGGAGGTGCGCGGGCTGCGCGACGGTGACCTCGTGCGGATCTTCAACGACCGGGGTGCGTGCCTGGCCGGGCTTTCTGTCGACGACGCGGTGCGTCCCGGGGTCGTCCAGTTGTCCACCGGGGCCTGGTACGACCCGGACCCGGCCGACCCGGGGTTTTGCCGGCATGGGAATCCCAACGTGCTTACTGCCGACCTTCCATCCTCGAGCCTCAGCCAGGGGTGTGCGGGGCAGTTGGCGCTTGTGGAGGTTGAGGCGTACTGCGGGACTCCGCCGGAACTATCGGTTACTCGGCCGCCCGCGACCGCCTGAAGCCTCCGCGGTAGGCCGGGACGGAATGGGGATCCCGTCTGCGCCGGGGGTTACACGCCGACTGCGGTCACAGCCGGGACGGCCTGTCCGGCTGGCCGTGGTGGGTGATGGACCGTCAGTCCTTCGGCGGATGACCAACCTGACCCGGGTCGAACGGCGGGTAGATGTCAGTCCGTCGCAGCGAAGCGAACGTGACGACCGGCCGGTCACGGATGCCGGCCTTGAGCAGCCCGTCGAGTTCGGCGAGGCGGGCGCGAACGGCTTCGGCCATGGCCGCCGCCTCGGCTTTGCGGTCCTCGATATAGAGCTTCTTGCGCTCCCGTTCGCTGGCAGCGGCCTGCCGCTTCCTGCCACGCTCGGCCTTGGCAGCCTCGCGAACCGCCTGTGCCTCGGCCCGCCGGAATTCACGGAACTCCCGCTGGCGAACACGTTCCCGCCGCGCACGCTCTTGCTGTATCTCTGCCCACAGCCCCTGCCTCTTCACCACGCCGACCCCTGCCCCGGCTATGCCCGCACCTCTAACGAGCCTCTAAGACGAACTGTGACTATGGAAGACCGGATTGTGAAGCCGCACCCGGGCGAGAATTGTCACTGTCTGGGTGGCTGCCATCGCAGCGCCACCGCTGACGCCCGGAATGAGGACCCACATGCTGACGGCTACGAAGCGCGCGCAGCGGCTCTCAGGCGCTGTTGAACTGGGCGCATAGCGACCGGATGGCCGCCTCGCGCTTGTGATTGCCCGTCTGCGGCGCGGTACCCTATCGCGTGCCGATCAGCCTGGCTGCCGCCTGATCAGCTCCACGGTGCCGCCGTACCGTCGTGCGCCGAGCCCGGTCAGCAACGAGACAGACGCGAGGTTCGTGTCGTCAATCTCGCCGACTACGCTTTTGTCCCCGCGGGCGGCGAGCACGGCGAACGCCCGGCCGAGCAGCGCCCTGGCGAGGCCGCGCCGCCGGTACTGGGCGAGCGTCGCGATCAGGCCGAGGCGCGGGCCGGCGCGGGTGCGCCAGATTCGCACCAGCCCGGCGTACTCTCCGCTGGCCCGGTCGACCGCGACGAGGTAGGTGGCGGGATCGAAGAATGGGCTGAACGTCTCGGCGCGGAATTGTCCGGCATCCCATCGCCAGCCCTTGGAGCCGGGAACGTCCTGCCGTAGCGTGTCGTCCAGCAGCCGCAGCCGGGTGATATCAGCATCGGCGGCGGAAAGGACGTCGAGCCCGGCCGGAAGCACGGCCCCGGCCAGCCCGGTCACCGCAGGATCGATCGGGATCCGGTAGTAGCTCTCCCGCCGGTGCACGGCGAAACCGGCCTGCGCGCAGGCCTCCATCGCGTCATACTCCGCGTCTTCCAAGGTGACGTACAGGTCACGGCCCAGATCGCGGGCAACAGCATCGGCCAGCGGCGGGCAGGCATCAGCACGCCAGGTGTCGAAGTACACGAACCAGCGGCTATCGGGCCGGAGCCGGGCGCTCACCTCGCCCGCTACGTTGTCATCCCAGGGGACTCGGTCGCGATCGGGGTACCGGCGCGGTGGTGCAGCCAGCGGCGGGCACGGGCCGGGACTGGGGCGGTCAGGTAAGCCTGCCCGGACTGGCGAGGATCATGTGCCTGCGGCGAGGGCGTTGTGCTCGTCCCGGAGTTGCCGCTTGAGGATCTTGCCGCTGGGGTTTTTCGGGACGGCGTCGGCGATGACGACCCGCTTGGGGGTCTTGTAGCCGGCGAGCAGCCCGCGGGTGTGCGTGATCACTGCTTCCTCGGTGAGCGTGGCGCCTGGTCTGGGGACGACCACGGCGACGACCGCCTCGACCCACCGCGGGTGGGGCACGCCGAAGACGGCGGCTTCGGCCACCGCGGGCATCTGGTAGATGGCCTCTTCTACCTCGCGGCTGGCCACGTTCTCCCCGCCGGTCTTGATCATGTCCTTCTTGCGGTCGACGACGGTGAGGTAGCCGTCGTCGGTTATGACGCCCAGGTCGCCGGAGTGGAACCATCCGTTGCGGAAGGCTGCGGCGGTCAGCGCCTCGTCGTTGTAGTAGCCCAGCGTGGCGTGCGGGCTGCGGTGGACGATCTCGCCGATGACCCCCGGCGGGACCGGCTTGTCATCGTCGTCGACCAGCCTGGTTTCCACGTTGAGCGCGGCCCGGCCGGCCGAGCCCGCCCGGGTGACCTGCTCGTCCGGGCCGAGGATCGTGGCCAGCGGGGCCATCTCGGTCTGCCCGTAGAAATTCCACAGCCGGATGCCGGGCAGCCGCTCCTGGATCTCGCGCAGGACCTCGACCGGCATCGCCGAGGCACCGTAGTAGCCCTTGCGCAGTGAGCTGAGGTCTGCCTGGCCGAACTGCGGCGAGCGCAGCAGGGCGATCCATACCGTTGGCGGGCAGAACAGCTTCGTCGCGCGCTGCGACTCGATGGTGGCCAGGATCGCGGCCGGGTCCGGGGCCGGCAGCACGATGCTGGTGGCACCCAGGTAGATGTCCGGCCCGAGGAAGCAGTCCAGCTGCGCGCAGTGGTACAGCGGCATGGCGTGGACCTCGATGTCATCGCCGTCCATGCCGCCGTCGACGACGCAGGATACGTACTGCCACATCAGCGAGCGGCTCGAGAGCATCGCGCCCTTGGGCCGGGACTCGGTGCCGGAGGTATACATCAGCCGCACCAGGTCATCGTCGCCGACACCGACCTGCGGCGGGCTTCCCTCGCGGTCGACCCAGTGCTGCAGGTCGGCCCACCCGGCAGGCACCTCATCGCCGCGCAGCCGGATCACTGCGCGTACCGGGACCTCCAGCCCGGCCGCCTCGATCGCCGTGGCGGCCGTGGCGGCCAGCCCGTCCTCGGCCACGAACGCCTTCGCCTGGCTGTGACCCAGGATGTAGGCGATCTCACCCGGGCCGAGCATGAAGTTGACCGGCACCAGGACCACGCCGAGCCGGGCGGTGGCGAACGACAGCACGGCGAACTGCCAGCAATTGTGCGACAGCAGCGCCAGCCGGTCGCCCTTGCTCAATCCCTCGCCCGCCAGGGCGGCCGCCGTCCGCGACACCGCCGCCTCCAGCTCCGCGAAACTCAGCCGGGTCTGGCCGCAGGCGATGGCCAGCTTGCCGGGTACCCGCAACGCGGTCCGATGCAGCATCTCGCTGATACCCTGCCGCCGCGCCAGCCCCGCCAGCGCGCCGCCGATGTCCTCAGCCACGACGCCTCACCTCCCGCAGTTCCCACGCTAACCGTGCACGCTCTCCAACACCCCCGTCAGAGGCGAAAGTCACCCCGCCGGCCCGCCAGAACCTCACCGAGCCCGGCGCGTGACCCTACGAGCCCGGGCGGCCCGCGAGGCATCAGGTGCAAAAGCTGCCGGCACCAGCACCGCACGCCAGGCTCTTCCGGCCTTTGCCCGCGCTGGTGGAGCGTCGACGCTCTTAACGCGGCCCTTCCAAGAAAGGCGCGTGCCGCGCAGGCAGCAGGGGTGTACGGCGTGAACGCCAGCCTAAAGGCGCTTGTCGCTAAGTCCGGGCTTGAGGCGGGCGGCACCTTCGTTGAGCACCGCGCGACGTTGTGGAGGATGGAAGGGACTTTCGCCCCCTGATCGGGCACCTACTCCTGGCGTTTACGATGCAAATCGCGAAGATATGACTTGTTTTGCGACCATCGCCGAGACGATGACAATTTGTTCGATCAGCAACAGTCCCGGGGATGGCAGGAGATTCGGATCCACGGTCCTCCGCGCAGCCGCTGATCATGGTCGTCCGCGGCCACGACCGTCCGTCTCCTCGGACGTACCCTAAGCTGCTGGGCAACCTGCAAGTGTGTGGCCCCGTCGACGGTCGCTGACGAGTCCAAGGACGCGACCAGGCTCATGGGTGGCCCGGCCAGGGCGTTACCGCCGTCCCGCCGAGCCCAACCGCCCTGATGCGACGAGGTAGAACATCCACAATAGGACGAGTCCCGCGGCCACGCCGCTCCACAGGTTGACCGGGCCAGTGTGCGTGGCCGACAGGATGCAAAAGACGAGTATCACTGGGGGAAAGACCCAGGGGAGCCAACGCTTCATGACAGCACCCCATTTGCCCTAGATGCAAATCTCGTGTCAACGTGGCCGCTCCGCAGGATGTGGTCCAGAGTCATTCGTCACGTGTTTGCGGGGCGTACGGCCTGAGTGACAGCCAGGTGCCGGGGGCTTCCACAGGGAAGGTGACGGGGCTACACCCCGGGTCGGCGATCATCCGTGGCTATCCCGCGAGGCCAGCATTAGCCTCTTCGTCCCGAACCAGCGGCGCCGCTGAGTGTTTGGCCGTCGTCCCAGCTAGGGCCACGGCAGAAGGTCCCGGGTTCCAGGCCGGCTGGGGTTACCCGGGGATCGCCCGGCTGAGATCGACACCGAAGAGGGGTCCGGCGCCGGCGGTGACCGCGGGGAGCAGGCCAGCTGCCTGGGGTAGCAACTGCCCGGCGTAGAAGCGGGCGGTGCCGATCTTCTCCTGGAGGAAGACCGTTTCGGCGCCGCCCGCGGTGTGCAGCAGCCGGGACGCGGCAAGTGCCGACCTGGCCATCAGCCAGCCGCCCACGACCAGGCCGCACAGCCGCAGGTACGGCGTGGCCCCGGCCAGGACGTCGTTGGGCTCGGCCGGCCCGCGGGACAGGATCCAGTCGGTCGCTTCGCGCAGCACGCTGATCCCGTCGGCCAGCGCCGGCTGTATCCCGGCCAGCTCCGGGCCGGCCGCGTCCAGTTCCGGGCCGAGCGCCTCCATCTGGGCCAGGAGGTCTGCCATCACTCCCCCGCCGCGCATCGGCACCTTGCGCATGACCAGGTCGATGGCCTGGATGCCATTGGTGCCCTCGTAGATCGGGGAGATCCGGCTGTCCCGCAGGTACTGGGCCACCCCGGTCTCCTCGACGTAGCCCATGCCGCCGTGCACCTGCAGGCCGATCGAGGTCAGGTCGACGCCGAGGTCGGTGCACCATGCCTTGGAGATGGGCGTCAGCAGGTCGACCAGTTCCCGCCGGGCCTCCCGCTCGGCCGGGTCAGGGTGGTGCCGGGCCAGGTCGATCGAGATCGCGTTGGTGTAGAGGAGGGCGCGCATCGCCTCGATGTAGGCCTTCATGGTCAGCAGCATGCGCCGCACATCGGGGTGCTCGACGATGGGCGATAGCTCGCCCTTGGGGGCGCCGACGGCCCGGCCCTGCTTGCGCTCCTGGGCGTACCGCAGGGCGTCCTGGTAGGCCCGTTCGGTGGTGGCCAGGCCCTGAACGCCGACGGAGAGCCGGGCCGTGTTCATCATGGTGAACATGTAGCGCATGCCCTGGTTGGCCTCGCCGATCAGGTAGCCGACCGCCCCGCCGGCGTCTCCGTAGGACATGACACAGGTCGGGCTGGCGTGAATTCCGAGCTTGTGCTCGATCGACACGCACCGCAGGTCGTTGCGGGCGCCTAGCGTCCCGTCGTCGTTGACCAGGTACTTGGGCACGATGAAGCACGAGATGCCCCTGGTCCCCGGCGGCGCGTCGGGCACCCTGGCCAGGACCAGGTGGATGATGTTGCCGGTCAGGTCGTGCTCGCCATAGGTGATGAAGGTCTTCTGGCCGGTGATGCGCCACGTGCCGTCGCCGGCCGGCACCGCCTTGGCGCGGACCGCCCCGAGGTCGGAGCCGGCCTGGGGCTCGGTCAGGTTCATGGTGCCCGCCCACTCGCCGGTTACCATCTTTTCCAGGTAGGTGGCCTGCTGGGCGGGGCTGCCGTGCTGTTCCAGCATGTCGATGGCGCCCTGAGTCAGCAGCGGGAGCAGGGAGAATCCCATGCTGGCGGAGGCCAGCATCTCCTGCATCACGACCGCGACCAGCCACGGGAAGCCGCCGCCGCCGAACTCGTCGGGGAACGGCACCGACCCCCAGCCCGCCTCGACGTACTGCCGGTACGCCTCCTTGAACCCGGGCGGTGTGGTGACGTTGCCGTCGCCGTCTAGCGTGCTGCCGACGGTGTCGCCGGCCTGGTTGACCGGGCCCACCGCCTCGGCCATGAACTGGCCGCTCTCCTCGATCACCCCGAGTACGGTGTCGGGATCGGCGTGGGCGTATGCCTCGAGCTTGGACAAGCCGTCAAGGTCGACAAGCTGCTCGAGAACGAACCTGATGTCACGAAGCGGGGGAACGTACTCAGCCATAAGGCAGGGTAACCCGGCAAGGCCAGATAAACAGGGCCCAAGGGCCCAGGATCTGGAGGGCCCAAGGGCCCACGGCCAAGCCCCGGATAGCCGGGCGGAGGGCCGGCTGTTCCCGGGCAGACCGCGGATCAGCTCGCCTCGGCCATGACCTCGGTGAACTGGCTGTTGTACAGCTGGTGGTAGAAGCCGTGGCGGCGCAGCAGGTCGTGGTGGCTGCCCTGCTCGACGATGCGGCCGTTGTCCATGACCACGATGATGTCCGCGTTGCGGATGGTGGACAGCCGGTGGGCGATCACGAAGCTGGTCCGTCCGCGCCGCAGCCGGGCCATCGCCTCCTGGATGAGAACCTCGGTGCGGGTGTCCACGTTGCTGGTCGCCTCGTCGAGGATGAGGATGCCCGGGTTCGCGAGGAAGGCGCGGGCGATCGTCAGCAGCTGGCGCTGCCCGGAGGAGATGTTCGACGCGTCCTCGTCGAGCAGGGTGCGGTAGCCATCGGGCAGGGTGCGCACGAAATGGTCGACGTAGGCTGCCCGGGCGGCGGCCACGACCTCCTCCTGTGTCGCGCCTTCCCTGCCGTAGGCGATGTTGTCGGCAATGGTGCCCGCGAACAGCCAGGTGTCCTGCAGCACCATCCCGAAGCACCCCCGTACCTGGTCGCGGGCCAGCCTCCGGTAGTCGGTGCCGTCGAGCAGGATCCGCCCGCTGTCGATCTCGTAGAACCGCATGAGCAGGTTGACCACGGTGGTCTTGCCCGCGCCGGTGGGGCCCACGATCGCGATCGTCTGGCCGGGCTCGGCGGTCAGCGAGAAGTCCTCGATCAGCGGGGTGTCCGGGTCGTAGCGGAAGCACACGTGCTCCAGCCGGACCCGCCCGGCCACCGGCGCCGGGACGGCCGTGGGCAGGGCGGCCGCCCCGGCCGGCATGGCGGCGAGGCCGCGGTCGGGCGCGTCCTCCTCGGCGGCGAGGAACTCGAACACGCGCTCGGCCGAGGCCAGGCCCGACTGCAGCATGTTCATCTGGGCGGCGATCTGGGTGATCGGCATGGTGAACTGCCGCGAGTACTGGATGAACGCCTGGACATCGCCCAGGGATATCGCTCCTGAGGCCACCCGCCAGCCGCCGAGCACCGCGATCACCACGTAGTTGAGGTTGCCGAGGAACTGCACCGACGGCATGATCACCCCGGACAGGAACTGCGCCCGGAAGCTGGCCTCATACAGCTGCTTGTTCTGGCGGCCGAACTCCTCGATCATCGGCTTGCGACGGCCGAACGCCAGCACCAGGCCGTGCCCGGTGTGGGTCTCCTCGACCAGCCCGTTCAGGGTGCCGGTCCGTTCCCACTGGCTCGCGAACTGGGTCTGGGACCGGCGCGCGATGACGAGCGTGACCCCGACCGCCAGCGGGATGATCACCAGCGACACCGCCGCCAGCAGCGGCGATATCCAGAACATCATGCCCAGTACTCCGATGATCGTCAGTACCGAGGTCAGCAGCTGGCTGAACCCCTGCTGCAGGGTGGTGGAGAGGTTGTCGATGTCGTTGCTGACCCGGCTCAGGATGTCGCCGTGCGGATGGCTGTCGAAGTACCGCAGCGGCAGCCGGGCCAGCTTCTCCTCCACCTCACGCCGAAGCCCGTACATGGCGCGCTGGGTGATGCCCGCCATGATGTAGCCCTGCCCCCAGGTGAAGACCGCGCCGAGCAGGTAGACCAGGGCCGCCAGCCCGAGCACCCGGCCGAACGCGGCCATGTCGACGCCGGCTCCGGGCGTGACGGTCATGCCGGACAGCATGTCCGCGAGCTGCCCCTGGCCGTGGGCGCGCAGTAGCGCCTCGGCCTGCGCCTGGGTCATCCCCGTCGGCAACCGCTGGCCGACGATGCCGTCGAACAGGATATTGGTCGCGGTGCCGAGGATCTTCGGGCCGCTCACCATCAGGCCCACCGAGATCACGCCCAGCCCGGCCGCGATCACCAGCTTGATCCGTTCGGGCCGCAGCCGGGCCAGCAGCCTGCGCAGCGTCCCGCGCAGGTCCTTGCTCCGGTCCGCGGGCGGCTCAATGCCCGGGCCCATCGGGCCCCTGCCCATCGCCGCGCGCACGCGGGCGCCCCCGCCGATCACGCCGCCACCCCCTCGCCCAGCTGCGAGGTGACGATCTCCCGGTAGGGAGCGCACGCGGCCAGCAGTTGCTGATGGGTGCCGAGGCCGGCGATCCGGCCCTCGTCGAGCATGATGATCTGGTCGGCGTGCATGATCGTGCTGACCCGCTGGGCGACGATGACGACGGTCGCGTCCGTGGTATCGGCCCGCAGCGCCGCGCGCAGCCGCGCGTCGGTCGCCGCGTCCAGCGCCGAGAAACAATCGTCGAACAGGTACAGGCGGGGGCGCTTGACCAGCGCCCGGGCGATCGACAACCGCTGCCGCTGCCCGCCGGACACGTTGCTGCCGCCCTGGTCGACGGGAGCGTCGAGCTGCCCGGGCATGCTGGCCACGAAGTCGCGCGCCTGCGCCACGGTAAGCGCGTGCCACAGCTCTGCCTCGGTCGCCTCGGGCCTGCCGAACCGCAGGTTGCTCGCCACGGTCCCGCTGAACAGGAACGCCCGCTGCGGGACGAGCCCGATCGAGCCCCACAGCTGCTCCAGCTGCTGGTCCCGCACGTCGGTCCCGTTGACCAGCACCGTGCCTTCGGTCGCATCGAAGAACCGGGGGATCAGGTTCAGCAGCGTGCTCTTGCCGCTGCCGGTGCCGCCGATGATCGCACAGGCCTGGCCCGGGCGCAGGGTGAACGTCAGGTCACGCAGGACCGGCTGCTCGCTGCCCGGGTAGCCGAACGTGACGCCGCGGAACTCCACGACGCCGGTGATGCTGGCCGGGGCGGCCGGCCGCGGCGGGTCGCCGACCGATGGCGCCGCGTCCAGTACCTCCTCGATCCGTTCCGCGCTCGCCATCGCGCGCGGGACCAGGATCACCATCATCACCGCCATCATCACCGATATCAGGATCTGCATGATGTAGGTGAGGAACGCGGTGAGGTTGCCGATCGGCATCTCGCCGTTGCTCACCAGGCGGCCACCGAACCAGAACACCGCGATGCTGGACAGGTTGAGGATGGCCATCAGCGCCGGCATGGCCAGGGCGAAAAGCCGGTTGACCCGCAGCGAGGTGGCGGTCAGGTCAGCGTTCGCCGCCTCGAAGCGCCGCTGCTCCGACGGCACGCGAAGGAACGCACGGATCACCCGAACCCCGGTGATCTGCTCGCGCAGCACCTGGTTGATACGGTCGATCTTGGCCTGCATGGACCGGAACAGCGGGACCACCGTGATCAGCAGCACGCCGATCACCACCGCCATGACCGGCACCGCCACCGCCAGCAGCGGCGACAGCTCCGAGCCCTCCCTGACGGCCATGAATATGCCGCCGACGCACATGATCGGAGCGATGACCATGAGGGTGAGGGCCATCTGCAGGAACAGCTGGATCTGCTGGACGTCGTTGGTGTTGCGGGTGATCAGGGACGGGGTGCCGAAGCGGTTCATCTCCCGGGCGGCAAAGCCCTGCACCCGCCCGTAGACGTCGGCGCGCACATCGGCGCCGACCCCCATCGACACCCGGGACGCCCAGTACACCGCCACGACGGCGACCACGCCGAGCACCAGGGTGATGCCCAGCATGAGGGCGCCGGTCCGGAAGATGTAGCCGACGTTGCCCTTCACCACGCCGTCGTTGATGATGTCCGCGTTGAGATTAGGCAGGTAAAGGTTGCCCGCGGTCTGGATGGCCAGCAGCGTCACCACGACAGCCACCTGGGCGGCATAGGGGCGCAGGTGCTCGCGCAGCAACCGGGTCAGCATCCCGCCGACCGGATGATTGCCCCGGGAACGTCCACACGCCAACGATGCTGCTGCTACGAGCCTGGGCAGTAGGGACCGGCGCCTCCAGCAGCAAGGACCTTGGCCACCCGCTACGCCGAGCGCACGGGCGAGCCGCGCCGCCAGGGCCGCGCCCTGCCCGGAGCGCAGGACGCCCTAACTCGCAGCAGCCATACGGTGCCGATGGCGGCACTGCGTCTTATGGCGCACGCCAGAGCGCGACGTTGATCAGCTCGGCGAGACCGAACCTTCCGTCGCGCGTGAAGTCCTTGATCGGCGTGAACGTGGCACCCTCGTTGAGGTAGGACGTGGGGTCGCCGCGAAGCAAGGCGGCGAACACCCCGGCGACGATCCTGCCCCCCACGGGGCCGAGCTTGATGGGGATGTCGTCCGGGGACACGCCGGAGCCGGCCTTGTCCCAGGACGACACCTGTGCCTCGGACAGGATGTAGGCCCACAGCGGAGCCCGGCCGGCGAAGCTCCCGGCGATCTCCGCGAGGGGCGTCCTCTCCCCCTTTGCGGTCGCCTTCCCGATCACCAGATCCTGGTCGGGGATCACCTTCTCACCGAGGACCCTGGCCACGGCCTGCCCGGACGGGAGCCTGAAGGTCGCGCCGCGTTCGAGGTTGCGCCGTGCCAGCATCGACGGGTCGGAGGCGATCCGGGCGGGCAGGTTGCGCAGGGGGCTCGCCAGACTGGTGTCGATCTTGTAGGCCGGCTGCGGCCTGCGGGCTATCGGGTCATACAGCCGTGAGGTGGCCGCGCGCCTCGCGCCCGGCCCGAGATCGATGAAGAACTGCCAGTCGATGGCCCAGTCGCTGGGGATGGGGCGGAATCCGCCCAGATCGGCTGCGTCATCGGCGGGCGTCCGGTCATCGTCCCTGAGGAAGATGGGGCGGCGCTCGATCGTGGTGTTGAGCCGGTACAGGGGACGGATCATGGAGTGCCCGAAGCGGAAGGCCGCCACGGAAAACTCCACGGGCATGAGCCTGAGCCTGTCCTGATGCCCGGGCAGCCTGGGAGCGGGATCGTGGCGGTCAGCGAAGACACTCAGGTACGTCTGGTTGTTGACGACCATGGGCAGGTAGTCGGTGACCAGCATCCACTGGTAGTGCCACCGGACCTGGTTGCGGACCTGCTCGAAGCTGACATCCTTACCCAGATGCTCGGGTTTGGCCAGGTAATCGGCGACCTGGTTGTGGAACCGCAGGAAGATGGCGTGGAGTTGGGCCACGATGCGGTTCTCGTCGTTGCGCGGATCGCCGATGAGCGCCCGGCGGTTCGGCCCGCGGGGTATCTGGCGGGCATCCGGGTCGAAGGGGTTTCCCGAC
>Ga0335069_10004900_pt1 | contig 19727 bp, 22 predicted proteins | sample Lox_Sample_11_FD_206714 | JGI IMG/M metagenome (GOLD analysis project Ga0335069, IMG submission 206714) | Soil microbial communities from Loxahatchee National Wildlife Refuge, Florida, United States - Lox_Sample_1.1 | ecosystem: Environmental > Terrestrial > Soil > Wetlands | place: USA... | reverse complement strand
AATCATATAGGTTTTGATGCAACAGGAGCTGGAAAACATAGTTTTATTCAATTTCCCACCGTCCAGGGATCTGATATAGCTACTGCCGCCGGAGAAGTTGCCCTTTATACAAAAACTGGAGTAACAAATGTTCCAGCACTCTTTTTTAGAGGACAAAGTAATGCAACAGTTGGAAGTGGTGGATTTACTGAATATGGATCTGGAGCAACAGGATGGACACGATTACCTTCTGGAATACTTATAAAGTGGGGATACACCTCAAATACTCTTCCTAATCCATCAACGATTGTTTTTCCAACAGGAGCAACAATTCCAGCATTTACAACACTTTATAGTGTTCAAATAACACAAAATGGATCATTAAGTACTGACAATAATTGGTTTGCTGTACCAATTGTAAGTTCATTTAGTGCAACACAATTTCAAGTATGGAGTACTGAAAGAACATCAAGTACTAACAAAGCAGCTCAATTTTTATATTTAGCAATAGGTATATAAATGCCATTCGATCGTTTTTTAATAGCTCCATTTACTACTGGTCTTCAAACTAATATGAGACCATTCTTAATACCAGAAGATGCCTTTGAAGAATTAAGAAATGCGTACGTATTTAGATCGCGCGTTAGAAAACGATTTGGATCTCGATTACTTAATATTGATCCACTTCTTTCAAGATTGAGATTTACCCTTGGTACAACCGATGATGATGGTGCAATAACAAGTGGAGATTTTCCCTTTGTTGCAGGAACTGTTTTAAAAGTTGGGGGTCTATTTTCCATAGGATCAGCACTTTTTACTGTTGTTCAAACATCTGGTTCACTTCTTTCAAATACATCTGGAACTGGAACACTAAATACTTCTACAGGAGTATATTCGATTCAGACAAATCCAGTTCAAGCAAACGCAACAGTCTATTACTATCAATCAGAACCAACTATGGGATTACCAAATTATGATGCAAATAATAGCAAAATAAATAATCAACCACTGTATGGATATGACACAAGATTTGCATACAAATATAATCCTAGTGGAGGATGGGAACGATCTGGTACATCAACAAATCCAGTATGGCATGGCAACAATCTCAATTTTTTTTGGTCAACAAACTGGCGTGGTGCCAATGAAGAAGACGTAACACTTTTTGTCAGCAATTTTAATGCAACGGTTCCTACGGTAAATGCGAATGATGATCCTATTTGGTACACCTCTGATGGAACAACCTGGAATCAATTTTATGCTTATTTTCTTCCTGGTGGAATGGATCCAGAGACTGGTCCATTTGTAGCAACATCACTTATGATTGTTGTTTTCAAAGATAGACTTATATTGCTCAATACTATTGAAACGCAAGCAGATGGAACAACAAATGTCCATTATCCTCAACGAGCACGATTTTCACATAATGGAAGTCCATTTGCCGATAATGCTTTTTATGAGCCAGGACAACAAGATAGCGATGGAAACACTGCTGATGGAGGAGATTTCTTAGATGCTCCAACTGAAGAGCAAATTGTCGGGTCAGAATTTATTAAAGATAGGTTAATCGTATATTTTGAGCGTAGTAGCTGGGAATTAGCTTACACTGCAAATCCCCTATCTCCATTCCAGTGGCAGAAACTTAATACCGAATTAGGATCTGAAAGCACCTATTCTACAGTGCCATTTGATAAAGTAATTTTAACCATTGGTAACACAGGCGTCCATGCTTGTAACGGATCAAATGTAGAACGTATTGATACAAAAATTCCTGATGAAATATTCAAAATAAAGAATAAGACAGAAGGTGTTAAAAGAGTTTATGGAATAAGAGACTATTATGCTGAGATGACCTATTGGTCATTTCCAGCAAGTAATAGTACCACACTGAGTGCTTATCCAAATCAAGTTCTTGTTTTTAATTATCAAAATGGTTCATGGGCAATTAATGATGATTGTATAACTGTCTTTGGATACTATGAACAACAACAGGACACAACATGGCAACAATCAGATTTTACTTGGGAAGAAGCTGAGTTTGCATGGAATAGTGGAGTAATTCAAGCCCAATTTAGGCAAGTTGTAGCCGGTAACCAACAAGGGTTCACCTTTAATATTGTTGCCGATATGGCACGTAATTGTCCATCAATGCAGATAACGAATATATCATACGGTGGTGGAGGATATGTAACCATAACATGTATTGACCATACTCTTGCTGTTGATGATTTTGTTGCATTAGAAAATCTCCAAGGAATAAATCTTCCAATTCAGACTATTTATCAAGTGATACAAGTTCCGAGTTCTGGAGCTGGCAATACTTTTATAATCTATGCCCCTGATATATCTGGAACCTATCTTGGTGGTGGAACAGTAGCTAGGGTTTCTAACATTTACATAAAATCTAAGCAGTGGAATCCATATCTTGATCAAGGAAGAAATGTTTTCATTTCTAAAATAGATTTTGGTGTTCAAAAAACAAGTGATGGAGAAGTAACTGTTGATTATTTTCCTTCGGCTACTGAATTATCAATGATAGAGGAAGGTGAATCAACGGGAGCACTTTTGGGGAACAATATTTTAGAAACAAGTCCCTATGATCTTTATCCTCTTGAAAAGATACAAACAAGATTGTGGCATCCTGTCTATTTTCAAGCTGATGGTGAGTGCATTCAAATAGCTATCTATATGAGTTATGAACAAATAACTATTCCTGATATTGCATGGTCAGCATTTGAATTAGAAGGAATGGTTCTGCATACTCGACCTACAAGTACTCGTTTGGAGTAATATATGCCACAAGGAACACAACAATTAGGTATCTTTATACCAACCACTGAAGTATGGGATGTACAGCAGGTTTATAATCTAGATATCAGTGAAGATTTTAAAGAACTTCTCATACGTCTTTATCAAAACATAAATAGAATGGCCCTTGCAATTAATGCAAAAGAGAGTGGTTATTATAGTCTAACTCCATATTCATGTGGTAAGTTTTATTTTCCAAATACCTCTCTCAATTCAACAACATCAACAGTTCCAACTTATCGAGGAACACAAAGATTAACTGTTAATTTTGGAACATTACCGAATACTGGATCAAAATCGGTTGCACATAATATTCCAATAACCTCAACGGTTACTTTTGTTGATATAAGAGGTACTTCAAATAATCTAACATCGCCAGGATATATACCTATTCCTTATAGTAGCCCAACACTTGCTAATAATATTGAATTGAAAGTTGATGGCACGAATGTTACGATTATTACCGGAAATGATAGAAGTGCTTATACCGTAACAACTATTGTTTTAGAATATCTTCAATCATAGGAGAGAGTATGGCAACTCCAGGAGCCGGTGAATTTTTTATAGGAAGCAAGGGACAACTTCAAAGAGTTCCTCGTCTTGAGCAAAATCAAGTGGGGGCCCAAAATACAGCACTTCAATTGGCACTCCAACAATTACAAAATCCAACTGAAGGATTTCAGCCAATTGCTGATAAAGCTCGTACAAGATTTACAACACAAACATTACCAAGTATTGCAGAAAGATTTACTGCCATGGGTAGTGGTGGTTCTCAGAGGTCAGGTGCATTTAGAAATGCTCTTTTCCAGGGAGGATCATCTTTGGAAGAAGCACTAGCTGCATTAGAATCTCAGTACGGTTTACAACAACAATCATTGGCATCAAATTTATTGAGTCAGGGGCTGCAACCACAAAATGAAAATATTTATTTTAAGGGACAACAAGGACTCGTTCAAAATACAATTCCTGGATTATTAAAGATTCTTTTGGCACTTTTTGGTGGCGGGTTATAATATGCCTATAACAGTTATAGATGATCCATTTAAATCTTTATCAACTTCTCTTGGTTCATCAATAGGACAAGGAATTAATGAGGGACTAACTGATATCGTTAGCAATAGATTGCGTGTTGCTCAACAACAAAAACAACGTGATCAATTAAAAGATTCACTTCAAGCATTGGGATACACTCCTGCAGATGCAGATAGGTTATCTGGATTGCCACAGGATATATTATCTCAAGTCATAAAACAAAAAGTACAAGAGCCTTCACAAAGGGCATATGCTGATGCATTAAGAGCAATTCTTGGTAACGAACAGCAACAACAAGGTGAAGGGGAATCTTCTCAATCTTTACCAGATTTTTCTCAATTAACAGGACAACAGGCAAAAGATATTACCCAACTTGCTCTTCAAAAAAGACAAAACGAAGAAAAAAATCTTGCAACGGCATTTAAAGAAACAAAAGAAGATCGTTCTTCAATTACAAATTCATATAAAGCAGCAATAGATCAAGAGGGGCCATTAAATCGTCTTGAACAATTATCACAAAAAGATAAACTTCCTAATCCAACATTCTATACTCTTATGAGTAAGGCGGGTCTTAATATAAAAGGACTGACAAGTGGAGATGCCCAGGAATTTGAAAAAATAAGTACAAATTTTTTAAGATTTGCGAAAAATATTTTTGGATCAAGATTAACTAATTATGATGTGCAATCTTTTTTGAGAACAGTTCCAACATTAGAAAATACCAAAGAAGGAAAATTGCGCATAATAAATCAAATGCGCCTCATTAATGAAGCGGCAAAAATAAGATACAAAGCAATGAGAGCTATTATGAAAGATAATAATGGAAAACCACCATTTGATCTTTCTGAAAGAATAGAGGACAGGGTTGGAGAAGAAATAGATCAATTAGCTAAACGCTTTACATCAGGAAATACATTTTCAAGTTTGCCATCAGCTGAACAATATAAAGGCAAGAAAATACGTGATACAGAAACCGGTGAAGTATTAGTAAGTGATGGAACTCAATGGAGAAAGGCATAATAATGCCCTACGAATTGATTGAAGACGAACCACAACAAGAAGGTATCATCGGAAAAGGTATTAGAAATGTAGCAAGGACCGGAGCCAGGGCACTAGAATCAGTTGTTGGACTTCCTGGAGATATTGTAGGAGTAATGAACACAGTCCTTGAGGGATTAACTAAAAAATTGAATCCAAGCTCAAAAGTTGAAAATATAAAACCACCGTCATTTTTGCCAGGATCAGAATCATTACGAGAAAAAGTAACTTCAAAAATTTCTCCTGGTGGTTATTTAGAGCCAAAAACAGATTATGAATCTTTATGGGATTCATTTGTTGGAGATCTTGCTCAATTTGTAATCCCTATTGGTGGTCAAGTTCCAGTTAAACAAGCAATAAAATTATCTGGATTGGGAAATCTTGCTGGATGGGGAGCACAACAACTAGGATATGATCCATCAACTCAGGCAAAAGCAAAAGTTGGAACGATGTTGTTATCATCATTAATTCAGCCTACGGCATTAAAAGGCTATGTAAAACATCTTTACGATAGCGCAGAAAAATCAATTCCAGTAAATGCTTCGATAGATTTTGGAAATCTTACAAAGGATCTTCAAAAATCCCTCTCAGCAATAAAGCGTGGCGATAACCCAAATAAACAATTTATTATTGATAGAATACAAACAGTACTTGGAAACGTTAAAAAATCAACAAATAAAATAAATGTACAACAGGCATGGGAATTAAAGAAAGATATGAATGAATGGCTTGGAAAAGATCTATCACCAAAACAGAGACATTATGTACAAAAACTTTCAGAGGGCCTTAACGGTGTTTTAAGTAAATACGGTGAAAAAAATAAAGAATTTTTAAGTCTTTATAAAGAAGCTGATGACATATGGGGAGGACTTGCAGCATCCTCTACTGTTAAAGAAAAGCTTAATAAGTGGATAACCGAAGAACATCTTGTTAATCCAATTATGTTAGTATTATTAGGATTACATCCTGCAAAAACATTAGGTCAAGTAGCTGGTTTAATAACGGCAAAAGAGGGTGTAAATGTTTTGGAACCAGTTATAAGAAGCAAAAGAATAAGAAGCTATTATGGAAATGTTATTAAAGAGACCTTGAATAATAATAAAGATAATGCGCTCAAATATGTAGCAAAACTTAATAAGGAAATTGATAAGGAATTACCACAACAAAATTCAAGATGGGAATTTATTGATTAATTAATCTGGTATAAGAGAATAGAAATAACAAATATAGAAAACCATCATCACTAAAAGACATAATGGATCAACCATATATGCCCCAATTAGCGATATAATAATGTAAAAAATACCTATTAACATTTTTATTCAAGGGTGTGACAATATGTCATGATCTCATCATCAATTTCTTCGGCGTATATAAAACATTCTAGTTCATTATCGTCTTGATTATCATAAAAAATAATTACATTAGAATTAAACATAAATATGATATAAAGAAGAAATAGATTTTTATTCATTATCCCTGCTGCATATACTTATGGTCATTCCTTAATTTTTCAACAACTGCCTGACATACATACCTTCGTATTGTTATTCCTTGAAAGGCAGCCATTTTTTTAACTTCTTGATGTATTACAGAAGGAATATCTATAACAAGTCGAGCGATAGCTTTATTTTTTCGTTCTTTCTTTTCATGGATTAGTTCGTCCATAATTCTCCTTTAAATAAAGCCCAATTTAACTATAGCACTTGTTTGCTGAGATGTATAGGAAGTACTCTTTTTATGAGTACTAATAAAGTTACTGATAAAAATAGGAGAATAGAATGTCAGTAAGACAAGTTAGTGAAATAGCATCAGGGTTCACGGCGGCTCTTGTTGCCATTTTTCCCCGTCCTGTATTTTCTAATAGGGCTCCCACAGTTACTGATAAGGCTGTTATTGGAACTCAATGGGTAGATAAAATTCATAATGCCTACTATGTTCTCACCTCAATCACCAATAATCAGGCTAATTGGCTCAATCTTGGGGGTGGCGATGCTCACTTTACTTCAATAACCGTTGATCCTGGTGACGTTACTATTGTTTCTGGTGATTTAGTTACTGATGCGGGGGATGTAATATCAGGTGGAACTGTAACATCTGCTGATGGTGTAACTGCAACTACAGGAAATATAGCAGCTCTAAACGGATCATTTGAGGCTTTTGATACCAATAATAATTCTGGTGGTGCAAAACTTGAGATAGCTAAGAGTCACGGAACTAATGGCTTAGTGCATGTTGGTGATACTCTCGGACAACTTATCTTCTATGGATATGATGGGACTGTTTTTGATAATGGTGCCTTTATACAATCAGTTGTTGCTTCAGGAACACCTGGGGCTGGAAATATCCCATCAGATTTAGAGTTTTATACTCATCCTGATGCTGCTGGTCCAGCAATTCAACGTATGGTAATTAGTGAAGCTGGCAATGTTACTATCGATGAACCAGATACTGGCACTGGATTGACCGTATCTCAAGGAATAACTGCAACAAGTGGTGCTATTCAAGCAGAAACAGGTCCAGTTGCTGGTACTATGATTATTGCAACTGGTGATGGTGGATCAGGAATAGCAAGTGAAAATGCTATAACAAATGTTATTAATACTACACAAGGTGGTGGAACATTAACTATAGCATCAACCAACGGAAATAACGGATTAAATACAGGATTCATAAAGATATATGTAGGAACAAGCACTGCATATATTCCTTATTTTCATAATATTGCTCCATAACATAAAGGAAGTCTATGACAGCAAAATCAAATATAGTACTTGAAGTTACTATCAATGAAAGAACTTATTCACTTTCAATTCCACTTGGTGCGCCACATGGTGAAGCATATGACGCTACCATATCACTTTTAAGAGATTTGGTTGAACTATCAAAACAAGCTATCAATCAAATTGAAAGAAAAGACAAAGATAAGGAAGAAGGTGGCGTTTAAAAATATAATTCAGGCAGTTACTCTTACTTCGATAGATTCTTCAACTCTTAATGGAAGCTATCAAGTTATTAATGCAACGGGACTTCCTCAGGGATGTGTTTTTGTTTACATAACGAATGCATCAAATAAGGATGTTACCGTAAGTTATGATGGTATCAATGATAATGAGTATGTTCGAGCATCTGAAACGAAGAATCTGCTTTTTCAGATGAATGCATTGCCAAATGCACATGTTGCTACGTTTGCAAAGGGAACAAAGATATACGTAAAAGGAACTGCGGGAACGGGAAATATCTATGTTTCTGGATATTATCAGCCCATCCAGAACTAGAATAAAAGGAGAGTATTAATGGCGCGTAATCCAATATTCGCTCGACGTATAAAGTTTGAGCCACTCCGTTCTCTTTCATATGCAGATATAACGACATCATATGTTGCTGTAGGATCTGCAACTGAAAATCCTGCGCATGTTGCTTATATATCGAATATAACGAATGGTTCTCTTTTGTTTTCTTTCGATGGGATGAATAATCACCTTATTATCCCCGCAAATGGCTATTTCCTTTTAGATATTTCAACCAATAAAGTTACCCAGGAAGGATTTTGGCTTGCAGAAGGAACGACGCTATACGTAAAGCAGTTTGATACACCAACGACTGGTTTTGTGAGCTTTTCATTAATATATGGTGATACTCAGTAAGGGAGATCTATGTCACAGGCAGGTAGATATTTTAACGATCTTTCTCCGGGAGTTGGCATACAAACAATTACTGGTAATTCTGGAGGTGCAGTTGCTCCAGATCTTGTTGGAAATGTGTATGTTCTCGGAACAAATGTTATAACGGTTGCTGGTAATGCAGGAACAAGTACCGAAACGATATCTCTCATCAATGGATCTAATGGGCAACTTCTTATAGGTGGTGGTTCTGAGCCAGTTTGGAATACTCTGAGTTCAGATGGTGGAACCATAACCATAACAAATGATGAAAATAGCATAAATTTAGAAGTAACATCTGCAGTAGCATCATCGTTCCATGGTGATACAGGAAGTGCATCTCCAGCATTAGGAATTTTAACATTAGCTGGAAGTTCAAATATAACAACTTCTGCAACAGGATCTACCGTAACCTTCACTCTTGATAACACTATTGCCATCAGTGGCAGCTTTACTGCTGGTGGAGTTATGATTGCAGAAGCTGGAATAACCGTAACTTCTTTAGGAATAGAAGCTAGTGGTCCTATTATATTCCATGCTCTTGGATCAGGTGTAGTTCAAAGCAATTCATCTGGTGATATTTCATCATCAAATGGAACAAATGGGCAACTCCTTATTGGAGGGGGATCTTCCCCTGCTTGGGCAAATTTAACCTCTTCAAATAGTACTATAACGATAACAAATACGGCAAATGCAATTGATCTTAAGGTAAGCGGAAATTGTGTCACTCAATTAGCATCTGACTCAGGAACAGCTACACCATCTGGAAGCACCATAACTCTCGCCGGTGGTTCCAATATTCATACGACAGCATCAGGATCTACCGTAACCTTCAATTTGATTAATAGCCCTAGCATTTCTGGGTCATTTACTGCTGCTTCAAACATAACAGCATCATCTGGCAACATAGTAGCTTCTCTTGGCGATATTGATGCCAGCATGGGAAATATTAATGCCGGCGAACAAATAACAGCAGGAACACAAATAACTGCTGGAACAAATATAGTTGCAACTACTGGAAATATATCAACGTCAGCAGGTAATATTTCATCAGCAGGGTCAGTCAGTGCAGTTACAACCGTGAGTGCAGGAACTGGCTTATCAACAACAATCGGAGATATTGTAAGTCTTGCTGGTAATATATCATTACGATCAATTCTTTCTAATACGAGTTCAAGTACAATAAGCATTCTAAAAACTCGTAATGGAAATGTTATAACGAGTGGAGATACCTTAGGATCATTTCTTTTTCAAGGGTACGATGGAACATCGGGAATAACTGGATCAAAAATAGTATCAGTAAGTTCAGGAACTATTGCTACTAACAGAATCCCCTCTGATTTAGAATTTTATACACATCCTGATAGCACAACTGTTTCACAACAACGATTAGTGATAGCAAGTAATGGATCAGTTACTATAAATACTCCAGATGGTGGAAGTACTGGTCTTAATGTTAATGGTGGTGGTGTTGAAATAGTTTCAGGAAATCTCGATATCCCCATAACAACATCTGCTGGAACCTCAGGATGTATCAGTGTTGCTGGGTCAAGATTTATATCAACCTATGGTGGCGATAATACCAATACCTTCATGGGTATCATTGCTGGTAATACAACAAATAGTGCTGTTAATTGTACTGCTGTTGGATATCAAGCATTAAGCAATGTTAGTTCTGGAACATCTAATACGGCATATGGTGTTGGTTCATTAGCAGCAAATTCAAGTGGAACTGATAACACGGCATCAGGAGTTTCATGTTTAGGAAATCTTATCAGTGGAACATTTAATACAGCATATGGGGTTGATAGTTTACAGTTCTTAACAACTGGTAACTATAATATTGCTCTTGGATTTGATGCTGGACTTTCCTATGTTACCAGTGAAAGTTCAAATATCGTTATCGGAAATAATGGAACTGTTAGTGATTCACATACTATTCGTATAGGAACACAAGGAACATCAGATGGCCAGCAAAATAAATGTTTTATAGCTGGTATAAATGGTTCTGCAATAGGAACAAATAGTCCTGTTCTTATTAATAGTAGCGGACAACTTGGAACAACATCATCTTCACGACGCTACAAAGAAGATATTCAAACTATGGGATCAAGTAGTGAGAAAATATTTTCTTTGAGACCAGTAACTTTTAAATATAAAGATGATACGAATCACACAAAAAGCTTTGGTCTTATCGCTGAAGAGGTTGAAGATATATTCCCTGAACTTGTTACCTACGATTTAGAAGGAAACATATTTGGCGTAAAATATCATGATCTTCCTATCCTTCTCCTTAATGAAATAAAAAAACAACGTGATCTTATAAAGCGACTTGAAACACGTATTTCATCTTTGGAGGCGCGACGTTAATGGCAGTTGTTCAACAACAAACAGTATACGGCATAAGTTCTCCTGTTGTGGGGGTTCCTCAGCGTCCATTAATAGCACAACGTGATCCTACGGTGAATGATAAGTCACAAATAGGAACCATATGGGTTAACATAACTAATAATACCTCCTATATTTTGGTTTCAATAAAAAATGATCGTGCAACGTGGTCAGAAACAGGGGCAACGGGAAGTGGTGTATTTAGTAGCGTTGAGGCAACAACTGGAGATATAACAGCTGATCTTGGTGATATAAAGACTCTGAGTGGTAATATTATATCGGCAGGAAGTGTTACTGCTGATAACGGGCTTGTTGCAACTGGGGGTGGTCTATCAGTCGAGGGAAATGTTACCTTTGATAGTTTTTCAACAGGTATTTTGCAATCAAATAACGTTGGTGTTATAGAATCAACAACGGGAACAGATGGACAAATTTTAATTGGTGGTGGTATCGCTCCTGAATGGGCAAATATAACATCATTTGATAATTCAGTTGCTATAACAAATGGACCAAATAGCATCGATCTCTCAGTATCTGGTGGTGGTGGTGGTGATATAACTTTTGAAACCGATGCAGGTAATGCAACAACGGTTGCTGGTGTTATTCAACTGTTTGGTGGTCTTAATATTAATACTACTGGTCTTGGTGAAGTTGTAACTGTTGGTCTTGATGATGATGTTACTATAAGCGGTACCTATACAACTTTAACTGGTTTATCAGCAATCAATAATGCCAATACATCATCTGGCGATATAATAAGTTTTATTAAAAGTAGGGCTGGTGGAGCTGTTCATACTAGTGATACTTTAGGAAATATTAATTTCTATGGTTTTGATGGAACATCAAATGTTCCTGTTGCCTATATTAGAACTGATACTGCAGGAACCATAACAACAGGACAGGTTCCTGGAAGACTTATCTTCTCAACTCATCCTAATAGCGGGGCTGATCCACAAGATCGTCTCATTATTGATGAGAATGGAACTTTTACCGTTAATCATCCTGATGGAGCTGCACAGGCACTCTTTTGTAATGGTGAAGTTACTATTAATGGAAAAACGAACATTTTTGGCGATGATCTTGAAGTATTTGATGGAAGTATCGTTGTTGATTCCGGCAATCTAACTCTTGTAGTTGGAAGTATTAATGCTCTTTCTGGAACTGTTACATCGATGTTTATGGAAGCAACAAATGGTATAACTGTTGATGCTGGTGGCATTGATATTATGGCCGGAGGCCTCGTTGTTAATGCTGGAGGTGCAACAATAACTGGTGATAGTGAAATCGATGGAAATCTTGTTGTCGAATTAGATGTATCAACAACAAATGGTTCACTTGTTGCAGAAGAAAACCAAAATGATACTGCTGGCGGTTTTGTACGATTCAAAAAGAACAGAGCAACAGCTATTATCGATAATGGCGACACCCTTGGAACGATGACCTTTGAAGGATTTGATGGTACTTCATATATTGTTGGTGCAAAAATAACAGCCGTTGCTACAGGAACGGTCGCAACTAATCAAGTACCAACAGATCTTGAATTCTGGACACATCGCCAAACAACAGCGGCAGCCATTCAACGAATGGTTATCAGTAGTGAAGGTGCAGTAACCATCAATGCTCCAAACTCTGGAGTTGGATTAACTGTCAGTGGAAGTGGATCGAATATAGCCATCAAAGCTCTTACCGGAAGTGTTATATTAAATAATGGTAGTTTTATAAGCGCATTAGGGAATTTGCAGTTAAGTGAAGGATCGATTGAAACAGCAAATCAAATAGATGACGCAACAGGAACATCAGTAACATTCTTTAAGACACGAGCTGATACAATTGTTCAAGATGGTGATGATCTTGGTACCATTTATTTTACTGGCGATGATGGTGGAGGAAGCGGTATAACTGCAGCACAAATAAGGACAGTTGCGGCAGGAACAATAGATGTTGATAGAGTCCCTGGAACATTAGGTTTTTATACTCATCCAGATAGCACTGGATCAATAACTGAACGTATGACCATTGATTATAATGGTAATGTTACTATTAATTCAGTTGATAGTGGTGATCCCCTTACCATCAGTGATTTTGATGCTGGCGTATTATTTTCTGATAATTCTGGTGTTATTACATCTGATGGCGGTCTTGATGGTGAAATTATAATTGGAGTGAGTGGCAATACTCCAGAATGGGGATCACTTACTTCTGAAAATGGATCAATTACGGTTACAGAAGGACCAGGAACTATTGATATTGCAGTAAGTCCAACGGGATGTTTTCCTTGGAGTGAACTTACAACAACTCCAGACTTTATAGAAATGGGTAATGCATATATATGTAATGATACTGTTCTTGTTCAATTAGATCTTCCTGTTGGAGCAACAGTAGGCGAAGGACTTATTGTTGTTGGAAAAGGTACCGGTGGTTGGCAAATCGTGCAGCAGGCGGGTCAGACGATTCATTTTGGTGCTTCTAGTACAACAACTGGTGTAACAGGAACTCTTAGCTCTGCACAACGATGGTCATCAGTTGAATTAGTATGTATAACTGCAGGAACTGATTTTGTTGTTCGTTCATCTGCTGGAACTATAACATTAGCTTAAGGGAAATAGTATGATAAATCCTCCCGTAAGTGGTATAAATCCATTAGTCTATACTGGTGTAGGGAAAGTAATGCCGCTTATGATACAGCGGCGCGATCCAACAGTCTACGATTCACAAAATATATTATTGGGAACAACATGGCTTAACCAAGTCAATCAGCATGTATGGATTCTTGTTTCTCTTGCTGAAGGTATTGCAATATGGGTTCTCATGACAAATTCTCCAACAGATCTTGCATTTCAGACTGATAGTGGACTAGCAAATCCTATTGCTGGGGTTATAGATATCGCTGGTGGATCTAATATACTCACCATGGGAGCAACAAATGTTGTTACTGTTTCGTTAACAAATTCAATTTCTCTTCCTGATACAAATATTGATGCATCATCTGGGATGTATAGTCTCGGTGGTAATCATTTTATGCACGATTATGGAACAAGAAATACTTTTCTTGGAACAAATGCAGGCAATTTGACGTTAACAACTGGAAGCTCATTTGATAATACTGGAATTGGTTATCAAGCATTAACAGCTTTGACAACAGCAAAAGAGGTAACAGCTGTTGGACAAAATGCTGGATCTTCAGTAACAACAGGAAGCTATAATACCTTCATTGGTGCGCAAGCTGGTATGACAGCAACAAATGGTACCCAAAATACCTGTGTTGGAGCTGAAGCAGGAAAAAATATCGGTGCCGGAACATTTAATTTATTGCTTGGTTATCAAAGCGGTGAAAATTATACCTCAAATGAATCTGGCAATATTATCCTGAGCAATGTTGGTACGCTTGGTGATGAACTTCAAATAAGAATTGGAACTCCAGGAGAAGGTGGCCAAACTGATTGTTATATTGCAGGAATATATGATAGTACGGTCGATCCTACAAGTTCACAACATGTTGTTATTGATTCAACGGGAAAACTTGGTACATCTGGCGGTTCTGGATCATCTGTTCCAGCATTCATGTACTATAAAAGTACAACATCAACAGTAAGGACAAATGTTCTTTATTATCTAGGAACTGATGATATCCTTCAGAAAGTTTATGATACTGGAAATAACTTTTATCCAGGAGATGGTGCTGGAACTCGAGCACAATTTACTGCTCCTAAAAAAGGTGTCTACCAAATAGTTTATAAGACATTAACAACATGGGTTTCTTACGGACCTGGCGGAAGTGGTTTTACAATTCAGGTTTATGAGGTTCCAATATCAATTGTATGTACTTCAAGTTCATTTGCTTCACAAACAAATTTAAATTATGACGTTACATTAATTGTTGGCCTTGTTGGTAATGACATTGGAACAACTGTAGTAGCAAATATAGAGATGGATCAAGGAGATACAGCTCAATTTAATATAAACTATACCGATATATCAGAATCTTTTAGCTTGCCAAACTTTGATTGTATTGGACAATCAAATCCTTATGTTACTTATGTAGCTGGATCATTGATTACAGAATTAGAATAGCGTTTAATCATTGGCTTCATTACTACTTCCTTTTTTTTCACCTCTCTAATATGTAGAAGTATTAGAGAGGTGTTTGCAGTGTTATTTATGATATAGTGATGATAACGTCATCTGGTGAACTTGTTTTTTTTTCATAAACGTGGAGATAAAAATCGATAAGAGTTACGTCCTGTTCTTGATCTTGGTCGTTGTACATTTTACATACAAGTTCATCAGTTATAAGATCTTCATGAACATCAACAAGAAATGAACCAAATTCGACCCATTTTGGGTCATTCTCATCTTTCGACAACTGGATATACGTTGAGCAAGAATCTTCGTTTATAATCGATTTCCACCTTGTCCCGTAAGGAGCATGATCAAATTTAGTTGGAGAAGAATACTTAACGAAGAGTTCACGCATATCAATCATCCTTTTTTAGAATAGCTGTTAAAAAGCTCCATTTCTTATTTTACTAAGATGCTTGGAAAATTCTTTTATAAATCTAGGAAGATAAAGTGCATATTCGAATACTTCTTCAATGTCTGCTTCATTGAGATTGGTAGAAACATCTATATTTTCTTGTAAAAATATTTCTGATGGAAGATCATCATTTCCAACTATTCTTGGAGCAATCAATTTTCCGTCCATAGTTATCCTTAATTTTTCATTCTACTATATTTTTAATATTTCTTTCCTTCATTATCTGAATTTGATCTTTTGCATATTTCATAGCTCGATCATATTCCTTTTTAGGAAGATTTAAGAAAGTAGTTATATTGAGAGTTTTTAATATGAGTTCTCTTAATGGTTTGTAGTCCAGAAGAAGGGATTCAATGGTATCAAACTCAAGTTTATTAATAGTTTGAGTTACGTAATTATCATTTCCATGTTTTGATTTATCATACGAAGCTCCATCATCGTCGTCTTCCCCCAATCCTAACATCGCCAGAAAAAGAGTACGAGTCATATAGGTTACGAATCCTTTAAATCCCCATGTTTCTGGATTGCGTTGTGCAGGATTTGCTTCAGCAGCGGCATTCGCATCCTTTGGCTGTTGAGAAACGATTATTTTAACTCGTGACTCAATATACTGGCCTGATGAATGCGACAATATTCCGATAAGAATATGGCACCCATAATGATCATTTAACTCTATTTGTTGATTAAAAGAAACTCCATGCTTACCAAGGACTGGATTACAGTAATCAGCTATAGCAGAAAGATCGGCATATGTTGACGTCATCATCTTTCCATTTTTTGTTACAAAATTAATTTTTGAATTTGTGTTAACTGATTTAAGTTCCTCTTTTACTTTTGCAAGAGCAGTAAATAATTCATCAGTTTTTTCAGAACGTGTTGGTCGTTCTTTTATGGTTAATTTTTCTGTTTTTTGTTTTATCTGATTGATTTCATTTTTGAGATTTTCAAGGGAATTATTTATGAAACGAAATTGCTCAAGAATAAGTGATTCTATTTCCATCATGATTCCTTGTTGGGGTAACAATAATCAGTATCTTTTTTACAAAGATCTTTACAGCTACTATGTTGAATTTTAATTTCCTGTAAATGCTCTTCTAAACTTTCAATTTTAAATTCAATCATTCTAAAATAGTTTATGGTAAGAAAATTACACAAAAAAACAATGATGACACAACTTAAAATGTAGTAATTAAATTTACTCATGATTCAGCACCCTCCAACTTATCTCTAAAAAGACTATGTATTTTACTGCCGAATACATCACCTGTAGGAAGAATTATGATAGCTCCTCTTTTATCATTCATTAACACTTCTCCCATTTTTGATGCTGCCTGTTCTCTTTTAACTTTATATTTTGCTTGGATGTGAAGAAGAAAATTAATAAGTTTGGGAACATAAAATACATCATTAGGATCGGTAAAAGTATCTTCTAAAAATGCTTTTATATTATCTGATGTTTTGAATGCATAAATAGTAGCAAGCATACATTTCATCTCGTATACATCATCTTCATCTAAGAAAGTTAATTTGGTTACATTTTTATAACAAAAATCGAATCCTAAAAGTCTCGTAAAAACTTCTTCTATACCATTAAGGTGTTCAATAACTTCTTCTTGAGTTAATTTTTCTGGTGTCATCGTTAGCTTCTTTCTTATGAAATTCCATGGTATTTATTGCATTTTAATCTATCATTACATCCATTGCCATCACAAAATCTCACAAGAGTTCTGTAGACTAGGCGTATTACCATGAATACAATAATAACAAATGCAAGATGCTGGAAGATTGTGCTTCCTTCATGAAGCATCCTTACTTTCATGTCATATTCTCGCTGGAGAACAAGTTTTTTTATTTCAAGCTCTTTGTAGGCAATAATATTTTTAGTTACTTCTGGGCTTAGATTTTTAAGGATATCCCCTATTTGTTGAAAGGTACTTTTCATTTCCTGTGTAGCATTCTTCATTTCTTGCATCTTATTCATCCCTATCATGTTCACAATGATCACAATATTCTATCGGAAGTGAGAATATTTTTTGCTTATCAGTTTGTTCAAGAAGATCACGGGCAGCAAATTCAAGACATTTTTCGACATCTCTTCCACCAACACCATATATCCAAACGTCATCAACCGTTACGGTATTTTTCTGGAGATCGCTCTGGCGTAAAAACATCATGCCACTATTTGTGTAGATAGTTCCAAGACTCAAGTTTTTTATATCAATGCCAAGAACACAACTTTTATTCTGCGGAGGTTCATCATCGCCCTCACATCCCTGAAGATGGTCTTGAAATGATATTTGGTAATGTATGCCGTTACATGTTATTTCATATGAATTCACTATTTTCCCTGTGTACACCCTTTTTTCCATGCATTCCCTTTCTCTTGACTTGCTTATAACTTAAACACCGTATATAATATATAATGTTTATAGATTGTCAACACACGTCAAATTGCCCAGTGGGAGGATGATCATGACGTATTTACTCTACATGCAAAAAAAGAAGGAATTTTGTGAAGAATTGCGCCATAAAATTCTTCTTATTATGAATAACGATATGAAGTTAATTCCATCGTTGAGGAGATTGGCTGATTTGATTGGTATTAACTATGCGACGCTGTACAAATTTATGAACGGCTATAAGACGTTCTCATATCCGATCTTTACAACAGTCAATAAATGGGTTAATAACTATCCTATTGAAAGACATAACTTCTCCAAAGACAAAAACTCCTCCGAAGTTATCCACTAAGGAGGAGCCTGTTATCATTCTCACCAACTTGTATGAAGCAACAAACAATCAAAGAAAATGATAACTTCTTAAAAAGAGAGATTAAGTGGAAGCTATCATAAACGAAATCCATACATTCTGCAATAACAATCTAAAAGATTCTGATAAAGCAATCATGGATCTTTTAATTCGATGTGACAACAGCTTCGAAATTATCTACATATCGCAACAAAAAATAGCTCAAATTCTTGGATTTTCACGGTCGTATGTTAACCAACGGCTAGCGTATCTTACTCGTAATGGTCTGATTACTAAACGCTATCGCCATATGAAGACCTGTCTCTACTCTCTTCCAACTATTATGAGAACAGTGCAATTGAGAAGAAGACTTTGTGGCATCTTTAAAAGTATGCAATTTATGTCTCTCCGTTTTCTTGATCAGATCAAAGAGTTAACACAATATTTAAATAGAACTGGAATTAGGAATTATTGGTATAATAAAAACAACCGTTCCACGGAGAGTATTGTGAAGACATTGGCAGTAAGTAGTAACAGTCGTGAAAGCATACAGCGTATAACAACTCTTTCTCTCACTCAGTGGGGAAGATATAAAATTGAGGCATTTCCTGATGAAGCGATCAAGGAAGCAGAAGAGAACCTTCTTCACATAATTCGAACCTGGGAATTGCAGAAAATAAGAAATCCATTTAGAATGTTTATAAAATTTTGCCTTAATTATTGTCATCGTAATAATGTACAACCTGACTGGAAATTATCGTCACGTCTTGCAAGTACTTACGGAATGCCGCATATTTGTGAGATGATTACTGCAGATCAAGATGAAAGAATGAAACAACTAAAATACAAGGGAACCTATAGTGGTAACCAACATCATAACGTGGATAAGAAAAAAAATTACCAGAACTCCTTCAAAGGAAGTAATGGAAAAAACCACCGACACAACTTCAAGGGGGCTGGAGCAAAAGGAAACAACTCCCATCAAAAGCAACAACGAGAAAGATTCATCTACACCCCCTACAAAGACAGCGACGAAACAGGACCAGCGCACTTCTATGAATCGTCCTTTCACGAAAAGGGGACGGCCAAAAAAGTATCACTTTCCGGGAAAAAACCAGTATGGCAACCACCATACCAAAAGCCACTAGATCCTTTTATCGAGTTTGAAAAATTTGAGAGGTGGCGTGCAACTTCAGAAGCGCTTGCACTGAAACAATTGATAGGAGATCTACCTAATCCATTTGAAGGTAGATGTCAGGCTATCTTGAAGGAGAAAGAGAAGCATGAAGCACAAAAGAACCTACATAATACCGGGGAACCCAATATCATGGAAATCACCACGAGCTAATACCAATACTATTAGCCTCTACGACAAACAAAAAACAGATAAGATGATGACGAAAATTCATCTTCAATCTCAAAATGAGGATGATATTACCTTTACAGGACCTCTCGTCATCAATGTAACATTTTGTTTTGGATTTCCTCCTTCTTATAAAAATGAAAAAAGAGATCGTCTACGTGGCAAATTTCATTGC
>Ga0335069_10004899_pt1 | contig 19729 bp, 22 predicted proteins | sample Lox_Sample_11_FD_206714 | JGI IMG/M metagenome (GOLD analysis project Ga0335069, IMG submission 206714) | Soil microbial communities from Loxahatchee National Wildlife Refuge, Florida, United States - Lox_Sample_1.1 | ecosystem: Environmental > Terrestrial > Soil > Wetlands | place: USA... | reverse complement strand
GAACAGGATCGTCGTCGAGCCGAAGGCCACCGAGTGCGACCGGCCGGCCGTGTAAGGCTCGGGCCCGTCGGCGCTCTGCGCGGCAGCGCGGTCGGTGACGAACAGCAGATCGAGGGAAGGTTCCCGGACGTCCGCGTGCACGTCCGTGAACAGCGGCCGGGGCTGCGGCCCAGTGTACAGCACCGGGGTCGGCATCATCGGATGCGTGGTGGCACACCCGGCCAGCGCGAATGCCGCAAGAACGGGGATCAGGGACCGCAGCCGCTTCGGCCGAGTCGTCATCTGAGCATGTCCCGGCTCCGTGCAGGCTCAGCGAGTCGTCGCCACCGCCACCGACGCCTGGTACTTGGCGACGGCCTGCTCCACATTGAAGAACATCCTCTCGCGGCCCAGCGTCTGGCCCAGAGGTGAACGCTGGACCATCTCCAGCACTCCGGGGTTGAGGCCGACGAGCCACAAGAAGACGCCCCCTTCGCGAAGTCGTCTCTCGAATTCCGTCAACATCTTGAGCGCAGTGTACTCGAGATCGAACACGCCGCCGAGCACGAGCGCCACGACCTTCGGGTTCGACTCCGCGATCAACGGCCCCATCTTCTCGCCGATCCGATGCGCATTCGCGAAGAAGATTCGCCCCTCCGGCCGGAGCATGAGCAACCCTGGGAAAGTCTCGTCCTCGGGGTGCTCCTCGGAACGAGGTCGGAACACGTTCGTGCCCGGCTTGCGACCGAGCACACGGACCGGCGGGTCGGCCACCTGGTGCGCGAGGGCGAAGAGCGAGACGACGATCGCGACCAGGACTCCCTGCAGGGTGCCGAGCAGCACGACGCCGGCCAGCGCGGCCAGTGCCCACACGAACTCCATCCGCCGCACGCGAAGGATCGTCCTGAATTCCGCCGGCTTGATGAGGCCGATCGAGTAGACGATGACGACGGCCGCGAGGGTGGCTTCCGGCATCAGCCCGATGAGGGGCGCCAACAGCAGCATCGTCACGAGCGCGGCCGCGGCGGCGACCAGCCCCGCCAACTGAGTACGTGCCCCCGCCAGGCGGTTCACGGCGGTCTGCGTGGTCCCGCCACCGGCCGGCATCGCGCCCAGCAATGCGCCTCCCGCATTCGCGAGACCGGTCGCCATCAGCTCCCGGTTCGCCTCCGGTCTGGGCTCGCCGCTCTCCGCGAACGCGCGGCCCGCCGCAATCGTTTCGGTGAAGCTCATCAGCGCAATGCCCGCCGCCGCTGGCCAGAGCGCTTCGACCAGCGACAGGTTCGGCACGGTGAGGGACGGCAACCCGGTGGGGACGTGGCCGACGGTTGCCACTCCATGCGCCTGCAAGCCCAACAGGCCCACGGCGGCGATCCCGCTGCCCACCGCGATCAGCGGCGCCGGCGCTCGTGGATACCAGCGCTCGATCGCCACCAGAATCCCCACCATCGTGGCCCCTACGGCCAGCGTCGCGATCGAGGCATCCGGAATGCCCCGCGCGATAGCCAGGACATTGTGGAAGAACGTGCCCTTGTCGAAGTGGATGCCCAGCAGCTTCGGAACCTGATCCAGTACGATCACGAGCCCGATTCCCGCTTTGAAGCCGATCAGCACCGGTTCGGAGATGAAGTTGGCCACGAAGCCGAGGCGCAACACCGCAGCCAGCACGAGGATGACGCCGACGAGCGCTGTCAGCGTCGCGGCTGCCGCGGCGAGGGCCGCGGGGTTCCCGCCCGGAGCCGCTTGGCCAAGGGCTGCCGCCATCAGAATCGCAAGCGTGCTGGTCGTGCTCACGCTGAGCGGCCGGGAAGTCCCGAGCAACGCGTAGATCGCCATGGGCAGGAACGCCGTGTAGAGCCCGACCTGCACGGGAAGGCCGGCGATCGTGGCGTAGGCCATGGCCTTCGGAATCACGACCGCCGCAGCGGTCAGACCGGCGATGACGTCCAGTTTGAGCCACTTGCTCTCGTAGCCCCGCACCCATTCGGGCACGAGGATCCGGATGCCTTCGCCCTTGCTACCGGTCTTGGCCATGATGTCTGTCGTCGGGTTCCTTCCCCCCGCATGCGGGTGCTCGTCGCCCCAGGCCGCGCATCCCCACGTCCAATCTGAAGTGGGAATTTTGGCGACGGGGCGCTCCCAGCGAGCGCCCCGTCGCCCCGCTGATCTACTTCGACCCGCCGCTCTCCTTCAGCTTCTGAAAGACTTCATCCATGTTGAAGCTGGCGGCCTTCTGCCGCTGCGGGTAGTCCTTGAAGGTCATCAGGAACTTGCCGACGTGGTCCTGCGCGGGAACGAACAGGAAGACGTGATCCATCAGCCAGTCGTAGTAGGTGTTCGAGGTGACGTCCGCCCGCTCGTAGGGGTCCGTTCGAAGGTTGAAGAGCTTCGGGACCCGCAAGGTGACGAACGGCTCGGCCCAGATGCGAAGCGTGCCCCGGATCCGCTGCTCCAGGAACACGAGCTTCCAGTTGTCGTAGCGCAGCCCGGTCAGCTGCTGGTCGTCGTTGATGTAGAAGAACGATTCGCGCGGGCCCTTCTGGGCCTGCCCGGTCAGGTAGGGGACGAGGTTGTCCCCGTCGAGGTGGACCTTGTAGGTCGTGTCGCCGACCTTGTAGCCCTTGAGCAGCTGCTCCTTCACGTCGGCGTCGCCCGCCACGGCGAGGAGCGTCGGCAGCATGTCGAGGTGGGCGACGATCTCGTTGGACACCTGGCCCGGCTTGATCTTGCCCGGCCAGCGGAACATGGCCGGCACGCGGTAGGCGCCCTCCCAGTTCGAGTTCTTCTCGTTGCGGAACGGCGTCATCGCCCCGTCGGGCCAGGTGTTCATGTGCGGCCCGTTGTCGGTCGAGTACATGACGAAGGTCTCGTCCGCGATGCCCAGGTCGTCGAGCACCTTGAGGACCTGGCCGACGTTCTTGTCGTGGTCGATCATGGTGTCGTGGTACGGGCTCTGCCACCGCCCCGACTGGCCGAGGCTCTCCGGCTTGGTGTGGGTGCGGAGGTGCATGTGGGTGAAGTTCACCCACACGAAGGCCGGCCTGCCGGCCTTGTTCTGTCGCTGGATGAAGTCCACGGCCCGGGCGGCGATGTCGTCGTCGATGGTCTCCATCCGCTTCTTGGTCAGGGGACCGGTGTCCTTGCACACCTGCTTGCCGATCTTGCCGAAGCGCGGGTCGACGGTCGTGTCGTCCTTGTCCGAGGCCTTGCAGTCCATGACGCCGCGGGGGCCGTACTGGGCGCGGAACGCCGGGTCCTTCGGGTAGTCCGGCAGCTCCGGCTCCTCTTCCGCGTTCAGGTGGTACAGGTTGCCGTAGAACTCGTCGAAGCCGTGCACCGTGGGCAGATACTCGTTGCGGTCGCCCAGGTGATTCTTGCCGAACTGGCCGGTGGCGTACCCTTGCGCCTTCAACAGCTCGGCAATCGTCGGGTCCTCCTTCTGGAGCCCCAGCGTCGCGCCCGGCAAGCCGACCTTGGTCAGGCCGGTCCGCAGACCAGACTGGCCGGTGATGAACGAGGCCCGGCCGGCGGTGCAGCTCTGCTCGCCGTAGTAGTCGGTGAAGATCACCCCCTCCTTGGCGACCCGATCGATGTTGGGCGTGTGAAAGCCCATCAACCCCATCGAGTAGGCGCTGATGTCGGACTGGCCGATGTCGTCACCCCAGATGATGACGATGTTGGGCTTCTTGTCCGCAGCCGCGACCGCGGAAGCCGCCCAGGTGAGCGCGGCCAGCACCGCGAGCGATACGGTCGCAATCGTCGTTGGGCGAAAGCGTTCCCTCATGGATTGTTCCTCCTTGGTCATTCGTCCACGTCCCCAGTTGCTTCAGGCGGCCCTGGCAGGGAGCCCCGCGCTCGGGGGGGCCCGCCCTCGCCATATCCTCTCTTCCCACGATTCACGTGCCAGCGTCCTGGGCGTTAGAGCAGATCAACCGACTCCCGTCCTGCCATCTCGCGCCACAGCCCGCCGAGGGCCCACCGGGAGAGTGACGGCGTCGGGCATCCGAGAGTACTCGCCCCGAATCCCTCGTGATCTCCGAGCGTCGCCGACCCCCTTGATCTGACGGCTCCACGAGCGCACGGTTTGACCGGTCCCGTGACGCGTGTTACTCACCCCGCCCGTGGCTGATCATCCCTCGGCACTGAAGCGGCACCGGCAGAGCCTCAAGCGTCGGGCCCGGAACCAGGCGACCAAGACGCGGCTCCGCCATCTGGTGCGCGACGTGCGCACGGCGATCGCCGGCAAGGACGGCGCGGCGGCCGCCGAACAGCTGAAGGCGGCCTCGAAGGAGCTCGACAAGGCCGTCACCAAGGGCGTCCTCCACCGCAACAGCGCGGCTCGGAAGATCTCCCGGCTGGCGCACGCCGTGCACCAGCTCTCCGCGCGCTCCTAGCGCGTCGCGATCGCGAGCAGTGCGGCTTCGAACGTCGGGTCCGGTGGCCGCGAACTCTTGAGCGCCAGGTCGAGCGCATGCAGCTCGTGCAGCGCGCGCTCGAGGTCGCGGGCCCGGCCCCGCCCGAGGCTCTTCTCGACCAGCCAGCCCGGTATCCCGAGCCGCCGCCCGACTTCCTCCGCCGACAGCCCCTGCTCCGCCAGCTCGGCCGCGTGCAGCGCGCGCCGCAGGTTGGCGGCGACGAACGCCAGCACCCGGACCGGATGCTCGCCCGCCGCCAGCACCCGGCGGAGCGCCCGCAGCGCCCCCGCGACGTTGCGACGCGCGAGCCGGTCCGTCAGCTCCTCGACGGCGTGCGCGCGGGCGTCGGAGACCAGCGCGCGCACGTGCGGGACATCGAGCCGGGCGCCCTGGCCGGCGTGCAGCGCCAGCTTCTCGAGCTCGCCCGCGAGCGTGCTGACCGACGTCCCGCTGCGGTCGAGCAGCTCCTGCACCGCCGGCACCGTGATCTCGTGCCCCAGCTCGCGCGCCAGCCTGACGACCCACTCGCGCGCCACCCGCGGATCGCCGACGCGCGGGAAACCGAGCGCCACCCCGGCCTTCTGGCAGGCGGCGACCAGCTTCTTCCGTCCGTCGGCGGTGGCCGAGACCAGCACGAGCTGCGCGCGGCCGCGCAGCGTCGGGAGCGTCGAGAGCACCTGCTCCTCGTCGGCGGTGGACAGCGCCTCGGCGCGGCGGACGACCAGGCGCTCCTCGCCGCCGAAGAGCGTCGGTGAGGCCAGGTCCGCGAGCGCGGCCGCGAGCCGCTCGGCGTCCTCGCCCGCCCACAGCGTGCGCCAGCCCGTCGCCCGCCCCTTGCCGGCGACGCGCGCTTTCAGCAGCGCCAGCGCCCGCTCGACGAGCACGGTCTCGTCGCCGTGCAGGAGATAGTACGGCTGCGGCTCGCCCTGCTGGAGGACCGTGAACGGGTCCGGCCCGGCCGGCGGTCCGCCGCGGCGCCAGGCGCTCAGAACCCCTCCACCGCCTGGAGGTACACGTCGCCCGCCAAGCGGTCGACGAGGTCGTCGAGCGCTTCCCGCCTGCGGGTCTCGCCCAGCTGGACGTTGGTCAGGTTCTCCAGGTCGCGCCGGTCGACCGGCCCGCGCTGGAAGTGCGGCGACGAGGTGATCACGACGTTGCGCTGCGCGCCGAAGTCCTGCGTCTCCTGGAGGAGCGGGTTCTGGTAGATCACATGCCCGGTCTCGCGCTCGGTGAGCGTCAGGCTCACCTGGAGCACGCCTTGATACTGGACCGCCTCGTCGGTGCCGCTGAACGCGACCGGGGTGCTCGCAAAACGCCGGATGACGCCGCTCAACACGAGATCGCCCTGCGGGTCGGGAACCACGCGCAGCGGAGAGCGGCGCCGGAACTCGTCCTCGAGCGCGCGGCGGAGCCGCACCTCGAGCCCGCGCTCCTTGGTGTGGTTCGAGAACAGCTTGATCGTGACGGTCTGCGCGGATTTCGGGATCTTGTCGCTGGGCGTACCGCCCAGCTGGTAGCCACACCCGGCGACCAGCACGAGCGCCAAGGTGGTGAGGCAAGCGCGCGTCATACCACCAGGCTCACGAGCCGTCCCGGGACGACGACCTGCTTCCGGAGCGCCTTGCCGGCGACGTGCGACTGCACGCGCGGATCCGCCAGCGCCGCCGCGAGCGCGTCGGCCTCGCTTGCCTCGGCGGGCACCGTCACCCGCGCGCGCACCTTGCCGTTCACCTGCACCGGCAGCTCGACGGTTTCCTGCACGAGCGCCGCCGGATCCACGGCCGGCCACGCGGCGGCGTCGAGCGCGTCGGCGTGCCCGCTCGCCTCCCACAGCTCGCTGGCGACGTGCGGCACGAACGGCGCCAGCAGCAGCAGCGTGGTGTCGACGGCCTCCCGCAGCGCGGCCGGCGACACCTGCTCGGCGGCGGCGCCGACGCCGGTCACCAGCTCCATCACCGCCGCGATCGCGGTGTTGAAGTGCGGGCGCTCGCCGAGGTCGTCGCTCACGCGGCGGATGGTGCGGTGGACGAGACGATGGAGATCCTGGTCCGCGCCCGCGCCCGTGGCCCGCGTGCCGACCGGCGCGAGCCGCGGGACGACGCCGTGCACGAGCCGCCAGAGACGCCCGAGGAACCGGCTCATCCCTTCGACGCCCTGGTCGCTCCAGTCGAGGTCGCGCTCGGGCGGCGCCGCGAACAGACAGAACAGCCGTGCGGTGTCGGCGCCGTAGCGCTCGATCAGGTAGTCGGGGTCGACGACGTTCCCCTTCGACTTGCTCATCTTGGCGCCGTCCTTGATGACCATGCCCTGCGTGAGCAGGTTCTGGAACGGCTCGCCCAGCCTGACGTACCCGAGGTCGCGCAGCACCTTGGTGAAGAAGCGTGAGTACAAGAGGTGGAGCACGGCGTGCTCGATGCCGCCGATGTACTGCTCGACGCCGTCGCGCCCCATCCAGAACGCGAGCTCCGCGGGATCGAACGGGACGTCGTCGCGGCGCGGGGAGACATAGCGCAGGAAGTACCACGACGACTCCATGAACGTGTCCATGGTGTCGGTCTCGCGCCGCGCCGGCGTGCCGCAGCGCGGGCACGTCGCGCGTACGAAGGCCTCGTGTTGCGCCAGCGGCGAACCGCTGCCGCCGGTGATCGTGACGTCCTCGGGCAGCACGACGGGCAGGTCGCGCTCCCCGACCGGCACGACGCCGCACCCCTCGCAGTAGACGACCGGAATCGGCGCGCCCCAGTAGCGCTGGCGGGAAATGCCCCAGTCACGGAGCCGGTAGGTCACCTTGGGGCCTCCGAGGCCGCGCGCCGCGACCGCCGCCGCGATCCTGCCCTTGGCGACCTCGCTCGCGAGGCCGGAGAAGTCGCCGGAGTCGACCAGCGTCCCCGGCCCCTCCCACGCGGCCGCCATCGTCGCCGGGTCCAGGGCCTCGCCGTCGGGTTGCACGACCACCCGCACGGGGAGCCCGAGGGCCCGGGCCAGCTCGAAGTCGCGCTGGTCGTGCGCCGGGACCGCCATCACCGCTCCCGTCCCGTATCCCATCAGCACGAAGTTGGCGACGTAGACCGGGAGCCGGGCGCCCGTGATCGGGTGGCGGCAGAACGCGCCGGTCGCGACGCCCTCCTTGCCCGCGGTGCGCTCGGTGGCGGGCGTCGCGCGGACCCGGGCGGCGAACGCCTCGACGGCCGCCGCCTCCGGCCGCCCGGCGATCAGCTCCCGCACCAGCGGATGCTCGACCGCGAGCGTGACCGACGTGACCCCGAAGAGCGTGTCGGGTCGGGTCGTGAACACCCGTACCTCGCCCGGCCGCCCGTCGAGCGGGAACGCGATCTCCGCACCCTCGCTGCGCCCGATCCAGTTGCGCTGCATGCTGACGACGCGCTCGGGCCAGCCCGTCAGCCGATCCAGGTCGCGGAGCAGCTCGTCGGCGTAGGCCGTGATGCGGAGGAACCACTGCTCCAGCTCGCGCTCTGTCACCGCGCCGTCGCAGCGCCAGCAGCGGCCGTCGATGACCTGCTCGTTGGCGAGCACGGTGGCGCAGTGCGCGCACCAGTTGACGGTCGCGCGCCGGCGGTAGGCCAGCCCCTTCTCCAGCATGCGGATGAAGAAGAGCTGCTCCCAGCGGTAGTACTTCGGGTCGCAGGTCGCGACCTCCCGCTCCCAGTCGTAGGAGAAGCCGAGGCGGCGGAGCTGCGTGCGCATGTGGGCGATGTTGTCGTGCGTCCACTTCGCGGGATGCGCGCCGTGCTGGATGGCGGCGTTCTCGGCCGGCAGCCCGAAGGCGTCCCAGCCGATCGGATGGAGGACCGCGTAGCCCTGCATGCGGCGGAGCCGCGCGATCACGTCGCCGATCGAGTAGTTCCGCACGTGCCCCATGTGGATCTTGCCCGAGGGGTACGGGAACATCTCGAGCACGTAGCACGCCTGCCGTCCCGGCTCCGGGCGCGCGGCGAACCGACGCTCCTCCTCCCAGCGCCGTTGCCAGCGGGTCTCGACCTGCTGCGGGTCGTAGCGGAGCGGGGTCTCGTCGTCCGCCATCGACTACTCCACGCGCCCGGGGCGGTCCTTCGCACCCAGGACGCCCGCGATGTGGTCGAGGACGCCGTTGACGAACGCCGCCGAGTCGTCGCCGCCGAAGCGCCGGGCGATCTCGACCGCCTCGTTGAGCGTGACCGCGGCCGGGATCTCCGGGCGCTCGAGCAGCTCGAAGGTGGCGAGCCGGAGCACGTTCAGGTCGACCTTCGAGAGCCGCGGCAGCCGCCAGTGCTCGGCGCTGCTCGCGACCAGCGCGTCGATCTTCTCGCGGTTCGCCTGCACGCCGTCGACCAGCTCGTGGGCGAAGGTGCGGACGTCGTCGGGGCCCTCGAAGTGGGCCCAGAACGACACCGTCCGGTCGGCGGCGTCGTCCACGGTCATCTCGAGCTGGTAGAGCGCCTGGAGCGCCGCCTCGCGTGCCGCCCGTCGCGTCCCCATCGCGTCAGTACTCCTGGAGACCGCGGAGCACGCGGGCCATCTCGATCGCCGTCACCGCCGCCTCGTACCCCTTGTTGCCGCGCTCGCCGCCCGCGCGCGCGAGCGCTTGCTCCATCGTGTCGGTGGTGAGGACGCCGAACACCACCGGCAGGTCGAACTTCCGCGCCACGTCGCCGAGCCCGCGCGCCGCTTCGCGGGCGACGAAATCGAAGTGCGGGGTCTCGCCGCGCACCACCGCGCCGAGGCAGACCACCGCGTCGTAGCGGCCGGCGTTCGCCATCCGCTGCGCCGCGATCGGCAGCTCGAAGCAGCCCGGCACGGTGGCGACGTCGATCGCGTCGTCGGCGACGCCGTGCTTGCGCAGCCCGTCGATCGCGCCCGCGAGCAGCTGGTCGGTCACCGCCTGGTTGAAGCGCGCGACGAGCACGCCGATCCGCAGCCCCTCGCCGTTCGGCGTCGCCTGGACGTGACGCGGCACCGGCGGCTCAGCGTCCCCGCCCGAGGCCGGACAGCAGATGCCCGAGCTTCGCCTGCTTGGTGCGGAGGTACTCGATGTTGCCGGCGTGCGGCACGACCTCGAGCGGCGCGCGCTGCACCACCGACACGCCGTAGGCCTCGAGCCCGGCGATCTTGCGCGGGTTGTTGGTGAGCAGCCGTACCGAGCGTACGCCCAGGTCGCGCAGGATCTGCGCCCCGATGCCGTAGTCGCGGAGGTCCTCCTGGAACCCCAGCTCGAGGTTCGCCTCGACGGTGTCGCGGCCGCGGTCCTGTAGCGCGTAGGCGCGGATCTTGTTCGCGAGCCCGATGCCGCGGCCCTCCTGGTGGAGGTACACGATCACGCCGCGGCCCGCGCGCCGGATCAGCTCGACGGCCTCGCTCAGCTGGTCGCCACAGTCGCAGCGCTCGGAGCCGAAGACGTCGCCGGTGAGACATTCCGAATGGAGCCGGACGAGGACCTCGCCCTCGGCCTGGAGGTCGCCCAGCACCAGCGCCATGTGCTGATGCTGGTCGATGGTGTTGTCGTAGACGATCGCGCGGAACGTCGGCCCGTCGCGCAGCGGGAGCACGGCCTCCGCGACCCGGCGCACCAGCGTGTCGGAGCGGAGCCGCATCTGGACGACGTCGGTGATGGTGACGACCGGCAGCGCCTGCGCCCGGGCGAGCGCCTCGAGCTCCGCCGCGGTCGCGAGGTTGCCCTCCGGTCCGAGCACGTCGCACAGCACCGCCTCCGCACCGACGCCCGCCAGCCGCGAGAGATCGCTCGCCGCCTCGGGGAGCGCCGCCTGCATCAGCGTGCCGCCCGACGCGGCCTGGATCGGCGTGATGTGGCCGGGCATCACGAGGTCGGCCGGCGTCGCGTTGGGCTGCACGGCGGCGCGGACGGTGGTGGCGCGGTCGCCGGCGCTGATCCCGGTGGAGACGCCCTGGCGGGCCTCGATCGACACGCCGTAGGCGTAGCTCCGGCGCGTCGGGTCGGCGGGCATGAGCGAGATCCCGAGCTGCCGCATCCGATCGCGGCCGAGCACCAGGCAGATCAGGCCGCGACCGTGCGTCGCCATGAAGTTGACCGCCGCCGGCGTGACGCGCGAGGCGGCGCAGACGAGCACTGCCTCCGCGGGCTCCGTGGCGGCGTCGATCACCAGCACGAGCCCCCCCGAGCGGAGCTGCTCGAGACACGCGCGGGCGCGGTCCGGGGCCGTCATGCGCGAACCCTAGCGCCTCGTCCGGACCGAGGCAAAGGGCGACGGCGCCGCGCATGGCGGATGCGCCCCTCCAGCACCAGGTCGTCGCCGACGCGGGCGACCGCGAGGCCCGCGACCGGGAGCGCGTCGCGCACGCGCCGGAGCCCGAGCGCGCCCACCGCCGGCACACCGTCGCCGCCGAGCAGGATCGGCGCCACGAAGAGAACCAGTCGGTCCACCGCGGCCGCGCGCAGCAGCGCGGCCGCCACCGTGCCGCCTCCTTCGACGAGCAGCGTGGTCAGCCCGCGCGCGCCGAGCGCCGCCAGCATCGCGTCGACCCGCGGGCGGCCGCGCCCCGCCACCCGGAGCACGACGACGCCGCGCCGCTCGAGCGCCGCGGCCCGGCGCCGGTCGACGTCGCGTGGCACGACCACCCACGTCGGCGGCCCACCCCGCGCGAGCAGCTTCGCGCGCGCGGGCAGCTGGAGGTCGCGGCTGGCGAGCACGATCCGCACCGGGTCGTGCCCGCCCCGGAGCCGGCAGGTGAGGCGCGGGTCGTCGGCGCGCACCGTCGCGCTGCCGACGAGCACCGCGTCCGAGACGTCGCGCAGCGCGTGCGCCAGGCGGCGGGCCGGCGGGCCGGTGAGCCAGCGGGCGTCGCCGCCCGCGGTGGCGATCCGGCCGTCGAGCGAGGCGGCGAGCTTGAGGGTCACGAGCGGCCGGCCCCGGGTCACGCGTGTCCGGAACCCGGCGAGCAACACGTCGGCCTCCTCCCGGCCGACGCCGACCGTCACCGCGACGCCGGCCGCGCGCAGGCGGCGGAGGCTGCGCCCCCGCACCAGCGGATTCGGGTCGATGGTCGCGACCACCACGCGGCGGAGCCCGAGCGTCAGCAGCGCGTCCACGCACGGCGGCGTGCGGCCGTGATGCGCGCACGGCTCCAGCGTCACGTAGAGCGTCGCGCCGCGGAGCGAGCCGCGCGCGGCGGCGATCGCGCGGATCTCGCCGTGCGGCGTGCCGCCCGTGCCGGTGAAGCCCTCGGCGATCACCCGGCCGCCGCGCACGAACACCGCGCCCACCGACGGGTTCGGCCAGGTGCGCCCGATCCCCCGTGCGGCGAGCGCGAGCGCGCGCGCCATGTGGCGGGCGTCGGCCGCGGCGCCGGCGGAGCGCCTCACGCCGTGCGACGCCGGGCCGCGGGCGGAGAGCGGCGCCGACGCCCCGAGCCCTGCCGACGCTTGGCCATCAGCGCCTTCACCTCGGCCATGAACTCGTGCACGTCGCCGAACGAGCGGTACACCGACGCGAAGCGCACGTAGGCGACCGGGTCGATGTCGTGCAGCTCGTTCATCACCAGCTCGCCGATCTCGCGGCTGGTGACCTCGCGCTCGGCGCGCTCCTGGAGACCGCGCTCGATCCGGTCGGCGGTGGCCTCGATGACCTCCATCGACACCGGCCGCTTCTCGCACGCGCGCCGGAGGCCGCTCAGGATCTTGTCGCGGTCGTAGGTCTCGCGCCGGCCGTCCTTCTTGACCACCATCGGCAGCACGGACTCGATGCGCTCGTAGGTGGTGAAGCGCCGCCCGCACTTCTCGCACTCGCGGCGGCGCCGGATGCCGTCCCCCTCCTTGGCGAGCCGGGAATCGACGACTCGATTCTCCAGGTCACGACAGAAGGGGCAGCGCATGGCGGAGCGCTACGCCAGCCGGTGGCGGTAGATCGGGAAGCGCGCGCACAGGTCGCGGACGTCGCGGCCGATGGCGGCGAGCTTGGCGTCGTCGCCGACCGCGCCGAGCGCGCGGACCATCAGCTCCGCGATCACCGCCATCTCGGGCTCGCGCATCCCGCGGGTGGTGACCGCCGGCGTCCCAACCCGCACGCCGCTGGTCACGAACGGCGAGCGCGGCTCGAAGGGCACCGTGTTCTTGTTGACGGTGATGTTCGCCTTGTCGAGCGTCTCCTCGGCGAGCTTGCCGGTGAGCTCGCTGCCGCGGAGGTCGATCAGCATGAGGTGGTTGTCGGTGCCGCCCGAGCAGAGGCGAAGCCCGCGCTCCATGAGCCCCGCGGCCAGCGCCTTCGCGTTGGCGAGGATCTGCTGCTGGTAGGTTCGGAACGCCGGCGTCTGCGCCTCGGCGAACGCCACCGCCTTGGCGGCGATCACGTGCATGAGCGGCCCGCCCTGGTTGCCCGGGAAGACGGAGGAGTTGACGGCCTTGGCGAACGGCTCGCGGCAGAGGATCATGCCGCCGCGCGGGCCCCGCAGCGTCTTGTGCGTGGTGGTGGTGACGAACTCGCAGTGCGGGACCGGCGAGGGGTGCAGGTCGGCCGCCACGAGCCCGGCGAAGTGCGCCATGTCGGTCATCACCATCGCGCCGACCTCGTCGGCAATGCGGCGGAACGCGGCGAAATCGAGCTGGCGGGGATACGCCGAGTGGCCGACGACGATCATCTTCGGCCGCTCGCGGCGGGCCAGGTCGGCGACCTGGTCCATGTCGATGCGGCCGTCGGACTCGCGCACGCCGTACGGGATCACCTTGAAGAAGCGGCCCGAGAAGTTGGCCGGGTTGCCGTGGGTGAGATGCCCGCCGTGCGACAGGTTCATCGCGAGGATCGGGTCTCCCGGCTGGAGCTGGGAGAAGTAGACGGACATGTTGGCCTGGGAGCCGGAGTGCGGCTGGACGTTGACCGCCTCGGCGCCGAACAGCGCCTTGGCGCGCGCGATGGCGAGCGACTCGACCTCGTCGACGAACTCGCAGCCGCCGTAGTAGCGCTTGCCCGGGTACCCCTCGGCGTACTTGTTCGTCAGCACCGAGCCCTGCGCCTCGAGCACCGCCTCGCTCACGTAGTTCTCGGAGGCGATCAGCTCGAGGTTGTGCTCCTGGCGCTCGGTCTCGCGCCGGATGACGGCGTGGACCGCGGGGTCGACCTGGGCGAGCGCGGACGGCATCGCGTCTCCTCTCACTTGTGACTTTCGATATAGGCGACCACGTCGTGGACGGTGCGGATCTTCTCCGCCTCCTCGTCCGATATCTCCATGTCGTACTCTTCCTCCAGCGCCATCACCAACTCGACGATGTCGAGAGAATCCGCCCCGAGATCCTCGATGAAGGAGGCCTCCGAGGTCACCTGATCCTCGCTCACGCCCAGCTGCTCGCAGATGATCTCCTTCACCCGCTGCTCCACACTCGCTGCCATCGCTCCTCCTTGCGTCCCCGTCACATGTACAGGCCGCCGTTTACGCCCAGCACCTGCCCGGTGATGTATCCGGCGGCCGGCGAGGCGAGGAACGCCACCGCCGCCGCGACCTCGTCGGCCGTGGCCATCCGTCCGATCGGGATCAAGCTCCCGTAGACGGCTTTCTGCTGCTCGGTCAAGGCCGCCGTCATGTCGGTTTCGACGAAGCCCGGCGCGACCGCGTTCACGGTCACGCCGCGCGCCGCCACCTCGCGCGCGAGCGCACGCGTGAACCCCTCGACGCCGGCCTTCGCCGCCGCGTAGGCCGCCTGCCCTGCGTTGCCCATGTCCGCCACGACCGAGGTGATGTTGACGATCCGCCCGTACCGCGCCCGGATCATCGACCGGACCGCGGTCTTGGTGCAGTGAAAGGTGCCCGAGAGATTCGTCCGGAGGACGTGCTCCCAGTCGCCCTCCGAAAGCCGCAGCAACAGGCCGTCGATGGCCAGCCCCGCGTTGTTGACGAGGATATCAACCCGCCCTTCGCGGTCAACGACGTCCTGCACGCCCTTCCGGGCCGCCGCCGCGTCGCCGACGTCGAAGGCCGCGGCCACCGCCACGCCGCCTGCGTCGGCGATCAGCCGGACGGTCTCGTCGGCGGCGGTCTGCTTGGTCTGGTAGTTGACGATCACGCGCGCGCCGTCGGCCGCCAGCCTGCACGCGATGGCGCGGCCGATCCCGCGCGAGGCGCCCGTCACGAGCGCGACCTGCCCCGCCAGCGGCGCGCTCACGCGAGCGACTCCCGGGCCTTGGCGATGCCGGCCACGTCGCCGGCGGCGATCGCGGTGAGCCCCGGCGCGATCCGGCGGAAGAGCCCCGAGAGCACCCGCCCGGGGCCGACCTCGAGCGCCAGGGTCGCGCCGCCGCCGGCGGCGAGCGTGCGGGCGGTCTCCTCCCAGCGCACCGGGGCGGTCACCTGCCGGACCAGCAGCTCGCGCAGCTCGCCGGCGCCGGTGATGGGCCGGGCATCGACGCTGGTCACCACCAGCACCTGCGGCGCCTGGAACCGGACCGTCTCGAGGTGGCGCGCGAGGCCATGGGCCGCGGGCGCCATGAGCGCGCAGTGGAACGGCGCGCTCACCGCGAGCCGCTGCGCGCGACCACCGCCCTTCGACGCCACCAGCTGCACCAACCGGTCGACGGCGGCCGCTCGTCCCGCCACCACTACCTGGCCGCCGCCGTTCAGGTTGGCGGGCGCGAGCACGTCGCCCGCGGCGGCCTCACGGCAGAGCGCCGCCACCGCGTCGACGTCGAGGCCGAGGACCGCCGCCATGCCGCCCTCGCCGACCGGCACGGCGGCCTGCATCAGGCGGCCGCGCTCGCGGACCGCGCGCACGGCGTCGGCGAGCGCCAGCGCGCCGCTCGCGACCAGCGCGCTCCATTCGCCCAGGCTGTGGCCCGCCATCGCGCTCGGCGCGAGGCCGGCGGTCTCCTCCAGGACACGGTACGCGGCGAGGCTCGCGGTGAGGATCGCAGGCTGCGCGTGCTCGGTGAGCGCGAGCGTCTCCTCCGGCCCCTCGAAACAGAGACGCGAGAGCCGCATGCCGAGGGCGTCGTCGGCCTCGGCGAAGACCCGCCCGGCCGCCGGGAACGTCTGCACGAGGTCCGCCCCCATGCCGACGCGCTGGCTTCCCTGGCCGGGGAAGACGCAGACGGGCGCCGTGGGCAGCGTCAGGCTTCCTTGACTTCGACGATTTTCCGGCCGCGGTACGTCCCGCAGTGCGGGCAGGCGCGGTGGCGGAGCGTGCGCTCGCCGCACTGCGGGCACGCGATGACGTGCGGGGCGCTCAACGCGTCGTGCGCGCGCCGCTTGTCTCGCTTGGACGACGACGTCCGTCGCTTGGGAACTGCCATGGAACGAATCCTCCTCGGGTGCCCGTCAGTGGTCGCTGCGCAGCAGCGTACGCAGGACGCTGAGCCGCGGGTCGGGCGTGTCGGCCGGGCACCCGCACGGCCCGGAGTTCAGGTTGGCGCCGCAGCGCGGGCAGAGTCCGCGGCAGTCTTCGCGACAGAGCGGGCGGGTCGGCAGCGCGAGAATCGTCTGTTCGTGGACGAGCGGGGACAGGTCGATCTCCTCGCCCTCGAAGAAGCTGAAGGCCAGGTCCTCGGCGGCCAGCTCGGGCTCGGCGCCGTCGCCGGTCGCACGCGGGGCCAACACGAAGGTGAAGGGCGTGTCGAGCTGGAAGGCGTAGTCCTCGGCGCAGCGGGCGCAGGTGCCGGTCACCGCCCCCTTGAGCCTGCCGGTGAAGAACAGGTCGAGGCCGGCGCGATAGTGGGTCAGGTCGACCGCCATGCCCTCCGAAACCCGGAAGTCCGGGGCCCCCACGGCGAGGCGCGCGTTCAGGGCGTCGACCTCCTCCACGTAGGCGAGCGGAGTGGCTTCCGCCTTGATCTGGTCGACTTTGATCTTCATGGCCGGAGGGGGGACCGGGAGTATAGACAGTCCCGGCGGGCGGGCCAACGGCTCCCGCGCTCAGTCCTGCGGCTCGTCCGACGCCCGGAGCCCGAGCTTGGCCTCGATCCGACGGAGCCGGCGGAGCGCCTCCGGCAGCCGGAGCAGGCTCGCCGTCGTCCGGCGCCAGGTCCGCACCTCCACCGCGGGGTAGCCGCCGTAGACGCGGCCGGCCGGGATGTCGTCGTGGATGCCGCTCTGGGCGGCGACCTGCACCCCGTCGCCGATGGTCAGGTGCCCGGAGACCCCGACCTGTCCGCCGAGCATCACGAACGAGCCCAGCGACGCCCCGCCCGCGATCCCGGTCTGCGCCGCCAGCATGCTCCCCGGCCCGACCCGGCAGCCGTGCGCGACCATCACGAGGTTGTCGATCTTCGCCCCGCGCCCGACGACGGTCGCGCCCAGCGCCGCGCGGTCGATGGTCGCGTTAGCGCCCACCTCGACGTCGTCCTCGAGCACCACGGTCCCGATCTGCGGGATCTTCCGGTGCCCCGTCGGTAGCGGCACGTAGCCGAAGCCGTCGCTGCCGATCACGGCTCCGGCGTGCAGCGTGACGCGGTCGCCGATCGTGACGTCCTCGCGGATCGTGACGCCGGCGTGCGCAGTGAAGCCGTCGCCGATCCGCACGCGCGGGTAGATCGTGACGCGCGGGTGGAGCACGGCGTCGCGGCCGATCACGACCCCTGCGCCGATCACCGCGTGCGGGCCGATCGACGCACCGGGGCCGACGACAGCGCTCGGCGCCACGACGGCGGTCGGGTGCACGCCGGCCGCGGGACGCGCGGCGGGGTGGAACAGCTCGATCGCGTCGACGAACGCGAGGTAGGGATGCGCCGCACGCAACGTCGGACGCGGGATCTCGGGATCCTGCCGGCCGAGGATCACCGCCGCCGCCCGGGTGCCGGCGAGCTTGCCGGCCAGCCGGCGGTCGGCGAGGAACGTGATCGTCCCCGGCCCGGCGGTCTCGAGCGGGGCGACGTCCGTGATCTCGGTCGCGCCGTCGCCGCGGAGCTCGCAGTCGAGGCGTCGCGCCAGGTCGTCGAGCCGCATGGGCGACCCTTTAGCCGACGCCCGCGGGGGGCGTCCAACCCGGCCCCCGTTCTCGCCTTGCCCGGGACCGCGTGCTACGAACGTCGGATGTCGCAGCCGGACTTCGAGAAGCGCGGGGGCCTCGTCCCGGCGATCGCGCAGGACGCCAGCACCGGCGAGATCCTCATGGTCGCCTACATGAACAAAGCGGCCTGGGAGCACACGCTCAAGACCGGGCGCGGCACCTACTGGAGCACGTCGCGCAACGAGCTGTGGGTGAAGGGCGACACGTCGGGCCACGTCCAGCACGTGCGGGAGATCCGGGTCGACTGCGACGCCGACGCGGTGCTGCTCAAGGTCGAGCAGGTCGGCGGCGTGGCGTGCCACGAGGGCTACCGGAGCTGCTTCTACCGGCGCGCCGAGGGCGGCGCGTTCCGCGTCGTCGAGACCAAGCCCGCCGCGCCATGAGCAACGTCCTCCAGCTCGGCATCCCGAAGGGCAGCCTCCAGGACGCCACGGTCGAGCTGTTCCGTCGCTCGGGGTGGAAGATCTCGGTCGACGAGCGCAGCTACTTCCCGCGCGTCGACGACCCGGCGCTGCGCTGCCTCCTCGTGCGCGCGCAGGAGATGGCGCGCTACGTCGAGAGCGGCGCGCTCGACGCCGGCATCACGGGCCGCGACTGGGTGCTCGAGTACGACGCGCAGGTGCAGGTCGCGGAGGAGCTGGTCTACTCGAAGGCCAGCCTGCGGCCGACGCGCTGGGTGCTGGTCGTCGGCCGCGATTCGCCGGTGCACAAGCCGGAGGACCTCCGCGGCAAGAAGATCGCAACCGAGCTGGTCGGCTACACGCGCCGCTGGTTCGCCGAGCGCAACATCGACGTGCACATCGAGTTCTCCTGGGGCGCGACGGAGGCGAAGGTCGCCGAGGGCCTGGTCGACGCGATCGTCGAGGTCACCGAGACCGGCTCGACGATCCGCGCACACGGGCTGCGCATCGTGACCGAGCTGTTCGAGTCGGTCCCGCAGCTGATCGCCAACACGCAGGCCTGGGACACTCCCTGGAAGCGCGAGAAGATTCAGCAGATCGGTCTGCTCCTCGCCGGCGCGCTCCGCGCCGAAGCCCAGGTCGGTCTCAAGATGAACGTCCCGACCGACAAGCTCCAGGCCGTGATCGCCCTCCTCCCCTCGATCACCGCCCCGACGGTCTCCAACCTCTACGGCACCAACTGGTGCGCCGTGGAGAGCGTGATCGCCGAAACGACTGTGCGCGACCTGATCCCCCAGCTCCTCAAAGCGGGCGCCGTCGGCATCATCGAGTACCCGCTCAACAAGATCGTCGGCTGAGGGGCACCGCTCGGCAACGAGCTGGAGCGCGAGTCGGCACGGGAGCGCAGCGACCCGCCGTGGGGTGCGGGCTGCCCTCGAAGCGAGCCCGCAGCCGACACGCCCGCGCGGCAGCGCGCGCTCCGTCGAATCGGCGAGGACCGCGAGCGCCGAGGGCAGCCCGCGCCCCACGGCGCGACGACCGCCGCTACGCCGCCGACTCGGGCTCGAGCTCGTACCCGAGCGATGCAAGGAAAAGTTCCTTCTCCTTGCCGGGCATGATGAAGATGCCGTCCCAGCCGCAGACTTCCTCGCACAGCTTGCAGCCGACGCAGGTCTTCTCGTTGACCTGCACGCGGCCCAAGAAGATCGCGAGGTTCCCGTCCGAGGGCGAGATGCAGTCGAACGGACATACGTCCACGCAGACGCCGCAGCCGTTGCAGTTGTCCGGGTGGACGATCGCGATCGGCCGCTCCTGGCGCTTCAGCACCTTGGTGACGTTGCCGTAGGTGTCGAGGATGGCCTCGTCGGGGCAGATCACGCCGCACGCGCCGCAGTCGATGCAGCGGGTGGCCTCGATCAGGAACGCCTTCTTCGGCTCGCCGCTGATGGCCTTGGTGGGACACCGCTTCTCGCAAGCGGTGCAGCCCGTGCAGTTCTCGGCGACGATCGTGAAGGGCATGGGAGTACGCTAGCAGCCGGGTCCTACCCGGACAACCTTACTGCTGCATCTCCTTGAGGATCTCCTCCTCGCGGCCCTGCTCGACGAGGCGGTCGTTGCGGATGGCCTGCTTGAGCCCGACCCAGGTGAAGAGGAGCACCAGCACGAGCATCCCGGCGATCGGGATGTTGTCGGGCTGGAGGAGAATCGAGAGGAACTGCCGCAGCGCCGCCATGGGGTGCCCCCGTACCGCGGCGTCTCCCGAGTGTCAACCGAAGGCGCGTCCCTTGCGTGCAGGAATCCTTCGCGCTAAGAGCGTCGGGATTTTTCCCGCATCGAATCCGTCTGCATGCGCGCGCTGAACGATCCGCATTGGCCTGCTGGCCGCGAGCCCGGGCGAGCTCTCCCGCGGCCGGAGCAGGGGGAGGAACCGACGCGATGATGGGCTGGCTACCGGAGACGGTCTCGACGTACGGGCC
>Ga0335069_10004898_pt1 | contig 19732 bp, 14 predicted proteins | sample Lox_Sample_11_FD_206714 | JGI IMG/M metagenome (GOLD analysis project Ga0335069, IMG submission 206714) | Soil microbial communities from Loxahatchee National Wildlife Refuge, Florida, United States - Lox_Sample_1.1 | ecosystem: Environmental > Terrestrial > Soil > Wetlands | place: USA... | reverse complement strand
GGACGGAGACATCCAGGCCGGTGCGCCCGAGCTTCACGTACTTCATCGCGCCACCTCGCTCGCCATCGGATCCGAGGATTCTACGGGGTTCGCAGTAGGGTCGGAAGAAAAGGAGCGCGCGATGTCCCGCATCGACGGCGCCGTTACGGTGATCCTCGACGAGAGCGCGGCCCGGATCGGCCTCGGACCGTTCGGCTCGCGCTCTTCGGGCGTCACCGGATGCGATCACGAAGATGAAGACCTCGGCGCGGGTAACCATTCTCCTCGTTCTCGTCGGACGTACGAGTCAGGCGAATGTGACGGTCGAATTCATCGACGTGATCACAGCGAGCCGCCGCGGTCCCATCGTGCGCATCTTCCAGTCGACCGAGTTCACGCCGATCGCCCTCACCGCGACGCGAGCGACGACGGCGTGCAGCCCGCGACGGCAACTCCGTCATCTCGAGCGGCTCGCCGCGCGTGAAGGAGCGCTGCGCCATGCCCTTCACGGCGTCAGCGTAGCCTCCCCCCGGGCGTGGAATGGGGTCCTTGCCCAGTCCCTTCAGCCACACATGGCCTTGTATGAGTCGCCGTCACGATGAGGAAAAGGTCACGCACGATGCTGATCGATCGCATTAGGCTCACCTGCGGAGTGCGGGCCTCCCGTTCGTTACATGGTCCCCGAAAATTGACATGACGACCCGTCCGGACCCGCGAATCCCCGCTTGAAGGTCCTATTCGCTGAACTGGAGATGAACGCGAGGGAGAAGTTGATCGACTGCCAGCCGCCTCCCCGATTAGGGTGACTCATCCAGCCCGTCCGTTCCCTTCGCCAGGCTCGTTGCTGAACGGGCAGGGGTTCTCGCGGATGCACAGAAGCTGGATCGCTTGTGCTGCCAGGATCGCGCGAGCAGGTGTCGCGACGGCCTCGACGTACGCGAGTGTGGGCTGCGCCGTGGTCGGGTCCATGCTCGTCGGGGATGTTGCCTCCGCGTATGGGCCCGTGGCCCAGGGAGCGGAATTCCAGGTGAGCACCGCCACGGTCGACGAGAACTACCCTTCGGTGGCGCCGCAGCAGAACGGCAGCTTCATCGTGGTCTGGTCTGGGGCAGGCGCGGTGAAGGGCCGACGCTACGACTCGAATGGAGGACTCGGCGCGGAATTCCAGGTCGGCACGTTAGCGGGGGGGGGTGCATACCCCTGTTGTTCCGTAGCGTCGGACGGCACTGGCGCCTTCGTGGTGGTGTGGGCCGACAGCTCCGGCGTCCTGGGGCGACGCTTCGCCTCGGACGGCACTCCTCTCGGTGGCGACTTCCAGGTCAACACATATACGCACAGCGGGGCGGGCTATTTCCACAGCGTGGCCTTCCCCAGCGTGGCCTCGACGCCAAGCGGCGCCTTCGTGGTGGTCTGGGAAGGTTATGGTTCCCCGGGAACCGACACCGACCTCAGCAGCATCCAGGGGCGGCGCTACGCGTCGGACGGCACGCCGCAAGGCTCCCAGTTCCAGGTCAACACCTACACCACCAGCGGGCAATACCGCCCGCAAGTGGGTGTTGCGTCCGACGGAGATTTCGTCGTGGTCTGGCACAACGGCGACACGGGCTACAACATCTATGCGTGGGGCATCGAGGGGCAACGCTATGCGTCGAGCGGTGCGGCCCAGGGTGGTGAATTCCGGATCGATTCCCCCCCCAGTGTGAATTTGACGCACGGCTACCCTTCGCTCTCGTCGCAAGCCGATGGCAGCTTCGTGGTCGCGTGGACAAGCCAGGCCTCACCAGGGAGTGATCAGAATAGCGTGAGCGTCCAGGCGCGACGTTACGCGTCGGACGGGGCGCCGATCGGGGGCCAGTTCCAGGTCAACAGCTACACCACGGGCATCCAGGAATTTCCCTCCGTACAAGCCTCCAGCAATGGCGACTTCGTCGTGGCCTGGACGAGCTACGGCTCCTACGGAGACGACACGGACCGTTCGAGCATTCAGATGCAGCGTTACGCGTCGACTGGAGTGCCCATCGGCTCCCAGTTCCAGGTCAACACGTACACCCCACTGTCGCAGGGCTCCTCGGCTCGGTCCGTGGCAGCGGATGCCATGGGGAATCTACTGGTGGCGTGGGGCACCAACGATTCCGTGCTGAATTCTTCTGACTCCGGCTGGAATAGCATCGAAGGGCGGCGATTCGATGCGATCGCCCTCGGCTCCGAGTTCCAGGTGAACAGCTACACGACGAGCTCCCAGACCCAGCCGGCGGTCGCGTCGGACGCGCTGGGCGACTTCGTCGTGGTGTGGGAGAGCGAAGGCTCGCCCGGGAACGACCACAGCGGGCATAGCATCCAGGGCCAGCGCTACGACCCGATGGGCAATGCCGTGGGCAGCGAGTTCCAGGTGAACACCTACACGACCAGCTTCCAGGAGTTGGCCGCGGTGTCGGCGAGCCCGTCGGGCGACTTCGTGGTGACGTGGCAGAGCGAGGGCTCACCGGGGACGGACACCAGCGGGCTGAGCATCCAGGGCCAGCGCTACGCCTCGAACGGCTCGGCTCTCGGCGGCGAGTTCCAGGTGAACACGTACACGACCTCCGACCAGAGCAGCCCGGACGTGGCGTCGGAGCCCGATGGCGGCTTCGTGGTGGTGTGGCCTAGCAACGGTTCCGCGGGAACCGACCACTCCGGCTACAGCATCCAGGCGCAGCGTTATTCCTCGAATGGGTCGGCCGCGGGATCCCAGTTCCAGGTGAACAGCGTGACGGCGAACGACCAGACGGCGCCCTCGGTGGCGACGGACGCGCTGGGTTACTTCGTGGTGGTGTGGGAGACCAGCGTGGGCTCCGGCGACAACATCGAGGGTCAGCGCTACGCGTCGAACGGGACGCCGCAGGGCAGCGAGTTCCAGGTGAACAGCTATACGACGTCGGGGTTGTATGCGAAGCATCCGAGCGTGGCGAAGGCCGCGAACGGGGACTTCGTGGTGGTGTGGGACACCAGCGTGGGCTCCGGCGACGTGAACATCGAGGGGCAGCGCTTCGCATCGAACGGGACGCCGCAGGGCAGCGAGTTCCAGGTGAACACCTACACGACCAACAACCAGTATCTGCCGTCGGTGGCGATGGAGCCGAGCGGCGAGTTCCTGGTGACGTGGCAGAGTTTTGGAGGGTTCACGATCCCGGGCCCGGGGGGTCCGTCGGAGAGGACGGAGGCGCAGCGCTTCGCCTCGGACGGGAGCATGATCGGCGGGGAGTTCCAGGTGAGCAGCTACAGGTTCCGGGCGCCGGCGAGGCCCGCGGTGTCGGTGGATGCGGCGGGTCGCTACGTGGTGGCGTGGGAGGCCTATGGCTCCGCAGGGACCGACAGCGACAGCTTCAGCATCCACGGCCAGCGCTTCCTCCCCGAGCCCGAGAGCACGCTCGGGATGGCCGCGGGCATCGCGCTGCTGCTCGCGCTGCGGCGTGCGCATGACGCGCGGGTGAACCGACGCAGACGGCGAGGCGCTTGATTCGAGCCCGCTCCGCTCTCGAGGAAGGCGGATGCGCGGAATGTGGAGTGGCTCCCTGGCGAGGGTGCTCGCGGCACCCATCCAGATGGGCATGCGCGTCGCGCTCCCGTGACGCTCGGCATCGGACTCGATGCGCCGTGCCTCATCGCCATGAGCCTCCTCGGCATCCGAGCGCCGGGGGCCGGCTCGCAACGGCGCTCGTGTGGCTTCGTTGGCTCGTGGTGGTGGTCGTGGTCCAAGCGGCCTTCGCGATGCTGCGCTCCGCGCGTTGCGAAAGGTTCAAATGGCAACGCCCACCGCAATGGTGCGGTGGGCGTCGTCCTGGCCGTGGGCGGATTCTGAGCGCGGCTACCGTGCAAAAGCCCCCGTCACCGAATTGAGGAGGATGAACCCCTGCGCCTCGTCGCCAGCGTCGCACTGGGTGAGCTCGAGGGGTCCGAAGCCGCCGTTCTTCGGCCCGGTCGAAGCGACGCACAGATTTCGGTTCCAGACCATTCTGATCTGGAAGACGTGCGGATTACTCGTGTTCACGAACTCCCAGCGGCGCTGGTCATTGGAATCATCATCGTTTGTCCACAGGACGGGTGTGCCAGGCGAATAGGGATATCCCGGGATCATGGCCTTCCCTGAATCGGCCTGAGCCGGAGACGTGATTCTCATGCAGGCGCATGTCACGTTTTGACCGATTCCGGCTTGGAACCACGAGCGGTTCTCTGTGGTGACGTTCCAGAACGCCTGGCTTCGAATCTGAGTGTTGGAAGTCGACGGAAACGTCCAGAGACGGGAATTTGCATCCTTGATGAACCGGCTGACGGTCGATTGCTCGTTGATGTTCATCAGGATGAAGCTCTGTGCGTTCGCATGCAGCGGGGCGACCAGAGCCACCCCCATTGCAAGGACGGTAAGAACGCCGAGAACGGGTCGGAGTGCGCTGCTCGAAGGATTCGTCGTGGTCATCTTTTTTCTCCTCGCCGCGCTGGGCGGCTCTATGTGAACCAGGATCGGCGAACTGGAGGCGGCGAGGTATCGGCCAGGCGGCGATGGAAGGCGGCCGAGCGGTCTAGGCCGATCGGGCGGATCGAGCGGCGTCAGCGGCCGTCGATCGCCCGCACGCACGTTCCACAGCTCCGTGTCCGACTCGCCTTGCACCAGCACCGGCCAAGAGCCGCGCCAGCGCCTCGCAGGTCCGCGTCTTTCGCGTCGCGCGATCCCGGCGCATGCTGCCGCCGTGCCGTGCCCGATGCGATCGTGCGCGTGGACCTCGACACCGGAGCCGTGCTATCGCGCTGGCGCACGCCGCACGGCGTGCCGGTTCACGACATCGACTGGATCGAGTGAGGCATGAAGATCCTCGTCTGCGACGATCATGCGCTGTTTCGCGAAGGGGTCGTGAGCGCGCTCCGCGAGCTCGAGCCGGGGGTCGTGCTGCTCGAGGCGTCCGATGGAGCCGAGGCGCTTCGCATGGCGGAGGCGCACGCCGATCTCGACATCGTGCTGCTCGATCTGCAGATGCCCGGCACCGACGGCTGGACCGGGCTCGCGCGCCTGCAGAAGACCTGTCCGACCTTGCCGGTCGTGATCCTCTCGGCGTCGGAAGAGCCGGAGGACGCGCGCCGCGCGATCGACGCCGGCGCGGCCGGCTTCGTGACGAAGTCGACGCGCGGACCGCTGCTGCGCGCGGCGCTCCAGCTCGTGCTGTCGGGCGGCGTGTACGTGCCGCCGCATCTTCTGTCGGGCGCGACCGCGCACACCGCGCCGGCCGCGGCCGCGAGATCCGGCGGACGGCGGCAGCGCGCCGCGCAGCTCTCGCCGCGGCAGCTCGAGGTGCTGCGCCTGATGGCGCGGGGGCTCACCAACGTCGAGATCGGCAACGTGCTCGGCGTCGCGCTCGGCACCGTGAAGGCGCACCTCGCCGTGATCTTCGAGGTGCTCGACGTCAGCAACCGCACCGAGGCCGCGCTCGTGATGCGCGAGCTCGGACTCGATCACGCCGACGAATAGCCTCGCAGCGCGTTGCCGAGCGCCGCGCGCAGGCGCGCCGGAGGAATCGGCTTGATGAGATGCGGCAACCCCGACGCCTGCACGCGCGCGAGGACGTCGCGGGCGGTCTCGCCCGTGATGATGAGGCCGGGCGCCCAGGTCGAGCGCGCGGCGCGGATCGCGTCGATCGCGTCGATGCCCGTGCGCGCACCTTCGAGCGAGTAGTCGGCGAGGATCACGTCCGGGTCGCGCCCCAGGCGCTCCAGCCCTTCGATCGCGTCGTCGAGGCTGCGCGAGAGCAGCACGTCGCAGCCCCAGCTCTCGAGCAGCAGCCGCATGCCCTCGAGGATGGTGAGGTCGTCGTCGACCACCACGACGAGGCGTCCGGCCAGCGCCTGGCCGCCCGACGCGGCGCCCGGCGCGACGGCAGGGGCCGAGCTGCTCTTGCAGAGCGGAACCGTGACGCGGAAGACGCTGCCCCGGCCCGGGCGCGAGTCGACCTCGACGCGGCACTCGAGCAGTCGCGCGAGCCGGTCGACGATCGCGAGCCCGAGGCCGAGGCCCTCCGAGCGGCGCGTCTGATCGAGCTGCGTGAACTCGCGGAAGATCTCGGCGCGCTTGCTCTCGGGGATGCCAGGACCCGTGTCCCAGACCTCGATGCGGAGCGTGCCACCGCGGCGACGGCAGCCCGCCAGCACGCGTCCGCGTTCGGTGTAGCGGAGTGCGTTGACGAGCAGATTCTGGAGGATGCGCCGCAGCAGCAGCGGGTCGCTCCGCACCAGCGCCGAGGTCGGCACGACGCGGAGCGCGATGCCGCGCGCGTTCGCGTCGGGCGCGAGCTCGGAGGCGAGCTGCTCGAGCAGCGGGCCGAGCGGGAACTCCGTCGGGTGCGGCTCGACGGAGCCCGACTCGAGGCGCGAAAGATCGAGCAGCTCATCGAACATCGCAGTCAGCGAGTCGGCCGACGCGCGGATGCGCGAGGCCAGCTCGCGCATCCGCTCCGGATCGCCGCTCGAGCCGAGCGCCTCCGCGAACAGGCGCAGCGCGTGGATCGGCTGGCGCAGATCGTGGCTCGCGGCGGCCAGGAAGCGCGACTTCGCGGTGTTGGCGGCGACCGCCTCGTCGCGCGCCGCGGCGAGCTCAGCGCGCGACGCGAGCAGCTGGTGCGTGCGCTCTTCGACCTTTCCCTCGAGCGAGCTCTCGGAGCGCTGGAGCGCGGCGTTCGCGTCGCGCAGGCGCTGGTAGCCGCTCCACACCGAGAGGCAGAAGAGCGCCGCGAGCAGCGGGCTGAAGATCACGTTCACCGCTTGCAGCACGGCGGCGGGAACCGTGCGGAGGTCGAGCAGCGGCGGGAAGAAGGTCGCGACGGCGAGCAGGGCGGCGATGCCGCCGCCGGCCGCGAAGGAAGCGACCTGCATCCCGCGTGATCCGTAGGGGATGACGATCGCGAGCGGCAGGAAGGCGACGAGCACCACCACCGGGAAGATGCTCGGGACCATGACGCCGGCCGCGAGCGCCATCAGCCACGCACTCACCCCGAAGCCGCGCACCGCGCCCTCGGTCTCGCCGCGCTGTGAGAGGCGCCACGCACGACCGACGAGCCCCGACGTCACTGCCACGAGACACGCGAGCGCGAACGCGATCGGCAGCCGGTACACGAGCCAGATGCCGAACACGAAGAGCGTCGCGGCGCAGTTCGCCCAGAAGTTCCAGGCGAGGAAGCGTTCGAGCTGGCGCGTGTCCGGATTCGAACTCACCGAGGGGAGTATCCGGCAGCGCGCGCCCGCGCGGCTCGGCCGACCGGCCTAGGCCGAATGTCCGGATACTCGCCCGGTCACGCGGTCGCCCCTCTCGCCGCGGGGCCGACGGCCCGCGGCGCACCATGCGGGTCCCCCTCTTCCGTTGACCCGAAGAGCGCTCAACGCCGAGTGAGTGATGTGCAGGAGCGATGGAGCACTTGCCGTCGCTTCGCAGCCACCATGGCGAGACCGGTGGCAAGAAGCGCAGACGTCCCGGGCTCCGGCACCGGCACGATTCCGTTTGCGAGGATGTCGACCGCAAAATTGGAGGTGCCCGTCACACAGAACGTGCCGTCCGAGGTCGTATTGCAGGTCTCGAACGAAGGCGGTCCGAGGGAGCCGAAGCCGTCGGACAGGAGTGAATTGGCGGGCGGCCCGGGGTTCACCGCCAGGGGCCAGTAGCCGGCATCTGACAGCACCAGGGTGTAGGTGCCGGCGCTCTGGCTGGGCACCACCAGCTTGCTGTCTCCACAGACGGTCGCCCCGGCACCGGTCCCGATCGTGACCATTCCCGCCGGGGGGCAGCCGGGAGAGAAGAGGCTCAAGAGATCGGAACTCGCGGCGGGGTTTCCGCCCGAGAGCACGATCGAAGCGCCGGACCCGGAGCCGGAAAAGAGCGAGACCGTGGAATCGAATCCGCCCGGCGAGATGACGGCGCCAGCGGCATTCGTTCCTCCGCCAAAGCCAAGGGTTTGGATCGTGATTTGTTCAGTGGCGGGGATGGTGAACGTCTGCTCGAAGACGGACGTCGCGCTGGCCAGGCTCCCGCTGAGCGACAAGGAATTGCTGGCTCGCCCAGCCCCCGGCGCAAGGCACACGAGGAGAGCGGCTACCCAGCGCGGTGCGTCGAGCCATCGACGCCGTGCTCCGGCGCGGAAGCTGAAGTCCAGGCTGGGGGTATTTCGCGTAAACATATTTCCTCACCCGCTTAGGGGAACGAGCGCAGGCTGCCTGCGATCGCCTCGAGCAGTCTCTTCCCGACACAAGCAAGGCGTCCCTGACCTGATGTGGTCTCCTGAGGGGGAACGTGGCAGCGGATAGAATCCACGAAAGGTCATTATGTCGAAGTTGTTATGTCATGACTGCCGCTTCATGTGCGGCGCGCTCCAGCAGCTGGCGAACTCCAAGGTCACGAGCCGCTTCGCCGCGCAGCGCACCTGCTTCGTCGACGGCACGCCCGTCTCGAAGGCCGTCTACTACGGGCTACGACTCACCTCGACCGCGGGTGCTCCGATCACCGCCGGCCGCGTCGTCTACGCGGGAGGCGGATCGGACATTCAAGCAGGATGAGGAATGTCCGCAAAGGGTCGTTCGAACACCTGGGCGCGAGCAACCATTCTCCTCGTTCTCGTCGGCTGCGCTTCCAGCTCGCCGCAGCAGACGCCGACGACGAATTGGGTCCCGATCCCGGGAGCGAACGTCGCTCCCTTCGAGCAAGCGCAAGCCCTCTGTGAGCAGATCCTTCATCAGGGACAAGCCGACGTGTTCCTCGGTGGCGGTGTCCCCGCGGCGACTCGAGCGATGACGGAGTTCCGGTCCTGCATGGCGGGGCACGGTTGGACGCCTCGTGTCGAATCACTTCGAGCCGGCGCTGCCCAACAAGAGCAGGACCGGCTCACAGCCGAGGTCGAACAGTGCCGCACGAAGAACGCGCTCACGATGCTGACGGGCACCGCGCCTGCCTGTCAGCCTGGGGACCCTGGCACCGAGATCTGCAGCTGGACCTGGAGCTGGCACCCCTCGTCGGCTCCAGCCTTCGGCGTCCCTCTCACGATGACTTGCATCCTCCCGCAAGACGGAAAACCGCGCGACGACAAGTCGTGTCATGTGGAGCCCAGAAAAAGGGATTAGGGCATTCGAGGAGCAGGGATCGGGTTGCGTCGCGTGCGGAACACCTTCACCTCGTTAAGCCCACCGTCAGGGCGAGCCTCACGGCGCGGTTCCCGCCGGAGCTGCGACGAGCTCGTAGGCGCTCATCGATGCGCCGTGCTGGAGGAGGCGCAGCACCGGCTCGCTCTCGGCGCGGGCCCGCTCGAAGGGCCGGAGCTGCGGCAGCGCGGCGGCGAGGCCATTCGGGTGGTGCAACACCACGGTGGTGAAGCCCTGCGCGCGCAGCGCGCGGACGGCCTCGCGGTCCGGGAGCCGCAGGGCGAGCTGCTGGAGCTGATCGCGACCGGGTGGGGCGAAGGAGCCGAAGCAGGCGGAAGTGCGACGGCCGTGCCAGGACTCGAGTAGGATGCGTGACGCGCCGAGGTTGGTCGATGCGCCGCCCACGAAATCGAGCGGCAACTCGAGGAGAGGACCCGCGCTTCCGAGCTGCGCGAGCTCCGCGAAGAAGTCGATCGACTCAGCAGGCGGTCGCAGCTCGCTGAGCGACCAGCGCCGCGGCCCGACCCCGACGACGCACGCGAAGATCACCGCCACGAGTGCCGCCCCGACCGCGCCCGCGTGTCCCCGCGCGGCGTTCTGCGCCGCCGCGATGCCCATCCCCGCGAGCACGCACGCCACGAGGTGCGGGCCCGTGCCGAGTCGCGCGATCACGCGGATCGAGTCGAGGCCCGGCAGCGTGGAGAGCCACGCATAGGGATCGAAGTCTGGGACCGGCAGGCCGAGGTGCTGGAGGGAGATCGCGGTCCACGGTCCCGCCGCCACGAATGCTACGAGCGCCGCGCCGGCGCAGAGCGGGAGCCGAGGGTCTGCTGCCGCGCGCGGCAGTGCGAGGGACCGAGGCGTTGCGAGCCCCGCGAGCGCCGCGAGCGCGAGCGCGAAGCCCGGGAAGAGGGGTCCGCCCGGCGCGTAGCCCTGCCACGAGGCGAAGAGGAACTCGCTGCGCCCGCCGATCCGCGCACTGTCGCGCGCCACCGCGTAGGGACCGAGCACGAGCACTGCGGCCAAAGCAACACAGAAAAGAGACAGAGCGAGCTCCGCGGGCGTCGCCCGCCTCGGCGCGCGGCGGAGCCAGAGCCAGAGCCCGATCGGCGCGGCCAGCAGCGAGGCCGCCAGCAGCGTGTAGAAGCTCGTCGCCACCTGCATCGCGCCGGAGAGGCCGAGCCCGAGCGCATCGCGCCAGCGGCCGCGCGTGAAGAGGCGATCGGCGAAGTGGAGCGCGAGGGCGGTCCAGGCGATGTCCCACTCGGCGGGATGCAGGATGTGATCGAGCCGGATCGGGTGGAACGCGAAGAAGAGTGCTGCTCCGATGCCGGCGGCGCGCCGTCCGGTCCACCCCGTCGCGAGCAGGTACATGGCCGTGGCCGCGAGCGCGCTCCACGCGAGGAGCGCGCAGTTGTAGACCAAGAGTGGCTCGTGGCTCACGAGCGCGGCGGGCATCGCGAGGATGCCGAGGCCGATCAGTGGGACACCGTACGTGAGGGTACGCTCGTCCGGCGCACAGTGCTCGGTGTCGAAGACGCGCCATGGCCGCGACAGCAACGTTCGCGCGTGCCGCGCGACGAGCCACGCTTCGTAGGTCACGTCGGCGACGCCGAAGCCCCGTCCCACCTCCTGCTCGAGGGGCGGGCCGATCGGCGCGAAGCGCTCGGCGCCCGAGGCGAAGATCTCGCCGTGCGCGAGCGCGATGGCGAGGGCGAACACTGCGGCCGGCGCGAGTCGCGCGAGCGCCTCGAGGCGCGGCGGGCGGGCGGCATTCGTGGCCTCGTCGCCGGCAGGCACCGGCCGCGTCGGCGCATCCGCCTCGGACATCCCGCCTCGCTGCCTAGACGCGCGCCGCGCGTCGCCGCCCGGTGATAGCATGGCCCGTCCGGCGCGGCCTCCGCGGCACCGGAGGCTGAGCGGTGTCGGATCGCTTCGTCTACGACCCCTCGCGGCCGGACTTTCGCTCCGTGCAGAGCTTCTAGCGGCGCTGCGTGCCGGCGCCGACCACGAAGAGCTCCGTTCCGAACGCGGGCACGAAGAGCGGCCGCTCCTTTCCCTCCTCGCCTGCACGGATCGGAACCACGAGCGCCTCGAGCTCCGGGCGCAGTGTCGCAGTCCCGGCGGGCGCATCGGGCGCGCCCGCCAGGCTCGCGAACAGCGTCACGAACCCGACCCGGAACGCGGTTCCCCCCAGCAGCTCCGCGCGGGCGCCGAGGCGCTCTTCCGGCCCGAGTCGCGCGAGCAGATCGAAGAAGGCGCCGTTGGTCGCGTACTCGGCGGCGTCGCGCCGGCGCGAATCGACCACCACGACGAGCGCGAGGCCGTGGATCGCGGCGATCCACAGGCCGCCCAGGAGCACCGCGCGCGGCACGCTGCCCGCGAAGCGCCGCATCAAGAGGGCGCTCACGTCCCCGAAGCCGACCGCGAGCACGCCGCTCGTGAGCACGAAGTAGTGGAAGGGCAGGAAGCTCCGCTCGAGCGAGACGCGCGACGCGAAGACGGCCAGCCCGAATCCCGCATAGGCCGAGAGCCAGAGGAGCCGCAGGCGCGGCTCACCCGGCCGGCGCAGCAGCCGGAGCACCCCGACGACCCCGACCGAGACGAAGGCCAGCTCGCAGAGCGGCAGGGCACCGGCCGGTGTCGGCGCCGGCAGCAGCTTCCAACTCGTCGTCTTCCGCGCGGACCAGGACGCCACGATGCTCGACCAGCCCCGGAAGAAACGCGGCCAGTCGATCCATTGCGACCAGAACCCCAGCACGGCGGCTCCGACCAGAGCGATCACGAACATCGCGCGCAAGCGCGCGCGCAGCGCGATCGGGGCCGAGCCGTCGCCCCGCGGTCCGACAGCCGCCACGATCAGCAGCAGGCCGGGCAGCGGAGCCAGGAAGTTGAGCTTCGTCACCGCGCCGGTCGTGGCAGCGGCCGAGGCGAGTCCCGCGTAGAGGAGCGCGCGGCCCTCGCGAGGCTCGCGCGCGAGATCCTCGTAGCGCCACAGGGCGAGGAAGGCCCCGAAGAAGCACGCCATCATCAGCGGCTCGACCGAGATGCGCGACGCGTAGTAGAAGACCGGTAGCGAGGTCGCGTAGCCGAGCACGGCCCACCACGCGGCGACCTCGTCGCGCAGGAGCCTGCGCGCGAACGCGAAGAGCGCCGCGAAAGAGACGAGTTGGAGCACCGTCATCAGCAGCTTGGAGGCGAGGTAGACGGTCGCCAAGTTGCGCAGGATGTACTGCGTGAAAGAGAGCTGCGAGCCGCCTTCGAGCGCGAACAGCGCGCGCTGCACGCCGGCGAGGAGCACCACCAGCGGCGTGCCCGGGTGCCCGATGAACTGCGGAGGCTCGCCGATGCGGAGATCGTGCGCTGCCGCCGCGTAGAAGCTCGCGGGATCGAACTCGTACCAGGCCGGCGCGCCGAAGATCCGGTTGACCCACGTGCCGGACGGCGCCTGCCGGCTGTACCAGGCCGAGAAGCCGAGCAGGGCGACGCAGAGCAGGGACGCGCCCAGCAGGTGCGTGCTTCGTGAGGCTCGCGCGATCTCGCCGCTGCTCGGGTTCCGCTGCGCCAAGCCCCGCCTTATGCTCCTGCCCGCCGCGATGCGCTGGAAGGTATCAACACGCCATCTGATCCGTCAGATCGCCGCCGAGATCTCCTGCGCGACACGCTACTACGATCGGCTGATCCAGTGGCTCCCGCACGCGTCGGACCGCGGCGAGCTGCTCGAGCAGATCGAGTGCCCGCGCAAGCAGCGCCTCGCGCAGGGCGAGCCGTTCCCCGATCTCTCGGACGAGCGCGAGGAGCGCTCTGCGGTGCTGCTCTACGCGAACTTCAACTATGACTACGACATCCAGGGCATGCTGATGGAGCTCGCGCCGAGGCTCTCGCGCACGACGCGCTTGCTCGCCGTCTGCTTCAACCCGTATCTCGGCGGTGTCTTCCGGCTCGCGCGCCGGCTCGGGCTCAGCGAGGCGGAGACGCCGACCTCGTTCGTGACGCGCAGCGCGCTCGTCAACATCGCGCGGCTCTCCGGCTTCGAGGTCGTGCGCGAGCGACCTGCGGCCTGGTTCCCCTTCCGCCTGCTCGGCCTCGGAACCTGGCTCTGCAAGCTCGTCTCGCTCCTTCCCTTCGCGCGGAACTTCGCGGCGATCGACATCGTGTTCCTGCGCCGCGTGGTCGGCGGCGGCGAGCATCCCTCGCTCTCCGTGGTGATCCCCGCGCGCAACGAGGAGGGCAACATCGAGCCCGCGCTCGCGCGCCTGCCGGCGATCGAGGGGGCGAAGGTCGAGGTGATCTTCGTCGAGGGCCACTCGCAGGACGCCACCTGGCAGGAGATCCAGCGCGTGTGCGCGAAGTACGCGCAGCGCTTCGAGTGCCGCTCCTACCAGCAGAGCGGCATCGGCAAGGCGGATGCCGTGCGGCTCGGGCTCGAGCGCGCCTCGGGCGAGCTGTGCGCCATCCTCGACGCGGACCTCACCGTGCCCCCCGAGATGCTGCCGCGCTTCTACCAGGCCTGGTGTCACGGCCACGCGGACTTCGTCAACGGCAGCCGCCTCGTCTACCCGATGGAGGACCGTGCGATGCGCGGCCTCAACCTGCTCGGCAACCTGTTCTTCGCCAAGGTGCTCTCGTGGATCATCGGGGCGCCGCTCAGCGACGTGCTGTGCGGCACCAAGCTCTTCGCGCGCCACGATTACGCGCGCTTCCGGCGCTGGCGCGAGACGTTCGGCGAGCGCGACCCCTTCGGCGATTTCGAGTTGCTCTTCCCGGCGGCGCTGCTCGGGCTCGGCATCGTCGACGTGCCGATCCGCTACCGCGAGCGCCGCTTCGGCACGACGCAGATCCACCGCTTCCGCCACGGCTTCGAGCTGCTGCGCATGACGTTCCTCGCGGTGCGCGCCGTGAAGCTCGCGAGGCTATGAGCGGACGAACTCCACGTCGAGGAAGGAGAAGACGCGCGGGCTCGGGCGCGCGAGCGCCGCGTAGAGCGCGCGGCGTTCGCTGCGCGAGACCGAAGCCATGGACGCCTTCGAGATCGAGTCCGAGACGCCGACGGTGGTGCCGACTCCAGGAGGAGCGAAGTGAAGCAGCAGCGCGCGGCCTCCGTCGCATGCGAAACCGAGGGCCACGGCGCGCGGAAGCTCTGGGTTCGAGCCGCACCCGCCGTCGGGGTCATTGGCCTGCTCGCGATCGCGGTCGCCTTCGCGCACGGAGAAGTGTGGCGAGCCGGCGCAGCCGACGTCGTCCCGGTCGACCACCAGCCAGTGCTCCCCGACGCGATTGTCGAAGGCGACGTCGTCTACGAGGCCTGGCTCGTCGGCCGCAACGCAACGACACTCGTCTCTGCGCCGTTCGCGCTCTTCGACGCCGAGCCCTGCGCGCCGATGCGGCGGAGCCTGACCGTCGGCATCCCCATGATCGCGCTCGGCGCGTTCGGCATCCCCGCCGCACTCGTGACCTCGGATCCGATCCTGATCTACAACACCGCGCTGACGCTCCAGAGCGCCGTGGCTGCGCTCGCGATGTACCTGCTGGTCTGGCGCTGGACGCGGCGCTCGGCCGCGGGTCTCGTCGCGGCGCTGCTCTTCGCGTTCCACCCGATTCGCCTCGGCCACATGACCCACCCGAGTGTCTGGGACATCTCCTTCACGGCCTTGTCGCTCTACTTTGCGGAGCGGCTCTTCCGCGAAGGGCGTTGGCGCGACGCTCTCGCGCTCACGGCCGCGATCTCGCTGCAGATCGCGACCGACTACTACCCGTTGGTCGCGGCGGCGCTGCTCGCGCTGCCATTCGCGGCATGGCTGCTCCTTCGCCGCGCGCCGCGCCGAGCATCGCCCGCGCAGATCGCGCTGCCGCTCGCCGTCGCCGCGCTCGCGGCGGTGCTCGTGCTCGGTCCCTACCTCGACGCGCTCGCCGAAGGCACGCTGCGGAGCTACTCCGGGGGCTTCATCTTCGCGCCATGGAGCTCGTACGCGCCGGGGGGCAGCCTGTTCTTCGGCTGGGTCCTCCTCGGGCTCGCGCTGCTCGGCGCGCTGGCGCCGGCCGCGGTGGCGCTGCCCGGAGCCGGCGGCGATCCGCGCGCGGCGCTCGGCCTCGGTGCGCTCGCGCTGCTGTTCGTCGCAGCGGGCCCCGACACTGCGGCGCAACTCTCACGCATCGGCTTCGAGACCGCCTTCGATCCGCACGCGGCGCTGGCGCGGGTGCTCCCCGGCTTGAGCTCCGTGCGCGTGGTCGAGCGGCTCTCGGTCGGCGTACTCCTGGTCGCATGCCTGCTCGCCGGCGCGGGCGCGGCCTGGTTGCTCGAGCGCGCCGGACGCCGCGCGGCGCCGGCCGCCTGCGCGCTCGTCGCACTGACGTTCCTGGCCAGCTTCGGCGCGCCGCCATGGAGCGGGCGCTGGATTCTTCCGCGCATCCGGCCGGCCGAGGATTCGATCGCATTCTTCGAGGAGCTCGCCCGGCGCGGGAACCGCGGGCCGCTCTTCGAGGTTCCCTTCGACGTCTTCGGAGAGCGCTCCGGCTTCACGGCCCCGGGTCGCGTCCTGCTCACCGGCTGGCACCGACGCCGGACCTCCGCCTGCTATGGCTCGGCCATGCCCCGCGTGCGCGAGGAGCTGAAGGAGCTCGCGGATCGCCTGCCCGATCCGGGAGCGCTTCGCCGGCTGCGCGAGCTCGGCTTCACGACCATCCTCGTCCACCACCTCCCCGACCTGAGCGGCCTGCGCTTGCTGCGACCCTTCTACCTCGCGACGCTCGGCGACGATCCGGCCCTGCGCCTCGTGCACCGCATCGGCACGATGAGCGCTTACGAAATCCGAGCTGAAGCAGCGCCAGAAGGCGCGACGCGGTCTCCGTGACCAGCGCCGGTGTGGACCGTCTCGTGACGGAGACGCGTATCACCGTGCTCGGAACGACTACGCAGGCGCGCTCGGGTCGCCCGGCGCAGCGTCCGCGGAATTTTACATCACGACCTCTCTCCGCTTCGACCGCTTCGCCTCGCAGCTGATGCGCTGCCTGCTGCCGCGCCGCATCACCATCCGGCTGATGGCCGTGCAGACGCGCCACCTCGAGGAGCGGGGCTGACGCGCGGCTGCGGCTCCACCTCCTGGGTGACCTGATAGAGGCGCGCCACCGCCTGGTGCGGCGGCTGACGGCGCAGCGGCACCGGGCTGCCGTAGTAGCGGGGCATGGTCGACCAGGGCCAGGCGCTGCGGGCCACGAGCTGATCGACGCGGCGCAGATGGTCGGCCGGGAACCAGCTCTGCGGCCGGTCGACGCCCTCGAACAGCACCAGCCAGTCGCCCGGCTGCAAGCGGGAGCTCGACACGATCGCGGGTCGCAGCCCGGCGCGCTCCAGGTAGTACTGCGCCTCCCAGTGGCCGGTGTACCAGCGGCGGCCGGCCGACTCCGGCGGCAGGCGCTCCAACACGGCTTCGAGCAGCGCGCGGCGCGAGCGAGCGTCCGCGAGGTCGGCGCCGAAGTAGAGCGCGGCCAGCGCCAGGCCGAAGGCCGTCGCGACGCGCAGCCCCGCGCGCACGTCGGGCTCGGCCGCGCGCCGGCTGGCGAGCTGCGCACCGAGCAGCGCGGCGGCGATGCCGAGGCCGATCACGCGGCGCACGACGGGGTAGGGCGAGATCAGGAAGAAGCCGGCCAGCTCGATCGCCAGCCAGGCGACCAGCAGGCGGCCTCGTGCGAGCTCCGCGCCGTCGCCGCGCAGCGCGCGCCGCGCGGCGAGCAGCAGAACGAGCGCCACGGCGAGCCCGAGCGGCAGCAGCAGCAGCACGGACGGATTGAGCGCGGCGAACTTCGCGAAGAAGGCGTCGGTCTGGAAGGCCGGCGGCTGAGGCAGGAACGGGATCGCGGCGAAGGCCGCCGCGGCGGCCAGCGCGGCCCCCGTCACCGACCGGCGTCGCGCGCCGAGGCCGACCGCCCCGAGCAGGCCCGCAGCGCCGGCCGTTCCGCCGAGCAGCGTGAGCAGGCTGAGAATCCAGTAGAGCGCGGACGTCCCCGGCGTGCGCGCGTCGGCGCGCGAGAGCCACTCGAGGTTGTCGCGCGCCTGCAGTCGCTCGATGCCGGCCAGGAAGTGCGACTGCCCATAGCGCGCGACCAGCAGCGCCTCCCAGCCGACGAACACGGCGGCCGCCAGCGCGAGCGCGAGCAGTCCATCGCGACGTCGCCTCGAGAGCAGCGCCGCCGCTCCCACCAGCGCCGCGTAGACCACCGCCGAGTATTTCGTCTGCATCGCCAGCGCGAGCGCGAGACCCGAGGCGACGGTGGCGCCCGTGCGCCCGCCGCCCTCGCCGCCGCGCAGGAAGAGCGCGAAGCCCTGCAGCCCGAGCGCGACCGCCGGCACGTCGAGCATCAGGTTGAAACCGGGCAGCACGGCCGGGCCGAGCGCCAGCACGAACAGCAGCGGCGTCGCGAAGGGCCGGGCGAAGCGGTCGAGCAGGAAGGCGAGCGCGCTGGTCAGCGCGAGCGCGAAGGGCAGCAGCGAGAGCTTCCAGGCGACCGGGTGCTCGCCGCACAGCGCGATCGCCGCGCCGAGCCAGTACGGGAGCACGGCGGGCACGGTGCCGATGCGCATGGCCGGCTCGGGCGCGTCGTACCAGAAGATCTCGAAGCCGTAGGGATCGAGCGGATGCGACGCGATCTGGCGCGCGTAGGCGACGTAGACGGGATCGTCGACCACCAGCGGCTTCAGCGCATCGAGTCCCGTCAGCGCCACGGCGGCCAGCAGCGCGACGGCCCAGGCGCGGCGCGAGAGGAAGGCATCCGGCGCGCCGGCGGGAGCGCTCATCCGGCCAACGCGCTCACGCGTCGCGCAGCCAGCGCGGCACCCGGACGTCGCCGCCGAGCAGCTCGAAGCAAGCGCGCACGCGCTCGCCGATGCGGATCGTAGCGGGGTCGAGCGGATAGGACATTCAAGCGGGATACGAATGTCCGAGAGCGGTCGTTATGTCAAATCGCCAGCCCTTGTGCGCGTCCGCGCGGACGCGACGACATGCCGCTGCTCGGCATCTTCGCGCAGCGCGCCAAGGACCGGCCGAATCCCTTCGGCATCACGGTCGCCGCGATCGTGCGCGCCGAGGAGAAGGGCCTCGTGGTCCGCGGGCTCGACGCGATCTACGGCACACCGAGAAGGATCCGAGCGAAGCGTCCGGGCCGAAGTACTCGGCCTCGCCCCGAGGAGCGGCTCGCGGCTGCTCCGGAGCAGAGCGGCCTACGCACGCGGCGGCGGCCGCGCCACCCACCCGATCACGAATCCGTAGACGAGGTGGATGAAGAGGCTCGGATAGATCGTCGCGAAGCCGAGCTGCCACGGCGTCGGATCGCCGAAGGCGAAGGGGAGCAGCAGCGAGTTCACGATCACGTAGAAGAGCGCGCCGTAGGCGACGGCGATCCCGATGCGATCGCGCCGCCGCGGAACCCGCGCCAGCAGCAGCAGAATCGGCACAGCGACCACGCAGCTGATGACGAGGTGCTGGACGAACGTCAGCACGGTGTGCGCGGGCTCGGCGACGCGGCCCACGACGAGCTCGAGCGTCTTGCGTCCATACTCGTTGACGCGAAGCCCACGCGCCCGGAAGAGCGCGGCGAACGGAACCATGGCGAGCCCGGCCAGGATTCCCGAGCGGAGCACCTCCCGGATCCAAGCGCTTCGCGTGCTCCAGCTCGCGATCTTCGCCGCCACTGCCCAGTTGATACCACGGTGTCGGACCGTCGCCGCCTCGATTGCACAAAGCAGAATGTGCGTCCTGCTCGGGGCCGGAATCGCTCATGGAGCGAGGTACACGAGCCGCGCGGGTCCGGTCTCGGGCATCGTTCTTGCTCCCTGTCGGGCCAGGGAGAACGACGATGAGAGAAACCACGTGGATCGGAGCGCTCCTCCTCGCCGCCGCAGTGCTCCTCGCCGGGTGCGCGACGGTGAATCGAAGCGAAGCGCAGAGCACAGAGCAGCTGCTCGCGGCCGCGGGCTTTCGCGCCGAGCCCGCCGATACGCCGGCGAAGCTGGAGAATCTGAAGGCGATGCCGCCTCGAAAGCTCGTCTCGCACGCGCAGGACGACCACTTCGTCTACAGCTACGCCGATCCCGACAATTGCAAGTGTCTGTACGTGGGTGGCCCCGAGGAGTATTCGGCGTACGAGCGCCTGTCACTCGAGAAGCAGAACGAGACGGCGATGGACTGGAACCTCCGAGCTCCCGAGTGGTGGTAAGGACGATCGCGGATAGGACATTCGAGCGGGGATACGAATGTCCGAGAGCGGTCGTTATGTCGAATTGCCAGCCCTTGTGCGCGGGATTGAGGCGCTGGGCCTGTCCGCCAGGCGCGCCTCGTGCGCGTCGTTCTCGACCCGGCTGCCTGTCGAGCGGCGGCGGGGCACACCGCGGCCCTGCGCCAGCGGGGACCCGCTGGTCGGCGAGGACTTGCGATGGGATCAGCACGACCGTCGCGGCGCGGCGTTCTCCTGCAGCGTGTCGACGGAGATTCACGTGCCCCTCACCGAGGCGATCTCCGCGACCCCGCCTGCTAGTTCGCGGGCTGCGGCTCCGCGAGCAGCTGATCGACGATCTTCTGGCGCTCCGCCTCCGGCATCGCCTGGAGCCGCTGCCAGG
>Ga0335069_10004896_pt1 | contig 19734 bp, 13 predicted proteins | sample Lox_Sample_11_FD_206714 | JGI IMG/M metagenome (GOLD analysis project Ga0335069, IMG submission 206714) | Soil microbial communities from Loxahatchee National Wildlife Refuge, Florida, United States - Lox_Sample_1.1 | ecosystem: Environmental > Terrestrial > Soil > Wetlands | place: USA... | reverse complement strand
GCCTCGGACCAGTCCGCCCGCCGCGAGTCGCTGGCCCTGGCCGTCGGCGGCCTCGAGGTTCAGCTTGCGGAGCTCGATCCGCCCGGACGCCCAGGTGCCGTCCACGCCGCCGGCCAGGCGCAGGTGGCCCGCGGCCAGCCAGGGTGCGAGCAGCGCCGGCAGGTCGGCGGTGAATTCGCCGGCCACGGCCACCGGGGCACCGGGCACGAGCGGCGCCGCCAGCGTCGCGGTCGCCTTGACCGCATCGCCCGCTGGCGTGGTGAGCTGAAACGCCCGCAGCTGCAGCCGCGCCTCCGTCGGGTGAAGTTCGGCCTCGGCGTCAAGCGCCAGGTCGGCCTGGGTCAGCAAGTTCCGGCCCGCGCGCACGACGGTGACGCCGGCAGCCCGCAGCGGGGCCTCCGTGCGCACCAGCAGGCCGCCGTCCGCGCCGCTGACGAGCGCCAGCTCGCCGGTGACGCCGCCGCCGGACACGTCGGCCGCGGTGATGAATGGACGCAGCCACGCCAGCGGCAGTCCGGCCAGTCGCAGCCGGAGGACCTCCCCCACCGGGCCGGTGGCGCCTCCGAGGAGCAGCCGCCGCTCCTTCAGGCTGAAGCCCACGGCGCCGGCCGCATGCAGGTCGGCCACCGGCTGCTCACCGGCGAGGGTCAGCTCCAGCTTGTTCAGGTGCACCGCCTCGCGGTCCGCCGCGACGTCGAATTCGCTCGCGAGCTTGATCGGCCCGAGCGCGCGCAGCGCCGGGCGCAGGACCTCGAGTTCGCTCGCACCCGCCTCGAGCGAACCCGAGAGCGCCAGCTCCCGCGTCGCCGCACGCAGGGAAAAGCGCCCGCGGCCGCGCGCGTCGAACCGAGGCAGCGGTCCGCCGAGGACGAACGGCTCGATCTGCGCGGAATGCGCGGTCAGCGCCCACTCGCCCGCCAGCGCGCCGGCGCCCTGTGGCTGCCGGGCGGTGATGACGAGCACGTCCTCGGCGCGCCCCTCGTTCAGCGTATCGACATGGAGCAGATAGTCCTCGCCGGTCAGGACGCGCGACAGCTCTGCGACAAATTTCAGCTCGTTCCGGTCCGGCAGCCGGGGGCCGGTCGCGTCGACCAGCGCGGTCAAGCGGACCCGGTCGAAACGGCGCGCGAGCGCTTGGCGCAGGTGCAGGCCCGCCTGCACGTCCAGGGCCTCGACCCGGGCTCCGGGCCGCGGGTCCACGACATGGGCCGTGAGCCGGAAGGCGCCCTCGCGGCCCGGCGAAAGTTCGCCGCCGGCCAGCTTGAAGTCCGCCCGCAGACTGGGCCGGCCCGGCGCTCCGGGCAGCTCCGCCTGCCCCTCGAGCCTGAGGTCGCCGACCGCCAGTTCCCACGGCAGGTCCACCCGGACGAGGGCCGCCGGTGCGGCGACGACCCCGGCCAGGACGCGGTTCCGCGAAACGCGGGTGGCGTCGATCGTGAGCCCCGTGGCCGTCATCCGGTCGATCACCAGCCGGGATCCGAAGAGAAACTGGAATGGCGAATAATCGCCCTCGATCCGGCCGCAGGCGACCGTGAGCCCCGCGGTCTGGAGCCGGAGACCGCTGACGGTGAAGGATCGCGGCCCGGCGGACACGCCGTCCAGCTGCAGATGCCATCCCGGATGCGCGGCCGCCGCCTGCAGGATCGCCCAGCGCTGCACCGCCGGCGTCAGGGCCAGGGCGGCAGCGAGGGCCAGGAGCGCCGCCAGGCACCCCGGCACGAGAATTCCCAGTCGCCGGGACTTCCGGGAAGGCGCGTCCACGGCGGGCGAGCCTGGCGGTGGGGCTGGGGTCCGCGCCATCGGGACGAAGCCGTTCAGCCGGCCCGGTGGTTGCGGGCGGTCCGGGCCGGGCGGGGAGCCGGCTTCGGCCTGGGCGGGAGCGCGATCATTTCGGCGGCCAGGGCAGCTCGCCGGTCGGACGCATCGCGTCGGTCAGGCCCATGGCCTTGCGGACGGTGGCCACGGCGATGTTGTAGCTGTAGTAGGCCTGCAGCTGATTCAGCCGCGCCGTGGTGAGATCCGTCTGCGCCTGCAGGACGTCGAGCTGGGTGGCGGTGCCGGCGGCGAAGCGGGCATTGGCCAGGCGGAGGCTTTCCTCAGCCTGTTCGACCACCTTCTTCGAGGCCTCGGCCAGCTCATTCGCCTGCTGGAAGGTGGAAATGGCGCGGCGAACGTCGACGTCGACCGCCAGCTGCACTTGCGCTTCGGAGAGCTTGGCCTGCTCAACCGCGGATCGAGCCTGGGCGATGCGGCCCTCGGTCGCGCGGCCGTCAAAGATGTTCCATTGTGACTGCACGCCCACGGTCCAGCCGTGGAGCTGGCTGGAGTTGGGCACCGTGATCGGCGCCTCGGTCCAGGCGTAGGAGCCGAAGAGCGCGACGCTCGGGAGGTAATTCGCACGATTGACGATCACGCCCTGCTCCGCCGCGGCCTCGAGTTTGCGCAGCCGCTGGAGGTCGGGGCGTTTCTCGCGCGCCGTCGCCAGGGCGGAGGTGAGATCGAAGCTGGCCGGCTGGTACTCCAGGGAGCCGAGGAACTCGGGCACCTTGGTGACGTTTGCCGTCGTGGCGGTGACGAATCCGAGGGCCTGCCGGAGCTCCTCAATGGCAAGCCGGAAATCGTTGCGGGCGGTGATGAGCGCGGGTTGGGCGTTGGCCAGGGCGACCTCGGCGCGCAGGACCTCGAAGTTGGACACGGTGCCGGCGTCGAAGCGGTTGCGGACGTCCTGCAGCTGCCGCTGGAGGAGCTCGACGTTCTGTTCCTGCACCTTGATCTTTTCGCGGTTGACGATGACGGTGTAGAACTTGGTCCGGACGTCGAAGAGCGCGTCGTTGACCACCGCCGCGAGCTCGAGCACGGCCGCGTCGAGCGTGAGCTGCTGGGCCTTCACGCCCGCCACGACCCCGCCGCCGGCGAAGAGCGTCTGGCGCGCGGTGATGCTGAACGCCCAGTCGTCGTCGCGGCCGATGGAGGAGATCTCGGCGGCGTTGCGCTGGTACTGGCCCGCGGCCGAGACGTTCGGGATCTGCGGCGAACGCACGACCAGGACGACGCCCTCCTGCTGGCGGATCTGCTCCTTCGCCTGGCGGATGGCGAAGTTGTTGTCCAAGGCGAACGCCAGCGCGATCGGGCTTGCCGTCGTTGAGCTGGGCGACGGCCGCGGGACCGGCGAGCAGGCCGGCGACCGCCAGGAGCGGAAGGATTGGGCGCATGAAGTTTTTCATGAAAGACGGAGAGGACTCACTTGGCAAGGGCCGGCTCGGCGGGCTCAAGCGGCCGGCCGGAAGGCTCCGGCGCGGGCGCGGAGACCCGCGAGTGGTCGCGGGCGATCAGCACGTAGACCGACGGCACGACGAAGAGCGTGAAGATCGTGCCGATGGTCATGCCGCCGACAAGGACGAGGCCAATCGAGTTGCGGGCCGCCGCGCCCGCGCCCGTGACGAGCGTCAGCGGGAAGTGGCCGGCGACGGTGGCCACGGAGGTCATGAGCACGGGCCGCAGGCGGGTCATCGCGGCCTCGCGGACGGCCTCGATCTTCGAGCGGCCCTGTTCCTGGAGCTTGTTGGCGAACTCGACGATGAGGATGCCGTTCTTCGCGATCAGCCCGACGAGCGTCACGAGCCCGACCTGCGCGTAGATGTTGAGCGTCGTCGTCCACCCGTCCGTCCAGAAGGACATGTTCGGGTTCGGCATCTTCAGCACGGTGAAGATGAGCGCGCCGAACATGGCCAGCGGGACCGAGCCCGCGAGGATGACGATCGGGTCGCGGAACGAGTTGAACTGCACCGCCAGCGCGAGAAAGATCATGGCGATCGCCAGGATGAAGGCCGGCAGGAACTTGTTGCCCTCGGTGCGCAGCTGGCGGGACTCGCCGGTGTAGTCGATGGTGTAGCCCGGCGGCAGCAGCTCGCGGGCGGCGCCCTCGAGGACCTTGAGCGCCTCGTCCAGCGTGCGGTTGGTCGCGCCGGTGATCTTCACCGCATTCATCTGCTGGAAGCGGTTGAGGGAGCGCGGCACCGTGTGATGCTCGATGTGGGCAAAGGTGCTGAGCGGAACCAGCTGGCCGTTCGGACCGCTGACGTAGAGCTGGGTGAGCTGATCGGGGGTGAGCCGCTGGCCGCGCTTGAGCTGCGGGATGACCTTGTAGCTGCGGCCGGCGATGTCGAAGCGGTTGACAAAGTTGCCGCCAAGCGCGGCGCCGAGATCGGCGCCGATCTGCGAGAGGTTCAGCCCAAGGGCCGCGACCTTTTCGCGGTCGAGGACGATCTCGGACTCGGGCTGGTCGATCTTGGTGTCGATCTGCAGGAAGGGGAAGACATGGGTGGCCATGGCCTTGCCCGCCACCTTCTGGGCGAACTCGAGGAGCTGCTGGGCCTCGGCGGTGCCGGCGATGACGAACTCCACCGGAAAGTTGCTGCCGCCCGGCAGCGCGGGCGGGGTGGCGGCGAAGGCCTGGAAGCCCGGCACCTGCGAGAACTTGTACTGCACCTCGTTCTTGATCTCGGTGATCGTCCGCGTGCGCGGATGGTGCCACGGCTGCACGACCATGCCGGCAAAGCCGTCGGACCCGGCCGCGGCGCGGCCGACCGGATTCGACGGCGGGAACATGATCTGGAAGGTCAGGTCGCGCTCCGGGGTGTCCATCAGCGCCTTCTCGGTGGCCCGGCCGAAGGCGGTCTTCTGGTCCGCCGTGGCGTTGGCCGCGCAGGTCAGGATGCCAAAGACGACGCCCTGATCCTCGGTGGGGGCGAGTTCCTTCGGCGAGAACATGAACATGGGCACGGCGCACAGGCTGAGGATGATCCACACGAGATAGACCGCCGGCCGCGCATTGAGCGTGCCGTCAAGCGCCCGGCCGTAGGCCTGCCGCAGCTGGTCGAAGCGGTGGTTGACCCAGCCGGTGAAGCCGCGCTCCTCGTCGTCGGCCCCGCGCAGGAGCCGCGAAGCCATCATCGGCGAGAGGGTGAGGGCGACGATGCCCGAGATCGTGACGGCGCCGGCCAGGGTGAGGGCGAATTCGCGGAAGAGCGTGCCGGTCAGGCCGCCCTGCAGGCCGATGGGCGTGTAGACCGCCGCGAGCGTGATGGTCATCGCGATGACCGGACCCACCAGCTCCCGGGCGCCGATCAGCGCCGCATCGAACGACGTCCGCCCCTCGCGCAGGTGTCGCTCGACGTTTTCGACCACGACGATGGCGTCGTCCACCACGAGACCGACGGACAGGACGATCGCGAGGAGGGTGAGCAGGTTCAGGGTGAAGCCGAAGGCCTGCATCAGGAACACGCCGCCGATGAGCGAGACCGGGATCGCCAGGATCGGGACCAGCACCGAGCGCCAGGAGCCGAGGAAGAGGAAGATCACGACCACCACGATGAGCAGCGTGTCCACCAGCGTGTGGGTGACCTCGCTGATCGCCTTGCTGATGTATTCCGAGGAGTCGTAGCCGACGCCGGCGTCGAGACCCGCGGGCAGGTCCTTCTTCAGCCCGTCGAGCGAGGTGCGCACCCGGTGCACCACGTCGATCACGTTGGCGTTGGGCAGCGGGAAGATGCCCATGAAGACCGCGGTCTGGCCGGTGAACCGCACCTCGGTGTCGTAATCCTCGGCGCCGAGTTCGACGTCGGCGACGTCCTGCAACCGGACAATGGTGTCGTTCTGCTGCCGCACGACGAGGCGCTTGAAGTCGTCGACCGAATGAAGGTTGGTGTTGGCGGTGAGGTTGACCTGGACCAGCGAGCCCTTCGTCGCGCCGATCGCCGCCAGGTAGTTGTTGTTGCCCAGCGCGGCGCGGACCTGCGCGGGGCTGATGTTGAGGGCGGCCATCCGGTCCGGCTTCAGCCAGATCCGCATCGCGAACGTCCGGGCGCCGAGGATGTCGGCGCGCTGCACACCCTGGAGCGCGGACAGCCGCGGCTGCACCACGCGCACGAGGTAGTCGGTGATCTGGCTTTGCGAGAGGATCTTCGAGGAGAAGCTCAGGTAGCAGGACGCCACCTGCGAATCCGCCGACTGGACGGTGATCGCCGGCACCTCGGCCTCGGGCGGCAGGTCGTTCCGGACCTGGTTGACCTTCGCGGTGATTTCGGCGAGCGCCTTGAGCGGGTCGTAGTTCAGCTTCAGCCGGACGTTGACCAGCGAGAAGCCCTGCAGGCTGTTGGACTCGATGTAGTCGATGCCGTCGGCCGAGGCCACGGCCTGCTCGATCGGCGTGGTGACGAAGCCGCGGACGAGCTCGGCGCTGGCGCCGACGTAGACCGTGCCGATGGAGACGGAGGAATTCTCGCTGCGCGGGTACTGCCGGATCGTCAGCGACCGCCAGGCCTGGGCGCCGGCGATCAGGATGACGAGGCTCACGACGATGGCGAGCACCGGTCGCCGGATGAAGATGTCGGTGAATTGGTTCATGGCGGGCGTGGACGTGGCAGGGACGGGCCGCTCAGGTGTCGCGGGGCTTGGGGGCGAGCTGCGCATTCGGGGCGAGCGTGTTGTCGACCACGACCGACTCGCCCGGCCGCAGCTTGAAGACCCCGGCGGTCACCACCTGCTCCCCCTCCTTCAGGCCGCTGGTCACGTTGACGAAGTCGCCGCGGCTGCTGCCGAGCTGGATGAACTGCTGGCGGAGGACCTTGCCCGCGCCGGCCTTGGCCTCCTCGATGACGAAGACCGAATCACCGTACGGCGCGTAGAGCACCGCGGTGGCGGGGATCGACAGGACGTGCTCGGACTGTGGCAGCACCACGGTGACGTTGGCGAACATGCCGGGGTGCAGCTTCTCCTGCGGATTGGCCAGGGTGGCCTGGACGCGCACGCTGCGGGTCACCGGGTCGACATCCGGGTTAACCGCGGTGATCGTGCCGGCAAAGACCTCGCCCGAGCTGACGTCGGCGGTCACGCGCACCGCGGTCCCGACCGAGATTGAGGCCAGTTGGTGCTGCGGCACGGAGAAGTTGGTGTAGATCGGATCGAGGGTCTGGAGCGAGGCGATGGCGTCGCCCTCCTTGAGGATTTGTCCGAGGTTGACCAGGCGCAGGCCCAGCCGGCCGGCGAAGGGCGCGCGGATCGACTTCTTGGCGATGACGGCGCGAATGTTGTCGACCTGGGCAGTCGCCTGCTTCTCCTGGGCGTCCACGAGGTCGTAGTCGGACTTGGAGATCGCATTCTTCGCGAGCAGGTCGGTTGAGCGCTCGTGGTTCACGCGGGCCCAGGCCGCACTCGCCTCGGCGGCGCGGAGCTGCGCCTCCTCGGTCGAGGTGTCGAGCTGCAGCAGGACGTCGCCGGCCTTGACCGCGGCGCCCGACTCAAAATTGATGCTGACGATCTTGCCTGGCACCTCGGCGCTGACGGTGACACCCTGCACGGTGGCGACCGAGCCGGTGGCGCTGAGGGTGTTCTCCCAGACCTCGCTCTTGACCGGGGCGGAGGTGACGACGTCCGGCGGCATCACCATGTGGGCGCCGGCGGCGGCCATGGCGGAGAACTGGCGGCTCTTGGTGAAAACGAGGGCGCCGGTGACAAGGACCAGCCCGACGGCGGTGAGGATCAACTTCTTGAACATGGACGGAGGGGAACGAGGGTGGGTGAAATATAAATGGTTCAGACGGGCGCGGCGACCGCTTCGGACGCGGAGCGGCGGGCCGCGGCCTGGAGCTGCACCTTGGTCAGCAGGGCCACGAGCGTCTTGCGCTCGGATTCGCTCAGGGCCGACATCAGGGCGGCGAGGAGCCGGAAGTGTCCCGGGAGGAACCCGCGCAGGAAGGTCTCGGCCTTCGGCGTCAGCCGCACCGACATCATGCGGCGGTCGTCCGGATCGGGCTCGCGCTTGACGTAGCCGTCGCGCTCGAGCGTGTCGATCAGGCCGGTCATGGTCGCGCGCGTGACGTTGGCCGCGTCCGCCAACTCGGCCGGCGTGCGGGGTCCCGCCGATAATTCATCCGCTCCCAGCAGTTTGGCGGCCCGGGGCTGGGCGCTCCGCCAGAGCAGCATCAACACGCCGAACCGGCCGTGCGAAATGCCGTGATCGATCAGGTTGCGCTCGGTCACGCCAAAAGCGTCGTCCGCCGTGCGCAGCAGATGAAGGAACGCCTCAGCCGCCGAAGGGTCCAGGTCGGGAAATTCCTTGGCAGCCTCAAGCAGGCATTCGTAGCGCGGCAGGTCCTTCAACAGCAGGTGTGGCATCGGTGGAATAAAATCAGGGGGCTGACCATTAGCCTCCTAACGAGTTTTGCAAGTGCGGATTTGTCAGTTTCACGAAACAGAAGCACCCCTTAATAAACGACACAGCCGGCCCGGAGGCCGGCTGCAGAAATTTATTATAGTCCGTTGTATTACATAGACTTAACCGCTTCCACAACCGCTTCTGCGGTTATTCCAAGCTCCTTGAATACCACCGGAGCCGGGGCGCTGAGCCCAAAACGATTGATCGCTACCACCCTGCCCTCCAAGCCGACGTACTTGCGCCAGAGGTCGCCGACGCCGGCCTCGATCGAGACCCTTTTCCGGCACGCAGGCGGCAGGATCGAGTCGCGGTAATCCTGGGACTGGCGGTCGAAACGGAAGAAGGAAGGCATGGAGACGACGCGGGTGCCGGGTCCGAGGACTTTCGCCGCGGCCACGGCCCACTGCAACTCGCTGCCGGTGGCGAGGAGAATGCAGGTCAGCGGCGCGGTTTCCTGAATCGCCACATAGCCGCCCTTCAGCACGCCGGCGCGGCGGATGCTGGCGGGAATGTCGTTGAGCATCGGCACGGCCTGCCGCGTGAGGGCGATCAGGGTTGGGCCGTCGGTGCGCTCCAGGGCGGCGGCGAAGGCCGCGACCGTCTCCTCGGCGTCGGCCGGCCGGATGACGTCAAAGTTCGGCATCAGCCGCAGCGACGAAATCGTCTCAACCGGCTGGTGGGTCGGGCCGTCCTCGCCCACGCCGACGGAGTCATGCGTGTAGATGTACACGACCGGGAGCCGGGCGAGCGCGGCGATGCGCATCGATGGGCGGGAGTAGTCGGCGAACACGAGGAAGGTCGCGCACGACGGCCGGAAGATGCCGTCGTAGGCGAGACCGTTGCACATCGCGGCCATCGCATGCTCGCGGATGCCGAAGCGCAGGTTGCGGCCCGACCGGTTCGTGCGGTCGAAATCCTTGTCCGCATTGATGTAGTTGTAGGTCGACCCGTGGAGGTCGGCGCTGCCGGAGACCAGCAGCGGCATTTCCGCGGCGATCGGTTGCAGCGCCTCGCGCCCCGAGCCGCGCGTGCCCGAATGCTTCGCGTCGGCGGGGAAAGCCGGAATCCGCTCGATCAGGTGCGCGGCGGACGGCGCCTGGCCGGCCGTCGCCAGCAGGGCGGCCTTGTCCGGATTCGCCGCCGTCCACGCCTCGAAGGTTTTTTTCCATTTCCCGTAGGCGCGCTTCAGCCGCTTCTTATGGGCGGCGAAATAGGCGTAGACGTCGTCACTGACGTAGAAGTGCCGGTCGCCGGGCAGGCCGAGCCCGAGCCGCGCTGCGTCGCCAAACTTCGCCCCGCCCTCGCCGTGACCCTTGGCGGTGCCCTGCACCTCCGGGATGCCGCGGGCGATCACGGTGTGCACGATGACGAGCTGCGGCCGCCCGCTCTTGGCGCGCCGCGCCTTGTTGAACGCCTTCAGGAACGCCGCCGGATCATGGCCGTCCTCGACCGTCTGCACGTCCCAGCCGATCGCCTTGAACCGCTGCGCGGTGTTCTCGCTCTGCGTCTTGTCCGCCATCGCGTCGAGCGTGACGTGGTTCGAGTCGTAGATGAGGATGAGGTTGTCGAGGCCGTGGTGGCCGGCGAAGGCGACGGCTTCCATCGCCACGCCCTCCTGCATGCAGCCGTCGCCCGCAAGGCAGACCACGCGGTGGTCGAAGATCGTGTGCTCCGGGGTGTTGAAGCGCGCGGCGGCCATCTTGCCCGAGACCGCCAGGCCGACCGCGTTGCCCACGCCCTGCCCCAGCGGGCCGGTCGTGGCCTCGACGCCCGGCGTTTCGTGAAACTCCGGATGGCCCGGAGTCTTCGAGTGCAGCTGCCGAAAGGCCTGGATGTCCTCCAGCGAGACCTTGTAGCCCGACAGGTGCAGCCAGGCGTAGAGGAACATTGATCCGTGTCCGGCGGAGAGCACGAAGCGGTCGCGGTTCAGCCAGCGCGGCTCGTCGGGATGGTGCACCAGCGCATGGCCGTAGAGCACGGCGCCGATCTCGGCACAGCCGAGCGGAAGGCCGAGGTGGCCGATGCCGGCCTTGTGGACGGCGTCGATGGCGAGGCCGCGCGCCTGGTTGGCGGCGAGCGCGAGGAGGTCGGTCTGGAGCTTCATGGAAAGATTCCCGCAGGCTAAGGAGCTGCCGCACCCGGCGGCAAAGCCCAATTTCGGCCCCGGACTCGACGCCGCTGGCGTAGGACAGTCCGTAAACGGACCATGAAAGCACCGCGCCACCCGCGGGCCCGCCGCATCCAGGATCGCCAAGCCGTGTCCGTCCCACCTAGATTTCTCGTGATCACGGGCCCTGACCAATACACCCCCTGCGATGAAGTCCGCTGCCACCCGAATTCCTTTCCTGCTGCTTTGCGGCGCGGTTTCCGCGCTCGCCCAAAACTCCGCGACGACGGTGAGCGTGGACGCCAGCGCCGGCCGCCACGCGATCAGCCCCAACATCTACGGCATCAACTGGGGCGAAGCCCAGGACATGGCGGCGCTCAACATTCCCTTGAACCGCTTCGGCGGAAACTCCACCTCGCGTTACAACTGGCAGATCGACGCGCATTCGGCCGCAGCCGACTGGTATTTCGAGACCTATGCCGACAGCAGCGGCACGCCGGGTGCATCGGTGGACCAAAGCATCGCCACCACGCGTTCGGCCGGGAACGGGGCGGAGCCGATGATCACCATCCCGATGATCGACTACCTCGCCCGGCTCGGGCCCAACCGGAGCACCCTGGCCGGCTTCTCGAAGGCGAAGTACGGGGCGCAGACCGCCTACGACCCGTGGAATTCCGACGCCGGCAACGGCGTCAGCCTGGCCACCAGCAAAAATATCACCGGCAATGACCCGCTCGACACGGGCGTGGCCAACAGCCCGTCAATCCAGCAAGCCTGGGTGCAGCACTTCGTGAACACCTTCGGCGCTTCGACCACGGCGACCGGCATCAAGTTCTACATCCTCGATAACGAACCTTCGATCTGGCACGGGACCCACCGCGACGTCCACCCCAACCCGCTTGGCTACGACGAACTCTGGAACAAGATCGTGGCCTACGCGACCGTCATCCGCGCCGCCGACCCGAATGCCCGGATCGCCGGTCCGGAGGAATGGTGCTGGTGGGCCACCTACGTCAGCGGCAAGGATCAGAGCGGCGGCACCGGCGCCGGCTCCGACTACGCGACCCACGGCAACACCTATTATTACCCGTGGCTCCTCCAGCAGCTCGCCGCCTACAAGGCGCAATACGGCACGCCGCTGATCGACATCCTGACCGTTCACTCCTACACCGACGGCCCGGACGGCAGCGACGACTCGCTCGCCGGGCAGCAGGCGCGCAACAAGCAGACCCGCATTCTCTGGGATCCGAACTACTCCGACCCGTATTGGTTTGGTGACATTGGAATCCACGGCCACACGGTGAACTACATCCCGACCCTCAAGGCCTGGATCACCCAGTACGCCCCCTGGCTGAAGCTCGGCTTCACCGAGTACAGCTGGGGCGACGAGGCGAATCTCAACGGCGCCACCACCCAGGCGGACGTGCTCGGCATCTACGGCCGCGAGGGCGTCGACCTCGCGACCCGCTGGGGCTACGCGCGCAATGGCAGCACGATCCAGGTCACCTACCTGGCGATGCAGATCTATCGGAATTACGACGGGCACAATTCGACCTTTGGCGACACCAGCGTCTCCGCCGCGGTGGCCAATCCGGACAATCTCAGCGCGTTTGCCGCCCTGCGCTCGTCCGACCAGGCGCTCACGGTGATGGTGATCAACAAGCAGCAGGGATCGACGCCCGTAACGGTCAACCTCGCCAACTTCTCCGCGCTCGGGACCGCCCAGGTGTGGCAGATCAATTCCGCGTCCCAGACCGCGATCGCGCGGCTGGCGGACGCGGCCGTCTCGGGCGGCGCCGTCAGCCTGACCGTGCCGTCGCAGAGCATCACGCTGCTCGTGATCCCGTCCGGCGTCATCAACGCGCTGACCCTCAACTAGACCACCTTCCCGGCGACGGCGTCACCCGGCTCCACGGTAAGTTTCACCTGCAAGGTCACGAACGCGGGCGCGAACACGTGGGGACCGAACCATTACCTTGTCTTGCAGGACGCCACCCTGGCGGACAGCGACCCAAGCCAGGCCAATCTCGCGTTCGCCTCGCTCAACGGCGTCGCACCGGGAGGAAATATCACGGTGAATCTCAGTTTCACCGCGCCGTCCACGCCCGGCCCGCACACCTACCGGCTGCGCGGTGAAGAGAACACGGTCGCCTGGTTCGCCAGCTACGACACCGAGACGCTCACGGTCGGAATGACGATGCCCGACTTCAACGGTGACGGGAAGGCGGATGTGCTGTGGACGAATCCGGCGACGGGCGACCGCGCGATCTGGTTCCTGAACGGAACGTCGATCGGCACCTTCGGCTATCTCGCTTATGTGCCCTCTGCCTGGAGCATCGCCGGCGTCGCGGACTTCGACCGCGACGGCCATCCGGACATCCTCTGGGAGAACACCGCGACCGGCGACCGGAGCATCTGGCTGATGAGCGGCACGAGCATCGTCAACTTCGCCTACCTGGCCTGGGTCGACCCGGTCTGGCACATCGCCGCGCTCGGGGACTTCAACGGCGACGGCCAAACCGACCTGCTCTGGGAGAACACCGCCGGAGTCGACCGCGCCATCTGGTACCTGAACGGCACCGGCATCGCCAGCTTCGGCTACCTCGCCGGCATCCCCAACGAGTGGAAAATTGTCGGCGCGGCGGATTTCAACGGCGACGGCCAGACCGACATCCTCTGGGAGAATGTCACGACCGGTCAGCGCAGCCTCTGGCTGATGAACGGCACCACCATCTCCAGCTTCGCCGACCTCGGCACGGTCGCACCGGCCTGGCACGTCGCCATGGTGGCCGATTTTGACGGCGATGGGAAACCCGACCTGCTCTGGGAGAACGAAACCACCGGCGACCGCGCGATCTGGGTCATGAACGGCCCCGCGCACGCCAGCTCCGTCTACCTCGCCTACGTCGACCCGGCCTGGAAAATCGCACCCTGAGACGGGGCGCAGCGCCGGAGAGACCGCGCCCTCAAGCCGCGAATCCGAACCAACAAAAAGGCGAGCCCGCAGGCTCGCCGGAAAAGAGCGTTCCCGTAAGCGTCGTCAGGCCTTCGCCGGGGCGGCGGCCTCCTCGAAGCGCTTTTCCTTGACGGCCATGGCGGCCTTGCCGGTGCGGTCGCGCAGGTAGTAGAGGCGGGCCCGGCCGGGCTCGGAATCGCGGTCGACCTCGATCTTCTCGATATTCGGCGAATTCACCGGGAAAACCCTCTCGACGCCCTCGCCATAGCTGATGCGCCGAACGGTGAAGGTTTCGTGAATCCCGTTGCCCTTGCGCGCGATGACCACGCCGGAGAACACCTGGATGCGCTCCTTGTCACCCTCGCGAACCTTGGTGTGCACGCGCACGCCGTCGCCGACCTTGAAGGTCGTGACGTCTTTCTTCACCTGGGCGGCGGTGATGGATTTGATGATAGGGTTCATGGCTGTTTCTTAATTAAATCAGGCCGGATTTTCCGGGTTTTTTCCAGTTGCTGCGCGTGCCGCCACTTCTCGATTTCACCGTGGTTGCCTTGGAGAAGCACCTCCGGTACGGACATGCCGCGAAAAACGGCGGGACGCGTGTAATTGGGAAAGTCGAGCAAGTTGCGGGTGAAACTTTCGGCGGTCAACGACTTTTCTTCGCCGAGAACGCCGGGGATAAATCGGGCCAGCGCGTCGATCACGACCGCGGCCGCCAGCGTGCCGTTGGTCAGTACATAATCACCGATGCTGATCTCCTCGTCGATCAGGTTGTCCCGGATCCGCTGGTCAATCCCTTCGTAATGCCCGCTGAGAAGGATAAGATGTTGCTGCTTCGAGAGCTGTTCGGCCCGGGCGGCGGTGAAAGGAACCCCGTCCGGCGTCAGGTAGATGCGCCGGCAGCCCGGTGTCTGCAGTTCCTCGATGGCGGCAAAAACCGGTTCGCACTTCATCACCATGCCCGCCCCGCCGCCGAAGGGCCGGTCGTCGGTGGTCTTGTGCTTGTCGCGCGCCCACGAGCGGATGTCGCGCACGTTGACCTCCAACAGCTTCGCCTCCCGCGCGCGGCCCAGCATGCTCTCCGAGAGAAACCCGTCGAGCATCGCGGGAAATAGGGTCAGAAGATCGATGCGCACGGCCTGGAGGAAGAATTAACGCAGAGGCGCGGAGTGCACAGTGAAATGTTTGACTGGGAAAAGACAAAACCCCGGATCGCTCCGAGGTTTGAGCCCTGGGCAAAAGTCACGCTGTGACCTCTGCGTCTCCGCGGTGGAGAAAAATCAGGCCTTCGCCGCAGCCGCCGCGGCGCGCTTGTTCCGCTTCACCATCGCGTGCAGCGAGGTCGACGGCTTGGCGCCCTTGCCGACCCAATAGTCGTAGCGATCGAGCTTGATGGTCAAGGGGTTGCCCTTGGAGCGGGGGTTGTAGGAACCGATCTGCTCGACGCCGGCGCCATCGCGGCGCGAACGCGCCTCGGTCACGAGCACGCGGAAGTGCGGCTCGTTCTTGGTGCCGGTGCGGGAAAGACGGATTTTGAGTGCCATTGGTACTGTGGGTGATGCTGCGCGGACAGCGGACTTTTGATGGGAAAAACGGCAGAATGCAGGGGAGAGCCCTGCAGTTGTCAAGCGCCTAGCCCGAATGTTTCACAGCCTGAGGGGCAAAGCATTCGCCCGGTCGGGCCGACTTTGTCGGGGTTAGCCGCGACGAAGTCGTTCCGACCGGACGGCGGACGGACATTTCTCGGCAAACCTCCTTCATGAGAATGAATTATCCGGGCGGGCGGGAACGCGCTTCGGGGCGGAATTCAGTGGTCGGCGCCGCCAAATCTCAGGGCCGCGCGCAGGTCCTCTCCCGCCAGTTTGCGGCAGGCGTGGTACACCGTGGCCATCGTGGCCTTTTCCCGCTTGGTCCGGCCGATTTCGCGAAACAGCTTGGGCAGAAAATCGTCCCCCCTCCGCGCGCACAGGTCGGTCACCACCTTGATCGCGTACGCTCGGTTGGCGGCGTCCAATTCGGCTGGAATTCCCGAGCGTTCCGCATCCTCCGCGGGCGGCCAGCCTGCGAGGTCGACGCGTGGGGCCAGGTCCTGGTGTGCGCGCAGCTCGTTTCTCAGGTCGAAGTAGCCGCGCGCCTCGTCGGCGCCGACCTCGCTCTCGAGCACCTTGTAGGCCACGAATCCCGCCACGCCCTCGCAGAACCAGCGCCGGTCCTTGCTCGTCAGAAAACCCCAGGTCACTCCCGAATCCGCGGTCTCGCGGATCACGTCCAACACGATCGCCCGCATGGAGCCAGCCATCGCGTCCCGCGGCCAGGTCGCGGCGAGTTCCTGCAGCAGCCCGAGGGCCGCTTCGATGTCCTCATTGGCCGCACTTCCCGTCACAGCGTCGATCTTGACCGGCCAGACCATGCCGCGCCAGGCGGCGGTGAAACCGGCGCTCAAATCCAGCTGGGCCACGCCGCGGTCGCTGGGCAAGTCTGACCGGGAAGAGCCGAATTCGAAGACGGGGCCGCCCGACGCATCGAGATGAAAACCGGGAACCGACTCCCCTGCCGCGAGGCGCGCGACGAGATCGGACCGGCGCCAGATGGCATAGTGGCGCGGCATCTCCGTCGGCGGCACCAGGGTGATCGCCTTTGATTCCTTCAGGCGGGCGTCAAAGGTCGACGCCATGACGGCGGTCGGCTTCGGAAGTCCGAGCCAGGCCGCGACACGCCCGAGGACCTCGTCGCGCCGCTGCGCCAAGTCGGCCAGCGAAAGCTTCAGCGCCGGCAACGGTGCCGGAGGCGGCATGCGGAGGTCTGGCAGGCGGACCGCCAGCGCTTCGACGTAGGGCTCGTCGCCGGCGGCCGCCTCGATGGTGAATTCGCCGAATTGGAACGATTTCCGCTCGGGAAGGCCCGGGGACACGTTGGCCCGGCCGGCGGCGGCCGAGGCCAGGAACAGGCTGAGGACCAGGGCGATTCGTCCCATTGCCGCGAGGATTGTTGCCCGCCGGGCCGCTCCGCAACCCGAATCCGCCGCCCGCGCGCCACCCCGACGGTGCACCGGGCCGCCGGCTTCATTTGCCGTTGACCGCGCCCCCGGGCCGCGTGACGTTGGACCTCCTTATGCTCAAAGCCGGCATTGTCGGCCTGCCCAACGTGGGCAAGTCCACACTCTTCAACGCCCTCACCCGCTCCCGCAAGGCGGAGGCGGCCAACTATCCCTTTTGCACGATCGATCCCAACGTCGGCGTGGTCACCGTGCCCGACGAACGGCTCGCGGTGCTCCAGAAGATCGCCAAGACCAGCGTCGTCATTCCGGCCGCCATCGAATTCGTCGACATCGCCGGCCTCGTCGCCGGCGCGAGCAAGGGCGAGGGTCTCGGGAATCAATTCCTCGCCAACATCCGCGAGGTCGACGCCATCGTGCAGGTCGTGCGGTGCTTCGAGGACAGCGATGTCGTCCACACGATGGGCGGAATCGATCCGGTGCGCGACATCGAGGTCATCACGACGGAGCTGGTGCTGGCCGATCTCGAGGCGGTGATGAAACGGATCGAGAAGACACAGAAAAAGGCGCGCTCGGGCGAAAAGGAAGCGATCGCCGAACTCGCCCTGCTCGAGCGCCTCGAGCCGCACCTGAACTCGGGCAAGACGGCGAACACGCTCACGGCCTCGCCGGAGGAGGTCGCGCTGATGAAGCTTTTCCAGCTGCTGACGGCGAAACCCGTGCTCTTCGCCTGCAACGTGGCCGAGTCCGACCTGGCTGCGGCCGAGGAGAACCGGTTCGTGCGCCAGGTGGCGGAGTACGTTCGCCAACATCATGACGCCGCCTACGTGCCGATCAGCGCAAAGATCGAGTCCGAACTGATCGACCTCTCGCCCGAGGAGGCCCGGGCGTTCCTCAAGGATCTCGGCGTGGATGACTCGGGAGTGTCGGCCCTGATCCGGGCCACCTACGCTCTGCTCGGGCTCATGACCTATTTCACGGCCGGTGAGAAGGAGGTGCGCGCCTGGACCATCGTGAAAGGATGGAAGGCGCCGCAGGCCGCAGGCGTGATTCACACCGACTTCGAAAAGGGCTTCATCAAGGCCGAAGTGGTCAGCTACACCGATCTGGCCCGGCTGGGCAGCACCGCGGCGGCAAGGGACGCCGGGAAATACCGGCTGGAGGGCAAGGAGTACGTCTTTCAGGACGGCGACGTGGCGTTGTTCAGGTTCAACAACTAAGGCGATTTTTTCTGCTCAATTGGCGGCCCCGCGGGCCGATGCATGGGGTGTCCCCCAGAGACACCTCAAAATGCACGCCAGTTCACGCCTGAAAGGCGATTCCCGCGGATCGTATCGGTTCCGCCTGCGCGGGTATGGCGCGGTCGCAACTCTCGCGATGATTCTGGCGTGCATGGCGCCTTCCGTCGCCCGCGCCCAAGCGACGCTCTATTGGGACACCAACGGCTCGACTTACGGCGCCGGTTCCACGCCGACGGGCACCTGGTCGACCAGCGCCTCGAACAAGGATTGGAACTCGAGCATATTGGGAACAAGCACCACCGCGCAATGGACGGACGGCAGCAACGCCGTGTTCAGCGCAGGCACCGACGCCACCGGGTCGTTCAACGTGACGGTTTCCGGCACGGTCAACGCCAATTCACTGACGGTGTCGATGGGCGCCCCCACCTTGACCGGGGGCACGATCAACCTGAGCGGAAGCCCGGCCAATGTGTGGGTCATCTCCGGAGCGACCGGGACGATCAACTCGGTGATCACCGGCTCAAACGGTTTGACCAAGATTGGCGCCGGCACCCTTGTCCTCGGCAATTCCGCCAACACCTACACCGGCGCCACGACAATTTCTGCCGGCACGCTGCAACTTGCGACGTCGAACGCCCTGCCCACCGGATCTGCAGTCAGCGTGTCGTCCGGCGCCACGTTAAATGTCAACAACCAGACCCAGACGATTGGCTCGATCGCCGGCGCCGGTGCGGTGACCCTTGGCACGGGTTCGCTGACCGCCGGAGGCGACAACACGAGCACCTCGTTCGGCGGCACACTTTCCGGAACGGGTACCTTCACGAAGACTGGTACCGGCACGTTGAGCCTCACCAGCAACATCAGCTTTGGCGGCACGATGGTGCTGTCAGCCGGAACGCTCCAGCTCAGCGGCAACACGCTCACGCTCGGCACGCTGAACATCACCGGCAACAGCGTCATCGATTTCGCCGGCAGCGCGGCGAAACTCAATGTCACCAATCTTTTCATCCAGTCCGGCGCCACACTCACGATCACCAACTGGCAGGACGGTGTGGATTACCTTTATGCGAGCAACTGGTCCGGAGCCACGTATCTGGCATCCGGCAGCAACCCGATGAACCAGGTCGCCTTCAGCGGATTCAGCTCCAGCAACACCAAGTGGCTGAGCTGGGACAACCAAATCAGTCCCGTCCCCGAGCCCGCCACTTACGGAGCGATCCTTCTGACCGCAACCCTGCTGGGGGCGTGGTGGTTCAGAGCGAGGGCTCGCTCCGTTCGCCAGGTTCCAACCGAACTCAGCCGGCATTAAGCGTGAAGGCGAAGGGCGGTTCCGCCAACGAACCGCGGCAGCAGACGCTCGCGGGTTCCCAAGTCTGTCCCTATAACGATGTCTGCATGGCGCGGGTTCCTTAGCCTGTCCCCATAACTCGTGAGTCTGTCCCTATGACCCAGCTTGGGGTTCTCGGGTCTGTCCCCAAGGATTGGACCTGTCCCCATAACGGAGCTGGTACCCAACGAAGTCTGTCCCTTTTTCGAGGCTCAATCTCCCGCCACACGGTGACCGATTCGGCATCGCTACGCTCTTTTGCCAGTTCGAAAAAACGCGCAATTTCGTGGTTGCAGACCGGGACCGATTAACCCTAGTTGTTCCGCAGCAGTGGGAAGCGGGTTGCTTCATTCCGGTTATTCACAACCCGCCCGGCGATCCTATGTCATAGGGTATTTACTCTATTTTCATATAGGTTTTCCCCGATTTTCCCGTATAATCCAATTAATCAAAGAACCAATTCCCGCCCGCCTCCCAATTCGCAAATGAACCATTTCGGCAAAATCACCACAGCGCTCATCGCGAGTGGACTTTTGCTTTTGTCCGCAGGGACCAAGGTTTGGGCGCAGACGACTCTTTACTGGGACACGAACGGTGCGACCGCCGGTTCGGGCGGGCCGACGCCCACGGGCACCTGGAACACCACCGCTAGCAACCATGTTTGGACGACGGACTCTACCGGTTCCTCGACGACGGTGGCCTACACCTCCGGCAGCAACGTGGTCTTCGCCGCCGGCAGCGATGCCACCGGCACCTACACCGTGACCGTCAGCGGCACCGAAACTCTCAACAACCTTACGGCGAATACCGGCAATGTCACATTGAGCGGCGGTACCCTCTCCTTCGCCGCGGCGGGCGGAACGCTCACCGTCGCGTCGGGTGCCACGGTTACC
>Ga0335069_10004890_pt1 | contig 19742 bp, 25 predicted proteins | sample Lox_Sample_11_FD_206714 | JGI IMG/M metagenome (GOLD analysis project Ga0335069, IMG submission 206714) | Soil microbial communities from Loxahatchee National Wildlife Refuge, Florida, United States - Lox_Sample_1.1 | ecosystem: Environmental > Terrestrial > Soil > Wetlands | place: USA... | reverse complement strand
CATGGGTGGGGGCGCTCATGCGGGCTCCGGGCAGGTCAGGGCTGGGCCAGGAGCGCCTCGACCCGGGCCTTGACCACCGTCTTCTTGATCTCCTCGCCGCTCATCCGCTCGCCCCGCTCCTGGCCGGCGCGGTCGAAGAAGACGAGGGTCGGGCTCCCGGTGACGCCGAGCTTCACGGCCAGCTCACGGTTGCCCTGCCGGAAGATCTTGAGGAAGCGGGCGCGACCGGCGAACTGCTCGGCGAGCGCCTCGAACTTGGGAGCCAGCGCCTCGCAGGGCGGGCACTCGGTGGAGAAGAAGTCCAGGATTACCGGCTGGGCGGCGCGCAGCACCTGGGCCTCGAAGTCGGCGGCGGAGATCTCGGTCACGTGGCTGGACATTGCGACTCGAGCGCCACCTGCCCGGCGTGGCGCCCAGGCCGGCGTGCGCGGTGGTGGCAAGAGGTGCGGGGCCGTACGGGCCCCCGCGGTGCTTCAGTCGTGGCAGCCGGATACCAGCCGGGAGGCCTTGGCGCAGCACTGTGCGGCCTTCTCGGTGGTGCAGCAACCCTGCTTCGGCTTGGTCAGCAGCTTCATCGAAACGTCTCCTCAGGCAGCAAGGTGTTTCTCCAGCCTCCGCTTCAGCTTCCTGGCAGCATCGCAGTCGGGGCACACCGTCCTTGGGTTCGCTGCGTGCACCCTGCAGGTCTCCAGGCAGTTGCCCAGGGACTGGACCATGATGCGGAGTTCCTTCTTGGACAGCGCCATTCCGCTGGAGGCCTTGGTCGGCATTGGTTCCCTCCTGGCGAAAACTCTAGCAGCATCGGCCCGGCCAGGCGCAGCGGTTCGGCGCGTGACGTGGCGCTCCTCCTGCTCTGAGCCGCGCCGTCGCGGACCGGTTCGACAGGGGTCACCCGCTCGCAAAGAGGCTGTGGTTACGGCGGGATGGGCCGCTCCGCCCACCGTGAGTACTTGAGCCGCGAGGCGAAGAAGTGGATCCGCTTCGTGCTTCCGTCCATGAACCGCACGTCTACCCGCCCGCGGTCGTGCTGCGATGCTCGCCACGAACCGCACGCCCTGAAGCGGGTGTCACCACCGGCTTGCTAGCGAAGGCAACGCCCGCGCTCACTCGTGTGACTGGACGGTCATCGCCCAGGCTCGCTCGAGCGCGGCCGCGGCGGCCAGCGGACCTGCAGCCATCTCCGCTGCGTCGACGGTGATGGCCTTACACTCGCCTTCCGGTTGGTTGGGTGCCACGAATATGCGGGCGAGCGGGAGGAGTCTTCTGAGACACCGCAGGGCAGCCGCGAGCACCTCAGGGCGCACGCCGGGTCGGACAGTAACGCAGACCGCAGAGAGGAGGGCGGTCCTGTCGAGGTGGGGGTGGTGCACAACCATCTCCCTCCTGTGAGCCTGCAACGGCGAGGAGGGTGCAGTTCGTGGGTTCTCCTTGCTCGTGCGCACGATCGAAGAGCCGGAGCTCGTCGCCTCCTGAGGACGGGGTGAGAGGTTCGACCGCGCCGTGCACCTCAGCTCCCGTGGGCCGCGACATCGGACGGACGGTTCGAGACGGCGCAGGCGAGAGGTTTCGAGACAGCACGAAGAAGGCGAGGCCTACCAGTGCCACGGCGAACGCACGCCGGACGAATGCTTCCGGGAGCCTTCGCGAAAGGCCGGCTCCAAATGCGGCACCGAACGCGCCGCCGGCCGCGAATGGAATTGCAATCGCCCACGCAATGCTCCCCTGGCGGAGTGAGGGTACGAGCGCGAGGAGCGAGGCCAGCGAGACCACGACCAGCGAGGTGCCGACCGCGTCGCGAGCCGGAAACGCCAGAACCAGCATGAGCGTGGGCACGATGACGAACCCCCCGCCCACGCCGAAGAAACCGGTGAGCAGCCCGACCGCGAGGCCAGCAATACCGAGCCGGCTGCAGTCGCGGAGCCCGGGGCGGAGGACGCATTCGCGCGCCGTTCCACTGGCCGCCCGGGGCCCTCGCCAGAGCAGCGCTGCGACCAGCGCGAGCAGTCCAGCGAAGGCGAGCAGGAACACGCGCCCGCTCATCATCGCCCTCAGCCCCGACCCGGCGACAGAGCCCGCGGCGGCCACCGCCGAGAGCGCCAGGGCCGTGGGCAGCCGAACGGTTCCTTCCCGGAAGTGGGTCGCTGCCCCGACCGCGGCAGTCGCGGCGACGATGAGCAACGACGTGACCGCGGCCGTCTGGACGTCCTCGTGGAGGGCGTACACCAGGATCGGGACCGTTACCACGGAGCCACCCGCACCGAGCACGCCGAGGAGCGAGCCGATGAGAAGGCCAAAGGCGATGACGGTGAACATCAGGCGGCCCTTCTCGGATCCGCGTGATGGCAGGATGGAGCCGCGGTTGCTTCAAAGGTTGCATGCGTCCCTCGGCGCCTCACCTCACCGGGAGACCTGGTAGACCTCTTCATTGTCTCCAGCCTCCGAACCGCTCGTTTGTCAGGTGCAGCCGCGGACCGAGCTGGCGTAGCGCGGTGATCGTCACGGCGAGCTCGGCGAACTGCCGGGCGCAGCAGGTGCAGGCCGTGAGATGAGCAGCCACGGCCGCGGCCTCGGGGAGCAAGAGCTCACCTTCGAGGAAGTCGGACGCTAGCCTCAACGTCTCCCCGCAATCGATGAGGTCCCGGGTCGTCGAGTTGACTGGAAGCATGCGCACCTCGCGCACGTGTGAGCCGGGCGTGAGCCTGCCCCGAATTCGTGGACACCGGAGTTGTGATGGAAACTGGGTCCATGGAGAAGCGGAAGAGGCGGAAGTTCACGCCTGAGTTCAAGGCGGAGGTGGTCGGCCTGGTGCGCTCGAGCGGGAGGAGCGTGGGGCAGGTCGCCAAGGAGTTGGACCTGACGGAGACGGCGGTCCGGGGCTGGGTCCGGCGTGCGGGGATTGACGCCAAGAAGGACCCCAACGGCCCGCTGACGACGGAGGAGCGGTCCGAGCTGGCGCGGCTACGGCGCGAGCTCAAGACCATGACGATGGAGAGGGACTTCCTCCGAAAAGCTGCAGCCTTCTTCGCCAAGAGCGGTCGATGAGCTTCGAACTCATCGAGGCGGAGAAAGGGCACTACCCGAAGGCGCTGATGTGCCGGGCGCTCGGGCTGTCCCGCTCTGGGCACCATTCCTTCTCGACCCGGGGGCCATCGCAGCGCGCCCTGGACCAGCAAAAGCTGGACGTGCTCGTGGCCGCGATCTTCGCCGAGCTGGAAGGTCGGTACGGGGCTCCACGGATCCAGCAGGAGCTCCGCCGGCGCGGTCACCGGACGAGCAGGAAGCGGGTAGCGGCCTCCATGGTCCGCCAGGGCCTCGTAGCGCGCCCTCCGCGGCGTTGGAAGCGTACGACCGACTCCTCGCACCAGGAGCCCATCGCGCCCAACCTGCTCGCCCGGAACTTCGCCGCCGAGGCGCCAGACCGCGTCTGGGTCGGTGACACCACCTACCTGCCGGTGCTCGGCGGCTTCCTATTCCTGGTCGTGATCCTCGACCTGTTCTCGCGCAAGGTGGTGGGCTGGTCCCTCGGCGACCGCCTCGACGCGGAGCTGTCCACGGAGGCGCTGCGGCGGGCGATCATGCGGCGCCAGCCGGCACCCGGACTGCTGTTCCACTCCGACCGGGGTTTCGAGTTCGCCGCCAAGGCCTTCCGGGAAGTTCTCGGCCAGATCGGGGCCGTGCAGAGCATGAGCCGCAAGGGCAACTGCTGGGACAACGCCGTGGCCGAGAGCTTCTTCTCGACCCTGGAGTTCGAGGGCCCGTCCACGACCACCTGGCGCACCGTTGAGGACGCCAGGCCGCCCCTGGCCTCGTTCATCGAGAGCTACTACAACGCGAGGAGGTTGCATTCACGGAACGGCTACAGGAGCCCGAACGAGAAGGAACACCACTGGCGCTTCGAGGCGATGGCGGCATAACCTGACCGTCCACGGAATCGGGGCAAGCTCAGGCGGGCGCGGAAGGAGGCTCAGGTGACCCGTGAGCCGAGGAGCTCCGTCTCCACGACCTCTCGCAAGTCCCGGAGGCCGATGAAGCCGACGACCCGGTGCGCCTCGCGTCCCCTATCAAAGAAGAGGACGGTGGGCGTGCCCATGACCCCGAGCCGGGAGGTGTGGTGGCCGGCCTCGGCGGCGTTCATCTCGGCGACCTTGACCCTTCCCTGGTACTCGGCGGCCAGGTCCATGACGATCGACTCCATCATCTGGCAGGGGCCGCACCCGGGGCTCCAGGCGTCCAGAACCACCGGCAGCTCGGAGCGCGCCACCTCGCGCACGAAGCTCTCGTCGTCGAGGTGAACCGGCTGAACCCGCGGCCTGCCAGGACCGAGGAGCTTGCCCAGCCATCCCATGTCTTCACCGCGTCTGCTTCAGTCCGCCGGCGTGGACGCCGTGCGGAGCGCCTGCACCGGGTGGTGGTCGAGCGCCCGGTCCTTCACCACCAGCGTGGTGACCGGCGCATCGCACTCGTCCTGCAGGATGAGGTCGTGCCCGAGGCACAGGCCGACCTGGGTCACCAGGTCGACCCGCGCTGCGTTCAGCAGTCGCGCCTGCCCCACCGGGTTGCAGCTGGAGGCGAACCTGTCGGGGTTCGCCTTGGGGAGGCCCACCTCGCCCTGGTCGATCGCTCCGGCGCGGCAGCAGACCAGCTCCGCCTCCAGGCCGGACTCTCGGAGGACCTCGCCGAGGCGCTGCGCCTCGCGGATCAGGCTGACGCAGAAGGCGACCCCGACCTTGCCCATTCCCCGGTGCCGGGCAAAGGCGACGAGCTCCTCGACGCGGTTGCGGAGCCGCCGGTCCTCGCTGAACGGCGTGGCGTCCGCCGCCCGCATCAGCGCCTGGCGGTCCGGTTCGAGGTACGGCGCGGGGTCGTGCGCCAGCTCCGGGCGTGTCCGGGTGGGGCACGCGCCGGGCATGCGCGCCCAGTCACATTTCACGCTGGCCGCGGTGGCACAGGTGGAGCAACCGTTGGCGTCGGCGACGGGTGCAGCCATCGCCGTGTGAGCCCGGAAGGGCGCTCGAGGTTCGCATGCCCCTTCTCGCCGGGTGAGGGCTTCCACGAGGCATGACCAAGACAGCGCTCGTCCTCGGCGGCGGATTCGCGGGGCTCGAGGCCGCCATCCAGCTTCGCAAGAACGGCCTCGACGTGACCCTGGTCTCCGATCGTCCGTACCTCTTCATCTACCCGACCTCCATCTGGGTAGCGACGGGGGAGCGGTCGCTCGACCAGGTCCAGCTCGACCTCGCCGACGTGGCCCGTCGCCACGGGTTCGCCTTCGTCGAGGGGGCGGTGGGATCGATCTCCGCCGCGCGGCGATGTGCGGTGGTGAAGGGGGAGGAGCGCTGTGCCGACCACCTCGTGGTCGCCCTGGGTGGTGACCGGCTCAAGCCCCGGGGCGTGGAGCACACCTTCACGCTGGGAGGGGCACCGAACAACGCGGCCAGGCTGCAAGCGGCGCTCGAGTCGCTCGTCGCGAAGGGGCGAGGCCGCATCGCCATGGGGTTCGGTGGCAACCCGAAGGACGGGTCCGCAGTCCGGGGAGGCCCCGTGTTCGAGCTCATGTTCAACGTCGATCGGCTCCTGCGCCGGCGGGGTCTCCGCCAGGCCTTCGAGCTGACCTTCTTCGCGCCCATGGCCAGCCCGGGGGCCAGAATGGGCGCGAAGGCGGTGGAGGCCATCGGGTCGATGTTTGGCTCCCTCGACATCCACACGCGCTTCGGCAAGAAGATCGACGGCTTCCTCCCCGGTGGCGTGGTCTTCGAGGACCAGTCGAGGCTGGACGCCGACCTGGTGGTGTTCTTGCCGGCGGGTGATGGACACCGGGTGATCCGCGCCTCGGGCCTGCCGGTCAACGAGGCCGGCTTTGCCGTGACGGACGAGGGCTGCGCGGTTCCGGGTTTCCCGGGCGTGTGGGCGATCGGCGATGCGGCGGCGCTTCTCGGCCCGGACTGGCGTGCCAAGCAGGGGCACCTCGCCGAGGTCACGGCGAGGACCATGGCCGCCAACGTGCTGGCGACGGAGGAGGGGCGCCCGAGGCGCGAGAGCTACCTGCCGCACGTCGGCATCACCTGCCTCCTCGACATGGGGAACGGTGCCGCCTACGTCCACCGCGACGCCCGGAAGGAGCAGGTGATCCCGCTCCCGGTCATCGGCCACTGGGCCAAGAAGGCCTGGGGCGCCTACTTCAAGGCGTCGAAGCGCAAGCAGCTCCCCCGGCTTCCGGGGATGTGAGGCGGCGATGCAGACGAAGGGCCGAGACGACGAGCTGGGGACCAGGGCAAGGTCCGAAGCACCGGAGAACATCAATAGTCCTCAGCGCGACACGCGGCGGAATTCCCTCTCCAGGAGGTCGGTCAGCAGGGCCACAGACGGCGTCTCGGTGACCTTCTGGCCGTTGATGAACGCGCACGGGACCCTGTCCACCCCGTTTCGGAGGGCCTCGGTGCGGATCCCGGCCAGGGTCTCGGTGGTCTTCGCGCTGGATACGCCGAGATCGAAGGCGTCCCGGTCGAGACCCCTCAGGCTGGCCCACCTCGCGAGCAGGCACCGCTGGAAGTCATCGCGGTGTTCGTAGAGGTAGAGCAGGTAGGGCCAGAACATCCCCTGCTCGGCTGCGGCGACCAACGCCCGTCCGCAGAGGACCGCATCCTCCTCCGCCGCCGGGAAGTACGGCCGGACGTACATCCGGACCTTGCCCTTCAGGCGGCCTCCGGTCACCTCGCTGTGAAGCAAAGGGACCAGGTCGGCGCAGGCCTTGCTGCGGCCGCACGCGTACAGGACCAGCACCACCGGTGCATCCGCGTCACCGGCGCCGTAGCGGGCGTCCAGGGCGATGTCGGCCGCACCCTGGCGCGGGGGCGGCGCGAGCGAGGCCCTCGCGGCGTGAGGGTGCGCGAGGCTCGCGACGAGCAGAAAGGCCGCAAACCTCACCTTGCCGCGCAGCCCGAGATCGCCATCACCAGAGCCCCATCTCGTCGGTCGAAGCATGATCCCTCTCCCAGAACGGCGTGTTGACTCTCGCCCCCCAAGGTCGCAGGCCGTCGCATCTCCTGGCCTACCCCCGCCCACAACGAGCCAGCAGGGAGCGGGCTCAGCCAGCTCCCCGGCCGTGCCGGTGGCGTCCTAGCGGTCCGCCGCCATCGACGTCGCCGTGTCCGTGGACGAGCGGGCCATCCGCCGCGAGCGGGGGCAGCGTGCCCCTCCTCAGCTCCTCGAGGACCTCGGTGACACTGCGGGAACTCGCGCCGTAGAGCCGGACGCCGGCGCGCGCCAGGTGGCCCACGGCCCCGGCGCCGATCCCGCCCACCACCAGCGCGTCGATGTGCTCGGCGAGCAGCGCCGAGACCACCTCGCGCCCGCCGCCGCGCTGGCCGGCCCGGTCATTGCTCAGGACGCGGAACGACCGGCTCTGCGGATCGACCACCAAGAAGCGGGGCGCTGCGCTGAAGTGCGGCGAGATGCGGCTGTCGAGCCCATGGTCCTTCACGATGGGGATGCAGACGTTCACGACGTCCTCCTCGCTCCCGCGGCGGTCCCTGGGGCCAGACCTCGCGGGCGCCGCGCTCAAGGGCCACCGACGGAAACCTGCCCGCCGCACGATCGGTTATAAGCATATGCGCATTACTCCGGGTCGTCAACCGGGTCCGCTCCCGCGGCGGGAGGTGGGCCGGCGACGGGAGCAGGCGAGTGGGTGCAAGGGATCGGGCCACCGTAGTATGCAGGGTGAATGGCCTTCGCGAACGCAGGGGGAGTCGGCCCGGTGAGCGCCAAACCCGTCGAGCCGCCGGACGCCAGCGTCGTCGCTCGGATCATCGGGCGCATCCGGTCGCCGTTCGTCGTGGCCCAGGGCACGCCCATCCAGCCGAGTTGCGCCGCCTCCGCCGAGGGGACGGTCGTGCTCGACCCGCGGTTCGCGGGTGCCCTGGACGACATCGAGGGGTTCGAGCGCGTTTGGCTCGTGTACTGGATGGATCGGGCCGATCCGTATCGCGCGCGCGTCGTGCCGTATCGCGATACGCGGGAGCACGGGGTGCTCGCCACCCGCTCCCCGTGCCGGCCGAACGCCATCGGCATGTCCGCCGTCACCCTGCTCGCCCGCGAGGGGAACCTGCTGCGGGTGGCGGGGGTGGATGTCCTAGACGGAACGCCGCTCCTCGACCTCAAGCCCTACGTGCCCGAGTTCGACGCCCACCCCTCTTCGCGGGCGGGCTGGTTCGAGGAGGCGGGCAATCGGGACCGCCGGACGGCCGACGGCCGCTTCCACCAGGGCCACGGCGGAAAGCCTCAGGACCCGCGGGCCCGCGGCCGCCGGAGCCGCTAGGCGGCGACCCCGCCAGCCGCAGCCGCGAAGCGGCGCAGGTCCGGCAGCGGCAACGCCCCGGAAACACGCTCCACCTCCCGCCCGTCCCGGAAGGCAACCAGCGTGGGGATGGCCCGGATGCCGAAGCTCTCGCCCGCCTCGGGATGCGCCTCGGTGTCCAGCTTCAGCACCAGGAACCGCCCCGCCTCGTCCCGCGCGAAGCGATCCAGGACCGGAGCGAAGGCCTTGCAGGGCGCGCACCAGGGCGCCCAGAAGTCCACCAGCACCGGGATCGGGGAGGCGGCCACGGCGCGCTCGAGCAGCGCGAGGTCCACCCCCGCCGGCGCACCGGAGACGTCGAGGTCGGCCTTGCATTTCCCGCAGATGGGCATGCGCCCCGGGGCGAGGAGGGCAACCCGGTTCATCGCGCCGCAGGGGCGGCAACGAAAGACGAGGGGAGATGGCATGGTGCTAGAGCCTAACGGGGACCGGGCTCCCGCTCCACCCCTGCTGGCGCGTCAGCAGGTCGCCCCGGGGTGGCCCGCGACCCCTGCCGGAATGGCCGCGCGGCATCCCCTTGACCAATACGTGACAACGATTGTAATGTTACCAGCATAGTCATCTTGGAGGGGCAACCGATGCTGCAGATCGCCCGCCACACGGACTATGCGGCCCGGATCCTGCTCCATCTCGCCGGCCTGGGGGAGGGAGAGCGGGTCTCGATCGCCGAGCTCGCCCGGGTGAGGCTGCTCCCGGCCCCCTTCGTGAGGCGGCTGATCCGCGACCTGGTGGACGCGGGCCTGGTGACGACGACGCGCGGCGCGAGCGGGGGGATCCAGCTGGCACGTCCGGCCGAGAGCATCTCGCTCCTCGACCTGGTGCAGGCGATGGAGGGGCCCATCATCCTCAGCCCGTGCGTCGCCGACGGCCACTCCTGTCCGCTTGCCACGGCGTGCCCGGTGCGAGGCGCCTGGGAAGGCGCCAGGCAAGCACTGCTCGAGCACCTCGGCGCGGCGCGGTTCGATGTGCTGGCCAAGAAGCCAACGGGCCGCCGAACCAACTCCCCGGCGCGCAGGGCGCACGGACGCCCGAGGTAGCCCCGCGGGAGCCGACCCTTCTCCAGACCGGAGGTCTCATGGACGTCTTGGCGCTGTCGCGCCTGCAGTTCGCGGTCGCGACCTACTTCCACTTCCTGTTCGTCCCCCTGACCCTGGGGCTGTCCCTCCTGGTGGCCATCATGGAGACGGCCTTCGTCCGGACGGGCGACGCGGACTACCGGCGCATGGCCAGGTTCTGGGGCAAGCTCTTCCTCATCAACTTCGCCGTCGGCGTCGTCACCGGCCTCACGCTGGAGTTCCAGTTCGGCACGAACTGGTCCCGTTACTCCGCGTACGTGGGCGACATCTTCGGTAGCCTGCTGGCGATCGAGGCGACGGTAGCCTTCTTCCTCGAGTCGACCTTCATCGCGGTCTGGTTCTTCGGGTGGAAGAAGCTCTCGGCCAAGGCCCACTGCGGGGCCATCTGGCTGGTGGCGATCGCGTCGAACGTCTCGGCCTTCTGGATCCTGGTAGCGAACGCCTGGATGCAGCACCCGACCGGCTATGTCCTGCGCAACGGCCGCGCCGAGCTTGCCAGCTTCGTCGACGTGGTGACCCAGAAGTTCGCCGTGCTGGAGTTCGTCCACACGCTGGGTGGCGCCTACACCCTGGCCGGCTTCTTCGTCCTGGGAATCTCCGCCTGGCACCTCGCCCGCCGGCAGGAGACCGCGTTCTTCCAGAAGTCCTTCCGCATCGCGGCCGGCTGGACCTTGATCTTCGCGATCTTCGAGATCGCACAGGGCCACATGAACGCGGAGATCCTCCAGACCGCCCAGCCCGCGAAGCTCGCGGCCATGGAGTCGCACTGGCTGACGGGCGCTCACGTGCCCATGCACCTCGTGGCCTGGCCCGACGAGGGCGAGGAGCGCAACGTCGTCGAGGGCCTGAGCGTGCCCGGAGCCTTGAGCCTGCTGGCGGGCTACTCCACGGACACCGAGGTGAAGGGCCTCAAGGACTTCGCGGCGGGCGAACGGCCGCCCGTCCTCCCGCTGTTCCTCTCCTTCCGCGCCATGGTGGGCCTCGCCTTCCTCTTCCTGGCCGTGGCCCTCTGGGCCTGGCTCGCGCGAAACGGCATCGAGGGGCAGCCGCGCCTCCTGAAGCTGCTCCCCTGGTTCATCCCGCTGCCCTACCTGGCCAGCGAGCTCGGCTGGACCATCGCCGAGCTGGGCCGGCAGCCGTGGATCGTCTACGGGATCATGAAGACGAAGGACGCCGCCTCCCCCATCGCCGCCGGCCAGGTGGCGACCTCCCTGGTGGCCTTCGTATTGGTCTACGCGCTGCTGGGGGCGGTGGACTTCTACCTGCTGGGAAAGTTTGCCCGCAGGGGCCCGGAGCCGCTCCGGGCGGAGTGAGGATGATCATGCTCGAGACCATCTGGTTCGTCATCTGGGGCGTGGCCTGGGCCGTGTACTTCATGCTGGACGGCTTCGACCTGGGCCTGGGCACCGTGTACCCCTTCCTGGCCCGCTCGGAGCTGGACCGGCGCACCGTGGTCAACGCCATGGGACCGTTCTGGGACGGCAACGAGGTGTGGCTCGTCACCGCCGGCGGCGTGACCTTCGCGGCGTTCCCCAGGACCTACGCCGCCATGTTCTCCGGCCTGTACACGCCGCTCATGCTGCTCCTCTTCGCGCTCATCCTGCGCGGCGTGGCCTTCGAGTTCCGCGGCAAGATCGACTCCGCAGCCTGGCGCCGTGTCTGGGACGGCTGTCTCGTGCTCGGGTCCTTCCTCCCTGCGCTCCTCTTGGGCGTGGCTTTCGCCAACATCTTCCGGGGCATCCCCCTCGACGCCGACGGGCTGTTCCACGGCAACCTCCTCACCCTGCTCAACCCCTACGGCCTCCTGGGTGGCCTCACATTCGTGGCCATCTTCGCCGTGCACGGCCTCCTCTGGCTCGGTACCCGCACGCAGGGCGACCTCCGGTCGCGGGCCACGCGGATGGCGAGGTCCCTGTGGGTGGTGGAGCTGGTGCTGGCGGTCGCGTTCCTGGGGATGACCTGGTTCAGCACGACCCTGTGGCGGAACGTGCTGGGGCGGCCGGTGCTGCTGGTGCTGCCGCTGCTGGCCGTCGCGGGCCTCCTAGGGGCGCGGGTCTACCTGGGGCGCGGCGCCTGGTGGCGGGCCTGGATCTCCTCGTCCGTCCTCGTCCTCGGCGCCGTCCTCTTCGGCGTGGCCGGCCTCTACCCGAACCTCCTCCCTTCCAGCCTCGATCCGGCCGCCTCCCTGACCGCCTTCAACTCCAGCTCGAGCCCGCTGACGCTGAAGATCATGCTGGGCGTCGTCCTCTGCTTCCTGCCGGTGGTGATCGCCTATCAAGCCTGGGTCTACCTGCGGTTCAGGGATACCATCACCTCCGCGAGCCTCGAGGACGGGCCGGCATACTGAGCCACGGCATCGGCCACGGTCGAGCGACGGGGCGGGGAACCGTGAAGGGGAGCGGTCATGAAGGTCACCGTGGTCATCGACAACTGCGTCCCCCCCTCGGCCGCGCGGCCGTTCGTGGGTGAACACGGGCTCTCGCTGCTCGTCGAGCACCAGGGGGCGCGGATCCTGTTCGACACCGGCCAGTCCGGGGCGGTCGTCCACAACCTCGGCTTGCTGGGCGTACCCCCCGCCTCGCTCGACATGCTCGTCCTCAGCCACGGGCACTACGACCACACCGGTGGCCTGGCGGCGGTCCTGCAGCACGCGGGAAGGCCGTTGCCGGTGTACGCCCACCGGTCCGTCCTCAAGCCCAGGATCTCCACCGCGGGGGGGCGCCGGCCCGTCGGGATCCCCTTCCGCGCGCCGGAGCTCGGCGCGCTCGGGGCGCAGTGGCGGTTCACCGACCGCCCCGTCGAGCTGCTGCCGGGGCTGTGGCACAGCGGCGAGATCCCGCGGCGGACGCGGCACGAGGAGGGGGACCAGAGCCTCCTCGCCGGCGACGGCGACGGCCCGTTCCACCCGGATCTGGTCGAGGACGACAGCGCGCTCTTCCTCGCCGGCGAGGGGGGGCTGTGCGTCGTGGGCGGGTGCGCCCACGCGGGGGTGATCAACACGGTCCGTCACGGGCTCGAGGTGACGGGCCGGTCGCGGCTCGACGCGTGGATCGGCGGCACGCACCTGGGGCCGCTCGCGCCGGATCAGCAGGGGACCACGCTGGACCAGCTCCTCGAGCTGGCACCGGCGCGCATCGCCGCCAACCACTGCACCGGCTTCGCCATGATGGCGGTCCTGCGCGAGCGCCTCGGGCCCCGCTTCGTGCCAGCCTTCGTCGGGACCGCGCTGGAGGTAGGGACGTCATGAGAGAGCCCTTCACGCCGGAGGACGCCGCCGCCCTGCTCCGGACACTCGACAAGGAAGAGCTCGTCCGCATCGTCGTCGACGACGCGAAGAACTGGCTGGCCCACGACGGGCTCTGGTTCCAGGCGGTCGAGGAACGGCACGGCATGGCCGCTGCCATCGAGGCGGACCAGGCCGCCTGGGCTCGCTTCACGGTGATCGAGGCGAGGCGCATCCTGGAGCGCCTCGGGAGAGAGCCAGGCGGTGGCATCCCCGCGCTGCTCGAGTGCCTGAAGCACCGGCTCTACGCGCGGCTCAACTCGCTGGAGGTGACCGAGGCGAGTAGCGACCGGGCCGTGGTCGTCATGCGCGGCTGCCGGGTCCAGTCCGCGCGACGGCGGAAGGGGCTCCCCGACTTTCCGTGCAAGGGCGTGGGGCTGGCGGAGCACGCGGGGTTTGCCCACACCATCGACCCCCGGATCCAGACGACGTGCATCCGCTGCCCGCCCGACGAGCTCCCCGCCGGCCAGTGGTGCGCGTGGGAGTTCACCATTCCCGGCGAGGAAGATGTACCGGATGCGTGACGGGCCCGGCGACTCTCAGCCTTCCTCGCCGTCGTGCACCCGGCAGCAGCGGGGCCGCCCCAGCTCCACGGGACCGCCCTCGATCCGCAGCGCCTTGGCGTGGACGAGGGCGTCCGCGAGCTTCCGGTGCGCGGAGTCGATGACCCGGCCGAAGGTCGGTCGCGAGACGTTCATCCGCTCCGCGGCCTGCTCCTGATAGAGGCCTTCCAGGTCGGCGAGCCGGAGCGCCTCGAACTCGTCGAGGGTCATGAGGACCTCCTCCAGCTCGCGCATGGGGATCCCGGCCGGCTTGAACACGGTGGCGCCGGGTCTCCCGGCGATGCGCCGAGGGCAGAACGGTCTGGGCACGCGGTACCTCCCCGCTGCTACTTACGGACCCAGGCTCGCCGCTGTCAAGGAAGGCGGCCGCCCTCGCCGTAGCGCTCGCGGCGACGGTCCGTGCGGACCGTCTCGAAGTCGAGGAACGGCCTCATCTTCATCGTCCCCCCTCCTTCCGAGACCACGCGCAGCACGCCCTCGACGTTTCGCACCCTCGACCCCGACAAGTGCGTGATCGGGGCGTCCCGGAACGCCTCGGGGCACATGGGGGTGGAGGGCCCGAGCAGGACGGCAGCGCGGGTCCGCCGTAGCCCGGCGGCCACCTCGTCGAACGTGCCGTTGATGAGGGTGGTGCCGGTGATGATGGCGACGGTGCAGCGGGCCGAGACCTCCGCCTCGCTGCCGGACCGGACCGTGGAAGCGCGCCGGGGGTCGAGCTCGACCACGTCCACCCGGCACCCGATCTCCCGAAGCCTGGGCAGGAAGGGCGCGAAGAGCCCGAACATGACGACGTGGTCGGTGGGCGCGAGGGCGAGGAGCGAGAGGACGTCGTCCCGGGAGGCCTGGGAGGAGGCCGGGGACGCGAGCAGCGCGTTCGCCGTGGCCAGGCCCACGGCCCGGGCCAGCGGGGAGGCCGCGTCCGTGAGCATCGCCAGCAGCTCCGCCGAGTTGCGCCCGACCAGGGTCCCCGCGGCCCCGAGGTGGCTGCATCCCGGGGCCTCGCTCGGCGGCGTGGCGGCCACCCCGGCGTGGCCGCTGCCCAGCCGCACTGCGCAGTAGCCCAGCCCGATGCGGACGTCGGCGATCGATTCCCGCCCGGCCTGGGCCCCGAGTAGCTCGACCAGCCGTTGCTGGACCGTCATGGTCATCTCCCCCACCTCACCGACCGGGCGAGAGAGCGATCCGGTGGGGTGGCTCGCCCCACGGCGAACCCACTATGCGCCGTGGTGGTGCCCGCACGTGTCTGCCGGCGTCACGCTGGGCAGGGCGCTCCTCGTCAGCGCCTCGAGGGACTGCGTCACGGAGCCCGGAACGCCCCGGTACACGGTCGCCCCGGTGGCCAGGAGCTTGGCGAGCGCGCCGGCGCCGATCCCGCCGACGACGAAGGCGTCGATCCGCTCCCGGGCGAGCATGGCGATGGGAGCGCAGTTGCCGTGCTCGTGCACGGCGTTGTCGTTCGTGAACACCTGGTGCGCTCGGGTCTCCGTGTCGACGAGGACGAAGGCCGGCGCGGAGCCGAAGTGGCCGCAGATCGGGCTCTCCATGCCGCGATCCTCGGAGACGGGAATGCAGACTCTCATGTGCGTGCTCCTTGGTCAGGCAGAAAGACGTCGACGGGATATGAGCATACGCGCATTTGGGCTGCAAGCTGCTTCCCGACTTCTTCTCCTCCCTGAACCCGACTGCCGGGAAGCTGGACGCTCCCGGTAGCGGTACTGAGGGGGCTGCTCTCCGTAGGGCTTGTCCCGGTCCGGCACAAGGAACCGGCGGGCTCCCTTCGGGAATGCCCGGGTCAGTTGTCGAGCGGTCGCTTCGCGGTCGGGTGCGCAGCGACATAGAAATGCACCGCCCGTTGTGGACGGCGGAGCGGGGTGACGCTTACCCTGGCGGCCGCACGCGCGGATTCCCGGAAGGCCTTGGCCCATCACCTCGGCGCCGCCAATCACACCCGCGTCTCGATGCTGTTCCAGGGCCAGAACACCGCCAACGGCCTGCCCAACTCGCCTCGCGCCCATCCTCGCCGTGGACGGTGTCGCCCGTTCTCCGCGGGAGCTTCCCCGTAGGGCCTGACGAGGTCGAGCGGCGCGGGCAACCAGCGGTGTCGTGGCCGGGAGTCGGGCTGGAGGCACACCGGAAACCAGTACCGCCGCCCGCCGCTGCTTGTGCCCGGGCCGTTGCGGCGAGGCTTCGGTGCCCCATGGCGTACACCCATGGGTCGGATGCGACCCGAGTCGTATGAAGGTGCACCGCGTCCGCAATCGCATCGACACCCCGAGAGGACGGCAAGGCAGGAGAAAGCAGCAGGAAGGAAACAGCGGATTCAGGTACTTCTGGGTTGGGGGTATGTCGGATCACACCGCCTCTCAGGGGTCGAACACCGGCCTGGCCCGTCAGTGGGGTCTTGCACCTTTACGCCCCATTCGGCATGTCGAGTGCACCGCCAGCGCGAACGGAAGGCGAGCAGTCCCAACCACGCGGGCCGCAGGTGACTCCCCACTCCAGCCGTCGCTGTCCACATACGAGACCACCACGAAACGCCATGACTTACCCGAACATCCGAGCAACCGCCACCCGCTGGGTGGGCGCCATCCTGTCTCTGACCCTGGCGCTCGTACCCGCGGCGCACCGGGGCGAGGGGCCCGCGCCCTCGGCGCAGGCCACACCGGAGATCCATGAGCTCGATCTCGGCCAATGCTTGGAGGAGGCCTTGGAGAACAACCACCGCCGGCAGGCGTCCCGGTTCGCGGTGGAGATCGCTGAGGCGCAGCATCGCCAGGCCCTGGCGGGATACTGGCCCCAGGTCGGACTCAAGGGCGGCTACGAGCACCTCAGCTCCGCCCCCGACTTCGTGTTCCCGGCAAGCCAGGTCCGAGTCCCAGCCGGCACGGCGATGATCAACGTCCCGGCGGGAGTGTTGGGCCCGAACCCGGTCCAGATCCCGGTCTCGACCCCTGCCCAGACCGTCCCGGTGCCCTCCCAGGACGTCAAGCTTGCGAACCCCGATAGCTTCACCGTCTCTCTCGACGCCTCCTGGCTGCTGTACGACGGCGGGATGCGACGTGGCCTGAGCGAGCAGACCCAGGGGCTCGCGGACATCATGAAGGAAGAGGCCCGCCGGACCGACCTGGAGATCGCCGACAGCGTCACCCGCCTCTACTACGGCGCGGTACTGGCTCGTAACGTCCTGGACATCGGCTCGGTCACGCTGAAGAAGATGGAGGCGACCCTGGACCTCACGGCGACCATGTACCGGGGCGGCAGCAGCCGGGTGATGAAGACCGACTGGCTCGACAACAAGGTGATGGTAGAGACCCTCCGATCGATGGTGGTGGAGCTGGAGAGGAACGCGGCCCTGGCCGAGGCAGCCCTGGCGAACACCATGGGGCTGGGGTGGCGCTCGAGCGTGCGCCCGACCGACCGGGAGATCCCGTTCATCCCCCTCTCGCCGGACCTCGAGGAACTGGTGCAGACCGCCTACCATTTCAACCCCGACTGGGGAGAGGTGGAGGCGGGGATCCGCGCCGCGGAGGGGGCCGTGCTCACCGCCAAGAGCGAGCACCTCCCCCGGGTGGCCGCCACCGGCATTGCGCACCGCTGGTGGAACACCTACCAGGCAGGCCTGGCCACGGACAACAACAAGGTGGGCTGGGCCGCCGGCGTGGGCGTGGAGCTCCCGCTCTTCAGCGGATTCCTCACAAAGAGCAAGGTGGACGAGGCCACGGCGCGGGAGGAGAAGATCAAGGCGGAGCGACAGCTTCTCAGGGAGGGGATCGGGCTCGAGGTCAAGAGCGCCTTCCTCAACCTCGTCGCCGCCGCCAAGGCGTTTCAGGCGACGCGCGACGCCATGGAGGCGGCCGCCGAGGACAGCGACCTCACCACCCGCGCCTACCAGGCCGAGATGGTGGAGACCGAAAAGGTGATCCGAACCCAACTCCTGGAGGCGCTCATGACCGCACAACACCTCAAGGCGCGCTACGACCACGTCGCTGCCCAGGCCCAGATCCAGCTCGTGGTGGGGAAAGCCCTTACGAGCGAAAACACTCCGTCGAATTGAACCCAGACGAGGGGATTGCGACCGCCCCGCGGTGGATCGAATCTCCGCGACATGAGGTCGAGACGCTGCCGGAGAGTGGAGAGGCTACCCGATGCCCGCGGGCAGGCTGGTCGCGGGGTGATGGGCTCCAATCTCGACAAGACCCTCCTTCCTGGGCGAGGACTGAGCTTGCACAGGATCCGTTCCGCTTCCCGCTTCGCCCTGGTCGTGTTCCTGGTGGCGGCCCCCGTGCTACAGGTCCAAGCCGAGGACACGAAGCCCGCCTACACGGTGCATTACGGGCTCTCCCGGGCGATGTTCAGGGACGTCAACGAAAACGATGCCAGGGCCGCCATCGTGGCATACAGCAAGAAGCTCGGGGACGAGTACGGGATCGAGGCGACCCCTTTCATCCTCGACGGGCACGACGAGATCGTCAGGGCTCTGGAGACCAAGGCCGTCGACATGGTGGGGCTCAACGCCGAGGAGTTCCTCGAACTCGAGAGGGAGGAGCTCGAGGGTCCCTTTCTCTTCAGCAAGCCGAGCCACGGCATCTTCGAAGAGTACGTGTTGGTGGCCCGCGAAGACGGGCCGGTGAGGTCCGTGGAAGACCTGCGGGGACGAAGCCTCATCGTTTCCAATACCCTGCAAGGCCATCTCGCTCCCATGTGGCTCGAGGTCCTCTTCCGCGACCATGGCCTCGATTCACCCCAGACAACACTCGAGCGGCTAGCCGCCGCATCCAAGCCCGCCCAGGTGGTCCTCCCCGTCTTCTTCAAGAAGGCGGACGCAGCGGTCCTGACTAGCAGCACCTGGAAGGTCATGGGCGAGCTCAACCCGCAGGTGTCGGAGCAATTGCGAGTCATCGCGACGTCCCCGCCGGTGGTGGTGGGCCTCTCCTGCTTCCGAAAGGGCGCCTCGCCCGCGCTCAAGCAGAGGATCCTCGAGGTTGCCGCGAAGTCGAAGAGCGAGCCCTCATTCCAGCAGGTCATGGCTCTCTTCCGGGGAGGGGAGGTCATCGAGGCCTCGCTTTCGCTTCTGGATAGCACCCGGGCCCTCATGGCGAGGTACCGTCAGGTTACCTCGGAGGCTCGCCCGGGGAAGGGGCTGCCGCCGGCCCCGGCAGCAAACCGACCGGCTGCTGCTGTCGGCGAGCGCGTGGACCGTCCACGCCATGGCAACTAAGGCCTCCGCAGCGGGTGCCACCCGACGCACGATGGGCATCGCCCAGCGCACGGCGCTCTTGTCCTGGTTGGTGACCACCGCCACCCTGCTGGTCTTCGCGGTGGTCATCATCCCCCAGCAACGGCGTATCTTCCTCGAGCAGCTGGAGTCCAAGGCGCTAAGCGTGGCGGTGTCACTCAAGGGAGTGATCGCCAGTGCGGCCATCAACGACGACTACAGCACGGTGGTGGAGCAATGTCGGGAGATGCTCGACGGCGACCAGGACCTCGTCTTCCTGGTGGTGACCAAGAACGACGGGTTCTCCCTGATTCACGACCGGAGGGAATGGCGCTCCGAGATCCGCAAGGACAGCCTGTGGCTACCGACGACGAACCTGCCGGCCAACGGCATCGGGGTCATGCCGGGCATGCCACTCCGCGTGTACCACTACTCGCAGCCGCTCGAGTACAGCGGGATCCAGTGGGGTTGGCTCCACGTCGGGCTCTCGCCGGAGCGGTACGACCGAGGTGTCAACGCCATCTACAAGAGGACGGTGGCCCTGGCCATCGCCTGTGTGGCCTTCAGCCTCCTTGCTTCCATCGTATACGCCAAGCGGCTGGTGCGCCCCATCCTCAACCTCCGGAGCGTCGTCCACGTGGTGGAGGGCGGTGACCTGTCCGCGCGAGCTGCCATCGAAGGCAACGACGAGCTCGGCGAGCTAGCCAGCTCCGTGAACGCCATGACTGCGGCCCTGCTCCGCCGGGATCAGGTATCCCACAGCGTGCGCTTCGCGGCCCAGAGGTTCCTGAGCACTTCGAGGTGGGACCAGGTCATCAAGGAGGTGCTGCAGCGGCTCGGCCAGGCGGCCACCGTCAGCCGTGTCTCGGTCTTCGAGAACGGCACGGACCGCGCGGGATCGCCGGTCACCTCATTCCGCTACGGCTGGGTCGCGCCCGGCATCGAGCCCTACCTCGGCCAGCCACGGCTCCAGAACGCCTCGTGGGTAGGGCTAGGCCTCGACCCGTGGAGAGAGCAGCTGGCACGCTCGGAGAACGTATGGACCAACTTGGAGGTGTGTACCGAGGCCGAGCGATCGCTGCTGCGGCTGGGCGGAATCCGATCGGTCCTGATGTTGCCGGTGGTAGTGGATGGGACGTTCTGGGGCCACTTGTGCCTGGAGGACTGCGGCCAGACTCGCCGCTGGTCCGACGCTGAGAGCGCCAGCTTCCGGGCCGCGGCCGACATGCTGGGCGCTGCCATCTCGCGGCAG
>Ga0335069_10004888_pt1 | contig 19748 bp, 22 predicted proteins | sample Lox_Sample_11_FD_206714 | JGI IMG/M metagenome (GOLD analysis project Ga0335069, IMG submission 206714) | Soil microbial communities from Loxahatchee National Wildlife Refuge, Florida, United States - Lox_Sample_1.1 | ecosystem: Environmental > Terrestrial > Soil > Wetlands | place: USA... | reverse complement strand
CCCCGAGCATTGGCCCGGGATAAAGTCGAAGCGATAGAGATTTTTCGCGCCAGCCACCAGCCATTGCTGTGGCAGAGGGCCGTGTGCGGCCTATCCTGCATCGAAAACAAGCTGCAGGCCGTCCAAACCAATGCGGCAGCCGAGCCCAGCGCCCCGCAGGTCTTGTTAGGCGACCGGAAGTTGACCCCTCATGCGGATGTGTCGCAGAGAACTTACACGGCTTGCCAGCCCGCCAATGGGATGCGCGTTTATGTGGACCGGACCCGCCGACGAGCGCCGGAAACCTATGTCGCCCCTGAAATACTCGAAGCTGGCGTCAACATTCTGATACCCAAGGGGACGAATGAAGTGCCGGCCTGTTTGGCCGGTCAGGAACTGGAAGATTATCTCCATCTGCGCTGTGATCAAAAGCTTCGGAGCGGAGGTTACTGGAAGGAACTGCACGACCGCCGGCTCGACGACGAACAACTGGCGCGACTGCGCTATTATGACTACCTGGACACGCATGTGGCTTTGCGTTCTGTGCCTGTCTATCAGTGCATGGAGATCCGAAGCCGAAATCATTGACGACCACAACGCCCGCTGGCAGGGAACGGCCTGGCAGGCCAACCGGTTGGATTTGGCTGGGTTGACCTACCAGGGCGCGCTTTTCCCGCTGATCACACAGGGACCGGGGACCTTCTCGTTGCCCACTGGGGCGTTCGTGTTACGCCTCCACGTGCTGCCGCTGAAAACTGACGCCAGAGAACCAGTATTGGTGCTCTGGGGGCGGGTTGCGGACCCCCAGGAGAAGCCGCTGGCCCGGCTTTTCCTCAGAAAGGGTCGATTGGTCTGGGTTTGCCCAATCGACCCCAAAGGGGATTCCCTGTTCGACGCCCCCAAAGATGTCGAGTTGGAAACCAAGGCGCTGACTCCGGGCCTCTGGGCCACGGTCGATGTCCTGGTCAATCCATTGCCGTACCAGCAGACTTTCGGCTGGAGCCTGGAGATCAACCATCCGCAAAACCCGGCCAAGCCGTCCGGCACACCGCTGCACTTGGCGCGGCAACTGACCGCCGCCGACTGGAGCCTCCAGAAAATCGAAGTGCCCCGGCTGCGCGCCGCCTGGCTGGGGCAAATGGAATTGCTTCCGGCCAACACGCCCCCGGCACAACTGCGGCCGAACATTATCCGCCAATGAAATTCCTCCTGCTTTTCGTGCTGCCGACCTTGGCCGCCACCGGGGCTTCCATCCGCGACGTGTGCTTGCCGCCCTGGTATGACCGGGCGGCCTTTCAGAGACTTCAACTCGAGCTTAAAGATCTGCTGGCAAATTATGTCCAGCTGGAGCACCCTTGCACCGTCTTCCTCACCAACCACGTCATTCTCGTCAGCAACGGGACGGCGCGTGCCACGCTGCTCATCGATCTAAAGAGAACTCCTGCGACCTTCCCGATCATCGTCATGGCACCCGACGCAACTGGCCGGATGACGCCCCAGCAGAAGCTCATCTGCCACTTGTCATTGGTCCCATCGCCCATCCAGATCGAGGTGCGGGGCGACAGCACCTTCAGCCTGACCAATCTCACCGGGGAGCCGTTTGTGCTCGAACACGCTGATGACCTGACCATTACCTCACGGGACGAGCAGCACATCATCGGAACCTTGCATGGCAAAGGCCGGCTCAAGCTGAGAGGGAGAGCGGAAATCCTGCTGAACCCAAGACCACGCCCGTGACGGATGAAGCTACCCTTCCCGGAAACTGCACATGAGACCTCTGAAAAAAAGCAGACTGACCGGCTACTCGCTGGTGGAAGTTGTCATCGTGGTGGCTATCCTGAGCGTCATCGCCGTCACGGGCTACCGCTGCCTGATGTACCTCACCAAAGAAGCGACCCAGACCTCGCGTGCGGTGACCAACCCCCGGCGCGCCGAATACGACCGCTTCGTGGGAGTTCTGAATGATCGGCTGGCACAGAGCTGGGCTTTCACCACCGAAAGCGCCAGCCGGCAAGGAATCAACGGGACTCTGCTTCACCTTTATGATGCCAGCGGACAGGAATTTGCGGCCTTCGGGATCTATACCGACGGCACGGTTTACCAATACGAGATTGCCGATGCGGGCGGAGGGGCACCGCTGGATTTTGCGTATGCCTTCACCAATCAGGACAGCACCTGGGACTACTCCCTCGTGCTGGCAACCAACGCCACCATTCCGAACCCGGACGTCACGGCAACCTGGAAAGTGCCGCCGCCCTTTTATTACCGCGCCGCCACGGCAGCCTTCCGCGGGCTGTTCATCAGCGCCGACGACGCGGACTTGGAGCAGCAGGTGTCCGTCCACCGGACCAACAAGACGGGTTTGCTCCAGCACGATCTCCGAGAGTACAACTTCAACCCGCGCCATGAGGCGTTTCGTTAGAACAACAATGAGAATTATCCACCCATGCAGACGGCGAACCAGCGGCGCGACGCTGGTGGAAATGGTTGCCGCGATCATAATTCTGGGCCTGGTGGTCACCGGGGTCGCCCAGTTCCTCCTCGTCAGCAAGATCAACGTTTACACCGACAACGTGAAAGCGGGCGTGGTGCAGGCGCTTTCAGACACGATTGTGAAGTACCAAACCATGGGTGTGGGTGAAACAAATGTCCCCGTCAGCGAGGATCTGTTGCCGCATATACCGAGCGGGACCATGCGTCTGGAGAAAAGCGGGCCGGCCAATGGCGTTTACCTCCTGCAGGGCAGCGTCACCTGGAGAGCTTTCCCGCATGGAGACGCCAGCTTCCTGTTCCACGAACAACTGTCGCTCGAAGTGCCGGAGTAGCACCAGGCCGAGCTCGGCGTGCAAGGAGCAGGAATATCGGCCACGCGGAGGGCCGGGCATCATTCCACAACTGCTCCGGCCAACTGGGTTTCCTCAGACCTGCTCTCGTCGATCGCCTTGTCCAGGACGGTCATGAAATAGGCGCGGGCGCGGTCCACCACAAAGGAGTCATGCTTCATGGCCTGCTGCCAGGACTGGGTGTTCTGCATGAGAATTCGCAGCAACTCCTCGAGCCGCACGTGATCCCGCGCCACGACGGCTTTGGGATCGCTCTTGGATACGCGCGAGGCCTTTCCTTCCACGTACGCCATCAGGGAGAGGGTTGCGCCTTCAGGCGTCCGCAGCAAAGGGTTCCATTGCCGGCATAGCGAATCGAGAGCCTTTTGAACGACATCGGTCAGCGCCGGTTCGAGAATGCCGCGATACAGCCGCTGGCGCACCAGGCCCGATTCCGTGCGGGGATGGTTCAAGAAGGCGCGCAATCGCGGGAGGCGTTCGATTCTTCCGGCCAGAATAGCCGCTGTTTCCCGACTCAACGGCAGAAAGCCCAGCCGCGCAAAGAATTCCTGCTTCATCCCGGATTCCCGCAGAAAGGCTTCGTCCACGACCGGCTCCGGCGGGCGGCTCATCTCCCCCAGACGTCCCGGCAGGTAAACGCGGTAGAAGACCTCGGCCATGAGGTTAGCCTCCACGTCCTCAGCGGCCGAAGAGACAAATGGGCAAAGCTTTTTCTGGATGGCCCCGGTCAGGTCCGCGTTCTTGACGCATTCCAGGTAGAGGTTGAGCTGGTCCAGCGTCGGTTTGAGGTAGAAAACGTGATCCACCAGGCCGAAGCGCAACGATAATCGCTTGTCTCGCAACCCCGCAGCCTCCCCCGCACGGCCCAGGTGATCGGCCAGGGAACCGCTCAGGCTGAACGACTCGAAGGTGTAAGAGCCAGTCCAGGTTTCTTTCGAGCCGGAGAAGAACACAAAGAGCTTCCGGTACGCGGCCAGAAAGGACAAGCGATAAAGGCGCTGCGCCGGTTCCGACAGAGAGGAACCGCGGCAAGACAGAAACTGCTTTGCTGCCTGGTCGGCGGCCTCAAACGGATTGACGGAAGCGTCCCGCAGCAAGGCACAAAATTCCTTCCAGGCTTCGAGCAACTCCTCTTCCTTGTGAAGATAAGACACCGAGCCTTCAAAGCGGCCGAGGGTCAACTCATAGAGCCACTCCACTCGCAGCCGTTGCCGCACCACGGGCTGACGAAGGGTTTCCACCACGCGTTGGAGCCGGGGGTGCACCTCAACCTGATCCAGCAAATGATTCATGGCTGACGGCGGGTGAGGGTTCTGCGGCAAATCCACCGAGTGCATGTCTCCCAGCCCCCGCAACGTTTCAAAGGGATGGGTGTGCCCGAGCAAGGATACGCGGATTAAGTCCAGCGCGACGGGGATCAGTTGTTGCTTGATCTCCGCCAGCATGCCGTCTCCGCAAAGAAATCGCAGCCCATCGAGGAACTCGGTTTCCACGGGCAAGATGAGTCGTTGGGAAAAAGGAATCATCGGCTCATCTCGGCGAACACTTCGGCCAGCCCCATCTCATCAGCAACTTTCCGGGATCGGCCGGCCAACTCCAGAGCGACTTCCTCCAGACGATGATACCACGGCGGGGTCGGCAACTGGAACACCTCAACCACCTGTTCGGCCGGCACGGTCATGACCCCCACCTTCAGCGCGTAGTCGCAGGGAACCGAACTTTCGACCAGAAAGGTCTTGGCGGCGCAGTTGAAGAGTTGCAGCGACTGTCCCGAGCGAATGCCGTAATCGCAGAAGATAGAGCTCAATTCCTTCTGGCCAGAAGCCCGAAACCGCACCAGGAGGATTCCTCTGCGCGCGGGTTCGATGACGGAAGGGCCGTCCAGATTAAACTCGATCCTTTTCACGTTGGCCTAGTTGCGGCGTCACGCCGGACGCGAAAAACGCCCACAAGTCATTATAGCGTTCTCAAGCAAGAGACGCGCGGCAGACCGATATGGGATGGAGCAACTTCGCGCGCCGACGAATGGCCGAGGCATCCATAAACCCGCCCGGCGCGCCATATAATGGAGCAATGCCTGAAATGGTGCCCTGGAAAAATGCTCGGTAACCAGCAAGAAGAAGCCAGCCTCGAGGTCGTGGATCCGAAGGCCGTGAAGCCTGCCAAAAAGGTGGGGGCGCTGAAGATGCTCCTGCGCCAGTTCGAGGCCACGGGCAACCCTCCGCTGCAAGGCGAAGAAGTGCTGCCCCCCAAGCTCGTCGGGGAAGGCAACTACCATTGGTACCCCTTGGCGTGGCTGCGCTGGCTGGCCCAGTGGGAAAGACTCAAGACCGGTGGCCTGCTGCTCCTCCTCCTCTGTTTGCTGGCGGTTTACGGGATAATCAGCCAGCGGCGGAGCTGCCAGGTGAACCTGCCCGAACCTGCCACCGAGCTGCTCCTCAAGGCCAAGGGCTTCGACACTTTCAACCAGAACCAGGTGGAGGCCTTTGTCATTTTCGTCGTCAACGCGGCCAACCAATCGTCCTCCGAAGGCATGCCCAACCTAAACTTGTTGGAGGGGAGCATCGATGCGGCCATTTACCTTCGGCTCCAGCAAAAGGGAATGAACCAGCAGTTGAAAAACATCCTGCCGGCCGAGTTTCCGATTTATACACTCTACATTTCCGAGGTCACCCGCTGGCGCTACAACCCGGCGACGCGGATCGTCTCAGCTTACGTCAGGGGCTTCCGCATGTCTCACACCCTCTCCGGCAAGAGCGGCATGGAGCCGTATCGCGCGCAGGTGGAGATCTTCTGGGAGCCAATGTCCAACCGCAACAAGTGGGGCTACTACGTGCAGCGTCTCGACGAGTTTTTCGGAGCGGCGGCCGAGGCTTATGACACTGAACTCAAAACCCGGGACCGGACCGGCGTCTGATCATGGACCGCATACCATACACTCATTTCTGGTCCGAGGAGCCCGAAGCCCAACGCCGGGCCTGGCGGCCAACCGACGAAGTCCGTCGCCGCTTGATGCGCCTGTGGGCGTTCCAGGGGCTGCTGCTGGCGGGCATTGTCTTAGTCGGGGGGATGCTCGCCAAGGAAAGCAAGCGCCTGCCGCCGATTTACGCCCGGCTCCCCAACGGCGTCGTTTTTGAAACCACGTCCGGTGAGCTGCAAATGGACCGGCTCGCGCGAACGGAACTGGTCAACAACGTGCTCCAGATTCTCTATTACCAGGAGGGCAGCTTCAATTATCTCGATACCGTCAGGCAGAACGTCAAACCGCAGTTGCTGGGACGCTTCCGCGTAGAGATGCAAAACGCCGCCAAGCAGACCAATTCGACGGTGAGCTTGAGCGTCGTCGAGACCTTCGAAGCGGTCAACGTGCTGGCCAAGGGGTTCGACGCGGTCACCAAGGCGGTGCTCAGTAAACGCAGCAGCCAGGAAAGCGCCAGCGCACCCATTTACATCCGCACCCGCTGGCTGCTCTCCGGCGACCGTTACCTGTTGTCGCGCTTGGAGGAGATCCGGCCGGGAGATTACTACGAGCTGTTCCTGGCCGAGAAGGAGAGGCTCAAGAAACTCTCGAAACAGGAACTTGAGCGTGAGCTGGGCGTGCGCAAGAACCAGGAAATCCCTTTGCCCAAGCGCAACAACCTATTTTAGCCAAAACCGCAAGCCGTGAAAAAATCCGCTCACCTCATCCTGCTGCTCCTCGCCGCCGGGACAGCGCTGGCCAGTGATCCTTTCCAGGGCAACGACGCAAACCAACCGAACCTCGCCGACAACGTGCGGCTTTCCACGCGCATCGTCGAAAATGTGTACTTGATGCCGGCGCAGATCACCAAGCTCATCTTTCCCAAACCGGTGGAAGAGGTCAGCGTCAACACGCAGGTCATCAACATCGGCCGCAACCCGCCCGACAGCAAAGAATGCTATCTCCTGCTCTCTCCCAAAGTCGCCAAGGGAGATGTGGACATGCATGTCGTCATGGACGGCAAGACCTACACCTTCCGGTTGCTCGTTGGCCGGGAGACGGTCAATTACCGCAAGACCTACACGGCTGAGCGAGGCGGATCCGGCCGCAACCTGCGCAAGGTGCCCCCGCTGGCGCCTACTGAGATCAACACCACCCGCCTCATTCACATCATCAACCAGAGCATGCGCGACCCGAATTACGCGAGTGTCGTCGCCAAGGACCTCGGCAGCAGCCCCCAGGGCGCCACGTATTTGTGGGATGGAGCCGAGGTGACTCTGCAGAGCGCCTGGCACTATTACCCGCAAGATGTCGTCGTCCTGCAGGTGGAGGTTCACAACCCCACCAGCCGGGCGGTTTATCTCTCCGCGACCCAAATCGAGCCGTACATCGCCAACACCACGTTCCGCTACCTCTTGACCCAACAGGGCACCAAAGTGCTGCTGCCGGGCCAGACGGATATCAAATACCTCTTCCTTCAGGGCTACGGTATCGACATCGAAGGCGCCCGGTTCGAATTGCGGCTGCCGGCCTCAGGCCCGCAATTGAACGCCCCACCCCAACAGGACCCGTGAACAGCATTTTCTCACTCACCAGAACCAATGCCCAAGGTAAACCAGCCTTGGGGTTCGGGGTCATCCTGCTCGTCATGGGGGTGATGATCTTGGGCGGCCTGTATGTCCTGCATGTGATTCGTCTGCCGCAGAGAAAAGATCCGACCGTCAGGGTGGTCACGCCCAGCAGTCAGAGTACCCGCCAGGGTGCGGGGTCTCCCGTTGAGCAGCCATTGCTGCTCAAGGATCAATTGCCTGAAACCCGCCGGCGGCCCAGCAAGAGCCTGGAGGACCTTTACCGGAAGCGCGCGGAAGAACAGGCGACCAACCAGGCCCCAGCCCTCAACCCAGAGAAAAAGGCCAAACCTGCCGACACGGGATTGGGGGACTGGATACCCAGGGTCGATCCCAGGCATCTGCCGGCGCTTCACAGTGGCAATGGGAAACTCACCACCAACCCGATTCGGAACAGCGGCCCAGAGGAGGCCAATTCGAACGGTGACCAAGAGAGCTACCTTTATGTCGACCAACTCCTGCTCTTTACCAATACTCCGAGCGCCGCCAAACCCAAGAAGTCCGGCTACGAGATCAAGAAGTTCCTTCCGCGCGGCCACAAGATTCCCCTTATCCTGCTGAGCCGAATCAACACCTCCGTCGGCTCGATGCCGGTCCAGATGGCCGTGGCCAAGGACGTGGAATTCAACGGCAAGCTGCAACTGCCTTTCGGTTGGCATTTGATGGGCACGGCCAATCAAGGCCCCAACCACAAGGTCAACGTGCGGGTCAACACGATCATCGACCCACAAGGTAAGGAATACCCCATCACCGCCATGGTTCTGAGCCTGGGTCAGGAGCCCGGGTTCGACGGCTATGCCACCGAATCGCCATTGATGCTGGAATTGCTTCCGCTGGCGTCCACCACGGTGAAGACTTTCATGGACGCATTGAAGGACGTGACGACCCAGCAGTCAATCATTCCCTCCGGCAACACCACCATCGTGGGCAGCCAGCAAACCTACGCCTTGAACGCCAAGAGCAAGCTGCTCGACGGGACCGCTCAGGTGTTAAGCGGGATCATGGCCGACAAGGCCAAGGAGCTGAACGCCCTTTATCCCCAGGGAACCGTTGTGCCACGGGGAACGCTCGGCTGGGCGCTGCTCACGGCGCCGCTGGACTTGACCTTGGGCAAGGAGGGTGGCAGCGCGGAGTTCCTCGACAAACAGGACGCCAACCCGGCGCCAAACGTCATTACGCTGAGCCAGCAACAGAGCGCGGCGCGCGGTCCCGCACCGGCGGCGGCAACCGAAGCGGCCGCGGCTCCCTATACAACCGTTATGCAGCTTCCGCCGGGCGTGCCGGCAACGCCAAATCTCCCCGGGATTCAGGCAGCGCCGCCCAGCGCCTCGGCAACGAAAACTTTGGAGTAACCAGAACTCGCTTTATGACCCAGAACAAAACCATGAAACCGATTCTTCTCCTTCTGGCCGCGGTTGGTGTGATTTGGATCACAGGCTGTGCGACCCATAAGCAAAAGCCGCCAAGCCTGAAACCGGCCGAGCCGATGGTGCAGGTGATCCCGCTGCAGGGCACACAAGAACCACGAGTCGCTGAGGCGCCGTCCAGGCCGGAGCCGATTTACATGAACCCGGTGATCGAAGAGGTGGAAATGGCTTCATACGTCAATGACGAGGGCAATCTCGTGTTTCCAGGGAAGACCCTGGTAATCCGCGAGCCTGGGCACTGGAACCTCGCGGCCGCCCAGAAGAACAGCAAGTATTACGTCCCGGCAGACAATCAACCGCCCCGACTGGCGCCCCCCTCCAAGAGCTACTACGACTACATCCAGTCCAAGAAGAACGGTCACCTGACCGCGCAACTGGACATCAGCCGCGTGCGGGTGCTGGGATTTTTCCAGCAGGAGGAGCGGAGCGAGGCCGAATCGAAGCTCGCAGCTGGTGAAACGATTGCCTACGACCCGTATCTGGGCTGGCTGGCGATACCGGCCAACCCCGACGCAGAAGAATTGGCGCCCCGTTCATCACAGGCCCTCGCACCTTCGGTCTCACCACAAAAACCGCCTTGCGTCAAACCAGCCCCCGGGCCGGCTGAGCAAGAGCAGGACAAACTCACGGGGACGAACGCGCCGACCACGGGCGTCCTGCCTGAAGGGAGCGAATTGGCCAGGGAACAGGAGAAAAAGCTGCGCGGCATTCTGGAGGATGCTTTCAAGAAAGCCGAGCAGGCTCACGAGCAAGGCACCAATCAGCCCACCCAACAATAGTTGTCTTATGGCAGATACAGTATCCATCACATTGAACCTCCCCAAGGAGTTGGTCGCGCGCGTCAAGGCGGTGAAGCCTTCCTGGCTCGCCGATCTGACGGATGAAGAGTATTTGAGCCACGTCTTCGCCAGGGGCAATTTCGACAATTATCTCCAGCAGCTCGAGAACGCCAATGCGGCGGTGAAGAAGCTGGCGGCCGACCTCAACCTGCACAAGAAGGGGACCGCCGCGTCCTCCAAGAACACCAAACCGGGCCAGCGCCTGGTCAGCAAAACGGGCCCAAACCAACCCGCAGAAAAATCCGCGACCCCACCTGTCGTATGAGAACTCCATTCACTCTTGCCATGACGGCGGCCGTTAGCCTCCTGGCTGCCGGCTGTTATTACCCTCAACCTGCCCAGACCGGCCAAGGCTCGGCTTTCAACGGCACCACGGCTGTGGCAGGCGCTCTGGGTGGCGCAGGCGGCGCTTTCGCCGGCCAGGCGATTAACAAAGATTACGGGGCTCCTGTGGGCGCGGCCGTGGGAACCGTTGCGGCCGGGGGCATTACCTACGCCTTGCAGGAACGCAAGCAGCGCGAACTCCAGGAGGCCTACGCCGAAGGGGAACGGCAGGGGCGGGCGCAGGTGCTGGACGAGTGGTGGAGCGAAAATGCCGTGCTCAACGACCCGGCCGATAAGGACGGCAAGAAAGGACCCAAAACCCGGCAGATCCCATTGCCCGAAGGGATTTACGAGAGTGTCCCCTACCACAGCCGGAGCTACGAGTACATGGTGAAGCCCTAAATCAATTCTTCCGAGGTAAAAGACACCCCATCGGATCGTACACTGAAACACGGACAGAACAACGACAACAAAACTATGAAAAAGACCATTTTCACCCTAATCATCGTCGCCAGCCTGGTCACGCAGGTCCTGGCGCAGATTCCCACGATCGATGTCAGCTCGCTGCAGCAACTCTATCAGCAGTACCAAACGATGCAGCAGCAACTGGACACCTCCAAGGGCATCCTCGGCCAGGCCACACAGATCTACAACCAGGAGGTCAAAACTTACGAGACGGCGCTGGGCAACATCGACACGCTCAAGGCCAAGGCCCAGGCGTGGCTTAACTCCTTTACGCGGTTGGCCAGCACCGACTTCTTCGCCGGCCGGGCGGCGCCCATTCAGAGTTTCGACAGCAACATCAACTACTGGGCCAACCAGATGGCTTATGGCCAGCGGGACCTGACGTCCATGGAACAGCGGTGGGAGACTGCCTTGACCAGAGTCAGCAACGGGACGGCGACCGACTGGGAACAGCGGATGGCACTGGGGGGCTACAATTCGAGGATCATCGACAATGCAAATGCCTCACGCAGCTACGGCAGCAATGTTCTGGCCCAATCCCAGTCCGTCCTCGACGACACCGAGGACGGCACTCTCATCGAGCAAGCCGGCGCGCAGAACGCGCTGTTGTACCAGCAAACTGCCTTGCTGGACAAAATGAAGAACGACGTCAACGACGCCAATGTCGCCGAGGCGGCGCAACGGGAGCAACAACTCAAGAAACAGCGGGACCAGCAGGCCATCCGCAAGGCCATGTCCAACATCCCCGTGGATTAAGAAATGAAGAGATTTATCGCAAGAGGGCTCTTAGTGCTTTTGCCCGGCGTGTGCCTGGCGCAAAGCCCGAGCACGGTTTCGATCCAAACAACACTGGGCGCCCAGCAGAGCCAGGACATGCTGGCTCCAATTGCCGGCTACCGCACGCAACGGGACCAGCAGCCCGCGCTGGCCACGGTTATCTCCTCGTCGCAAGCCCGGCAGATATTCGAGGCGCAGGTCGGAAATATGCAGCTGACCGATATCCCCCTCATCAGCATCGCCGCCTACGCCTTGTGGGCTTATGTGGGACCGCCCTGGGCCAATATTCCGTGCTGGCCCACCTCCTTCGGCTGCATCGACAACCCGCTTTACTACACAATCACCGCCCAACTGGTTCGGGGGCTCGAAGGGACCAGCGGTATGGTTTACCCCGGGAGCCAAGTGGCCGTGAACATGCTCAAAAACCAGGAGCAGCAGGAGGATGCCATCACGGCCATCCAGGACTTGGAAACCAAGAAGGCGGACCTCCAGACCCAACAGGCTGAATACGAGGAGTCTTATGGGAACAGCTCCTACCATGTCAGGATGAACGAGTCGGCCCCGGTCGCCCCACCTCTGCCGACGCTCAGCGGCCGGATCGATCCGCTCACGCAAGCGGCGATGTCGAGCGCGGGACAAGCCCGCCAGAACTCAACGAACATCCAACTGCAGAACCAGGTCTTCTATACCGCGCTGACCAACGACGGGACCATGCTGGACCGCGCCAGTCTGCGCACCGCCCAGGAGGCGGCCAAGGCGCGCGCGCTCAATGAGCTGCGCGAAGTGATCAACGACCGGCAAACGTTCCGTGCTGCCCAGAGGAATGAGGCCGCCCGGAAGGAATACGACCAGCAAAAAGTCGATCGGGCCCGCAACAACATACCTCAGCAGCCGTGAACCGGTTCGCCGCCATCCTGCTTGCCGCGGTCTTGGGCGGCACTCCGGTTTTTGCCGCCACCTTGCAAGCCAACGACAAGGGCATTACGCCCGAGCTGGCCAACCAAGTGGCCCAGATCATCCGAGGTGAATACCAGATGAACACCCCTACGGATGATCAGTTCGCACTGGACCCAAACCGCGACTACACGACGCTGGAGGGTATGCTCGGAAGCGATCCCAACAACGAGTTCGGCTCATCCCAGCGGCTGATGGTACGTTCCTTGTTCGCTTTCGGCGCTTCCATGGACAATGCCGCTTTGTCCTCGATCAAAAACATGTTCAGCGGGGTGCCGCTGCTCAAGGACATTGACATCAACAACACCGACCCCAAGGTCGGGCTCTTGTCCGGGTATGTCATTGTCCCGGTGCTGGTCCGTGTGTTCGCGACCATGGACATTTACATCACCAACTTCTTCGGCGGGGCCATGTATTATGTCCTTTTTCTGCTGCTCATCGTTACGATGGGGGCTGCCCTCATCCGCCAGTTGCACGAGGGCCGGCTGGATTACGCGTCATGGCTCGGCCGGGGCGTCTTCGCCGTCCTGTGCATGCTTGAGGCCAATGTGCTGTGCAACTACGTGCTGGCGGCCGCCATCGGCATTGCCGCCTGCATCAACGGCGCGATCGTCAACGGCATGGTCAGTCAGGACGGCTTGAACGATTGGTACCTGAAGGTCTATGGCCCCCAACTGACGCGCAACTGCTACGCCATCATCACTGGGCCGGAGAAAGCGGCGCTGGCCACGGCCTTTTCCGAGCAGCGGGACATGTACAACATCTCCCGTTACATCCTGTTCGAGAACGGCAGCCAAACCGCGACCACGCTGGCCAAGTATCTGGGCGGCTCCCAAGGTTACAACTCCACCGCGGGCGGGACGGACCCGCAAATCAGCGGCACCTCCCTCAAAGAGGCCGCCTCCATGTATTGCCTCATGACCGTTTACAACGTGGGGATGCAAAACCTGGAGGCCCACCGCAACATGGGCATGGACAACGTGGACACCGACGAGGCCGCTTTCAAACTCGCGATCGCCCAGATCTATTACAACAACGATGGCCTCACGGCCGGCGACCAGTCCCTGATTGATGCCGCCGCTGACAACCTGACGATCCCTGGCGGAACAACCACCTGGGCCTACCTGGCCAACAACACCCTGGACCCCCAGGCCGCCCAATGGAGCTCTTGGTATCAACAGCCGGCTGTACTGCAACTTGCGACAGTCACTCAGGTCGCAGGCGGCCGCAGCCCAGCCGGGACCGGCTGTTCGCTTTGGTCCACCATCACCAGCTGGATCGGCAAAGCCGGCGCCGCAGTTTATAACGTCGTGTCCTGGCTCCCGGCCAAAGTGGCTACTTTTCTCACTCAAGGCGCGCTGCAAGCCTTGCTCCTGGGCGGGATGCTGATCTGGATGATGCTGGGCATTGCGCTGTGCAAGCTGGGGGTGATCTTGGTCGTCATGACCAGCCCCTTCATCATGCTGCCCAACACCTCAAAGATCTTCTGGAGCGCCGTCAAGACCATGATCTACCCCTCCATATACCCAGCCATGCTCATCGTCATCATGCAGATGCTGGCCGCGCTGACCTCCTGGATTGGGACCATCGCCGGCCTGACGGGCGGCATGGCGCTGATTTTAAGCCAGCTCCCTCTGCTCTTCGGGTTAGTGACCATTATCGCCCTGCCCAAGATCGTCAAGGTCATGCTCGGCGGAGGCAACATTTTCATGGCGCAAATGAATGTGGCCAAGGGAGTCGCCATGCTGGCCGCAGCGGCGGCTACCGGCGGGATCGCTGCAGTCGGGCTGGGCGGTGCAGCCGCCGCGGGCGCGGCCGCCAAAGGAGCCGGGGCAGCAGCCTCGGCAGCCGGAGGTGCAAGCGGCGGGCCCGCCGGTGGCACTCCGCCGGTGATTGCCGGGGGAGGGGCGGTGGCATCTGGCCCAAGGGACCGCGCCCTGCTGGGCGCCGCCCGGAGCGCAGGCAGGGTCCTTGGCGTCACGGACCGAAAATCTGCCGGAAAAGCTGCGCTCTGGGCCGCCGTCGGGGGAGCTCCTGGTCTGGCGGTCTTCGCCGCCAGAAACGCGATCAAGGGCTACCGCGAGCGCAAACAGGCCAAAGCAAATGAAGCGTAAAGGTTTCACTTTGGTCGAGATGGTCATGATATTGACCGTGATCTTTATTCTGGCCGCAATCGGCGCTTGGAAAGTGGCCAGCCTCAAAGACGCGTCGAACCAAGTCGCCCAAGACGACGCCTTGGCAACCGTGCTGCGGATGCAACAACTGGCTGATATGGAGGGATTGCAGGAAACCGCGACCGACACGCTGGGACGCATCCTCGAGCTGCAGAGCCTGCTCGCCGCCAAGGGCCATTATTACTATCAATTCAACCCGACGAATCTTGCCGCAAAAGTCGCCTACGACGCTGTGGCGCAACAATGGCGCAACCCATGAGCGAAATCATTGTCGCCATGATGAATTGGTTCGCGCGTCCGTTCCCCTCCACCAACGCGGTGGTCTTGAGCATCTTCGCGAGCCTGCTGTTCCTGGCCGGGGTGGCCGTTGCCTGGCATCCCGCGATCACGGAGGTCTTCGACATCCTTCAGGCGCCCAAGCTGCGAATCGCCTTGCGCATCCTGGCGTTCGTTTTCTTTTCCTGTTACTGCACCCTCGGCTCGCTCTGCCGCATCCTCATCCAGTTCTTTCCCGAAAAGTTCGGCCAGGACCAAGGGCACATCTAGGGCGAGGGATGCGGAATCGTCCTGGTATTTTTTTATCTGACCAAGCGGACCAAATCTCTCCTGAGAGACCTAGAATGGAGAAGACGCGCCTTGTGATTAAACGGAAGGCCGAAAAAGTACAAATGCAACACGTGAACGAGATCAACATGAAAACCTTGGTGCCGAAATTTCTAATCGGGCTGTTCGCACTTCTGCTCCTGGCCAGCCCCCACATGGCGTTGGCCCAAACGCAGGGCGGGCTGACAGTTGACAACTTCAACGACGCCGCCAACGAAAGCTCTGGCTTAACGAGCACGCTTTACACGGTGACTCATTATGCCCTCTACGTATTTTATCTGTTGGGCATAATTTTTATGGGGATAGCTGCAATAAAATTTAAGGGAGGCGACATGGAAGCCATGGGCAAGAACCTCGGCGGCTCTGTTTTGCTGTTCCTAGTGCCCAAAATTGTCGAGACTCTGATCACCTGGGCCGCCAAGTAGCGGATTCATCGATCAGGGCCTTCGGATATTCAGGGTGCTTTTGTCATCACGCGCCGAGGCATTCCTCTGGAGGTCGGGTCAACCGCCGGTAGTCACCTCTGGGCAGGATGGAGACGCAGACATCCAGAGGCGGCAATGGGGACGCGCGTGCCGCTTGAAAATTCGATGCCATCATTCCAATTTACTGGCCATGATCGAAGTTAAGCATTCTGCGGGCGACGAATGGCTGGTAAGCATCAAGAGCACCGTCACCACTCATCATCGCGTGCGGGTGGCCAAAAAGGATGTCGAAAGGTTGGCCGGGGGCCGCTCGGCCGAAGAACTGCTCCAGGAGAGCTTTCGGTTTCTTCTGGAGCGCGAGCCGAATACTTCGATCCTGCCTTCATTTGATTTGCCAGCGATCGGGCGCTATTTCCCGGAATACGAACGAGAAATCCAAACACGGCTTCAGCGAACGCACTGAGCTCCAATCTGCGTACCAGACCAAGCGCCTCGCGGGCTTGCAGGCGCGAATTTTGCAAAGAGCGAGGCGACGATTAGGCCTTCGGGCTTGCTATCGGCCTGCCAGCAGGCCATGACCATTCAGACCAGCACCTGATGATCAAGTGTGCTCATGGCTTTCACCCTCCCTTACGTTGTCCCCCAGGAGCTTAGAGACGGCTTCGCGAAGCTCTTGCAAACCGAAAGGTTTGCTGATGACCAAATCTACGCCGGCGAGCGGTTTGCGGGACAATGCCAGCGTCTCAGGGTAGGCGGTGATCATTACCAGGGCCAAGTGCGGGTCGCGTGACTTGACGGCTGCGGCAAATTCATCCCCCTTCATACCCGGCAATTGGTAGTCCACGATAATCAGGTCGAAGCGGGTGTGCTGCAAAGCGGCCAGTGCAGCTTCGGCGCTCGTGGCCGAGACGACCGTTTGCTCGTCACTTGCGAGCATCCTCGTGATCGAATCACAGACCAGAGGCTCGTCGTCAACCACCAGAATCCGCCAAGCTCGTTTTTCTGCTCGTGCCATCCGGCTCAAAAGAATATAGCATTCTGCGTGACCCCGGAATTCAAATTCAGCAACGGATTTGGGGCATTCTGGCCTCTGAGGCTGACATCTGTCTTTAGAGTGAAATCGTTCGCGTGTCCGCCGATGGCCGAACGCTTCATTGCTGGCGCCCATCGGGCCCGGCAGTAGCAGCCTCTTCAGACTATAAATGCGGAGCTTGCCTTGATTAATCGTAGGGTCGTGCCACAATTCGCCGGCGCCCAGTGAAGGCGCGAGAAGCTTAAAACAACAGCCTTTATGGCCAAGAAGCAACTAATCACAGAGCCGGTGTTAACGCTCAAAGCAATCCTCCGGCAAATCGAGGACGACGCGATTCGGAAAGTGCTTAACGGCTTGAGCGACGCAGAAAAGAGAAAGGTAATCTCCGGGAAATCCAAAAAGGATCGGCGGAAAATCCTGGCTGAAATGCTGAAGACAAAGCATATCGAGTTTCGCAAGTAGTGCCTCTCACTCGAAAACACAAATCTCGGGCGTCATCGTGCGAAAATACCCGTGCGGCAGCGAATCCAAACAACTGCGGACAGGATGGAGACGCAGACATCCAGAAGCGGCGATGGGGACTCGCGTGCCGCTTGAAAATTCGATGCCGTCATTCCAATTTACCAGCCATGATCGAAGTCACGCATTCCGCGGGCGACGAATGAGGTGCATCTGGCTTGGTTCCAACTCGCTTGATCCTGTTTCTTGACGCAGCCTTTGAGTTGAGGTTGTCTTTCGCGAGTCAATTATCGAATCGCATCAGCGTTGACTTTGGCATTTGGCCCGTTATGGTGGGGTAGTAGGTTTCGATTTTGATTAGTGGTTTCGTGCTGCGAGAGTAAGGATGAAACCTACTATTAAGATTTATGTTGGCCGCCCGGTTTCCGGTGCGGAGGCAAATGCCGTTAGGCGTCTGCACGCCGAGTTATCAACGCGGGGTGTCGATGCCCTTTTCCTCGTTAATTTCACAGCTAAAAGCCGCCAGATAGACTGCGTCGTCGTAACGTCACACCAAGCAGTGCTTCTGGACTTCAAAGAGATCACAGGGCCTGTGCGTGGCGGCTTGAACGGACCGTGGTTCATCCGGGCCCATGGAGGCGGTGAAGTTCGCTATCCGGGAGAAAACCCCTACATTGAGACGTCCTCAGCGAAGTTTGCGGTTTCTGACGAAATGGCAGCGTTCCAACGGCGTGAAGTTCAGATCCCGCCGCCCTTGAGGAAGAATTTCTATAGGCAGTTCAATGCGGCGGTTTGTATCTGTCCCGAAATCGCTGCCGGATCGAGCCTGACACCAGGGGATTTCAAATGCTGGATTTGGGGCTTCCCCGGGGCCGTTGAAGAGATTTGCACCGGCCACATTGAATCGAGTTGGAATGCCGGCCTTTGGGAAAGATTCGCAAATCAGCACCTTGGACTTGAAGAGGTTTCTCTCGAAAGCGCAACGGAGCCGGAGTTCCGAAAGGCCGAATTGATGCTTGCGATGTATCGCAGAGACCTGGCAGGACTCCTTTCCCACGGACTGCCACCCGCATTGCCGGAGGGTCCAGAGAAATTACCTCTGGACGAGCACTTTGTGCTGGTTGGTCCATCAGGCATTGGCAAAACCGTCCGGCTGCAACACCACGCTTTGGAGGTTGCGACACAAAATGGGCTGGTCTTGTTCCTTGAGGCCATGCATTACACTGGCGAGTTCCGGCCGCTCCTGCAAAAAGGGGTTGCTCCTTCCTTCTCTGGAAAGATCGAGGAACTACAGAATGCAGCATCTCTTTGTGGAGCTCCGATTCTCCTCATCATGGACGGATTCGACAGATGCAGGGGATCCTTGCGCCCTAATCTGGTGAAGGATATCGCCGCACTTCACAAATTGTGTAACTGCCGAGTGGTGGTCGCCTCGCAGTTCGATCCAAACCTTCCGCCCAGCATAAAGTGCAAAACGGTGCTGATGCAACAACTGACCGCCAATCAGAAACTGGCGGTATTTCGCTTCCATGCAGGCGACCCGGCATTTTCGGATCAAAGCCAATTGGAGCCATTTGAGACTTCTCACGACCTAATGGTGGCCGGCCAATGCAGAGCGAAACTCACCTCAGGAGCGACGCTCACTGAGGTTTATGATGCCTACGTGGTTCAGTGCCTTCCGCAGAACAACGCGACGGTCGCTGGAGCGCTCTGTCGCCACCTCGCTGCAAATCTTTCACGCTGTTTATCTGCGGAAATGAGCCTTTCGGAGTTCGAGCAGGAAGCGGAACGCTTTCTCAAGAATGCAGGAGCCCCACTGACGTTGGCTGATGAACTTCGCCAAAGTAAATTGGTGAAAATAGGGCCTGCAGGGTTCTCATTTAGCCACCAGCAGATCCAGGACCATCTCTATGCCGATTGGCTGTGTCGCAACGCGGAAAATTTTGACACTCTCGTTTCCGAATTATGTGAACCGCCGCACCGGCCTTTGGCCGAAACAGTCATTACCAAGCAGAAGTCGCCCGAGAGGGTGCGAGCCTTGCTACAGGCCCTCTGCAGTGTCAGCAATGCTCGGAAGGCTCTGCAGGGCAAACTTGGGGAACTCGCAAAACAGGTAATCGTAAAAGACGTTCACGCCCTCATCTCGGATGCCATGGCCGACTTGGCCAATGTCACAGTGGATTTGAAAACTGCCGAGGAGGACGGCAAGAAGGTCTACGCGGGTTGGCCTGAATTGGCACGCTTCCGCCAGTGGTCGAAATACGAAACCTGCCTGGCCCGGCTGATCGGAAAGTCCTTGGGGGATCCAGGAATTTTGGACCGAGCCGTTGAATTATTCATTCTCACGGGCGTTTCGCTTCATGCGGCCGCGGATCGTGAAGGGCAGAGGCTTGGTTTGAAATCAAGGAGCGAATTTGATCGCGTCCTGCACGCCATTTTGGTTCTCCAGAAACTCGACATGCAGTGTCCAGCTTCGGAGATTTTTCATTCGTGGAGAAATTCCTTGATGTTTGGAAAGACGTCAGTCGCTGCAGACAAAGGATGGGTAACGGCGATGCGGAGCCGGTTAGAGGGGAGTCCGGCGGGGCCAGCAGCATTCATCCTCTACGCCCTTTGTGAGTTCTACGAGAAGCACGACTCGCCTCCATTTGACGATTTGGACCGGCTTTTCGCCCTGTCTTGGAATACGCGATTGCGCTCGCTCAGAATGCAGGCGCTGCAAATGTTAGAGGGTTTCGCAACGCACGTCTTGTCTGGCCCGCCGGAACGACTCGCTCGCATTCGGAGATTACTGGACCAGGTGAAGGAGCACACCAGCAGCCAGGACTTGATTTTGAACTCGACAATTCTTGAGACCAT
>Ga0335069_10004886_pt1 | contig 19749 bp, 17 predicted proteins | sample Lox_Sample_11_FD_206714 | JGI IMG/M metagenome (GOLD analysis project Ga0335069, IMG submission 206714) | Soil microbial communities from Loxahatchee National Wildlife Refuge, Florida, United States - Lox_Sample_1.1 | ecosystem: Environmental > Terrestrial > Soil > Wetlands | place: USA... | reverse complement strand
ATCGTGGACTCGTCATCGATCACCAGCACGTGGGTCATGCCTGTTCGTCGATTCCGGCATGCAGGCAAGGAATCCCTTGCGCTGATTGGATCCCGCACCCAATGCCCCGGTAGCGTGTCAGCAACTCGCGTACCGCTCCGCGGCTGATTTCGAACCAACAGCCGCGAGTGTGCTCGAAGCGGAAGAACCCACAGTGGAAGCGGAAAATTCCGCTACCCCGAGTGGACTCAATGCAAGAAGCCGAATTTCTGCAGACGGTACCGCAGGGCGTCGCGACTGATACCGAGTAGTTGCGCCGCCCGAGTTTGATTGCCCTCGGCCAATTGCAACGACTGCCGAACGAACTCTTTTTCGACTTCTTCCAGCGAGATGCCCGTCGGCGGCAATCGAAATTGGCCGTCCGACGGTCGCACGCCGGCTGGCGTCAGCGACGTCGGCGTCGCCGTGGTGATCTCGGGCGGCAGGTGTTCGGGCAGGAGGGTGTCGCCTTTTTCGAGGATCAGAATCCGCTCGACCAGGTTGCGCAGCTCGCGCACATTGCCCGGCCACGCGTAGGCGACCAAGAGCCGCAAGGCTTCGGGATCGACGGAGCGGAAGTTCTTGCGGAACTCGGCATTGTACTTGCCGACGTAGTGCTGCAGCAATAACGGAATATCCTCGACCCGCTGGCGCAGCGGCGGTAGCGTGATCGGGATGACGTTGAGTCGATAGAACAAGTCTTCGCGAAACCGCCCGGTCCGCACCGCGGCCTCCAAATCGACGTTGGTCGCGGCGATGATGCGAATATCGACGCGCAGATCGACCGTGCCGCCCAGTCGCTTGAACTGCTTGTTCTCGATCACTTTGAGAAACTTGGCCTGTGAGACCAGCGGCATGTCGCCGACTTCGTCCAGAAACAGCGAGCCGCCATCGGCCAACTCGAGCAGACCGCGCTTCATGGCCTTGGCGTCGGTGAACGCGCCCTTTTCGTAGCCGAACAGCTCACTCTCCAGCAGCGTCTCGGGCATTGCGGTGCACGAGAGGTCGAGGAACGGTCCGTCTGCCCGCCGGCTCCGATAGTGAATCGCCCGCGCAAAGAGGTCCTTGCCGGTGCCGTTCTCGCCGCGGACCAGCACCGTGCTCGCCTCGCTCTCGGCAATCTTTTCCAGGCGGTTCAAGACCTGCTTCATCTTCTCCGATTCGCCGACGATGTTTTCCAGTCGATAGGCCTTCTTGCGCTCCTGACGCAGTTCGCCGACCTCGCGCTTGAGATGAGTGGTCTCGATCGCGCGTTCGACCAGCACTTCGAGTTCATTGAAGTCGAACGGTTTCCTTAGATAGTCGAACGCCCCCAGGCGCATCGCTTCGACCGCCGTGCGAATCTCGCCGAAGGCGGTCATGAGGATCACCGCGGTTTCGCTGCTCTCCTGCTTGATTTCCTTGAGCAACGACAGTCCGTCGGTATCCGGCAGACGCAGGTCGAGGAACACGACGTCGGGTTGCTGGTGCCGAAACAGCGCCATCCCCTCAGTAGCCGTCTCGGCCGCCGACACCTCGCATCCGGCAGCACGAAGGGTTTGCTCGATGGACCAACGAATCATCGATTCGTCGTCGATGACGAGGACCTTCGGCATGATCGAGCGCCTACGCGTCCTCGCTCGGCGGTGCAGCGATCGGCAGCATGACCATGACCGAGGTACCTTTACCCGGCTCACTATGCAACGAGATGCGCCCGCGGTGCTGTTCGACGATCTGCTTCGCAATCGGCAGCCCCAGCCCGGTCCCTTGCGCTTTGGTGCTGAAGAACGGTTGAAACGCCTTGGCAACCTCTTCCGCGGTCATCCCTTTGCCGCTGTCTGACACCACGAGCCGGAGCTCGCGCGGTTCGCTCCCCTCATTGGTTTCGATGCGTACCGAGACCTGACCGTCGGCCGGCGTCGCCTGAATTGCATTGATCAACAGATTCACGATCACCTGTTGAATTTGATACGGATCGGCGCTCACCACCGCCGTGTCATCGGTGCCGGGCGGCGGCGCTTTCGTCTCGGTCATCAACTGGACCCGCTTCTTCTTCGCTTCGCTCTCGATGAGCGCGCGGGCGCGGTCGACGACGTCCTGCAACCGAACCAACTGCAACTGCGGCAGCGACGGGCGCGAGTAGTGCAGAATGTCTTCGACCGACTTGTTCAGACGGTCGATGAGCAAATTGGTCTGGCCGACCACCTCGCGACGCGGATCGTCGCTCGGAAAATCCCGACTCAGCACCGACAACACCCCGCGAATGCCGGTGAGCGGATTGCGAATTTCGTGCGCGATTGCCGCCGCCATCTCGCCGATGGTCGCCAAGCGATCGGCGCGGGCGAGCTGTTCTTGGTGATAGCTTTCGATCTCGCCTTGAGCCGATTGCAAGCGCGAGATCATCTCGTTGAAGTTCCGCGCGAGCCGCCCGATCTCGTCGCGGCTGCGCACCTCCGCTCGCACGCTCAGATCCCCGTGCTCGGCTTGCTGCATCACCCCGACCAGCTCCTGCAGCGGCTGATCGACCAGCAGCGTCAGCGCGAGCCAGACACCGACGGCGACCACCATCAGCGTCAGCAGCGTGGCGACCAACGCCAGTCGTTTCAAGGTCGAAAGCTGAGTGGTCATTCGCTCAAGCGACAAGCTCACTTGCAGCACACCGAGAATCTTCTGCTCCGATCCGTGACACTCGTGACAGGCCGGCTGATTGAAGAACGGCTGCACCAGCGTATGGATCGGCGCGCGCGCGTCGCCGACGATGAGCGGATCTGCGTGCCCATAGTATCCGGACAGTTCGGCGCGATTCATGCGGGCGCCGCGCTCGGACGAGTGCGACGAGTACTTGATGAGGCCGTCGCTGTCGAAGAGCCGCACCCCGACAATGTCGGCGTGACCGGCCGCCGCTTCCAAGACTTGCTGAACCGACTTCGGGTCGCCGGTGAGCATGCACGTTGCGATGATGGTTTTGGTCAGCATCTCGTGCAGCGAACGCAGTCGGTCGGTCGATGCGCGGAGCAACTGTCGTTCTTGCACCTTGATCGCGCTCCACGGCGCAATCCCGATCGTGAGGCCGAGAAGGGCCACGAGCAGGGCGCCGAGCTTCAGCTTGAGGCTGCCCGCAAGCGTCGCAAGCAGGCTTCGGATCAGACGCATCGATTAGGGTCTCGGTTCGTCGGCGCGCATTCGTGCGCCTCCGCCGACGTGATTCTTAGCAACGGCTAGACACTGCAGCGCGGCAAGTCAAACGCGGCGGCCGGCACATCCTTTGGCTGCCGCGCGAGAGCGTTCGGTCGAATTTCTTCCCATCGATGCGAATCGTCAGGCCCTGTTGGATATTTCGACAGCCCGGTCCGTTGCTTGATTCGGTCGGCAAGTTCCTTGCTGTCGACGGGCTTGAGCGAGAGGCGGAATCTGGGCCGTGCGAGTGGGAATTGAGCCAACAGCAAGAGGCAGGATCTTCCGCCTCGCCGGCGTGACCCGTGTAATTCTCGTGGGGCTGGCGCTCACGCTGGCCTGCGTCGCCGCCCCGGCGCAGGACGCCGATCCGCGGCAAACGCCCCCGCGCCAACCACTGCTCGAAGGCAAGCGAATCTTCGAAACCAAAGGCTGCAGCCATTGCCACGTGATCCGTGCCCCCGGCGACGCAGCGCATCCCGGCCCGGACCTCGCACGGGTCGGATCCTGGCGCGACATCATGCAGTTTGCCGGCACGTTGTGGAATCACCGTCCGGCGATGACGCGGGTCATGCAGGCACGCGGAATCGATCGGCCCGTACTGTCGGCCGAGGAGATGGGCAAGCTCGCCGGCTACTTGTTCTACGTTCGCTTCTTCGGCGAACCCGGCAACGCCGCGCGCGGACGCGAGGTCTTCACGCAGCGTTCGTGCGCGCGTTGCCATCAAGTCGGCGGGCAGGGCGGCACCATTGGGCCGCGGCTCGATGAGCTCAAGGAGTTCGCTTCTTCGTTCTTCCTCGCGCAGGCTTTGTGGAACCACGGGCCCGGGATGGCCGGCAAGATGGCCGATCTCAAGATCGAGCGGCCGCGTCTGGAAGAGACCGACATCGCCGACATCGTCGCGTTGCTGCGTGGCGACGCCAAACAAGACGGCACGCCGGAGCTCGAGTACGCGCAGGCCGGCAATCCTCAAGTCGGCAAGAGCCTCTTCCGAAGCAAGGGATGCATCCAATGCCATTCGATCGGCGGCGCCGGCGGCTCGGTCGGCCCCGATCTCGGCAATCGCCGGCCGATGCCGCACGTCGGCGCGGTCGCTGCCGCGATGTGGAATCACGGACCGACGATGTGGGCCAAAATGAAGGAAGTGGGGGTCGCGTTCCCGCAGTTGAGCGACCGCGAAATCGCCGATCTACTCGCGTACCTCTACTTCGCCCAATACATGGCCGACAACGGCAACGCGACTCGCGGCGGCGAGGTGTTGCAAGAGAAGGCTTGCTCCACCTGCCATGCGGTCGCCGGCGAGGGCGCCACCACCGCCGCGGACCTGGCTCGTTCTTCCGCACTGCAATCGTCGCTCACGTGGACGGCGGCGATGTGGAATCACGCCCCCACATTGGATGACAAAGTGCGCGAGGCACAGGCCACGTGGCCGCTCTTCGACGACGACGAGATGCGCGACTTGGTGGAGTACTTGCGCTCCCGTCGCAGCGGCAAGTGAGAGATTGCATGGCGGACTCCCGACTACCAGAACCGCACGACGACGATGGCACTGAGCGTGAAACCGAGTTCTCGATCGCCCGCTCGAATGCGTTGATTCCGCTGCTGGTCATCTCCGCCCTCACCGTGCTCGCGATTCTCGCGGCTATCGTCCGCTCCAAACCGGTGATCCCACCGGAAGGCGTCATCGCCAACCAAGCCTTTGGCCCGGCGGATTTCCCCGCTGTATTCGGATCCGAAGCGGTCGCGATCGCGCTCCCGCCCGGCGGGAGCGGAGACAGCGCGCTGACCTTCCCCGTGCCCGCGCCGCCGTTTAGCGAAGGAATTTTCCCGTGCTCGTCGTGTCACGAGGGCATTCCGCCCAACACCGAACGGCGAGAACTCGACGGCATGCACAACGACATTGTCCTGCATCACGACGAAGAGCACCGCTGGTGCCTCGACTGTCACGACGCCAACAATCGCGACCAACTCCGTCTGGCCAGCGGGGCTCCGGTTCCGTTTACCGAGTCCTACCGTCTGTGCGGGCAATGCCACGGCACCCAGTATCGCGACTGGCGCAACGGCATTCACGGCAAGCGCACCGGCTACTGGAACGGATCGAAGCGCTATCTCCTCTGCGTCAACTGCCACAATCCGCACAGTCCCCACTTCGCATCGCTGCAACCACTGCCGCCGCCGATTCGACCGCAATATCTGCGGCACGACGACGCGGCCGCGGCCGGCGCTGCGGCTCCCGCGCGTGAGGCCCATGACTGACCGACCAGCCGACGACGAGACCCAGGTCGATCCCGTCACGCTGAGTCGGCGCGACTTCCTCACGGCGGTGGGACTCGCCGCCGCCGGCGTGCTCGCCGGCTGTTCGAGCGACGCGCGCGAAGCCTTCTTTCAGAAGCATTTCCTCGAATTGTCGCCGACGGAACTCGAAGCGCGGATGGCGCGCTTGAGCGCCGACTACACGCGGCGCTTCGGACAACCGGTGTCGGTGTCGGCACTGCCCGCGCAGCCCGGCGTCGTCTTCGGCTACGCTCTCGATCTGTCGCGCTGCATCGGCTGCCGTCGCTGCGTCTACGCGTGCGTGAAGGAGAACAATCAGTCGCGCGATCCGCAGATCCAGTGGATTCGCGTGCTGGAGATGGAGAAGGACAAGGGTATCGATTTCGAGGCGGGCAATCCCTATTATAACCCGGAGAAAGTTCCCGACCCGGACCACTTCTACTTGCCGGTTGCGTGTCAGCAGTGCCGCACGCCGCAGTGCACGCGCGTCTGCCCCGTCGGGGCGACCTGGCAAGAGCCCGACGGCATCGTCGTCATCGACTACGATTGGTGCATCGGCTGCCGCTACTGCATGGCTGCCTGCCCGTACGGCGCGCGCCACTTCAATTGGGGCGAGCCGCATCTGCCGGCGGCCGAACTCAATCCCAACATGCACACGCTCGGCAATCGGCCGCGGCCGCACGGGGTGGTCGAAAAGTGCACCTTCTGCATCCAGCGCACGCGTGCCGGTCGCTACCCGGCGTGCGTCGAGATCTGCCCGGTCGGGGCGCGCAAGTTCGGCAATCTGCTCGACCCCGAAAGCGAAATCTCTCGCATCCTGCGCGACAAGCGCGTCTTCGTCCTGAAAGCGGAACTCAAGACCGAGCCGAAGTTCTACTATTTCTACGGACTGTGACCGAGGCGCCATGGGACCGATCGAATTCGTCACCACCAGCACTCGCTTCGTCTTGCGCGGCGGCATCGCGTACTGGCTTTGGCTCGCGCTCCTGTTGGCGCTCATCGGCTGGGGTGGGCTCGCCTACATCGAACAGTTTCAGCGCGGCTTGATCGTCACCAACATGCGCGACCAAGTGTCGTGGGCGTTCTACATCGGCAACTTCACGTTCCTCGTCGGCGTCGCCGCCGCCGCCGTCGTGCTGGTGATTCCCGCGTACATCTACCATTGGGGTCCGATCAAAGAGGTGGCGCTGCTGGGCGAGATCCTCGCGATCAGCGCGATCGTAATGGTGCTGCTGTTCGTTGCGGTCGACATGGGCCGGCCCGATCGCTTCTGGCATCTCATTCCGGTCATCGGCCACATGAACTTTCCGAGTTCGGTGCTCGCGTGGGACGTGCTGGTGCTGAATCTCTATCTGGTTCTGAACCTCGTGATCGTGACCCACATTCTCTATCGCGGCATGCAGGGGCGACCGTACAATCCGCGGCTGGTGGTGCCGCTCGTGCTGTTCTCGATCCCCGCGGCAGTCGGCATTCACACGGTCACGGCGTTCATCTACGCCGGCCTGCCCGGCCGGCCCTACTGGAACGCGTCGATCCTGGCCCCGCGCTTTCTCTGCTCCGCCTTCTGTTCGGGTCCGGCGGTGATGGTGATCCTGTTCCAGATTCTGCAGCGCACGACCCGCATCGCGATCAAGGACGCGGCGATCTGGAAGGTCGCCGAGCTGATGGCCTACGCGATGTTCCTCAATCTATTTCTCCTCGGCGCCGAACTGTTCAAGGAGTACTACTCGGCCACCGAGCATCTGATCCACTTTCAGTACTTGTTCACCGGCATCCACGGGCATCACGCTTTGGTCCCGTACGCCTGGGCGTTCGTTCTGTGCGGCATTTCGGCCTTCCTTTTGTTCCTCTTTCCGGCGACGCGGCGGAACATCGTGACGCTCAACCTCGGATGCTTGCTGATTTACGCCAGCGTGTACATCGAGAAGGGCATGGGCCTCGTCATGCCGGCGTTCACGCCCGACACGCTGGGCGAGATCTACGAGTACACGCCCACGATTCACGAACTGCGCATCGGCGCGGCGATTTTTTCGATCGGCTTTCTGGTGTTCACCATTCTCTGCCGCATCGCCGTCCCGATCTTGACCGGCGAATTCGCCGCCGCCGGCAGCCCGGCGTCGAGCGGTCACGCGGGCCATTGATCTCGTCGAAGGGCGCGGTCGCAGCGTCGCTAGATTGTGTCAAGCCACGGCGCGACGACCTCGCGCGTGTCTTTGCTGCTCACCACCGGGACGATTTCGAAGGTTGCCCCCGACCCGCGCCACCGCAACGCCCATTCTTGCAGCAGCCGCAGATCGCTGCACTCCATCAACTGAAAGCAGCGGCTGAAGTTCGGTTCCACCCAGCTATCGACGTAACTCAGACCGTCGGGAAGCAGGCGGCCTTCGCCACGCAGCCGCTTGTAAATTGGCAGCATGTCGTTGTCCCGAAAGCGCTCGATGATCATGAACAACATGGGCCCGGTCCTTTCGAAAGGTGGTCTCGCTCGCTTACACGCCGTCGCCTCGATTGTGCAAGAGCATTCCGCAGCCGGCGCCCGCAAGGTGCTCAGCGCTGCGTAGTTTGTGGGCAACGAGTCGAGCCGCGCCCGCGGTGCGGGTGTCGACGGCGCCCAAGCACTGAACCGGATTGAGGGCACGCGCCTTGCAATTTTCCCGCGCGGCGCGCCAGCGCGGAAGGGGGTTTGTGAAGCGCATCGGCATACTGACCGCCGGAGGGGATACCCCGGCGCTCAACGCCACGATCCACGGTGCCGTGATGCGCGCGAATCAGCTCAGAGTGGAACTCTATGGGCTGATCAAAGGCTTCAACTGTCTGTTCAATCCGCGCGTTCCGCACGTTCATCTGAATCCGTTGTTTCAGGAAATTCCGGAACTCGATCCCACCAAGGGCGGGTCGCTCATCGGGTCGTCGCGCGACTTCGTGGATCCCGAGAAGAGCGACGATCTCGATCTGATCGTATCCCGCCTGCACTCGCTGGGCATCGAGGGACTCATCTGCGTCGGCGGCGACGGAACCCTCAATGGATTGCAGCCGCTGGCGGAGCGGTTGCCGGTCGTGCTCGCGCCCAAGACCATCGACAACGACCTCGGCCTCAACTATTCGAGCGAACCCGATGATTGGGTGCGAGTGGCCGACCCGGAGGCCAAGTCGGGCATGCGCTACAAGCGAAGCAAATCGAGCACGACGTTCGACCTCGACCACATCGTCAACTACGTCACGCCCGGCTACGCCACCGCGGTGTTCGTGTCGGCGACCGGTGTCGAACGCATCCGCACCACCGCGGAAAGTCATCGTCGCATCGCCCTCATCGAGGTGATGGGGCGGCGCGCCGGATACATCGCACTCGGCGCCGCCTACGGTCGGCCCGACGTGACGCTCATCCCCGAGCACGCGCTCGACATCGAGCGGCTGTGCGAGCGGGTGAAGCATCTGTACGACTTGCAAAAGAACGTCGTCATCGTGTGCGGCGAAGGGGTCGTCGACGAAAGCGGACGCGAACTGGGTGCCGAGACGCGCACCACCGATCCGGCCGGCAACGTCATACTGAGCGGCGCGGCGGAAGCGCTGCGATCGAAGCTCATCCACATGATCGGCGATCGCTACTTCCAGCGCTACCGCCGCGGGCAGTCGGCGCGCGAAGCGATCTTTGTCCGCAAGCTCGGCCACACCCAGCGCGGCGGCCGCCCGATCTTGTTCGACCGATTCTACGCCGCGCAGCTCGGCGCCAAGGCGGTGGAGATGCTGACCGACGGCCGCAACAACGCCGTCGCCATTCTACAGTACACTGGCGCGCGCGGATTCTACGTCGAAGACTACGACGCCAATCGCTTCCGCGACCGCTGGGGCTACATTCACGCCCGCTCGATGCATCCGGATATGTACGACCCGGCGATGATGCGGCCGTCCAAGTTGGGCGTCGAGTATTTGCTGCCGATCTTCACCGACGCCATCGGTAACGACGACGTCGAGCACACGCGGCAGACGCTGTTCGCCCCCGGCAACCTCACCGAATCGTATCACTCGATCAACACCGACGTGCACAAGCGGATTCGCTACCTGCGCGACGGCGCGCTCGCCTGACCCAGCGGCCGACCAGCCGGCCTACGCACCGCGCACAAGCTCGAAGGCCGGGTAGCGGTCGGCAAGCGGGACGAACGCATCGGCCGGTGAGCCCGCCGGCACCGGAAAGAATCGCTGCACCTCACGGCGGAACGCGTCCAGGTACGCCTTGATGATCGCCGGCTTCTCCGTTGGCGCGAGCGCGCACAGACGATACCGTTCAGCACGGCGTCCGCGCCGCAGCGTCACGTGACCGCTCGCCTCGGCGTTGCGAACCCACTGCGCGTGGCCGCGCGGCGCGACGAGGTAGAGCCGATCGTCAACGACCAACAGGTCGACCGGCAGCGAGTACAGGTTTCCCGACTTGCGCCCGCGAACCTCGAGCACCCGCATGTGGGCCGGACCGATGCCGAGACCGACCAGCGCGCCGATTGCGCGGTTGAACAGCCGTTCGACGAGCGTCGGCCGCTCGAACGCGCGTCCAGGTTCAGGCATGAGTCACCCGCGCATGCCCATGGCCGGCGCCAGTTCGTGGAGGCTGGCGGCGGCGCTCGGTCGCGCGCCGACTCGCTCCATCCAGCCGCCGAGATGCTTCAGCGCCGGATCGAGCCTTTGGCCGACGGTCGAGCCGAAGTCGAGCGCGCAGTAGAGAATGATGTCGGCGATGGTGAAGCGATTGCCGGCGATGAACGGCTTGCCGTTCATCAAGGAGTCGAGCCATGCGAGCTTCTCGCGCACGATGGTCTTGAGCCCTTCCGCCGCTTCGGGCAGGCAGTGCACCCGCGATTCAAACAGTGCCAGGCCCTCGGCGTAGCGGAATGCGTTGTAGAGATGCTCGGTGATGTTCAACTCGATCCGCCGTTGCCACATGCGGGTTTCGGCGCGCTCTTCCGGCGTCGTACCGATCAGCGGCGGATTCGGATGGCGCTCGTCGAGATATTCGAAGATCGCGACCGTCTCCCCGATGACCCGCCCATCGTCCAGTTCGAGAGCGGGAATTTGGCCGCTGGGATTACGATCGGTGTATGGCGGGCGGCGATTCTCCGCTCCCAGTAGATCCACCGCGATCTTCGAGATGTCGAGTCCCTTTTCGAGCAGGAACATGCGCAGCGCGCGGGGATTGGGTCCCATCGAGTCGTAGATTTTCACGTGCTCCTCCTGTGTCGTGCTCAGTGGCGTGCATCGTCGACGATCGCCGGTGCAAACTCAAGCGGCCCCCGACGTCCGGGGGGCGCTACGCTTTACGTTCGAGGCTGGCCTCGGGTATGGTTGGCTCGCCGCGACGATAGGAGCGTGAGATGGCTAAGTACTCGTACGAACGGCTGACGTTTCTCGACAACTCGTTCTTGATCATGGAGGCGCCCAACAGTCCGATGCATATCGCGGGCGCGGCGACGTTCGAGGCCGGACCGTTGCAGACCACCGACGGCGGCGTCGACATCGACAAGATCCGCGAGTACGTCCTCTCACGCCTACATCTCATCCCGCGCTATCGCCAGCGCTTGCTGTCCGTACCGGTCGAGAACAACGCGGTATGGGTCGACGACGACCATTTCAACATCCACTACCATGTCCGCCACACCGCGGTGCCCAAGCCGGGGGACGAGCGCCAACTGAAGCGGCTCGCCGCGCGGATCATGACCCAGCATCTCGATCGCCAGAAGCCGCTGTGGGAAATCTGGATCGTCGAGGGACTCGAGGATCCGTCGCGTTTCGTGATGATCAGCAAGGTGCATCACTGCATGGTCGACGGGATGTCGAGCGTCGATTTGTTGAACGTGCTGCTGACTATGGCACCGAGCACCGAGTTCGAACCGGCGCCGCGGTGGATGCCGCGCCCGCCGCCGACACGGATGGAACTGGCCGGCGATGCGCTGACGCGCTATGCGCGGATTCCTCTCGACATGGTGCAGGCGATTCCCACGGTGTTGCAAGAGGCGCGGAATCCCGATTCGGACCTCTGGGCTCGGCTGGGTGCGTTGCGCGAGATGCTCGGGACCGGCATACGCCGGGTGTCGGAGACGCCGTTGAATCAGCGCATCGGGCCGCATCGCCGGTTCGACTGGCTGGCGATGGACCTGACGCGCATCAAGGACGTGAAGAATCGCCTGGGTGGTACGCTCAACGACATCGTGCTGGCAACGGTTGCGGGCGCGCTGCGTCGGTTCCTGCGGCGCCGCGCTGTCGACGTCGCGAACTTGGATTTCCGCGTGATGGCACCAGTAAGCGTCCGCAACCAACACGAGCGCGGCACGCTCGGCAATCGGGTCTCGGCGTGGATGGTGCCGATGCCGCTGGGCGAGCCGAACCCGCTGCGTCGATTGGATACCATTCGTCGGACCACTGAACACCTCAAGCACTCGAAGCAAGCTCTCGGCGCCGAAGTGCTCTCGCAAGTCGGCGAATGGACGCCGTCGACGTTGCTGTCGATGGGCGCACGGCTGGCGACGCGGGCGTTGCCGTTCAATCTCGTGGTGACCAACGTCCCGGGACCGCAGCAGACGCTCTACATGCTCGGCGCCAAGATGGTGGACAACTACGGCTTCATCCCGCTCACCGACTATCTCTGTCTCGGCGTCGTGCTGTTCAGCTACGCGGGCCAGCTGTGTTGGGGTTTTACCGCCGAGTGGGATCTGCTGCCGGATCTGCACGACTTCGTCGACGACATCGAAGCGTCGTTCCGTGAGCTGAGCGAAATTCCCGAGCGCGCGGAAGTGGTCGCGCGCAAGCCCGCGCACGCTAAGCGCCCGCCGCGAGTGCGCGCGACGAAGGTGCAGAGTTCATAGCCTGTCGGCGTGCTCGCCCCGGAGCGCGGAGTGATGCAGGAGCGCACCCGGAGGTCGCGCGCCACCCGTTTGCGACCCCGCGGTCACAACCGCTTCGCGTAGTCGCGGGGCGACGTGCCGGTCCACCGCTTGAACGCGCGCGAGAATGTACTGGTGTCGGCGAAGCCGAGCATGAACGCGATTTCGGTGACCGACAAGCGTCCTTCCCTCACGTAGTTGCGAGCGAGCGTGACGCGCGCGTTGTTGAGCAGATCCTTGAACGACGTGCCTTCGTTGGCGAGATGGCGCTGCAGATTGCGCGGGCTCATGCCGAGCTGGCGCGCGATCGCTTGCTTCGACGGTGCGCCATCAGGCAACGCGGTGAGCACCGCATCTTCCACCCGAGTCGACACCCGCGGCTGCTGCAAACGCGCCAGGTAGCTCGCGATGATCTGCTCGTTCTGGCGCGCCAACTCGGCGTTGGCGGCCGGCAGCGGCCTCTCCATTTCGGCTCGGCTGAACTCCAACGCGTTGAGCGGCTGCAAGAACGCGACCTCGACGCCGAAGAGGCGGCGGAAGGGGTGGACATCCGCCGGTGCCGGCCGCTGCAGCATAACCGCCAGCGGCGTCACGCTCCGATCTCCGCTCAGCAGCCGCGCTTGCCGCACGGTCATGGCGGCAATGGCGTCGACGGCCTCAACAGGAGCCCCGGGCGGCGCCGACACGTCGATGGTGAAGCGGTAGCGATCGCCCCGCTCGGTGAGGCTCAACTGCACCACGTCGCCGATGAGGCGACGGTAGCGGACGATACGTTCGAGCGCCTCCTTGAGCGTGGCGCTCGCGAGCACGGCGTAGCCCAGCGCGTGAAAGCTCGTCTGCGTCACGAAGCGGGGCGCGCTCAGTCCGAAGCTGGGATCGCCGGTGGCGGCCACCGCGAGGTGCCACAACTGAGTGAGCGCGGCGCGCGGCACCCGTGCATCGGGCGATTGCAGCGCGACCGGATCGATGCCGGCCTCGCGCGCCAGTTGTTGGGCGTCGATTCCACGGGCCTCGAGCGCGCGAAGGATTGCCGCGCTCCAGCTCCCCAGCGTCGACGGCGATTTCGGTGTGCTCGCGGTCATCCGGCGGCACCATGCGTTGGGGCGGAACGCAACGCAAGCGTCGCGGCGTCGACGATTGCCTGCACATCTGTCTCGTTGGGCCAGAAACTTGGCCGCGCCGGCAAAGCATGACGGCGGCCACCGGAGTATAGGTGGGACCATGACAACACGTTGCGCAGGAGCGATGGAATGAAAGCGCCAGTCATCAAGGTCGTCGACGCGGCCTTTCCGCGATTTCGCGCGCCCGATCTCGATCGCATGGAAGCGTTCCTCACCGGTTTCGGCATGCAGCGCTCGGCGCGCACCGAAACCGCGCTGTACATGCGCGGGACCGATCGTGCGCATCACGTCTACGTTGCGCACAAGGGCGAGCCGGCATTTCTCGGCTTGGCGTTTCAGGCTGCCCGTCGGGACGATTTGCGCACGCTGGCAGCGGCGACGGGTAAGAAGGTCGAGACGCTCGACGAGCCGGGCGGCGGCGAGGCGGTTCATCTCACCGATCCCGACGGTCGTCAGATCGACGTGGTGTGCGGCATTGCCCAGCTCGAGCCGCTGTCCCTCCGCTCCCATCCCGAGCTCAATACCGGCAGCCATCGGCCGCGTGTCGGCACCTTGCAGCGGGTGTCGGCGGGACCGGCGCAGGTGAAGCGCTTCGGGCACGCGGCGCTCAAGACCACCAATCTCGCGGGACTGGTTCGCTGGTACCAGGACACGCTCGGACTGCTGATCTCCGATGACTTCTACATGGAAGCCCCCGACAAGCCGATGGGACGCTTTGTACGCTGCGACCGCGGGGCTGAGCCCGCGGACCATCACACGTTGCTGCTGCTCGAAACGCCCGAAGTGAAACTCGGTCACGTGGCGTTCGAAGTCGCGGATTTCGACGATTTGATGGTCGGGCACGATCACCTCAACGCCAACGCGCACGGCGGGCGGCCGTACTGGGGCATCGGGCGCCATGTGCTCGGCGGACAGATCTTCGACTATTGGAAAGATCCGTTCGGCTTCACCATCGAGCACTGGACCGACGGCGATCTGCTCCAAGCCGACACGCCGCCCGGCTCTCATCACCTCTTGAATGCCATGAACCAATGGGGGCCGCTGCCGCCGCCGGACTTGGATTTCTAAGGGCGAGAGCGGAGATGGATCTCGGAATCAAAGATCGATCGGCGATCGTGTGTGCGTCGAGTAAAGGGCTCGGAAGGGCGTGCGCGCTGGCGTTGGCGCGCGAGGGTGTTCACGTCATCGTCAACGCGCGAAATGCAGAGCCGCTTGAAGCGACGGCCGCCGAGATTCGCGCGGCGAACGCCGTGCGCGTGCAGGTGGTGGTGGGCGACGTGGCGCTCGCGGCGACGCGCGCGGCGCTGATCGCGGCGTGCCCCGAACCGGACATTCTGATCACCAACAACGGCGGGCCGATGCCCGGGCGGTTTCAGGATTGGGATCGCGACGCGTGGATCGCCGCGCTCGACGCCAACATGCTGGCGCCGATCGCGCTGATTCGCGCGGTGATCGACGGCATGATCGCGCGCCGCTTCGGGCGCATCGTCAACATCACCTCGGCGATGGTGAAGGCGCCGCTCGCGCCGATGGGCTTGTCGACCGGTGCGCGCGCCGGATTGACCTCGCTTTGCAAAGCGTTGTCGCGCGAAGTGGCGCACGCCAACGTGACGATCAACAACATTCTGCCCGAGCGTATCGACACCGAACGGCAGCGCTTCATGGCTGAAGTCACCGCCGCGCTGAACGGCCGCTCGATCGAAGAGTCGTACGAGGCGATCCGCAACTCGATCGCGGCGAAGCGGCTCGGCCGTCCCGAAGAAGTGGGCGACGCCTGCGCGTTCTTATGCTCGGCGCAGGCCGGGTTCATCTCCGGACAGAATCTGCAGCTCGACGGCGGTACCTATCCGGGAATTGTTTGAACCAGGGGTCGGGGTCAGAGGTCGGAACTATGCGGTCGATTGAAACGCCAGTGCTGATCGTCGGCGGCGGGCCGACCGGACTGACCGCCGGGTTGTTGCTGGCGCGCCAAGGCCTTGCGTGTCGTGTCATCGAACGCCGGCCGGGGCCGCAGCGCGCGCCGGCTGCGCACGTCATCAATGCGCGCACGTTCGAGATCTGGCGTCAGGCGGGGGCGGACATGCAGGCGATCCTCGCGGCGGCGAAAGATCCGCGCGACGCGGGGTCGGTGTACTGGGTGACTCGACTCGGCGGCGAGGTGCTCGGCCGGCTGCCGTTTGAACGGCAAGGGGACGAGATGCTCGCGTTCACTCCCACACCGCTGCGCAATCTATCGCAGCATCGCCTCGAACCGGCGCTCGGGGCGTCGCTCGCGAACGCAGGCGGCGCGACACTGTCCTACGCACAGCAGTGGGAGAGTGCGACCCAGGATGGCGACGGGATCACCTCCCGCGTTCGCGATCTGAACGCCGGCGAGTCGTACGAGGTGCGCAGTCGCTACGTCATCGCCGCCGACGGCGCGGGAAGTCCGGTGCGCAGGTCGCTCGGTATCCAACCGATCGGCGCCGACCATATTCAAGCCTTCATCATGATTCACTTCGAAGCCAATCTGCGGGGGCTGGTGCGCGAGTGTCCGGGCGTGTTGTATTGGGTCTCGGAGCCGTCGTGCATAGGCACGTTCGTCGCGCACGACATCGATCGTGAGTGGGTATTTATGCAGATGTGGGATCCCGAACGCGAATCGATCGAGCGCTACGATGCCGCGCACTGCGAAGCCATCGTGCGCCGGGCGATTGCGAGTTCCGACGTGACGCTGGCGATTCGCACCATCGCCCCGTGGATGATGACGTCGCAGGTCGTCGAGCGGTATCGCGACCGTCGGATGTTCCTTGCGGGCGATGCGGCGCATCGCTTCCCGCCCAGCGGCGGCCTCGGGCTCAACACCGGGGTGCAGGACGCGCACAATCTGGTGTGGAAAATCGCGGCGGTGGAGCAAGGCTGGGCCGATCCGTGGCTACTGGACAGCTACGAACAGGAGCGCCAGCCGATCGCGCGCTACAACGCCGAGCAGAGTTTTCGAAACGCGGCGCGCTTGTTCGAAGTGCCGGAGGTCATGGGCACCAACGCCGAGCCGCCGCAGGCGCAACGCAACTTCGCTGCGATGCTCGCCGACTCGACTCGCCGCCGCGAAGTGCAGGCTGCGATCGAGCATCAGGCCGAGCACTTCGATATGCTCGGCCTGCAACTCGGTTACGTCTACGAGAGCGATACGATCATCTCCGACGGGAGTGCGCCGCCGGCTGTCGACAATCCCGTGCGCGACTTCGTCCCCAGCAGTCGACCGGGATCGCGCCTGCCGCACGGCTGGGTCGAGTTCGAAGGCCGCCGTGTGTCGACGCTCGATCTGATTCCACCCGAGCGTTTTGCGCTGTTGGTCGGACCGATGGGCTCGACCTGGATCGAGGCGGCGACTGACCTCGGTGTTCCGCTGCAGATCGTGCAAATCGGCCGCGAGGTTGATGACCCAAGCAATTGGTGGGCGTCGGTTGCGCACATGGAGTCGGATGGCGCGTTGCTCGTGCGCCCCGACCAGCACGTCGCGTTTCGGTCCCGACGCGCGCCTGCTGACGCCGTGGCGGTGCTACGGTATGCGGTGCACACGAGTACCGGGACAACCCTCGCTTCAAAGATGTAGCCGCGTTGGCGCTTGGCCCACCGCCGCCTCACTAGTTTCGGAGTCAGAAATCAGTGGAACAACTCATCACCTCACCCCCACCCTGAGGGAGAGGCTCAGGGTGAGGGGGTTGCGATGTCCGTGAAGCCGCTCGTTTGGCCCTTGCGTTTGTCGTCAAACTTCCGAGTCGCCATACGAGCACTCACTGCGCTAATGCGACTCGGGAATTTGTGAGTCGTGAGCTGCGGCGGAACTTCGACCCCGCTGCGGTGTGAACACCATCGGCATGCGGGCGATGCCGCGCACGAGCAGTGACGATAGGCGTTCGGCGTGCGCGCCCGGGGCGAGACGGAGATCGGGCAAACGCCGAATCAGCTCCTCGAACAGCACGCGCAGTTCGAGCCGGGCCAGGCTGGCGCCAAGGCAGAAGTGCGTGCCGATGCCGAAGGCGAGGTGTTCGTTGGGGTCGCGATCGATGCGGAGGCGGTCGGGCTCGTCGAAGACGTCTTCGTCGCGATTGGCGGATTGATAGATCATCAACACCTTGTCGCCGGCGCGGATGGCGCGGCCGTGCAACTCGGTGTCCGCGGTCGCTGTGCGGCGGAATCCGACTACCGGGGTGACCCAACGGAGGACTTCCTCGACCGCCGCCGGCACCAGCGCCGGATTGTCCACCAACCGCCGCCACTCGCCGCGGTGTTCGCAGAACGCGAGCATGCCGCCGCTCATCGCGTTGCGCGTGGTCTCGTTGCCGGCAACCAATAGCAGCGTCATGAACTGCAGCAACTCATCGGCGGAAAGGTTCTGCTCGTCGGTGGTCAGGCGGCCGTCTTGCTGCGCGGCCAAGAGCACGCTGACCAGATCGCTGCGGGGATTCTGTCGGCGGTCGCTGAAAACCTCCTGCAAGTAGTCGGCGTACTCGACGTACGCCGCCGCTGCCTTTTCCAGCACCGGTTGATTGCCGTGCTGCCCCGCGGCCAACATCATAGTATCGGACCAGTGCCAGAATCGGTCGCGATCGTCGGGGCGAATGCCGATCAGCTCGGCGATCACCAGCATCGGCACGGGCACCGCCAGATCGCGGACGAAGTCGCACTCGCCCCGCTCGATCACCGCGTCGATGCACGCGGCGACGACTTCACGAATGCGCGGCTGCAACTGCGCCACCATGCGCGGGGTGAAGCCACGGCTGATGATCGCGCGCAATTGCGCGTGCCGGGGATCATCCATGGTCACCAGCGAGATCATCACGTCGGCATCCGGCGTGACGCCGAAGCGCGAGCAGAACAGTTTTGGATTCTTCGACACGTAGGCGACGTCGGCGTACTTCGACAGCAGCCACAGTTGATGCTTCTCGTCGCGGTAAACCGGCGCGTTGGCGCGCAACCAACGATACACGGGGAACGGATCGGTGGCGTAGAGTTGGGGGTCGAGAATGTCGAAGTCCACGCGCGGATCCTCCGCTACAGGTTGTACAGCGCGGCGGCGTTCTCGCTGAGGATGCGCCGCTTGTTGGCGTCGGTCAGATCGCTGCGTTCGGCGATCATGCGCGCGGTGTCCGGGAAACGGCAATCCCAGTGGTAGTAGTCCGACGCGTAGATGATTTGTCGATCGCCGAGCACTTGCACCACGTGGCCGATCATCCGTTCGTCCGGATCGCAGCCGATGAAGCACCGGCCGTCGAGGAAATATTCGCTCGGCTTGCGATCGATGCCCGGCGCTTGCTCGGGCATGCGCTCGTAGTGCTCGTCGAGTCGTTCGAGCCAGAACGGCAGCCAGCCGCATCCCGATTCCATGAAGCCGACGCGTAGCTTGGGGAAGCGATGCAAAATGCCGCCGACGGTGAAGCACATGATGCCGATCATGTTGCCGAAGGGATGGGTGAGTGCGTGCACTTCGAGACGCGTGTGGAAACGATCGATGGCGACCGGCACTTGGTCCGGCGCCTGACCGCCGCCGTGTAGGCAGACCGGCACGTTCAAGCGTTCGGCCTCGGCCCACAGCACGTCGAACGACGGGTCGTCGAGGTTCTTGTCGCGCACGTGCTGGCGCGTCACCATCGCCACCAGTCCGAGGTCGTTCACCGCGCGGCGCAACTCGGCTGCCGCGGCCGCCGGATCGATCATCGGTAGAATGGCCACGCCTTTGAACCGCTGCGGGTTGTGGCGATTGAATTCCGCCTTCGCGTCATTGAGCGCGCGACACAAGGCGATGGCGAAGTCGCGATCCAGCAGCGCCCACTCTTCGCCCGCGCCGCCGGTGAAGTTCACGGTGACGTCGATGCCTTCGAGGTCCATGTCTTTGATGCGTTCGGCCGGGTCGTACATGCCGGCGCGAATCTCCGCCTGGGTCACGAGCGATTTGCCGCCGAACTGATCGCCGCGGCGCGACAGACCGCCGCCCGGCAGCGTCAGCCTGGCATAGTGGGCCTTGCAGCGCGTGCTCCATTCTTCAAGCTTGGGCTGCAAAGCCGCCGGAATCCGTTTCTGCCAGCCGGCGATTTCGCCGCCGTGACCATCGGCATCGATGACATGAAATCCGTTCATGCCCATGTGGACCTCCTTCTCCGCTAGGCCGCCGAGCGCTTGGCCAGCGCGGCTTCGCGCTGCCGCGTGCTGCGGTGCACCGGATCGGTATCGAACTGCGGGATGACATGCCGGCCAAACGTCTCGATCGAGCGCAGCACGTCCTTCTGGTCCATCGCCATCGTCAGCGGCGAGAAGATCAGTTGGTCGACGCCGAG
>Ga0335069_10004885_pt1 | contig 19749 bp, 16 predicted proteins | sample Lox_Sample_11_FD_206714 | JGI IMG/M metagenome (GOLD analysis project Ga0335069, IMG submission 206714) | Soil microbial communities from Loxahatchee National Wildlife Refuge, Florida, United States - Lox_Sample_1.1 | ecosystem: Environmental > Terrestrial > Soil > Wetlands | place: USA... | reverse complement strand
CCGGATGTGCCGCCAGTGGCTGGAGCGTCGGAATCAAGGATACGTAGACTATAACCAGCTAAGTGAGCGCGAGCAGCGGGAGTACTGGAGATGGCGGCACAAGGAAGAAAAGCGTGATCGCCACGAAGAGCACGAGGAACACGAGCACGAACACTGAGCAAGCCTGATTCCGGCGGTGGAGGATTCGTCCTCTGCCGCCGGCATTTTTGGGCTATAATGCCCCGCATGTCTGCCGCATCTGGGGGAACCACCAAGGCCGTCGGCATGGTGCCCGACGAGCTCAAATTTGAACCGAAGTCTAAAGGTCTAGCTACGCCCCGCAAGAAAAAGCCCAAGGAACTTGCCGTCATCACCGAGTGCTGTACCGGGTGCGCGGGATCGCCCGCGTGCGTTGAGTACTGTCCGGTGGAAGACTGCATGTTCTGGGTGCCGGACGAAGATCATCCGCCGTTTGGGAGGATTCAGATCGATCCTGCTCTTTGCATTGGGTGCAAAAAGTGCTTGAGCAAGGGTCCGGATGGATGCTTCCTGGACGGGTGTCCGTGGGATGCGATTGTGATGGTCGATACGGCTGAGGTGGAGAAGGAAGTAGGAGTGATGGCGATCTAAAGCTTCTAGCTTCTGGCTTGTAGCTAAGCGTTGCGCCTCCAGCTCCCGCGCCGTTACACATCTCGAACACTGGTATGCGATGTGTTCTTCTTGCTGCCATCTCTGACTACCCAACGACTCATACCTTCGTTGCGGCGGGAATCGTTTGGGTCGGGTGATGGTGCTGAGTCGGCGCAACCGTTAGGGGCTCAACGTAGAGCGTCAGACCGTCTATTCGGCGGACGACGACCATTTGCCCGATCGCCAAGGGAGTTGGAGCGACTGCGTTCCAGAGTTCTCCGTGAACGAAGACTTTGCCCTCCGGCGACAGCGCCGTTTGCGCCACACCGGTTTCTCCGACAAGTCCCTGCTCTCCGGTTACGACTTTGTTATGACTCGCCTTCAGGGCAATACTCATCAGAAATGCCGTGATGAATCCCAGAGGGATGCTCACGGCCAGAGCAGTGGCGAGATGAACGCGCATTTCCGGAATAGGAGCATCGATCAGGAGAAGTCCGCCCAAGGTGAGCAAGGCGATGCCTCCCACGGTGAGCACGCCGTGCGATGCGAATTTCGCCTCCGCAGCGAAGAGCGCGAATGCTCCTAGAATCAAGCCCAGTGCAGCAAAGCGCGTGGGAAGCAGATTCAATGCGAAAGCTGCAACCAGGATGAAAACGACGCCCACAGTTCCGGGAATCACCGCGCCCGGATGATTGAACTCGATGTAGAGGGCGAGAGCGCCAATTGCCAGCAGCAGGAAGGCGAGGTCGGGCTCCATGAGCGCATCGAGAATTCGTTCCTTCAGCGTCATGTTGAACGGGACAATCGGCTGTCCCTCAAGGTCGAGCGTCGCAGTCTCTCCGTTAAACCGCTTGAAGGACTTGCCCTTCATCTGGCGAAAGAGGTCCTCAGGGCTGGAGGCGACATAGTCGATGAGGTGCTGCGTGAGTGCCTCCTGATCGGTGAACGATTTCGATTCGCGAACGGCTCCTTCAGCGGCTTCAATGTTGCGTCCGCGCTTGGACGCCACCGAGCGTATGAGCGCCGCCGCGTCGTTCTCGATTTTTCGGTTCATCTCTTCGTCGGGCTTTAGCTGTACGGGGCCGACTAGAACGACTGGATGCGCCGCGCCGGCTGCAGTTCCCGGGGCCATCGCCGCGACGTCCGCGGACTCGAGAATGAAAATTCCAGCTGAACCGGCGTGACCACCGGTAGGCCTCACGTACACGATCACTGGCACTGGCGAAGACGAGATCTTTTCGATGATCTCGCGAGTCGAGCTGACCATGCCTCCGGGAGTATTGAGCTCGATCAATACGGCTTTGTCGTTGCGGCGCACCGCCTCGTCGATGCCGCGGGAGATGTATTCCTGGCTGATGGGCTGAATCGTATCGTCGACCGTGATCTTAAGGATCTCAGCATTGGCGGCCGGCAACCCGAATGCAATAGCAACGAAGCACAACAGAGCGCTGATGATGGCAGTCTTCTTCATCGGATTCACTGATACACGAGAGAGCCGAAATACAGCTCTGCTGATATTGTCCACCTATTTGCGCACGGGAGAGTGAATTTCTTGCACCGCAGAGGCTCCGGAAGTAACTCTCGCGGCGGATTGAGGCGCGGTCCAACCAGGTAGGTAGGTGCTGCCCGTGATCAGCCTTGCGCCGCGCTCGTATGTAACGTACGACCACGCCCATTGAATGAAGACCAAAAGCCGATTTCGGAAGCCGATCAGGAACAAAATATGTACGAAAAGCCACGAGAGCCAGGCAATGAAGCCGGAGATGTGCATCTTGCCGAATTGGGCGACCGCCGCGGCGCGGCCGATTGTGGCCAGACTGCCTTTATCCCAGTAATGGAACGCGGGGCGCGCGGCCGATGCGGCGGGCGCAGAGCCCTTGCCCGTTGAGGATTCCACTTCCTGGCGGATCAGCTTTGCAACGAACTTACCTTGCTGAATTGCAACTGGGGCGACTCCGGGCAAGAGCTTGCCGCTTTCGTCCTTGACGGACGCGAGATCGCCGATGACGAAGACTTCCGGATGTCCCGGCAGGCTGAGATCGGGTTGCACCGGAACGCGTCCGGCGCGGTCGACTGGAACGCCGAGTTTCTTGCCCAAAGGAGATGCGGCGACCCCGGCGGCCCAAAGCACGACCGTCGCCGGCAAACGCGTTTCCCCGAGATAGACGCAACCGGCTTCAACCAGTGTGACCATGGCGGAAGTGCGGACTTCAACACCGAGGTTGCGCAATTGCTCCTCGGCGCTGCGCGACAGATCTTCGGAATAGCTGGGGAGCACTCGCGGACCACCCTCAACCAGAAGGATGTGCGTGCGGGCCGGATCGATCGCGCGGAATTCGTGCGCGAGAGCGTGGCGACTGATCTCGGCCAAGGTTCCTGCGAGTTCCACCCCGGTCGGGCCTCCGCCAACAACTACGAAGTTAATGGGCGCATGAGTTTGTCCCGCGGCTGCCTGACGCTCTGCCAGTTCGAAGGCCAGCAGCACGCGGCGCCGTATCTCCAGAGCGTCTTCGATGGTCTTCAGGCCGGGAGCAAAGCCTTCCCACTCATCGTGCCCGAAATAAGAATGAGTCGCGCCGGCGGCCACGATGAGATAGTCGTAGGGGATTTCCACCTCGGCGGTTTCCACCATACGCCGATCAAGATGGAAGTCGGTGACGTCGGCCATGAGAACTTCTACGTTCTTGTGGGAGCGCAGGATGGAGCGGATCGGCTCGGCAATCTCACCGGGTGAAAGCCCGGCGGTCGCGACCTGGTAGAGCAGCGGCTGAAAAGTGTGGAAGTTCTTACGATCCACAACTGTGATCTGGACGGGCGCTTTGGCCAGCGTGCGCGCGGCATTCAGACCGCCAAAACCGGCGCCCACAATCACGACTCGAGGCTTGCCTGCACTCTTACCGGACGTCATCTTGCTGCTCCTTGCCTCACCTCTATAAGATTCACGCAATGGCCGACGGTTCCATAAGTTCTTCGCCCGAACGAGCACGCCAAAACCATAGAGGCGCATGGAGTTCCTGGGCTCTCCCTTCGGTTGCGGACCTGATCTTCGTCGCCGTACTCGCGTCGTTGGTCTTCACTCCACTCTCGGTGAAGCTGCTGGGAGATGCGGGAGTCGGATGGCATATACGAACGGGGCAGCTGATTCTGTCGACACATGCTGTGCCGCATGTGGATCCGTTCTCAACACAAATTCAGAAATCGTGGATTGCGTGGGAGTGGTTGTACGACGTGCTTGTCGGAGCGCTCGACAGTTCGGCGGGGCTGAACGGTGTGGTCTGGGTTACGGCAACTGTGATCGCAGGCGTATTCGCGGGAATGTTTGCTTTGCTGGTTCGACGTGGAACCGATCTGCTGGTTGCGCTCTTGCTGACTCTGCTGGCGATTGCAGCGTCGATGATCCACTTCCTGGCTCGTCCGCATGTACTGAGCTGGTTATTCGCGCTGCCGTGGTTCTGGATTCTGAGTTCGTACGAGTCGGGGTCCGAGAAAGGCCGTTGGCATATCTGGCTCCTACCCATGCTCATGCTGATCTGGGCAAACGTGCATGGCGGATTTCTGCTCGGATTCGTTCTGCTGGCGATTTTCTGGCTGGGATCGCTCTGGACTTGGTTGCGACAGAAGGAGTCACGACTCGAAGAATCTCTAGAAAAGATCGCTGCCGGAAGGCGAGTGCGTCAGCTGAGCGTAATGGGTTTCGTGTCGGCAGGCGCCAGCCTAGTAAATCCTTACGGATGGAATCTGCATGCGCACATTTATTCGTACCTGACCAACCGCTTCTTCATGAACCATATCGAGGAGTTCCAGTCCCCAAATTTCCACGGCCTCGCGCAGAGATGCTTTCTGATCTTGTTGCTGATCGCGGTCGCTGTGCTGGCATTGCGCGGGCGTAGATTGAGGGCGAGCGAGATCCTGATCGTGCTGTTTGCCGTGTATGCGGGGCTATATGCCTCGCGCAACATTCCCATCGCATCGATCTTCCTGGTGCTGATTGCCGGACCGCTGATTCCGACAGTCGGTGTCGGCGGTTTCGGGAGACGGATGATCGCTGTTGATTCCCGCTTACGCGGACACATGTGGCCGCTCGCCGCGGCGTTTGCTACGCTGCTGATCGCTCTGAATGGCGGACGCGCAGGTTCTGCGCAGCTGATGGACGCGCACTTCAATCCGCAGCGCATGCCGGTGGCTGCGGTCGACTTTCTTCAAAAGCATGAGGACCATGGGGTGCGCGATCCCGGTCCGGGCTGCGGAAGAATCGGGGCTATCTTGGGTCCGGATTATTGGGGAGGATACTTCATTTATCGACTTTATCCTCGAACAAAGGTGGTGATCGACGACCGGCACGATTTCTATGGCGAACCATTTCTGAAATCGTATCTCACCATGATGCACGTAGAGCCAGGCTGGCGTGACTTCCTCGATGGGCATTCTTGCCTCGTATTGCCGCGAAAAGCGGCTCTGGGCGAAATACTCACCCAGAGTCCTGACTGGGGCGCTATTTATTCCGATGACGTATCCATTGTTTTCAAACTTCTGCAGTTTCCGGCGGATAGAAACAAGGTTCCGGAGCAGTGAATTCTGTTGCCCCCGCATCCAACTGCGAAGATCATAGACGGCGATCCCAGAAGCTACCTATCGTATGACCAACAAGTTCAGACTCCGCTCGAAGATATGGACCTTGTGCGCCATTTTGGGTTTCACCTTCTCGCTCGCCGGCTGCTCGGGATCTTCTTCGTCCCCGAACTCACCGTCGCAGCCGGCTAATCCTGTGGGATCGAATCTGATTCAGGTCAGTTCCGATCCGTTTTCCGTCGGGCCCGGACAGCACGCGACCGAAGTCGAGCCACATATGTTCGCGAATGGGATGACGCTCGTGGCGGCGTTTCAGGTGGGACGTATCGCTCCGGGCGGTGCGACGGATATTGGCTGGGCGACTTCGACCGATGCCGGTGCGACCTGGACGCATGGCTCGCTGCCCGGAATGACGAAGGGAGAGGGAACCGGGCCTTTTGACGCGGCGAGTGATCCGGCCGTGGCATACGATGCGAAGCACAACATGTGGCTCATTGCGTCGTTGCCGCTTTCGAGCACCATACAAACACCGGCGGTTGTGGTCAGCCGGTCGATGGATGGAGTGAACTGGGGCAATCCGATCAGCGTTGAGCCTGGCGCTGTGAGTTCCGACAAGAACTGGATTGTTTGCGACTCGTGGGTCAGCAGTCCGCATTACGGGAATTGCTATGTGGAGTGGGACGATCCCTCGAACAACGATCAGGTCTTCATGAACACGTCGACCGACGGTGGATTGACTTGGGGAGCAGCAACGCCGACCACGAACTTCGCGGGCGGAATTGGCGGACAGCCGTTGGTGCAGCCCAACGGCACTGTGGTTGTGCCGATTGAGACCGATGTGATGGCGGCATTTGTCTCGTCTGATGGCGGCGCGAGTTGGAGCGCTCCCGTCACGATCTCGAATATCCAATTCCATGGCGACGCGGGAGGGATTCGCAGCGGGCCATTGCCTTCAGCAGCGGTCGATGGGAGCGGCACGATCTGGAATGTCTGGGAGGATTGCCGTTATCGTGCGAACTGCACAACGAACGATCTGGTGTACAGCACTTCAACCGATGGAGTGACCTGGAGCGCAGTGACGCGCATTCCTATCGATGACACTGCAAGCACCGTGGATCATTTTATTCCTGGAACTGGGATCGATCCGGCGACGTCCGGTGCATCAGCCCACGTTGCACTGCATTACTACTATTACCCGCAAACGCAATGCACGGCTTCGACTTGCCAGCTCTTTGTGGGATTCATTTCTTCCACGAACGGTGGATCCACATGGAATGATCCGAGCACGATTACGGCTGCGCCGATGTCTCTGAGTTGGCTGCCCAACTCGCAGAACGGATTGATGGTTGGAGACTACATTGCGACTTCGTTTGTGAATGGGGTTCCTCTCGGCGTGTTTGCGGTCGCGCAGAATACGAAGACTACCTTTGGCGTCGGAAGCAGTTTTCATGAAGCGATCTATACGGCGAAGGGGCTGACGTTGAAGATGTCGGCACGGCAGCTTTCCTCGGCACACGATCAGCCGCTGCATCGGCTGTCGGACAAGATTGAGAGGGAAGTGCCGGAGAAGGGAATTAGTCCTCCGTTGCGGCGGCGGGCGAGACGCAGCGCGAAATAGGAGTCGCCATGAACGGCGAAGGCTAAGGACCTGGCTACTTTCCGTGGCGTTGCTTCGAGCGCGAGCGATTGCGTAGTGCAACGATGGCCTGAATCACTTCCGAAGAGGTTTTAGTGAACTGGGAAGCGGAGCCGAAGACTAGTTCCGCTCCTACGGTCTGGCCGTGCGAGGCACGCTGGGCGATCTCGGCGGCAGCACGGTGAAATCGCGCATGGGCCTTCTTGAGCCGCTCGTACTCGGGATACTTGTCGTCGGTGCTGGCTCGGCTCTGGATCCACCGGCCCAACTGGCACTTCTCGTTGTCACCGATATCCACCAGATTCAACGCACCATCCCAATTGGCGAGATATTCAGAGAATTTATGCTTCCAGGCCGCATGCACCGCGATCGCGTCATCGAAGTCCTGGATTATTCTATGAGTCTTGCTGGCTGCCGCAGACGGTCCCATGTTCAACTCCATCGGCGGCTGCTGACGGCGAGCACAGGGAAACAACAATGGGAGACAAACCGAGGTAATAAGAGAGTTCAAAAGCTGGAAGAGCTACAAACTACACCAGAGTTCCCCATCTTTCGCGCGACAATGGGGAACCCCAGTTTGAGACGATGCCGCGGCTACTGGCGCGTGGCCGGAAAGATCCCATAACCCTTTGCCGGGTTGAATGTGATCGAACCGCCCGAGGTGACGCTGCCCGTCGCGGAGTTGAACAGATATACCTGAACGATGCCGTTTGTGCCGTCAACCCCGTAGATCAGCAGATCATCTGGAGCGAAGTAGAGGAACGGGACGCCCGTGATAGATGCCGTCTCTGTAATCACCTTGTTGGTGCCATCAATGTGTCCGATTACGACGTCGTTGGCCGTGTTGTCCGGCAGGAACACGTATTTTTCATCCACGCTGATCCAGTAATTCATGGCGTCTCCACAAGCCGACAGCATCGATTGTGTGCAGGTGAACAGCGGCTGCGCGGGGTTCTTTTTGTTCGGATACACGTTGAGCACCGAGGGGCCAGCGCCGTCGTTGTGAAGATTCAGGATGTAGTTCGTGGTGAAGTACTGCTGATCGGCATAGCCGCTGACTGCGAAATAAGTCCCCACATCGGGGCTCAGTTGGCCGGTGGTTTCGCTCACGGGGTGGTAGCTGTAAGTATCGCTGTCCGTATCATGGAAATGCACCCCTGAGTCATCGTAGAGCCGGGTTCCCGCCTTGTTGAAGCTGATCAACGACTCCAAGGAGAAATAGTCCGGCCCGTAGGTCGCCTGAATGGTCGGGTCCTGGGTGAGGACACCGGTGGTCTGGTTAATGTGATACAGGTACAACTTGGAGCTGTATCCGTTGTTTCCGGAGGTCGTCTTTAGTACGTAAGCGAATTTGCCGCTCTTGTGAATGAACAATTGGCCCCAGCCCTGCGACGAGAGCTTCTGCACGGGCGTGCTGCTGGGTACACCGGAGCTATCTGTCGTGTACGCCCAAAGGTGGCTTTGGGAATTACTATCCGACCACATCACATAGATGAAGTGATCGTTGGGCGTGGCAACAATGCTACTGATGGACTGGGCATTGGGAAGGCTGAGAGGTGTTCCGACTTGCGCGGGGATGCCAGTCGTGGGACTGACCTTGTACGTGGCAACGGTGGAACCAGTTGTGGAACATCCATTGGTAAAGTAAAAAACGTGGGTAGCAGCGTGACTCTGAGCCGACAGGGCGAAAGCGAGCAGCAGCAAAGACACGCATTGCAGCAAGGCGTTGCAGCGATGCACGACAAACCTCCAGAGATTTTGCGGAGAGGATGCTTCTCAGATGAGGTATGTGTCGACAAGGTTGGTGAGAATCAATGCGGATTAGCTTTAATGTCTGGCGATATCAGCTACACAGCGTTAAACATAAGGCCAGTGTGTTGTGCGGGCGGAGCAAGCGCGTGTCAGGGGTTGAACTCCAAGTGGCCAAAATCAGAAGCGGTCGTTGGTGTCGATGCCGAAGCCCAGAATGGCGGTGACTTCTACCGGCTGGTTGTTGCGCATAGCGGGCTGGAATTTCCAGGAACGAAGGGCCGCCAAAACTTTCGCGGTCATCTGAGCCGAGCCGGGATCGAGCACACGCGGATTTCTGATATTACCCGCTGCATCCAGAGTGCAGGTGATAACCATGCGCCCGTGGGGTGTGCCGTCAGGTAGCTCGCTGCGAATCGCTTCTGGGGCAGTGAGCCCTGTTCCGAAGGCGTAATTCGTCTGGCTCTCTTCGGCGAACTCCATCACGACCGTCCCTAAGGTCGTGTCGAAGTAGGTTGTGTACTTCTCGCCGCGGAGCAGATTCTTGTAGGGTTCGAATGCTCCTCCAGAGTTGGCCGTTGCAACAACAGTGACCCCAAACGCGTCCTGATGCTGCTTTGTGGATGTGCGTCCGGGTGCTGCTGGATCGCCGGCGGAACCGTCTGAACCGAAGCCGGGTAGAGTGATGATGTTGGTGCCACCGCTGATGCTGACTCCCGGAACTGGCGGATTGCCCGAGGGAGCATTGCCTGCGCCGCCGGGGCCGTTTGCCGGGGAAATGCCGCCGCGAGCATTGCCATCGGAGCCGCGTCCGATACCGCTTTTTGCGGCACCAGTGCCGTTACCATTCATGCCGCTGCCAGGACCAGTGCCATGTCCAATACCGGAGCCGCCGCCTGCGCCGCCCAGACCCGGTTTGTCAGCACCGGCGGGAGACATCGCGAGCGAGCCTGTCGTTGCGTTGGGTGGCGCGCCGATCTTTGTGCCGGGCTGGTTCGACATCACCGTGCCGGAGTCTCTTCCGCTGCCTCCGCTATTGGGAGGTGTGAGCCCAGCGCCGACATCAAGTGGTGCGCCGAGTCCCGGGCCTTTGCGGCCGAGTCCCGAAGCAGTTGCGTTTGAGTTGGCGCTGACGGAGGGCGGTGGAGGAACGATATTCTCGGCGAGCAGCCTGCCGCCGTTTGTACCGGCAGCTCCGCCTGTGGTGCCTGTGCCGCCGCCGGGTCCACCCAACATGGGTGGAGGCGGCACCACCGGCGGATTACCGATGTAAGGGGCAGAGCCGCGAGCAGATGTTCCAGTGCCGCCCGACACCCCGACAGATGGTGGCGGCGCAACAACGTTTGAACCGAGCGCGCCAACGCCTCTACGACTTCCCCGGGGATTGCCGCTAAGATCAGCCGCGCCGACCGAGGTTGGCGGTGGTGCGACATTGTCGGTGAGCGCCGGGCGCGATCCAGCGCCAATGCTCTTCGCGGGAAGCGACGTGGTAGGCGGGGCCACAACTTCGGTCGGCCCAAAGATGCGCCCGAGCAAGCTGCTCACGAACGAGCCGCTGGCCTGGGGGGACGGAGGCGGCGGGACGAGGGATTTGCTGGGATCTGGAACGCCGGACGGTGAAAGTCGCCGCAGGTCGGCGGTGACGTCGGTTGAAGACGGCGGAGCCACTACCGCAGGTGACGGCAAAGTCATCTTTGGATTGCGGACACCCGCGCGCTCGGGTGCCGATACCGGAGGGGGTACTACGGCCGGATCCATGGTTCGCAGCGGCGCCGAAGAAAACTGTCGGCTCACGGCGGCAGGAGCGGGAGGTACAACATTCGCGGCCAAGGCGGGTGCGGCGCGAAATGGATCGCGCGCGACATTCTGCGTGGGGGGCGCAACCGACGGATCAAGGCTGGGCGCGACCAGTGCACGCTCACGTGCAACGTTCGGTGCAGGAGGTAGCACGGCTGGTGCTAACGCGGGTGCTACCAGAGTGTGGTCGCTCGCAACATTCGGAGCCGGCGCCACCAGGGTAGTGCTGAAACTGGGTGCCGTCAGCGGACGGTCGCGCGTAATCCCCGCTGGAGGCGCAGCCACCGCGTCGAGATGAATGCCGTTGCGGGTGTAATCCCGGATGACGTTTGGAGCGGGAGCTACGAGGCTGGCGGCGAGATCCGGTGCCCTGCGGGTCGAACGCATTCCTTCCGCAGGCGGCGGGCCCGGGTCGGGGCGGATCGCAAGCAGGTTGGCGACAGCATCCCGCGAGGAAGGCAGTTTCAAATTCGGGGCGTCGACGACCTGCGGTGTGAGGGATCCACCGCGGTTGACTTTGATCGTTTGTGTACGATGGTGCGCTTCCTCGCCGCCGGCTACACCAGTGCGTCCCGCTTCTGTGCCGCCGAGGTCTTCCGTGCGTGGGAGTTCGTCCCCGCTGTAGTAGATGACGTCATGGAACGAGGCTGCGACTGGAACGACTCTGGGGCGCAGTTCGTCAATCTTCACCTTCACAAAGATCACGGAGAGAATCAGAAACGCCTCCATCACATAGGAGGGAATCATGATTCGCAACGGAATGAGTCCGAAGGGCGCTTCTCCGGCGAGCCGGGCTTGCGAACGGGCGAAGGCGGGCCGGATGGAACCCAGGAATTCCTGCCAGCGCGAGGACCAGCCCACGAGCAGTTTGGGCGCGTCGTGAGCGACAACGGCTTGCTCTTCGAGTTCGAGGATTTCTGTCATTCTGGAAGCTGGCTGTGGTCCTTGGGGAGGAGGGTTATCTCAATTGTATCGCCGATCGCGGTTTTTGTTTGCCCTATCGTGCCACACGGCAGTTCCAGTACCGAGGTAGCCTGGCGCAAGACCGGAGTGAACCGCCAGGGCAGCACGGCAGATTTCATGTCGATGATCTTCAGGGCTCGATCCAGATAGAGCACATCGATGGGGAAGCCCATGCCAAGCGTGTGAACGCCATGGCAGGGGACGATCCAGAGGCCAGCGCCATTACCGAAGTCATCGGCAGCCAATCCAAGCAAGCCACGGAGACGCGTCCAGTGCGTGTTGGCGACGGCCAGTGCGGTCGCGAGATCCGCCTGCCGTGTGCGATTAAAGGCTTGGCCGTCGGCTGGAAAAAAAGCCATGGATTTTACCCATCTCGTGGATCGTGACGCGATCTACCGGCCACCGGCGACCGGTCCCAACTGCCGAATAAGCTCGATGACAGCCGGGCCGATCGTCACAAAAATGATCGACGGCAGAACGAAAACTACCAGCGGGGGAACCATCTTGATCGTGGTTTTTGCAGCTTGTTCTTCGGCGCGCTGCCTGCGTTCCGTACGGAGGGAATCGGAATGTACCCGGAGGGCCTGGGCGACGCTGGTACCGAAGCGATCAGTCTGGATAAGTGTACCGACCAGCGAGCGGATGTCGTCAACGCCCGTTCTTTCCACCAGGTTGCGAAGAGCCTCGGCGCGGGGTTTGCCGGCACGCATCTCCAGATTCACGAGATGGAATTCATCACTGAGATCGGGATGCGCGTGATGAAGGTCCTGGCCGACGCGCATCAGCGCCTGATCCAGGGCGAGTCCTGCCTCGACGCAGATCACCGTGAGGTCGAGGGCATCGGGGAGGCCGAGGCGGATCCGGTTCTGACGGTCGCGGATCATTCGCTTGAGAATGAAACGCGGCAAAAGGAATCCGAGGGCGGTAACGCCGATCAGCAGAGCCGGATTATCGAAGCCCAGAGAGAGCGCGACAGCAAGGAATGCGATGGCAGCGCCCAGGACGCGAGCGCCAAAGTAGTAGGTGGCGTCGGAGGCATCTCGGAATCCAGCCTGGATCAACAAGGCACGGGTGCGCGACAGGTCTGCAGGAGAAAGCGGGATCGCCTTGCTCAGGGGATCAAGGGCCTGCTCGAGACGTTCGCGGATCGCCGGCCTGTTTTCGGCGGGCTGCGTCTGTTGGCTGCCCAGAGCGCGCAGACGTGCGCCCAGCATGGAACTGGGGGTGACCACGGCGGCGCCGAACGCGAAGACGGCTGCCACAACGGTCAGGAATACGACAACAACCAGGGCCAAAGGCATCATGACTGCTTTACACCTGGATCCGGATGATTTTCCGGATCACGAAATATCCGATCGTTTGCAATGTGATTCCCAGGACCAGCAGCGTGTGTCCGATCGGGTCTGAGAACAATGGACGAATAAAGCCGGGATTGAGCACGAGCATGACCGTGACGATGATCGGCGGCATGCCCATCAGCAGCGCCATGGTGAGCCGGCCCTGCGCCGTATAGACGCGAACTTGGCGCTGGATCTTGAAGCGCTCGCGGATGACGTAGGAGAGATTGTCGAGAATCTCGGCGAGGTTGCCGCCAGTCTCGCGCTGCAGCATGACCGCGGTGACGAAGAATTTCACGTCCACCAGAGGCACGCGATCGGTGAGGTTCATCAGGGCGTCGCGCACGGGCATGCCGAATTTCTGTTCTTCGTAGAGCTGGCGGAATTCTCCGGCCACCGGTTCGGCAACCTCGGCCGTGATCATTTCGAGTGCGGTGGTAAACGCGTGCCCAGCGCGAACGGCGCGGGCCAGGGTATCAATGGCTTCCGGGAAGAGCTCTTCGAATTTTTCGAAACGCTTGTTGCGCCGGATGGAAGCGTAGGTGTACGGGACAATGAAGCCGACCAAAAGAGCTATCCAGGCGACGTCTACGCGTTTGCTGGTTTCGTAGGCGAGAACGGTCGCGACCACTCCGCAGACGGCGGAGATGCCGAGGAAATTGCCGGCGCGCATCGAGATGTTGGCCTGTGCCAGCATCTTCTGCAAATCGGAGATCCGTGAAGAACGCCGTAGCAGGGTATCGAGGGCAGGGATCTCGCTGAGTTGCTCATCGCGAAGAAGAGCCAGTTCCTCTTCGGGAGCCCGCTCCGGCGCCTTGCGCTCCGCCGCGAGTCGTTCTTTGATGACGCGGGCACGCGCGTTGCGCTTATCGATCACCCAGGCCAAGGCGAACGTCGCCGCGGCCACGACGACCAGAACGAACAGTGCCATTAGAGTTGCAGCCATAACGAGAACTTAGACCTCAGTCTTTGATTCGAACAACGATGGGCGTAAACGTGCTCCGGACGTGGCCAGGCGGTCGGCAAATTGTGGCCGGAGGCCCGTCGCGCGGAAAACTCCGCGAACTTTGCCATTCTCGTCGATACCCGTTCGGTCGAACACAAAGATGTCCTGCATCGCGATGGTCTCGGTTTCGAGATCCATACCCGTGATTTCTGAAATAGTGATTACCTTGCGCGTGCCGTCCGAGAGACGTGCGATCTGGACGACTGCGTGAACCGCCGAGGCGATCTGGTGACGGACAGCGCGCTCGGGAATGTTCAGGTTAGCCATCGAAACCATGTTTTCGATACGCGCCATGGCGTCGCGCGGAGAGTTGGCGTGGACCGTGGTCAGCGATCCCTCGTGACCGGTATTCATGGCCTGAAGCATGTCGAAGGCTTCCTCGCCGCGCACCTCGCCCACCACGATGCGGTCAGGACGCATGCGCAAGCTGTTGATGACGAGTTGCCGCTGGCGCACGGCGCCCTTGCCTTCAATGTTGGGCGGGCGCGTTTCCAGGCGCACGACGTGTTCCTGCTTGAGCTGCAATTCCGCCGCATCTTCAATCGTGACGATGCGCTCGGAGTTGGGAATGTAGCCCGAGAGCACGTTGAGGATGGTTGTCTTGCCAGCGCCGGTTCCTCCAGAAACCAGGAGATTCAGGCGGCCCTTGACCATTGACGAAAGCAGTTCCAGCATCGACTCGGTGAGAGTCAGGTTCTCGATCATCTGGCGAGCCGTGATGGGATCGCGTCCGAAACGGCGGATCGAGAGGCATGGACCGTCTATCGCGAGCGGCGGAATGATCGCGTTAACGCGGGAACCGTCGGTGAGCCGGGCATCCACCATGGGCGAGGATTCATCGACGCGCCGGCCCACGCGGGACACGATGCGCTCGATGATCTGCATGAGATGCGTGTTGTCTTTAAAGGTCAGTGTGGTCAATTCGAGTTTGCCGGCCTTTTCCACGTACACGCGGTCGTAGCGATTGACCAGGATGTCGGAGATGCTGGGATCCTTCAGCAGTTGCTCCAGCGGCCCCAGTCCGAAGATCTCGTCGAGGATTTCGCGGGAAAGGCGCTCGCGTTCCGCGAAGCTGAGGGGCACAGCCTCGCCGTTAACCACCGAGCGGATTACAACCAACACCTCATCGCGCGCCGAATCACCAGAGGTTTTGCCCAGTTTCTCGAGGTCGAGCCGGTCGAGAACTTTCCTGTGCAGGTCGGCTTTCACCTGCTGAATGTCGGTTCGCTCAAATGACTGGATTGCCATGGGTCTCTAATCTGATCCCGAATACTCTACACCGATTTGAATAACGACCATGCGTTACGTTTTACATCGGCATCGTTGCGTGTCAATTCCTGCGCCAATCCGGCAAAGCAGCGGGCGATCTCGGAGTTCCGCTGATCCATCACCGGTGTGCCGCGATCGATTGCCGTAGACACTGCGAAATATTGATTGGGCACCCGCCACAAAACCTTTGCGCCCACGGCCGTTTCGGCGTCGGATTCGCTGAATCCCGGGACTTTGCGGAATCGGTTCAGTATCAGGCGGACGCGCTCGCGACTGCCGGTTTCGCCAAGATACTGCTGTACTCTTGCGGCGCTCCAGAGAGAGGCGACATCACTGCACGCCACCAGCAGAACGTTCTCAGACAAGCTCGCGATGAGCCGGGTGGCGGCATCGAAGCGCGAAGAGGAGTCGACCACTACGTAGCGGAAATGCGACACCAGCATATCGAACAGGCGGACAAAGTCCGCGGTCGAAGGATCGAGCGCGGCAGGAATATTGGTTCCGGCCAGCAACTGCAGTCCGCCGTTGTGGCGGGTCATGAAGCTTTCCAGCAGGGAAGCATCCATGCGGTGGAGGTTCCGGGTTGCATCCGCCACCGTGAAGGTCGGCTTCAAGTTCATGTGCAATGCCGCATGGCCTAAGGGCGCGAGGTCCACCAAGGCAGTTTGTCCGTACGCAGATTGCAGCGCCAGGGCAAGATTCACCGCGACTGTTGTTGCGCCATTGCCGCCCTTGGCATTCACAACCGAAAAGACTTTGCCGCGGAGCCCCTCCTGCCGGCTGCGGCGCTGCGCGGTCGTCAGCCGGACGAAGGACTCCAACAAATCCGTGGTTGTAGTGGGACGCTCGATAAATTCGCGGGCCCCGGCGCGCATGGCGTTCACGATCACCTGAGGCTGGTTCAGATTGCCAATCGCGAACAGAGCGCCCTCGGGCATCTCCTGATGCAGAAGCTCAATCGCTCGCAATGCCGGTTGCGGATTGTCGGAAGGAATATCAACCAGGGTGACATCAGGATTCGCAGCACGCACGCGCCGCGTGACAGGATCGGCCGCGGCAACCGGGAAACTCGCGCAAGTATGCACCGTTCGAGCAACGCTGGTGCCATCGACCAGCACCTGCAAAAGGGCGCGTTGCTCGTTGTCGGTGGCGACGATGACTACGGAAAGCTCTGGCATTCGAACCCTGCTCTTGCGGTGCCGGTCTCAGACTTGCGTCAGCGAATCTCGATCTGAGGGAGCCGCGCCTTTTCGTGCCGCGCTGATCGTTCGCCCATCACTAGCTGTGAGATCGGTATTGCGTCCCCATTATTTGCTCTTGCTCCCGTCGAACTTCGCCGGATCCATATACGGCTGCGCCAGCTTCGGTCCTGCAGGCGATTCGTTGCTGGGAGCTATGCGCTTCACAGTGCACAGCACCATAAGTTCGGAATTACTCTTTTGCAGGCTCTTACTGCGAAAGAATTGTCCCAGAATCGGGATATCTCCCAGACCGGGAATCTTGTTATAGATGTCGGTCACGCGGTTGTCCATGAGCCCGGCGATTACAAAACTCTGGCCATCCTGCAATTCAAATTCGGTTTCCGCGCGGCGTGTGCTCAATGCGGGCACGGTGAATCCTGAAAGGGTGAGTGCGTTGGCGAAATCCAGCGTGCTGACTTCCGGAGCAACTTTCAAGTGAATATTGCCGTTCGGCGTGATCACCGGAGTGAACTGCAGACGGACGCCGAATTCCTTAAAGGAAATGGTGACTGCGGTGAAGCCGTTCCCCGGCTGCACGATCGGGAATGGGAATTGGCCACCCGCGAGAAAGCTCGCTTCTTTGCCGTTGACGGCGATCAGATTCGGCTCGGCAAGAATCTGTAACAGGTTCTTCGTCTGCAGCGCCTCAATCACCGCGCCGAAATTGATATCAGGACGGAACAGGAACAGGTTGAGGACGTTATTGATCGTGGTCCCGTTCGTCGTGGTGGTGGTTGTACCGTTGTTGTTGGTCGACGTGCTGGTGCCGTTCTTCGACAGCGTCTGGTTGCCAAAGCCGCCGAACTGGCCAGTGGTGATGGTGCCAATCGTGTTCGCGGCACCAGTGGAAATGAAGTTGACGCCCAACTGCGTGAGGGCGGAGCGATCCACCTCCGCGAACTTCACCTGAAGCAGAACCTCCTGCGCACCCACCGGACCGAAAGTCAAGACGTTGACGACTTTCGGCGAGTATGCAGTGGCCAGCTCTCCAGCGCGTTTCGCCACATCTTCAGTCGAGACGTGGCCGGAGAGGACTATCGCCGCCCGCGAGGGCGTAACTGAAATCTGCTCGTCAGGAAAAACGCGATGCTCTTCCTGAGCGCACGCACTCACATCAACATCTACACGTAAATCGAAGCTGCGCGAGCGTTCCAGTTCGTCCCAGATCACTAGTGAAATCTCTCCCGGTGACTTGCCGTGGACCAGAATCTGCGTTGGAGTAATCACCTGTGCCCATGCGATCGCCGGGTCCGTGATCGATATGCGCTTCAGACGTTGCCCGTTCGTGTTGATGAGCAGGGACTTGCCAACCATCACTCGAAGAGGAGCGGATGACTCAACGGACTGGCTCGGGGCCGGAAGATCCGCGCTTGGAGTGCCAGAGGGGGGCGGAGTCTGCGACTGAGCGCCGCTCTGCGGTTGCTGCATGACGTTGGGATAAGCCGGGATGCAGAATGCGAATGCGAGCAAAACACCCGCAATAAAAGTCTTGCAAAAATTCATTTTCCGATGAGTCTCCGTGTCAGGAAACATCCGGTCGAAGATCAAGGCAGATGGTGAGATAGGCCCCGTAGGTTTCACTTGGTGTCGGAGCCCTCGTCTGGGAATTTGACCACTTCCGCCTTCTTGTCGCCCTGATACACCTCGACGCTAACACCGCTAGAGATCGGAGCAGTCGGCGCAGGTTTAGGTGCGACAACGCGATGAACCGGAACATGTTCCTGGGGCGGAGGGGCTGCGCCACGGAACAACGCCCGCGAAATCGAGGGGGAAACTTCGTCCTGCTTGGTATCGAGTGGATTGCGAAGCGCCAGTTGAATGTGCCCCTCGGTGCTTGCCAGTGCGAGCCGCTGCGCGTCCTCAGGCGTTACTTCGAGTGTGATGACCGCCGTATTCTGGGCTTCACCGGTCGATGTGCGTTCCAGCGTGTGGCCGGAGGCGAGCACCGCCACATTCTGAAGCACGGTGGTGGTCTGCTGCTCACCCGAGCCACTGGGAGTGCCTGTGAGCAGGACGTCAACCCGTGTGCCCGGAGTGACAAAACCCGCGACTGAGACGACTTCGTTGACTCGCACCGAGACGGCGCGCATGCCAGGCGGAATCAATGCTGGAAGTCCCGCTCCAGCATTCTCCCCGGCCAAACGATTCGGGAGGATGAATTCCCCTTTGGAGATAGGGATGATGACGCCGTGTCCGATGACGTCGGCTTTGCGTCGAGGCGCTCCGGGTGGCAGGTCGGTATTCGGGATGCGGATGATCTTGATATCCCGCTCCTCGACTCTGGCGCCCACCTGCAAGTCGTTCGCGGCGACCATCACCTGAGCTGTGTCGGCAGTCCCGCCATTTCTCGGCTGCAAGTTCCTATAGACGTAGACAGCCGCTAGAAAGCCGATGGCGAGCGCGAAAACTCCAATAACTAGTAAGCGTGTTCGATTCATGCCCTTTCCCTGGGACGCGCAGCCGCCACCCTGCGGGTGAAAGAATCTGCTCCCTTGTTCCGGTCAGCCTGCTACTGGATCGAACTGGCGACGTTGGAAAACACGTTGTTGGCGTTGGACCCGATCAGTCGGATGGTCCCAACGACAATGACAAGTATGACCGCCAGCATGACTGCGTACTCGGCTATATCCTGGCCTTGCTCATCTCTCCATAGCTTGCATGCAAGCTCTTTGCACATCTCGGTTTGCTCCTGCCAGCCTTGAATTGAAAATGGTCGAACGGAAATGGAAATCCGGAGCCCAGGCTGGACTCTTGCTCGACTCGCGCCACCACTCGACTGACGTAATCATAACCTGCATTTGGGCAGAAAATGACAAATTCTTGCATATCCGGCAGTAATCATTGGTAATCATCCCACGCGGTGGTAACCATGAGGGGGTGGCCATCCATCGCCCCGGTTTTTGCGCCTTAGCGATACAATCAGCCCGCTGGCCTGGCATGCCAAACGCCCCAAAACTTCGCTTTACCGTAACGACATTTTGTCTGGCCATGATCTTCGTTCACGCTGCACTGTTCTGGGCAGCGCGGCGCCAAGTGCTCTCTGGTTCCCCGGATTTCAGGATCTTCTACACCGCCGGGCTGATGCTCCGGCGGGGGCAGGGCTGGGTGCTCTATGACGATGCGCTGCAGGTCAGCGTTGAGCGGGAATTCGCTCCTGCCGCTGTTGCCCGCGGCGGGCCACTTCCATATAACCATCCGCCCTTCGAAGCGCTGGTGTATCTGCCGCTGACGTATCTTCCTTATCTATCAGCGTACGGCATCTGGTGCGTGATCAACATCGTCGTGGCGGTAGCGAGCGTGTATTGGGCGCGCTCGCGCTTTCCAACTCTCTTCGAGAAGCTGGGTTGGATTGCCATGCTGTTGCCCTTCGCCTATTTCCCGATCGCCTACGCTCTGATGCAAGGCCAGGATTCCATCCTGCTGCTGGCGCTCTATACGCTGGCGTTCTTGGCACTCCGTCGCAAGCGGGATTTGCAGGCTGGGGCTTGGCTTGGGCTCGGATTATTCAAGTATCACCTGATCCTGCCGTTCGCATTCATCCTGCTGCTGCATCGGCGCTGGCGTGCGCTCGCG
>Ga0335069_10004884_pt1 | contig 19760 bp, 19 predicted proteins | sample Lox_Sample_11_FD_206714 | JGI IMG/M metagenome (GOLD analysis project Ga0335069, IMG submission 206714) | Soil microbial communities from Loxahatchee National Wildlife Refuge, Florida, United States - Lox_Sample_1.1 | ecosystem: Environmental > Terrestrial > Soil > Wetlands | place: USA... | reverse complement strand
AGCCTGGGGGCTAGGACCGGGCGACCAGGTCGAAGCCGATGAACTCGGCCGCGTCCTCGGGGTTGGCGAACATGATGGTCCGGTCGTCCTCGTGGACCATCCGGCCGTAGTGCGTGGACATGCTCTCCTCGAACTCCGCGGCGTTGAACCAGCCGGGCTCCTCGCCGGCCGCCTCGGAGACCTCGTCGTAGATCACGTCCATCCGGCCGATCGCGTCGACCCGCATCATCGACGGCAGCCAGGTGACGGTCACGTTGGGCTTGGTCGCCATCACCTGGGCGACGACCTCACCGACCTGGTTGTTCATCAGCGTGAAGCCGCACTTGTTGGACGGCGTGCTGTCGGACTTGAACGGGCTTTCGGTGGCCGTGGTCATTGCGCGAGCTCCTTCGGGACGTCCAGGTTGAGGTCGGTCACGATGCCGGCGAACCGGTTCTTGGCCGCGTCCAGGCCGTCCTCGAAGCGCGGCGGCTTGGCCTCCGGCTGCGACCACAGCGGCTGCAGCGCGCGCGCGGCCGCGAGGCAGCGCGGCACCCAGGCCGACATCCACTCCATCAGCAGCGCCCGGTTGTGGTCGGCGAACTCCCGGTCGTTGGTCAGCAGCTGGAACATCGGCCTGGTGTAGCGCAGGTCGCGCTCGGCGTAGTCGTACTCCTCGGCGCCGACGACCGTCGGCGTCACGAAGTCGCCGTTGCGCGGCGCGGCGTGCATCACCAGGTGGCTGCGGAACAGCTCGCCGACCAGCGGCTCGAACACCACGTTGGCGGCGAAGATGGCCTCGCACCAGTCGTCGATGGCGGTCAGCTGCTCGGCGGTCTCCCGCACGCCCTGCCAGGCCGGGTCCTCGTTCCAGGCCTCCAGGTGGGCGGTGCCGTTGAAGCCGTCGATCGTCTCGCTCAGCGTCAGGTTGTACAGGGCCAGGTCCTGGGCGGACCTGATCCGGTGCATGCTGTTCACCGAGATCGCGTTGTTGTGCATGTTGGTCGGGGCCCGGCGGTTCGCGTTCGCGAACAGGTAGAGCCCGAGGCCGTGGTCCACGTGCATCCAGGCGCCGACGTTGCGCTCCACGAACCGGATCCAGGCGTTGTTCCACAGGTCGAACGCCTTGGCCTGCTGGGCGTTCTGGATGTTCTGGTTGAGCTGCCGCACCACGTTGGCGTTGTACCGGTACAGGGTGAGTTCCCATTCCTCGTTCGGGTCGCGGAACTCGTGCCAGCCCAGCGCGGGCCAGTCGTAGCCCTTGCCGCCCGAACCCGGGAAGCGCTTGGGTTCGGGCCGGTCAGAGCCCCATGCCTTCAGCGCCGTCCAGTCCAGCGGGTAACCGCCGCGGCCGTCGGAGAACCCGTACAGCCAGCCCTGGCTCAGGTAGTGCCTCGGGTCCGGCTGGACCTCGACGGTGACGTCCTCGTAGTGCGACTGCTTGCGCCCGGCCGGGGTGTAGTAGTTGTAGCGGCGGGCAGTGGAGTCGGGGAATTCCTTCGCGCCTGCCTCCGCGTCGGTAAAGGCTACCTTCGGGACGCTGCGTTGCTGAGCCTCTGTCATAGTCCTTGCCTTTCACGGTGCTCTTTAAAAGAGTCCGGGCTATTCAAGTTGCCCGTGGAGTCCAGGCTGTTCAGGGTGCCCGTGGAGTCCAGGCTGTTCAGGGTGCCCGTGGAGTCCGGGCTGTTCAGGGTGCCGTAATGCTTCCCTGCTGTCCTGCGGCAGCCGTTCGCACGGGCGCAAGGCCCGCGCTCGCCAGCCGCTACCTGAATAGCCCTCCTTCAGGGAGACGGTTCCCCAGTGGTCGTGAATTTGTCCCAGTAGACGTGCTTGTCCGGCACCCCGAGCCTGGTGAGCAACGGCACCGCCGCCTCGACCATCGGCGGGGGACCGCAGATGTAGGCGTGGGTCCGGGCCAGGTTGTTTTCCCTGGCCGCCACGATGTCGGTGATCAGGCCGGTCTCGCCGTCCCACTCCTCCTCGCTCAATGCGGGCACGTAGCGGAAATCGGGCAGGGCCTGCTCCAGCGCCCGGAGCTCGTCCTCGAAGCAGAGATCACCGCGGCGGCGCGCGCCGTAGTAATACACCGCCTTGCGGTCGATGCCCCGTTCGGCCATCGACCGGAGCAGGCACAAGATGGGCGCCATCCCGGCCCCGCCGCCGACGAAGATCAGGTCGTGGTCGGGGGCGTCGCGCAAGGTGAAGACCCCGAACGGCCCGGTCAGGTTGAGCCGGTCGCCGATCTGCACCTTGGTGTCGAGGAAGTGGGAGAACAGGCCGTCCGGGTAGATCTTGATGATGAACTCGAGCTGCCCGCTTTCCCGGGCCGACGTGTTGGCCATCGAGAACGACCGGGTCTCGTCCGTCCCCGGCACGGCGATATCGACGTACTGTCCGGGGAAGAACTTGAAATCGTCGGTGTCCGCCAGCTTGAGCACCAGGTGCCGCAGGTCGTGGGTGACCGGGATGTTGGCCACGACCTCGGCGACGGCATCCTTGATCGGCAGCCCGGACCGGATCATGTCCTCGTCGAAGTTCAGCAGCTCGATCGTCACGTCCTCGTAGACGTGCGCCCGGCAGAGCAGGGTGAAACCCTCCTCCCGCTCGAAGTCGGGCAACGCGAACGTCGAGTAGCTGTCGAGCTCCACGTCTTCGCCGTCCAGCAGGAACGACTTGCAGGCGGAGCACTGCCCCTCCTTGCAGCCGTGCATGAGCATGATGCCCTGCTCGGCCGCGCCGCGCAGGACCGTCTGGTCCTCGTCGAGCTCGACCTCGATGCCGACCGGCTCGAACCGGACGACGTGCTTTTCTCCCATGACTTCCTCGGGTGGGCGTACCAGGCCGGCTGGTGGGCGTACCAAGCAGAGGGAGCCGCACGAAACCGCGGACGTGCGGCTCCCTCGCAGGTCAGCCGTCAGGCCTCAGCCGTCAGGCGTCTTCCTTCGGGAACCGGCCAGCCGGGCCGGCCTTGATGTACCTGGCGTGGAAGGCGGCCCGCTCCTCCGGGCTCATCTCGTTGAACAGGACGTTCGGGCTCTGCACCGGCGCCATCCGGCGCAGGTGGTCCAGCGTCCACATCTTCTTCTGGTCGCCCAGCTTCAGGTGCGGCTGCGCCACCATCGTCTTGCCGTCGTCGCGCACGAAGCCCATGTCGGACACCACGTCGGCCCAGTTCCAGCCGTGGTACAGGGTCTCCCATTCGCGGTGGCCGATGAGCTGGCCCATGTTCGGGGTGGCCCGGCCCTGGAAGGTCGGCCGGAACGCTTCCACGTCGGTCCAGCGGCATTCCTTGTGGCAGTAGGTGCGGACCACGCCGTCGACCTCCGCGTACACCATGTCCTCACGGACCAGGCACGGGACCATGCAGGTCCAGCAGCGCTGCGGGTACCAGTAGTCGACGTCCTCGGCGACGATCGGGTGATGCCCGTTCGGCTCCGACAGGCGGCTGTAGTTCTCCCACCACTTGCCGTACTTGTCGTACCAGCCCGGGTACTTGTACTCGAACCACTCGAAGTCCTCGTCGGTCATGCCGTCGATCCGCCAGTAGTTCGCCAGCCAGCCGGTGGCGAAGAACTGCGCGACCTCGTGCACGTAGCCCTTGTTCCAGATCTGGTTCCAGGCTTCCTCGACGAGGTCGTGCGGGATGACCAGCCCGTACTTCTCCAGCGGCACGAGGTAGCTGCGGTAGTAGTCGTCGTAGATCCACCGGCGCCACATCTCCGCGTAGGACTCGCGGTCCTTGCGCCGGTCCTTGGTGCCGTACTCGATGAACGTGCCGATGGCCGCGTCCACCACCCGGTGGTTGTTCCACCAGGCGTACCGCAGGTCGCGCTCGAGCAGCTGGTGGTTCTCCTCGTCGGCCAGCGCCATCAGCAGCGTGGCGTAGCCGTTGGAGATGTGCCGCGACTCGTCGGACTGCACCGAGTGGAACACCGTCGGCAGCAGGTAGTCGCCGTTGGCGGCCGCCTCGGCCGGCATGGCCACGAACAGGGTGTTCGTGAACGCGGTCTCCGCGACGATGGTGAGGTAGATCGACGCCGCGGTGATGGCGTCACCGGTGATGAAGCCCTCCGCGAACTGCCGGCCGATCGTCCCGCAGTAGTCGTCGTGGAAGTTGCGCAGGCTGCTGTTGAAGCCCGCCGGGTCGATGTAGTTCTGCATGTACAGGCGCTTCAGGTTCTGCTGGATCGTCGAGTGCCGTACCTCGTCGATCATCTGGATCGCCTGGCCGTTGTGCAGTTCCGGGTTGGGAACCGTGCGGAACAGCAGCGGCATCGCCCGCGCCGCCGAAATCTCGGGCAGCGGGATGATGCTCAGGAAGAGCTTCTGCCATTCCAGCCAGCGCTCCTGCACCTGCCGGAACATGTTGCCGCGGATGGCGCCGTCCTCGGCGCCGTATACGCGGTGGTCCTTTTCCTCCTGCATCGGGAAGTAGGACCGCAGCACCTGCTTCAGCGGGTCCTTCTTCGCCGCCTTGCGGAAGGTGTAGTCGGTCCCGTATTGCGCGACCGGCTCGTGGTACTTGGGCTCCCAGGCCAGTTCCTGGATCTTCTGGTGCGCCCTGGCCACACTCTGGCGACTCATCGTCACCCCTTTCTCGGCGGGTTCCGGGGTCCGGGCCTCGGCCATACCGGACGGCCGCCACCGGGCGGCTGTCCGGGGCAGCCTGCGGCCCCGAAAGTCCTTGTGTGCTGCATCACATAACGAAAGCCGAGGTCATGGGCTCTCAACATGAGACAGTTCCCGTGCCTGCTTTCCTGCATAACTGCTGGTCGAACGCGGCCCGGATCTTCTCCAGGTCCCGCTTGGTCTGTTCCGAGGCCTGACGGTTCCCCTCCGCGGCCGGCGTGATGCCGAGCGCCCGCAACAGCTGCGCCGCGGGCGCGCCCGGATCACCCGCCTCGCCGAGGACCGGATGCAGTCCCTCGCTCACCAGGTGGTGAAAAACGAGATTGACGATGCTCCAGGGGTTGAAGGTCTCGGGACCTCTGGTCTCGTCGTAGCCGTCCATGCCCCGACACAACGCCGGTTGGCTCAAGATGAGGGTCTCAACTTGAGACAGTGCCCGGCAACGAGAGGTTTACTTTGTAAGAGGCGAGTAAACCCCGAGGTGACCCGCAGGCTTTGCCTCCGGCCGGAGCAATTAGGTGGGGGAGGCGACATGGCACGTGCATCAACGCCACCGGTGTCAAAAGACAGGCTGGCCGAGGCCAGAGACCGTTTCCTGGCCGCCGAGCCGGTCGATCCCGCCGCCGTGCGCAAACCCATCCTGGCGTCGTGGTGGCGGTCCCGGCAGTGGCACGTGGCCGCCGATCACATCGACCTGAGCTACCTGCACGACCCGGACGTGAAGGGCACGCTGGCCCGCGCGGCCGACCCGGTGCTGCGGCAGCTGCACGAGCAGCTGGACGGCCAGCCGATCAGCATCATCCTGACGGACGCCGACGGGGTGGTGCTGACCCGGCTGACGGCGGACAGCGATCTGGAGCGCCGCCTCGACCACGTCATGCTCGCGCCCGGGTTCAGCTACGCCGAGGACCGGGTCGGCACCAACGGCATCGGCACCGCGCTGGAGTCCGGCGGCCCGGCCCACGTCTTCGGCCACGAGCACTACGCGGAGAACCTGGAGGTCTTCGGCTGCGCCGGGGTGCCGATCCACGATCCGGTGTCCGGCAAGACCGTCGGCGTGATCGACCTGACCTGCTGGCGCAAGGACGCCGACCCGCTGATGATCTCGCTGGTCAAGTCGACCGCCGACCAGATCACCCAGGCCCTGCTGCACGCGGGCAGCCGCCGCGACTACCAGCTGCTCCAGGAGTACATGCGGGCCTGCCGGCGCACCGGCGGCATCGTGCTGGCTCTCGGCAACGACGTCGTCATGCTGAACGACCACGCCCGCCGCATGCTCGACCCGGGCGATCAGGCCGCGCTGCTCGGCCACGCCACCGAGGCGCTGTCCCGGCCGCAGCCGGGCGCGGTCTCGGTCGACCTGCCCAGCGGCGCGATGGCGCGGATCTTCTGCCGCCGGATCGGCGGCGACGGCCCGGTGCCCGGTGGCGTCGTGCACGTCAAGCTCACCTCGCCGGCCGTGGTGGCGGGCGCGGGCGACGTGCCCGCGCCGAGAACGGCCATGTACCTGCCGGGCCTGGTGGGCAACGGCGTGCTGTGGCTGCGGGCGTGCCGCGAGGCGGAGACCCGCTACGACGCGGGCGAGTGGCTGACGCTGGAAGGCGAGGGCGGCGTCGGCAAGCTGGCCCTGGCCCGGGCCGTGCACCAGCGGCGGAACCCGGCCGCCCCGTTCCACGTGCTCGACGCGGCTTCGGCCGGCCAGGACTGGGCCACCAGGACCCGCCGCGAGCTGCTCGACGGCACCGGCATGCTGGTCATCCGGCACGTGGACGCGCTGAACGCCAAGCAGGTGCACGCACTGGCCAGCGCCCTGCAGGAAGCCAGGACGGCCAAGCGCCAGCAGGAGCTGCGGGTGGCGGTGACGCTGAACCGCAAGCAGGCCGGCGCCGACCTGACCCGGCTGCTGCGGTTCTTCCAGGGCACGGTGGAGCTGCCGCCGCTGCGCCACCACATCGAGGACCTGAACGAGCTGGTGCCGTTCTTCCTGGCCCGGCTCAGCCAGCAGGGCCGCCTGACCTGCTCGCCCGAGGCGATGCAGCTGCTGCTGCGGCACAACTGGCCGGGCAACGCCGAACAACTCTGGCAGGTGCTCAAGCAGGTCGTGCAGCGCCGCCGGGCCGGCGTGATCATGCCGAAAGACCTGCCGCCCGAATGCTGGACGGTCAGCCGCCGGCTGCTGTCCCCGCTGGAGTCCATCGAGCGGGACGCGATCGTGCAGAGCCTGCAGGATCACGACGGCAACAAGGTCCGCGCGGCCGAGGCGCTGGGCATGTCGCGCGCCACGATCTACCGGAAAATTCACGAGTACGGAATCGTCGCGTCGGGCAGCTGAGGCCCTGGAACCCCGGTAAATCCGGCCTTCTGGCTCTGCCGAGCCGCCCCTGAGGTCACTGAGCTGCCCCACTGGTTCAAAGTGAGAACACATCTGCCTGGCCCGGGACGTATGGATGCATTAAGCCCGCATGCGCGGGGCGCTCTAGATGAAGGAGCGAAGTGATGACCACTGTTGACGCGACTGCCGGCGAATCCGGTCAGCCAGCCACCGCGAGTGAGGCACCCGCAGCCGCGCCCGTGGTCGGGCCGATGGCCGGCGACCCGGCCATGCTGGGCCTGTCGAGCTTCATCGTCGGCTCCATCGCGCTCGGCTTGGGGCTGGTCGGCGTGGTGCCGGTTGGCGTCCTCGGCGCCCCCCTGGCGATCATCCTGGCGGCCACGGCCCTGGGCCTGCTGCTGGCCGCGATCTGGGCCGCGGCAGTCGGCCAGAGCGCGGTGGCGGCCGTCTTCGGCATCTTCGGCACTTTCTGGCTGAGCTACGCGCTGCTGGTGCTCGGTCTGGATCACAACTGGTTTGCCATCACCGCGACCGCGGTGCTCGCCACCGTGAAGCTGTTCCTGGTCAGCTGGCTGGTCGTCATCATCATGCTGACGCTGGCCACGCTTCGGCTGCCGTCGGCCTTCACCGCGGTCTTCGCGCTCGTCGACCTGGCGCTGCTGCTCCTGCTGCTCGCCTTCGCCGAGGCATCGCCGCTCGGTGTGCCGTCGACTGGCCTGCTGAAGACCGCCGGCTATGTCGTGCTGGTCTTCGCCGCGATCGGGGTGTACCTCTTCTACGACGCCGCCCAGGCCGGCACCGGCGGGAAGAGGGTTCCCCTCGGCCCGCCGCTGATGCACTAGGGCCGGACAAGACCTTAATCCCGAACGGGTCGTGGTGACCGCCCTGGTCAGGTGCGAGCCACCATGGCCCGTCGGGTTCGGCGGCGGTTAGCGCGCCCGCGTGGTCTTATGCTGCGCCCGCCGCACGGACCAGGTGGTACAGGACGAAGCGGCCGGCCCGGCCCACCGGGCCGGCCTTGCGCTCCTCGACCAGGTCGAAGTCGGCGCCGAACCGGCGGCGCAGGTCATCGGCGTCGATGCCGCGAGCGCCGAGCAGCCGCCAGGCCGCCGGGGGATCGGAGACGCCGGCCAGATAGAGGTCGCCGCCCGGCCTGGTGACCGCAGCTATCCCGGCGGCGTAGGCGTCCCGGCGATCGGCCGGGATCCCGTGATAACAGCCGGTATCGGTCACGAGGTCGAAGTCGCCGTCGATCCCGGCCGCCTCCAGGCGGGTGACGTCGCCCACGACGAAGGCGGCGGCGGACCTGGCCGCGGCCGCTCGTGACCGGGCGGTCGCGATCGCCCGGGGCACGAAGTCCACCCCGATCACGTCCCATCCCCGGCTGGCCAGGTAGAGCGCGTCGGACCCCGTCCCGCAGCCGAGGTCGAGCGCGCGGCCCGGCGGCCGGCTGCTGGCCAGCTCGGCCAGTTCGGGCCGTGGTTCGGCGCTGTCCCACGCGGGTCGTCCGGAGCGGTAGGCGAGACGGTAGAAAATCAGACCCATGTCCATGGCGCTACCCCCTCCCGAGATACTAATCCCTTAGTTGTTAAATAACTTTGTCACTAAGTAGTGTAGTCGAGCGCTACACTGGGGACAAATGACGGGACCCGAGACGATGACGGCGCGGCTGCAGGGGTTCGGCCTCGCGCGCGACCAGATGCGCTCCGCGCTGGCCACCACGGCCGGCCTGAGCCCGGCTGACCTCGACGCGCTCGAGCACCTCGAGGCCGCGGGCCCGCTCACCCAGCGGCAGCTGGGCGAACGGCTGGCCCTGACCTCCGGGGCCATCACGATGCTGGTCGACCGGCTCGAACGGGCCGGGCTGGTCCGGCGCCGCCGGCATCCCAGCGACCGCCGGGCCGTCCTCGTCGAGCTTTCCGAGCAGGTCGCCGAGCGCACTCCGGCCGGCCTGGCCGCTTATCACGCGCGGATCCAGGCGATCGCGACCGCCGTTCCGGCCGCCCACCGGGAGGCCATCGCCAGCTTCCTGCAGGCCGCCGCCGACGCGGCCGCCGACGCGGCAGCCCAGCTCCGCCGCTGAACCGGCCGCGCCTGGTGGCTCGGCACGTTCACGATCGACCCGCCCTGGCCAGCACCCCGCTGACCGTCCGGGTCGACCTGGACACCGAACTCAGGTTCCTATAGGGGGAGCCCACTGCGGCCGCCGGATCAGGCAGAACGGGTGGCCGGCCGGGTCGGCGTAGACACCCTCGCCGTCGAGCTTGAGCCGCCCACCGCGCGGCGCCGGAAGTTCAGCGACCCGTACTTCGGGCGCTCGGACGCCGGGGCCTCGTCATAGGCGGCGCCGAAGATCCGGCTCTCCCACGACCACCGGGCGCCGCCCGGGTAAGCCGTCAGGTCTGCGTTGCTCGTCCCGGTCTCGAACTGCGAGCGATACACCCCGTCGCGCCCCAGGGCCGCGAGCACGGGAACGCCGCCGGCGGCCAGCCGGTCCGGGTGGAAGTTCAGCGTTACCCGCAGCCCAGGCTCGAGCGGGCCGCCCGGCGACTTCGCGGCGACGTGGGCCATGGCCCGGCTATTACGCACCTCCGCCGGCCGCTTGCCCTCCCGGCCGGGCCTGAGGCGGCCCGGGCAGCGCCAGCGCGTCCAGGCTCGCCGCGGCGCGCTGGACGGCGCGCTGGTCGAGCAGATACGGGACCGCGTTCGGGAACGCCGTGCCCGGCACGGGCGATGCGCCGGCGGCGGCCGCCGTGATGTACCGCAGGGCGAGCTCGTGCACGATGACCAGCGTGACGGTGTCGTCCCGGGCCAGCAGGCGGCGCAGCGCGCCGGCGTAGCGGCGCAGCGCGTCGTGGACGCTCTCCCCGTGCGGGAGCCGGTCATCGGAGGTGTGCTGGTGCTTCCAGGACCAGTAGGCGTCCATCGGCGCGCCGTCCAGGTCACCGACGCGCAGTTCGTCGAAGTCGGCTTCGATCAGGACGGGCACTGGCCGGCCGTCCAGGGCGATGTCGATGGTCTGCTGGGTGCGGAGCAGCCGCGTGCCGACGGCCAGGTCCATGGGCAGGCCGGCGAGCTGCGCGCCGAGGGCGCGGGCTTGCGCTCGCCCCCGCGCGGTCAGCGCGACCGGGCGGGACGGATCGCTGGCGAGCACGTGCGCGGCGTTGGCCTCGGACTCGGCGTGCCGCGCGAACGCGAACAACCGGAATACCTCGTCAGGCATCGCCGGCCTCCTTCCGGAGTCGCCGGGGCACGCGGTCCATGCCGAACACCAACCGGCGCAGGCTTGAACGCCAGGACCGTCCCGGTTCATCCTCGTCCGGCCTAGGCGGCGCCAGTCGGGGCGGCTGATCGTTCCCGGGCCGGCTGCAGCACGGACGAGCCGAGCCAGTGGCTGGCCCGCAGCGCGAGTTCCACGTCGTGGCGGTTCTCGCCCGCCGGCCGGCCGAGGCTCTCCTCCGCCTTGCGGACCCGGTACTGGACGGTGTTCTTATGCAGCATCAGCTGCTCGGCGGCCGTCTTGTAACTGCCCCCGGTCTGGAGAAAGCCGCCGGGAAGATGAGAGGTCATCATCAGATTTAGGTGATTCGCCGGGCCGGCCTGGGTGGTCGTGAGCAAGGCACCAGCAACCGGCCCGCGATCCTGGGCTACTGCGCCCGTGCCGGCCGGCGCTGTCGGCGAACCGCACCTGCGAAATGGGCCTGCGGCAGGCTACCGGCCGCCCGTACGAGTCGTTCGTGTTCCTGCTGGAGGAACTGACCCGGCCGGCCCCGGCAGATCTTAGAGCATGGGCATGATCTCTCCCAGTGTCACGGTGGTGCCGCCGGTGCTTCAGCGATCTCAGGCGTGGTCGACGAACAGGTCGGCCTGCGGCCTGGCGCCCGGCCGGTAGGCGTACCGGTCGAAGTCGGTGACGCCCTCGGCGGCCAGCACGTCCTCGCACAGGAACGCGTTCCCGGTGCAGTCCCGGCTGGGCCTGGTGATCACCGCGTACGCCGCGTCGGCGTACAGCTCGGGCCTGCGGGCCCGGGCCATCGCCGCCTCGCCGCCGAGCAGGTTCTGCACCGCGGCGGTGGCGATCAGCGTCCGCGGCCACAGCGCGTTGGACGCGATGCCGTCCCCGGCGAACTCGGCGGCGAACCCCAGGGCGCACAGGGTCATCCCGTATTTGGCGATCGTGTAGCCGACGTGCGGGCCGAGCCAGCGCGGCTCCAGGCTGACCGGCGGGGACAGGGTCAGGATGTGCGGGTTCGCCGAACGCTTCAGGTGCGGGATGCAGGCCCGGCTGACCACGAACGTGCCGCGGGTGTTGATCGACTGCATCAGGTCGTACCGCTTGATCTCCAGCGCCTCGGTGCCGGACAGGTTGATCGCCGAGGCGTTGTTGACGCACACGTCGATCCCGCCGAACCGCTCGACGGCCTGCGCGACCGCCGCCGTGACCTGGGCCTCGTCGCGGATGTCACCGACCACGGGCAGCGCGCGGCCGCCCGCCGCCTCGATCTGCGCGGCCGCGGTGTACACCGTCCCTTCCAGCCTGGGATGCGGCTCGGCCGTCTTGGCGATCAGCGCGACGTTGGCGCCGTCCCGCGCCGCCCGGATCGCGATCGCCAGGCCGATGCCACGGCTGCCGCCGGAGATGAACAAGGTCTTGCCCTTGAGGTTCATCAGTGCCTTCTTTCCCGGCGTCCCGTCCGCAGACAGGCGCTCATCGTCGGCCGGGCCCGCTGAAACCCGGTCCGTTCGGGATAATTGCCCTTTATATATTCCCGAACAGACTGGCGTGCTGCCCTCCCGCACCCGTCCCCTGGCCCCCGGGTGCTGCCCGCTCCGCCGGGCTGACGCGTGCGGCCGGCCGGTAGCAGCCGCAGCACTCAGGGCCCGTCGCGTGGTGCCGGCGCGGCCGTGTATCCCCGTCCGTGAACTCAGACGGCGTTACCTCAACCCAGCGCTGAACCTGTCGCGCCACGGTCAGTCCCCTCCACGTGGCCCGCATGGCGTATCCGCCGCCCGGCGGACCCCTGACGGATCATCTTGCCAGGCCTGCGCGCCGATCGCGCCCAAAAGATGCTCACCGCGGAGCCCGGGCCCGGTTCTTACCGCGCCGCCAGCTTACCTCTCCGCGAGAAGCCCAGGATCCGCGCACAGGCTGCGCGTATGCTGAGCAGATTAACCTGGGAGGACTGGATAATCATGAATGTGAAAGCCGGTCCCGGCATGGACCGGGCGGACCCGCGGGACACTTTAGATGACTCATATCGGCAGCAGCTCGACCTACTGGTAAAGCTACGGCGCGGCGTTGCGGATTTGATCGCCTCCCGCGAGCACGTGGAGTTGCAGATGAGCACTCTCCGCGAGAGGGAGCGCGGAGGACGTCACGCACGCGGTCGGAGGGCCGGGCCCGACAGCGAGCTGTCTGGCCTGGCCGAGCGGTGTGACCTGTTGCGGGCGGAGGAGGAGAAGCTAAGGGCCGCCGCCGAACGGCTAGAGCTGAAGGTCGGCACCTTCCAGATCCGGAAGGAAGTCATAAAAGCCTCCTGCGCTTTCGCCGAGGCCGAGGTCAGCGCCAGCAACCTGTGGTCATGCATCGCCGATGAGCTGGCGGCCACCGGCTTTCCATCGTGGCGGCAGCGCGAAAGCCTGGAACGGCTTTGGCGCGCCATAAATGACATGACGGTGGCGCGTGATTGCCTCGGCCGGGAAGTAGACGCCCTGCGCCGACGGCATACGGAATTGGAAGGTTATGCCAGGAAGGCCCTTAGCGCGAGCCGGGAAGACCTGACCCGCCAGGTGCTCGCTCAGCGGGCGGAGATCGGCAGCCAGTTGCCGGAACTTGTGGCGCAATGCCGCTCGGCGCAACTGGGGGTAGAGAAAATCGCGGCCGCTTACCAGCGGCTCGCAGCCAGGGCCGGGGCGACCTGGACACAGATCTAGGGCGGAATACCCCGCGGCGCAATCGACCGGGAGACTTATTGCTGGGTAATTTCTGGCAGGGCGTTGGCGGGAAGCTCGCCGACCGATGGGGAGCGATAGCCACGCCTGCCCTGGTATTCGCCCTCGGCGGTTTGCTGGCTTGGTCTTACAGTCACGGGGGGCTGGGGCGCCTGACCACCGTCACCCGCTGGCTTGGCCGGCAGACCACGGTCGCGCAGGTCGTGGTGGTGCTCACCGCCCTGCTGGCTGTCGCAGGTACGGGTCTCATCGTGAGCCGGCTGACATTTCCCGTGCTGCGACTGCTCGAAGGCTTCTGGCCGCCATGGTTGGGCAGACTGCGCCGGTTTCTCCTGGCACGGGTCGAGCAGCGGGCCATCGCTGATGAGGCCGCATGGAAGGAACTCGCGCCGCGCGTCTACGGCCCGGCACCGGACGTCAGTTCCGCCGAAGTGGAGGCCTTCGCTCGCCTGGACCAGCGTCGCCGTCGTCGTCCCAATGTGGCCAGCTGCTACATGCCGACCCGCATCGGCAACATCCTGCGGGCCGCCGAGTCCTGGCCGAAGGACAAGTACGGCCTGGACGCCACCGTGGTCTGGCCACGGCTATGGCTGCTGCTGCCGGACAGCAGCCGTCAGGAACTGCTGACGGCCCGCACGGCGCTCGACGGTGCCGTTGGTGCCGTGATCTGGGGTCTGCTTTTCTGCGTGTATGCCGTCTGGACCCCGTTCGCGATCCTGACCGGGCTGGCCGTGGTCATCGCCGCCGTGGCGTTCTGGGTGCCCAACCGGGCGGAGGTGTTCGGTGATCTGCTGGAGGCCGCCTACGACCTGCACCGTGTCGCTCTGTACCAGCAGCTCCGCTGGCCGCCGCCCACCGATCCGATGGACGAGCACGGCCGGGGCGAGAGCCTGACCGAATACCTGTGGCGCGGCGGCAGTGACCCCAGCCCGACGTTCACGCTTCCGCCGTGACACTCGGTGCGGCTAGCAGCGGGAGAGTATCTCTTTGCAGACGCTGCACGCGGGGATGGTGTCAGCGACTGACATCCGGTACCAGACCACGTCATGCAGCAGGCAGCGATACATGGGAGGCTTCGAGCTCGCCATGCCGGTCAACCCGGCGTACGAGCGGACCTCGTCGCGCTGCAGATGCGGGGGAACGAGGTCGCCGTCCTCAAGCAGCTGCTCGACCCATTCGTTGAGCCGGGGATTGCGGCTCAGCAGCTGGGCCACCTCAGAGCCGACTGCCTCCTGCCGCCCTGCCCGCTCGACCAGGTTCCTGCTCTGCTCCGCGACCAGCGGAGATTCACCGGCAAACGCCCGTTCCGGGTAGGTCAGCGCAATGGCCAGACCGAGGGTTCTTCTATCCATGAGCCTCCTTCGCGTCCGCGGTTCTGGTGTCCTGGTGGAGCAAGCCGGGATACGCAGATGTAGCCTCCCCACCGGTGCACGCTGGCTGTGTCACGCGATTCGATGAACGAAAGCTGTGCCTGCCGGAGTGCGTCGGCGGGGTGCCAGCCATGGATCAGGCGGGCAGCCAGCGCGACGCAGATACGGTCGGCCACGCCCGCGTGGACCTCCACGACGCCGGCCACGACGGATGAGGCGCCGCCCAGCAGGCAGCTGGTGACCAGGCCGGTGGGCTCGGCTCCCGCGCTCATCTGCAGCGAGCCGACGATGCAGGAAGCGAAGATCAGCCATTGCGGCCACCGGAGCGCGAGAGCCGACGCCGCCGAGATCTGGGCACCCCCGGAGAGCTGCAAGTTCTGATCAAGCCCGGCACCGTTACCGTGGACGGAGAAGTAGGCTCCGGAAAGGATTCCGGACGCCAGGACCGACTCGATCTCCGGACGGCTCCGCGCTTCAAGCACCTTTCCCGCCGTGGACAGCAGCGCCAGCATGTCGTCCCGGGCGTCCGCGTCCCGGTGCAGGAGTATCGGCCGCCCGCCGGCGGACGATGCGGACCGAACGGGTCCAGGCTGCAGCGGCGGGACTGTTTCCATCAAGCTCATCGCCGGGATGACGTGGATGCTCGCCACCTCGACCAGATGACGGCCATCCGCGATCCGGAGAGCGGCCCAGGGAAATGCCGCCAGCGGCCCGTCGGGCACGATCATCAGGCGGATGGGCTGCGCCCTCGTCGCGGCGCGGAGCCTTGCCCTGAGCGGTGCCGGAAGGAGTTTTTCCCCTAGGTCCAGCCAGCGATGAAATTCCTGGTCGCCCGGGTACTGGGCCTTTCTCATGAGTTCTGCCTGCTCTTGCTGGCCGAGCAGGCCGACGGCGGCGAGGAGGTCCGGGCCGGTGAGCATGACCGTCGCGATATGGGGCTCCCCGTCGGGGGGGAGCCACACCGTGTGACCCCGAAGACACGCCTGGTCCGCCTGAGCGATCTTGAACGTGAGCACGTGGGAATGGGCCGCCCGCCTCCGTATGTCGGCGAGTACCACGGGATCTGGGGAGTAGGCCTCGGCGTACGAGGTGGAGATCTCCCTGCCGAGGGCTTCCCGGAGACCGGCGAGCCGATCCGTTTCCTCGGCGGTCAGCGAAGCGCGGCTCTCCAGGGCGTTTATCCGTTCCTGGATGAGTCGCGCCTGGGGCTGTAGCTCCAGGGTCCGGTCCTGGCGCAGCAGTGCGGCCAGGGCGTCGCGCCGTAGCGACTCCAGCAGCACGGCGGCTATCTGGCCCGCCCCCATGGCGGTCGCCTGCCGGGCCTGGAGCGCGTCGAGCGCGCGGCCGTAGATGTCATCGAGCTGGAGCACCAGCTGGCTGCGCAGAAACGAGTTGCGCAGCTGGCCCCTGGTGCTCTCAAGCTCTGTCAGTCCCCTGCTGATCTGGGCCAGCGATTCGCGGGCCGCCCGCCGTTCGGCCAGCGCGCAGCCAAGCAGAACTCGCGCCGTCGCCTGGTTGGCCAGCTCAGCCGGTATCGGAAGGGTGGTGATCGCGCGCCTGAACGAGGACTCGGCCTGGTCCGATTCTCCCAGGCGGAGCTGGAGGTTGCCCAGCGCCAGCCAGGCGCGGGCGGCGGCGCGGTCCAGGCGCTCGTTATCGCCGGAGGACGCGGCTGCGTGCGGGGTCTGGAGTTCGCTTGTCCACTCCAGCGCCGATTTCAGCCGTTCGGCGGCGACTTGCATATCCTGCTCACCAGCCATTGTCGCGACCACTGCCTCGGACTCGATCATGGGTCCGAGGCCTGCCCCGGACAGGCCAACGCGAATCCGCGAGAGAACAGCCCGCGCTTCCTTGACGTCGCCTGTCATGGCGAGGGCCCGGGCGAGAACCAGGCGCGCGACGCGATCCCGGTACAGGCGCCGCGTGAAGCCAGCGTCCTGTATTTCGCGGAGCAAGGCCACGGCCTGACCCGGATTCCCGGCGGCCAGCATCACCCGCGCCCTCACGACCCGGGTCAGGTAACCCGCTGGCGATCGTACCGGCGTCTCCGCGACCGCTTGGTCAGACCAGTCCAGTGCCTCCTGCCATTGCGCCCGGTCTAGTGCCAGGTCCGCGAGCATCGCGCAGCTCAGCACCCTGATCTCGGGGTGGGCTGGCATGCTGCCCGTCGCGAGCTGACGCCAGCGGCGATCCGCCGCCTCGGGCTGTCCCCCGTTCATGGCCGACCGGGCCGCATCCCACAGGCGGTGCCCGCGTCGATGCCTGAGCCCGGCCGGAAGAGGGGGGACGACGGAGCGCCGGGTCCGCAGGCGCAAGGCCCTGGTGTTGAGGAAGCCGATGGTCATTCCCGCCGCCGTGCTGGCCAGCAGGGTCCACAGACCGGGCAACCCCAGCACGAAGTAGATCACGACCGCGAGGACTGCCGTCACCGGCAGGCCGCGCGCCAGGGTCTGCGGCAGTGTCCGCGGTTGCGCCTTAGCCCAGATCCAGGCTGTGACGGCACCGGTGATCATCATCAGCCAGCGCGTTGCACCGCGGCTGAGCAGGTCCGTGCTCGCGGTCCCGGCGAGCACGAAGCCGGCCGCGCCCCCCGATAGCGCGGCTGCCGTCCGGAGGAACAAGCTGGTAGCCGATTCGACCACGAGCATATGCAGCAGCGTCAGCTCAACCGAGGGAACGCGGCCAAATGGCCAGGCCCGGAACAGCAGGCCGCGCAGCACCTGCACCACCGTGGTGGCGAAGGTCAGGATGTCTGCCTCACACCAGGCCGCGCCGAGGACGTCAAGCAGTTCGTCCAGCGGGAAGTCGAATCCGGCCTCTCGGGGCCCGGTGAGCTGCTTCTCCACCGCGGCCCAGGCGTCGGCCAGGCCGGGCCCGCGAATGGCTCGCCGCCGCGATTCCGCCAGCCTGGCGAGACCTGGGGCCCACCCCGGCCCGTTGATCAGCAACGCTGCCAGTGTCACCAGGGTCCTGGCGGCCACCGCGGCGGCCGCCGCCGGCGATATGAACAGGCACCCCAGGGCGAGAGCGAGTCCTGCCCACCACCGCCGGACCGGACGGATGACGATCACAAGGAGCGCCGAGCCCACCGCGAGGAAGGGACCCGCATCCGCACCCCAGGTCAGGAGGCAGGCCACCGCCGCCGTCACGGTAAGCAGGGGACGCAGCAGCCACCACAGCACGCGCGGCAGCGGGCTCCATGCGGTGAGAAGCGATCGGCCCGCCGCACCGTCGGCGGAACGCCGGCGTTCTTCCGCGGCCGGCGTGATGCTGGGGAGCTGCGCGGGCTCCGGAACGGGATCTGCTTGCAGCAGCGAGCGGTGACGGACCCCCCCGAGGCTCTCCCGCGCCGGAGTCTCGGCGCGGGTCACCGTGATGTCGCGGACCCTGACCCGCGGCTGACGTGCCTCGCGATAGGCCGGGTTGGGCCATTCCCGCCAGTCGCCGACCGGCAGTTCGGCGAGTGCCCGCCGGTCATCAAAGAACTTCTGCCGAGCCATGATCAGCGCGCCGGCCGGCGCTTTCGCCGCCTGGGTGAGTGCCTTAAGCAAGCCAGGAACGGAGAGGCCGGCCGAATCAAATATCGCGCCGAAGCTTTCCCGCCCCTGCGGGACGGCTTGGCCGGCCATTGAGGACGGCAACAAGATGGCGGCGAGAGCAAGGTCGTGGATGTCGGGCCGGGCCCCAGTACGCGGCAGGTACTGAGCCAGGTGCGCGGCCTCGGCCGCTACGACCGTCCATCCGGTGCCGGCTAGTTCTCCGCCCTCCGCCGAGATCCGGGCCGGCTCGGTTACCGTTACCGAACCCCAGCGGTGCGGATCCGCGGCCTCGGCTGCCCGCAACAGGGACAGCGACGTCACCAGCGAGTTCTCCGCTGCCTGAAGCCGTACCGAAGTCGACGCCAGCTCGCGTTTGGCCTGTTCCGTCACTCGCGCCAGGTCGGATGCCGAGAAAGGTATCCGGTGCCCGCGCCCGATGGGAACGCGCGCAGTCATCTGGCCCGTAGGAATCCCCGCCCGTGCCTGCGCGCGGTGCGCGCCCATCTAGCCCCGGCCGTAACCGGCGCCGGCCCGGGCCGCGGCACCAATTAGCCTGAGCGCCGACGTCGCAGCCTTCCCGAGCACAAGATCATCAATCATCCAGCCCCCCACAACGTGCGTTCCGCCTTCACCGCAAGCGAATAGTCAGCAGCCCGGCTGCCGGGTAATGGCGGTCACTAGGACTCAATAGCATGGCACGCCAAAGTGCTCGGAGGAGGAGAGATGGGAGTTGTATACCACTAGGTACCCTGCCCGCCGGCTGTCGTCTCAGCGGATTTCCGGGACCTCATCTTGACAGGGCTTTCTTCGAAGCAGCCGATTGGTATCAGCAGAACATCAGGACCCGGATTGAGCTGTCCTGAGGTGCCAGACTCTCACTTTAGTCACATAAATGATTTTCTTCATCTGGCTCACCTGCTGTTCCGTTCAACTGATCTCCGCGACTGAAGCCTCCCGCCGGCTGGGCTTCGAAGAGCCGCCCTGTGCAGGTCATCTCATGCCGGGGGACCGGAAGCCCGGGCGGGAGAGCGGGATCGGGCTCTGGCGTGCCGGGGACGGTGCGCACCGGGATCACGCCAGCCCAGACGTCGAGTGCGTGGTCTTCTGGTTCGTCGAGCGGGCCGCCGGCCCGGGTCTTGACCGAGGCTTCGGCCAGCGGCAGGGCCAGCACTGCGGTTGCGGCCATCTCCTTGCGGTTCGGCTGCCGCGTTCCTTCTTGCGGCGCAGCGCGGTGCGGCTGGTGCCGGAGAGCGGGACGGTGATCGTGCTCATGGGCAGCTACGCTGGGCGGCTACTGGACCTGTGCAAAGAGCCAGTTGACGGGAGAACCAGATGACCACTTCTGCCGACGTGCCGCTGGTCATCGAACGTGGCGGGGCACTTCCCACGGCCGTGCAGATCGCCGGGCAGCTGCGGGACGCCGTCGCCGGGGGAACGCTGCACAGCCTGGACCCCGAGGTGGTCGTCTAACTCGGCACCACCTCCAAAGCGCTGACCCCGGCGTTGCGGACAGGATGGCTCGTCGCCGGGCCAGGCCTGGCCAGCCGGCTCGCCGGCGCGCCCGCCCTGCAGGCCAGCCGGGTCAGCGAACCGTCCCAGCATGCCGTCCTCGCCATGCTCACCTCCGGCGACCTGGACCGGCACATCAGGAAGATGCGGCTGGAATATGCCCGCCGCCGGTCCGTCCTTACCCGCACGCTCGGCGATCTGCCGGGCGCCCGGCTGCTCGGCGACACCGCCGGGATGCACATAGTGCTCCAGACACCGCCGGGCCTGCGTCCCCGGCAAGCCGCCGCCGCCGCCAGAGAGCGAGGCGTCGCCATCGGCACGCCCGCCCGCTACTACGCCGGACCCGTTACCCTGGACGGCCTCATCCTCGGCTACGGCGCCGCCTCCCAGGCTCAGGTCGGCCAGGCCGCCGTCATCCTCCGCGACCTGCTGGACCCGGCCGGCCTCCGC
>Ga0335069_10004883_pt1 | contig 19764 bp, 13 predicted proteins | sample Lox_Sample_11_FD_206714 | JGI IMG/M metagenome (GOLD analysis project Ga0335069, IMG submission 206714) | Soil microbial communities from Loxahatchee National Wildlife Refuge, Florida, United States - Lox_Sample_1.1 | ecosystem: Environmental > Terrestrial > Soil > Wetlands | place: USA... | reverse complement strand
CTCCAGCGCCATCTGCCGGAACGACTGCGGATACTTCCCGACTCGCTTCTTCCTTGCCACTCGCAGTTCCTTTCCCTGCCAAGTGTCGCAAAGAAAAGTGTCTCATTTTGTGGGGTCAGTCCAAGAAAGACGCTCATATTCAATAAACAGCGGCCTTCGCTCTCGAGTGTAGCGGAAAACCAATTGAGATGCGCGGGGTGCTTGAGGGCACCATTTGGCTCACGTTCTCGCGCGGCGTTTTGCACGCCGGCCAGATCTCCCGGCTTGTCGACGACGGCAGCTGCCGAAGATGCCCGCGTGCAGCGTCTACTGCACGACGCAGTGGCAATAAAAGAACTTGCTGAGTGGTTCCAAACCGCGTCTTATGCAGATGTCGGCAAGAAGACATTAGTCGGAAGTTCGTCCCGAACTGGCATGCAGCGTGTCCGCGTTGTACCGAACCACTTCGAGCCCACTACACCGTGTCGGCCCATCTGGTCCGAAAGGGCTGACAATGATGTGGCCACCGCGGCGCACCGAGCGAACCACTTCGCGAACGTACGCCGCGCGGTCGGCTGCGTCGGTCAGAAATGAAAAACAGCATGATCGTGTTACATATCTTAGGCAGAGGGTTGGCGCCAATGCTTCCGGCGAGCCAGAGTTGAAGATCAGAGCTTCAACTTCCCTTCGATTGGATGTTGACTCTCCGCTCAACCCGACCGAGCGCTCGGCCCGTGAGCTTCATAAAGTACTACGGCAACGCAGCTCGAGGAAAGCTGCATCTTTAGCACGACGCACCCCCATTGCCACGGTTCCATCTGCAACACACTTGCAGCAAGCCGAGGATATCTGAGTGGAACAGCCATGCGGCAATACGGCCAGGCGGCCGCGCTGATACGGCGTATGCGTCTTTCGCTCGTCTATACAATTCCAGCGCGGAATCGCAGCCATGCTACATGCCGGGCTTCGTGTCTATCTATGATTTCTTACGTTCTTGCTGGACGACCGGTACTTCATCCGGCGCGTGGACCTGCATCACTCGCGAGACAGGCCGGTCCCCTTCATGAGTGGTCAGAACGCAGTGGATGGACTAGCTAGCGTGGAGCCCTGGAGAGTGCTTCGGCTGTCCGCTGATCTGTGATCAATACGTCAATCAACTTGCCGCGCAATGCGCCGAGAATCGTCTGCATCTTCTGCATTCCTCCCGCAACGCCGACCACTCGCTTACAAACTCGGAGCTTCTCCAGATCGATCCCTATGACCCTCTTCATCAATGGCGATTTGATCGGCTGTCCTTCCGAGTTGTAGAAGCGGAAGCATATGTCGCCTACCGATCCTAACCGTTGCAATTCGGCTCGCTCGTCGCGGGAGAACATGTTGCCGCTGATCGCAAGCATTCTTGAAGGCTCCATCGAACCGATACCTACCAGAGCGAGGTCCAGCTTATCAAACAAGGCTGACGCTTCCTGCACGACTGGGTCCCGTGAGAGGACGCGCTGCGCTTCGGCCGAGCCAACGACGGCAGGCGACTGTAATAGCACCGGCTTCGCACCGATGCTGGCTGCCAGTCTTTGCGCAAGATGAATGGCATGAAACTCACTTCCTACGTTTCCAACCCCGCCGAGAATTTGAACTACTTTGCCGTCTGCGCAGTAGTCGCCAGGGTGCAGAGCATCTACCATCGCGAATAGTGAGCGGCTCCAGGAGGATATGCCGATGACCTTACCAGGTTTCAGCGTCGTTTCCAAAAAGTATGCGAGAGCTGCGCCAAGATCCCGGACCATCGCATCACCGTCTGCGGGGCAATCAACGACAACCGCATCCTTCAATTCGAATCGTGAGGTCAGTTGGTCTTCCAAATCGGCAAATGTGCCGGAAGGAGTGGCGATGTTGAACCGCACAAGGTTCAGACTCCTCGCTTTCTTCAACATCCGGGATATGGTCGACTGATGCAGCTGGAGTTTCTCTGTGATTGCCTTTTGATTCAGTTCCTGGATATAGTACATCCGCGCAACTTTGGCCATCAGGCGAAGTTCATCGACGCGAGCCATAGCTTCCCATCCTGAGAACACTGCAGAACGTATTCAACCTGCCATCCCTTGATGCGCATTCACGGAAGCGCTGGAAGTCCGCGTGGACGCTCGTGATGATAAATCTGCCATCCCATGTAGCGGCCGAGCGCTTCGGAGACCACGGCCGCCGAGTGACTGCGGTTCATCGCCGCGTGATGCTCAAACCCATTCTGACAGATGACGTGCATTAACGATGAGAGCGCTGGCACGCGAACCACGGCCCGCGTGCCAAACGTATCCAGCGGATCGTCTGTGAACTCCCCTTCGCCGACGTAGGCTTTGATCCTGCCGCTTGCATCGTCCGTGCTGATTCTGCCGAACGTCAGAGGCCCGCTCCCTGTACGGCCTTCCATCGCCCCGAAGGTGTTCTCTTCTCCGAGAGTTGTTCCGAGGATGGGGGCGGTCGCAATTCGCAGTTCGGGGACAAAGTCTTTCGCCCAGTTTCCGCAGTGGAACAGCACGCATTTGTCCGGATCATCGCCGTAGTTGTTGTTCCAGTCGACCAGCGCGCTTGGCCGTCCGCTTGCCAGTTGCAGCGCGTACATGCTCACGACGCCTGCAATGTCGACTTCGCATGCTGAGGGCAGCATCTGTTCACTCATCATCGACATGATGGTGCAGACATTCACTCCATAGTTCTTTTGCAGCGAACTCCAGCACTGGATAGCCGTTGCCGAAATCCCGAGTGACTGCATCCAGTCGTCGACAACCAATGCAAATTTTGCCATTTTCAGGATCGCCTCAGCCGGAACCTTTGAGGCATCCGCGTATCCACGAATCTGCTCGACCCTATGTTTCACGCGTCCATCGCTGTCCGAAATCCTGACGGCGTTTCCAAACACTTCAGACAGATCAATGGTGCTCACAGAGATTCCTGAGGCTTCCAGCAGCTTCTCGCTATAGCGAGTCGTATTGAAGGCGTTCGGGCGCGCCCCGATGGCTCCGATCCGAACTCGCGATAGCCCGCGAATTACCCGGCATACGGCTACAAACTGCTCCAGGTCTTCGCGGAACCTCGAGTTCAGAATGGAAACCGTATGATCGCGCGTAAGCGAGAACTTGAATCCGTACTGACGGAGGTTGTTGCAGGCCGAGATCTTCCCGCAAAAGGCATCACGCCGCCGATTCAGTCCAAACTGATCGAGATCGTCTGGACACGCGTGCACGAGGATCGGCACACGCACGTCCCCCAGGCGAATCGAGTCGGCAATGCCCTTTTCATCTCCGAAGTTTGGGAGGCAGATGAGGATTCCGTCGATGCGGTCGCGATTGGAGCGCAGCAGGTCTCCGCACTTCTGTGCGTCAGCCCAGGTCTCCACCGCGCCAAGTTTTGTGTCCTGTTCCGAGAGCCACACGGGCTCGATGGAGAGTTCGCCAAAGAGCTTCTTCAGATCCCGGCGTGCTTCCCCGATCAGAACATCAGGGAAAAAGTCGCGATTGCCCAGGATTACGCCCAGAGTTGTCATAGCACTTCACCTTACCTTCTCGAAATCGCGGAAATCATCTGCGTTCTGTCGAGTAACCAAATCGCATGGAATAGTCTGCTGTTCCAGCTTATGCGTGGAACCGGTCCTGAGATAATCGTCCGTTTCGTCGACGGCCAGACGCGAAATGAGAACGGCAGGCTGAAGAGCCGTTGCACGTAACTCGCCCGCGCGTATCGATGCCACCGCGTCCGGGCTTCCGTCAAATCCGGAGATCACAATCCTGCTCCGTCCCGAAGACTTGACGGCAGCCAGGGCGCCAAGCGCCATCGTATCGTTCCCCGAAATGATGCCCTTTATATCTTGATGAGCCTGGAGAATCGTTTCTGTTTTCTGGAACGCTTCAGCCTGCGACCAGTTGGCGGATTGTGAGGCAACGCGTAAAAGATCCGGATGGCGGTCGAGAACAGAATGGAACCCCGAGGTTCGGACCTGGGCATTGGTGTCGGACTCTCGGCCAAGCAGTTCCACGTAGGATCCGCCTGAGGGTCCGAGCGCCTCAACGAAATCCTCTGCTACGATGATCGATCCTTGATGGTTGTCCGCGATGATCTGAGCCTTCGCGATTCCAGTCGCATTGATAGCCCTATCGATCAGAAAACAGGGGATGCCGGCCCTTGTGGCCCGCCGCACCGCAGCAACGGAAGAGTCGGCGCCTGCGTTATCGAGGATAATCGCAGCCGCATTCGAAGCGATGGCAGCGTCAATCAGGATATCTTGCCGATACGCATCGTCGTCGTGCGCGTCGACGCGAACGCGATACCCGAGAGAGACAGCCCGCACCGCTGCGGCGTCAGCTTCAGCTTTGAAGAACGGATTGTCCTGCGAAGGCACGATTACCACGATCAGCTTCTTCGAAGTATCCGGCCTGTGGCAGGCAGAGAACGACAGCGCCAAAAGGACGGCCGCGCGCGTGCACCAAATCCGGGTGGGATGGATCACTCGCCTGCTCCATTATCGGTGCGCAGCAGAATCGGGAGGAACCGAGCCTGGATACTTGTCTGCAAGTGGTCGATAGCAACAGCGAGAATGATGACGGCTCCTTTGATAACCATCTGCCAGAACTGAGATACGCCGAGCATCACCAGGCCATCGGAGAGAACTCCGATCACGCATGCTCCGAGAAGCGATCCCGTGACCGACCCTCGGCCTCCCATCAGCGACGTCCCGCCCAGCACGACCGCCGCAATGGCATTCAGTTCAAAGCTGTCGCCAGTCGCTGGGTGGGCTGCTTCCAGTTGCGACGCGATGATCAGGCCAACCAAGGCTGCACAAAGCGCAGCAAAGACGTACGTGAAAAGCTTCACCAATGGTACGCGGATACCCGCCAGTCGAGCTGCACGCTCATTTCCGCCTACGGCGTAGATATGACGGCCGAGTGGTGTCTTGCGTGCGATCACCACAGCTCCGGCGAAAAGTACAAGCATGATCCAGACTGGCATCGGCATGCCGAAAAAGAACGTTTGGCCCAGAGCAGGAAACCCCGTGTTCCCGTGAGCAGGATCGCCCCCAAGATTCGGGAAGGTTTTGCCATTCGAAATCAGCAGCGCGGTGCCGCGGGCTACATAGAGCGTCCCCAGAGTGGCGATAAATGGAGCAACGCCGGCCTTTGAGACAAGCCAGCCATTCAACAGCCCGACCAGAAGCGAGATTGCGATAGCCACCAACACGCAAAGCGTCACAGGGAGAAAGTGGCGCGAACCGCCGGCCTCAATCCCCTGGGTAAGCAGATACCCAACCAGCATTCCAGCAAGTCCGGCAACAGACCCAACTGACAGATCGATTCCTCCTGTCAGCACGACAAACGTCATTCCAATCGCAAGAATGGCAGCGATAGCTACGTGCTTGGTGAGGATCTGAAAGTTATTCGACGTTGAAAAAGCCGGTGCCAGCGATGAGAAGAAAATAAGCAGCGCAACCAGCACCACGACTGCGCGTGCTTTGAACAGCAGGAGGAGAGCGCGGACACCCGAACGGGTGGCGCGAATCGATGGCCGCGTTGCAGCGGTCGTTGCTGTCATAGTGAAACTCTCCCTGGTTGCGCCGTTGAAGCCACGGCGATTACCGGGCTGGCTGCAACGAAAAGACCTTCGTCGGTCAGTTCTTTGCGTTCGAGCGTCGCGGCGATCCGCCCCTGACACAGAACAACCGCTCTGTCGGCGAGAGCCTGTACCTCCTCAATTTCGGAAGAGGTGAAGAGGATGCCGATCCCATCCGAGGCGAGGCGTCTGAGAATCGCATAGATCTCCGCTTTCGCTCCCACATCCACCCCGCGTGTAGGCTCGTCGAGCAACAGCAGTTTCGGGGAACACATCAGACAGCGGGCGATAATGACCTTCTGCTGATTGCCTCCTGACAGAGCGGTGACCGGCAGTTCGAGATCAGACACGCGAATGTTCAGATCCTTTACGAGTTGCAACGCTCTCGCGGTCTCGTTGGTCTTGTCCAGAAGCATCCCCCCGGCGCCCACCAGCGCAATGTTCTCCCGAACCGAGAGATCCGGTACAAGAGCGTCACGCTGGCGATCCTCCGGGACAAGGTGAATACCAGCCCTCACTGCATCCCTCGCCGATTTCAATCGAAGCTTCTTGTCCCGGAGCCGAATAGCACCGGACCGAATTCCGCGGGCGCCCGCGATTGCCTCGAGCAACTCCGTGCGGCCGGCTCCAAGCAGGCCATAGATACCAAGAACCTCTCCCTCGAGCAAAGAGAAACTCACATTCTGTACTGGCGTGCCTTGTGTAGCAGAGTCCGAGTCGGGTGCAACGGTGAGTTCCGCCACGCTCAGCAAAGTCGAGGCGTAGCCTGAGGTCGACAGCGCGGCTTCAGGCTTTGAAACATCGCGTCCTGACATTCGCGCCACAATCCACTGGCGGTCAACCTCCGCACGAGAAGCTTCACCGACCACACGTCCGGACCGCAGCACCGTGAAACGGTCGCCAAGATGAAGAAGCTCATTCAGCCTGTGCGAGATATAAATAATGGTCACACCGGCCCTCTTGAGTTCGGCGATCACTTCGAAGAGAGATTCCGCCTCTGTGTTCGAAAGCGCAGAGGTGGGCTCGTCGAGAATCAGGATCTTTGCCTTCTGCTCGAGCGCGCGTGCCAGTTCAACAATCTGGCGACTGCCCAGCGATAGTCTCCCGGCAAGCGTGCGCACATCCATCGGGCTGCGCAGGTGCCGCAATGCTTCAGAGGCGCGCACTTCTTCGAGAGATCGATGCACCAGTGCTACGGCCCGCGTCAGCTCGCGCCCGGCAAAGATATTGTCAGCCAGATCGAGATTCGGCAGCACCGAGAGTTCCTGGTGCACGATCGCAATGCCGTGGCGCGTTGCCTCTCTGGGAGATCGCAGCCTGATCTCCACACCCTGAAGGACGAGACGGCCCTCATCCTGCTGCTCCACTCCGGCAAGAATTCGCATCAGCGTGGACTTCCCGGCCCCGTTTTCCCCGATAAGAACATTTACCTGGTTGCGATAGACTCGAAAATCTACTCGATCCAGCGCGATCGTTCCCGGGTATCTCCGGGTAATGGCATGAGCTTCGAAGATGATGTCACGTGAGGTCATATCACTACCTGCTCTTCGCTCAGCTCCGCACCTTTGCAACCGCGTGTTTCCATCCGTCGTACAGGGCCTTGCGCTCACCTTCCCTCATTCGAGGCTCGAACCGATCCACATTCTGCCCGATAGCCTGGAGTTCCCCAACCGACTTCCACCAACCTAACTCGAGTCCGGCGAGCCACGCTGCCCCGATCGCAGATAGCTCCTCATTACTGGAACGAAGCACGGGGCAGCCGAGAATGTCTGCCTGGAACTGCATCAGCAATGCGCTTCGCGTCGCTCCGCCGTCCGCGAGCAGTTCTGGGAACTCCACGCCTGCCACCGACTGCATTGCGAAGAATACATCGGCAACTTGAAATGCGATGGCATCCAGAGCTGCGCGCGCCATATGTGCCGGTGTGTGATGACGGCAAAGCCCGCTGATTGCTCCTCTGGCGTTGGCATCCCAATGAGGTGCCCCGAGGCCAAGCATGGCCGGCACAAAATAGATGCCGGCCGCATCATCGACGCTCGATGCCAGTTCCGCGATGGAGGCAGCTGGGTCTGCCAGCTTTAGAAACTCCCCCAGCCACTGCACCGCGGAGCCAGTCATGGGAATGTTGCCTTCCAGCGCAAACTGTGTCTCCCCCTTGGCGGACCACGCGATGGTTCGCGCCAGAAATGCACTGTCACCAGGGAGCGCCGGAGTAAGGGCCATCAGCGACGACCCGGTTCCATACGTGGATTTCACTGAACCGGGCTTGAAATGGCCGTGCCCGAACATCGCAGCATGAGAGTCACCGATTGCTGCCAATATGGGCACGCCGTTCAGGCCCGGCACATTTCTGCATCTTCCAAAGACGCCGGCCGACGTTCTCAAGGCCGCCATTGCCTCCAGTGGGATTTCGAACATCCGAAGAAGATCCGGATCCCATTCACGCTTCTCCAGGTTCAGTAGCCCCGTCCTTGACGCGTTCGTCAGGTCGGTGAGATGAGTTTTTGTGCCGGTGAAGCGGGTGATCAGCCAGGAGTCCACGGTGCCGAAGCGTAGATCCGATTCTTCTCTTGCTTTTTGCACTGCGGGGCTGTTCTCAGCTAGCCAGGCCCACTTCCCCGCAGAGACAAGAGAAGCCAGCGGAAGCCCTGTTCTGTCTCGAAAGAGTTCAGCCTTGGAGGAGAGTCGATCACAGATGGCGGCGGAGCGACCGCACTGCCAGCTCACGGCATTCGCAAGCGGCTCCCCGGTCGAAGCACTCCATGCGATCGCGGTCTCTCTCTGGTTTGAGATCGCAACCGCCTCAATGCGTTCGCCAATCTGAGAGACATGTTGAACCGCTGCCGCAATGACTGACAGAGTCGACCTCCACAGTGCAGCCGGATCCTGTTCAACGAATCCGTCTACGGTGGTAATAACCGCAACAGAAGATGAAGTTCGAAAGGCCGGCGAGCCGGAGCGGTCGACAAGCAGGGCCTTGGTGTTTGTCGTGCCCTGATCGATTGTGAGAATCAGCCCGGCAGGCATCTATCCCCTCTCACTCATCAATTCCATCGCCGCATCGCGCATCCCCGCTGCCGTCAGATTGAAGTGCCCCAGCAGAAACTCGGCGGATCCGGTGGGAGCAAAGACGTCCTGCAGCCCCAGAATCCGCATTGGAGTTGGATGGCGGAGAGCGAGGACTTCGGCCACCGCGCCGCCGAGGCCTCCCGCAGCGAGGCCTTCCTCGGCGGTGACAATCCCTTTTGTGGTACGCGCTGCATCGAGGATAGCGGCCTGATCCAGCGGCTTGATCGTACTCATGTTCAGCACGCGTGCCGATCTTCCTTCTTTCTCCAGCAAGCGGGCTGCGTCGAGCGCACGACCCACCAGAACTCCATTCGTGATGATAGTCACGTCCGTGCCCTCGCGGAGCACCACTGCTTTCCCAAGCCTGAATTCATAGTCGTCACCATGAACCCTCGGCACCGGAATGCGGCTGATGCGGAGAAACATCGGCCCGTGGTGATGCAGCGAGTAGCGCATGACCGCGGCAGTCTCCATATCGTCTGCCGGAACTATGACCGTGAGATTTGGCAGGATTCGTGTCCATGCGATGTCTTCAACGGAGTGATGCGTCGGACCCAGTTGCCCATACGCCATTCCGGAAGACATCCCGCAGATTCGTACGTTCGCCTTCGAGTAAGCAAGATCAACCTTCACCTGCTCCATTGCGCGTGCCGTCAGAAAACACGATGCCCCGCAGAGGTACGGAACCATGCCACCATTGGCCAGCCCGTTGCCGACTCCGACCATGTTCTGCTCGGCAATCCCGACATTGATGAAGCGCGAAGGATACTTCGCCTTGAAGTCCTTCATTTTCGCTGAGGAGAGCGAATCGTTGATCACCACGCACACGCGGACGTCCTGCTCCGCCATCTCTTCCAGCGCTTTGGCGTAGGCATCGCGGCAGTCAACCAGTTGCGGCCTTTGCGATTCGCTTTTCTCTGTAATCACCGGGCTTACCATGCCGCCTCCACACCCAGTTCTCGCCTGGCGATCTCCAATTGTTCACCGGTTGGAACACCGTGGTGCCATGCCGGCTTGTTCTCAGCGAAGGAAACACCCTTGCCTTTGATCGTCCTGGCAATAAAGCATGTCGGCTTGCCATTTTCAATCGGCACGGAACCGAATGCCTGGTGGAGAGTCGCATGATCGTGCCCGTCCAGTTCCTTCACGGCAAACCCAAATGCCGCCCAACGATCGGCCAGCGGCTCCATCCGGATCGTGCTCTCCGTAAAATCCCCCTGCTGAATTCCGTTGCGATCAACGATGACGACGAGATTGTCAAGCTTGTACTGCTGGGCGCACATCGCGGCTTCCCAGTTTGAACCCTCTTGTAGTTCTCCGTCGCCCACCAGCACGAACACGCGCCACGCTTCGTTTCGCATGCGCGCTGCCAGCGCCATTCCCACTCCAATGGGCAGTCCATGTCCTAAGGGCCCCGTGTTCGCTTCCACACCCGGCAACTTATTTCTGTCTGGGTGTCCGTTGAGCATTGAGAGCGGGTCCATGAACGTCTTCAGTTGCTCTACCGAAAAGAAGCCCCGCAGTGCCAGAGTCGAATAGAATGCGCCGGAGCAATGCCCCTTCGACATGACAAACCGATCTCTCTGCTCCCAGCGAGCGTCCTCAGGACGTACATTCAGAATCTGACCGAGATACAGGGTAGCGAGAATATCCGCCGACGACAGGTCGCCACCAGTGTGACCGAGCTTCGCATGGTGCGTCATCAACATCGCGCTCAGTCTAATCCGATTCGACATTTCTCCAAGCCAAGCTGCCGCTTCCGGAGTGCAGCGTATTGGTTCACGTGTATTGGTGCTCATGGGTCTACCTAACTTCTACAATGATCCGAGATGCTCGTCAACACTAAATTGCTAGTATGCATATTTATGCCGTCCCTGTGATTCAGAAACGAAGCGCAGGGCGAGATCTTGCAAGGCTTGATTAGCGAAACAACTCCAGCCAAATCAAACGATTCATGACCATTCTCATTTCTGCGCAACGGGTGTCTTCTCCAACTCTCGAATGAGCCCCGCAGGATCGCCGAGCTTGAACGTTCCGGCCATAGACGAAATCTGCTCGACCGTCAGAGCACGAAAGAATCCGAGCGAAGGAAGCGATGGCAGGTACTTCTTGACTAGCTCACTTGTTTGCGGATTTTCGAGCAGTTCACCGATGGTGTATTCCTGAGAATAGTGCGGAGCCGGCACCTGAATTGCGACTGCAACCGGAGGCTTTTCAATGGTTGGATCTTTCAGAAACCTCGCGATGAGTGTCTGAACAGGCGCAGCCTCGGTTGCGTTGGGATCTTCAACTCGCACAAACCGGAGCAAGCACGGCGCCATGGAAGGATCGAAAGCCTGGAGACCGCCGATCGTGTAGCCCAGAGCGTAAACCTTCATCAGCCATGGATCGATCAAGTCAACCTTATAACGAGAGTTGTCCTCAAGCTGGATCTCCACGTGCTGGTTATAGACGGTGCTCTTAATCCTGAGCAGATAGTAGGCGCCCTTCTCTGCCAGAACCGTGCCGCCGCTCACGATTCCAGGATCGGGCACGACGTCCTGAAAAGGGCCTTCCGTCATAATCTTCTTCAAAAAGTTCAGCCGCGCCGGACTCTCCCCAACGAGTTCGCCCCCGGCTGCCCACCATAGGACTCCGTTCGGGTGAACATAGGTTTCGCCGTGCGATCCGTACCCACCCTCCATCGTGATATCCCAGTGACGACTGACCTCTTCAGCACCAGACAGATTGCCCCATCCCTGTCCGTTGTTGCCTTCATATCCATACTCATCCACTACTGTCGGCTTGCCGTATTTGGCCCTCGCGCCGAGAAGCCGCCTGCCGGGATGGCCTGTACCATCCTGAATAATGTCGTGCGTTATCCAAGGCTTGCTGTGGTCATACCAGCCAGCCATGTTGTGAATGCCGCGCAGATGATGATACGGATCGCCGGCAGCGAGCGTCTTGAACATTCGATCCCAATCCTTCACCTTAAGCCCGCTGGTCATCTCCGGATCGAACAGATCGTACTCGTTGGCCATTGTCCACCAAACGTTATGAAACGCTGCCAATCTGGCCACGACATAGCGAATATACGCGTCGTCATGATCTGCATCCATCGCAGCGAAGCCGAGATGGTCGTATGGATGGAAGAGGATGATGTCGGCCTCGATCCCCATCCTTTCGAGTTCGGGAATTCGCCGCTCTACCGCCTGAAAAAATGCGGGATCGAAACGATCCAGATCGAATGTCTGTGGACCTGTCTGAACGTAAGGATAGATCGCCGGTTCTTCGCGGTTGAAGATGTACCACTTGGGAAACAGTCCGAAGCGGACCTTAGTAAAGGGACTTTCGCTCAGCGTTTCCAAGGTCTGACGTTGGAGAGTCTCATCTCGGTTCAGCCAGTTGTAGAGAGTCGTTCCAATCAGGAAATAGGGCGTTCCGTCGCTGTACGAGAAATGATAGGTCTTTGCAACATGCACCGGCCCATGATTGGACTTTGCCTGCGCTGTTACTTCAAAGATCCCCGACTGGCCGTTCATCTCAGAATCATTCGACGTCGTCTCAAACCTGCAGCGTCCAACCTGCTGAGGCATGAAGCGAACCTTCCAGGCTGAGCCGCCATCGTAGAAGCCCGCCACATCGACCTGCTCACCCGCGCAGGTGAATCTCGCAGAGACACTCACTTCTTTGAATGGGTTTGCGTACTGCCGTGAAGAATGGAAGCCTATCTCCTGAATCCCCCATCGCTGAACGGTCCGAGCATATGTCGACTGGCTGGACACGGGAACGGCGGACAAAAGTAGAACACACGCCGAGTACAGACAGGTCACTGCTAACTTACTCGTCTTCATCACCACTCCTGGAATAAAGATTTGCGCCGCCGCCCCTCATTTCACAACGACGCGTACCTTCGCGAAATTGGGAATGCTGGTTAACGATGAACTTGCGTCACCATCTCTTTGTGATATAGCAAGGAGCACTGGGAAGTACGTGCCGGGTTTTGAAAATACATGAGTGATCTTTACGGTTACCTGAGAACGGGATTGGTCAAAGTTCGACTTCGCGATCTTCTGAATACTTGAAAAGGTCCCATCCCCCTCGAAATCCCATGCCGCGGAAACTATCTTACCGGTGTTGAGCGGCACTTCGATGACGGCCGTGAAGGTCACCGGCGTCCCGTGGTGAACTTCAGCACGCGCCCCACCATTCACCTTTACAATCACTACGGGCTGAATGCCTTTGCGCTCGGCTGCCGTCGCCGGCACTTCCACCTGGCCGTCTACCATCTTGTAGTTGGTGCTCGGCGGAGGTGGGACACCCTTCTCCACCCAGGCGCTCAGGTCCCGAAGTGCCTGATAGAGATCTGGTATGTAGCTGACGGTGTGCGTTGTGTCGCCCTGACGGGCCCCATCGCCGTGCAGGGCATGCTCGACGTACCAGAGGCGGAAGCTGTCATCGATCCGATCACCGAGAGCCTCTTTCACCTTTGAACGGTACCAGTCCGCTTGCCATGGCAGGGCGTCCTGATCCATCATGCTTTCTACGATGATCATCTTCCCTTTGAATTTTCCGGACTGGACAGAACCTGCGCCTGTAACCAACGGGCCAATCAACATGGGCCGCTGCGGCTCAAGAGGTTTGCCGTCCGGGCCACGGAATTGGTCCCACACGTAGTAATCCGGTCCAGGGACTTGGTGACGGTGATAATACTGCATGGCCAAGAAGTCTGAATTGTCCAGAACTACTTGATCGCCTGGCTTCAGAGCTTTCACGTCGCCGGAATTGTCGGCCCCGAAGGGATTACGGGCAATGAAAACTGTATTCCCGCTGACTTTGCCGACAGGCAGCTCTTTGCCTGCGGGAGCTCCCGTCTTGACAACTACAAATGCTCCTTCCAGGTCCTGCGATGGCACGCTTTCCATCTGAATCCCTATCATCTGGGAATCATTGATAGCGTCCTTTGCCGCGTCTACCCCGCCGAAAGATTTTTGGGGTTCCGAATTACCTGGGGATACAACTTTGACAACGATAGTGGGGTGCTGGACTCTAGCCCTTGAGAGCGAGGGCTTGGGATTCATGCCTTCGTAGCCAGGCACAGTCCAGAAGTCCTTGAAGTAACCGGGGTCCATCAATTTGACCAACGGGAATAAAACGGGGAAAGCTCCCTCGCCGATCGTTTTGTAATTGAACCACGCGGCGGGTGGGAAACCCATTTTTGTTACTTCGCGAAGAGCATCCTGCTCCTCGTCGTTCAAATTCTGAAAGATGTTGCCGCTTCCACCCGGCTCTGTTGCATCCACGACCGAAGCGAACTTATCCTTCAGAATGCGCATTGCGAGAATGCGGACAGTGAACACGTTGGGAATGGCCATTGGCGACCCGCAGACGAACGGTACAGCGCCTTCCCAAGCCGTGCTGTTCTCGAATCCGCTAAGCGTTTTAAAGCATCCTCCGCTTCCACCGAAAGCATAACCATAAGGCCGATTCGCGCCATACATCTGTTCGGCAACGATCCTCGAATACTCTGCGGCCGCTGCATTGACGCGGTATCCGACGATCGTCTGATCTCCTGCAATCGCTGCTGGACCTCCTTCGTTGGTTAAGACGAAATAGGCGCCACTGCCTAACGAGAACAGCATGTGCCGCAGCAATTCTCCACTCCCCACCACAGCGTTATTTGCATCGAGCGTTTCACCTGCGGGCGCTGGTGTGACGTGCTGAAAGAATCGGCCCTGGTACTGTTCCTTTGGGGGGAAGTAAAAGGCGAAGCGCGCCTCGGCCCCCTTGAATCCGCCATGAACATAGCGGTGACGAACCGGTTTGTCTCGCCATTCGTCCACGTCGATATATGGCTGTCTGAACAGAGGGTCAGCAGTTTGCCAGGTGGTAGTCGACTGGGATTCGAAAGCCTGTTGGCAAGAAAGCCGAGCAGAACCACCGCCGAACAGTGTGGACCCGGCGATGACACTTAATAGACCAAGTCTCGCCATCAATTGTTTCTGATTCTTCATCTTTTCCCCATTCAGTTTTCTGCGTCTTCACGGTGCGGGCACTCTCGCATCCCACAAGTGACTCTTTAGATGATCGCCGGACCTGATGTTCAGGTCAGGCACAGGAGGCCAGGTGTCAGCACATCAGAACACTATCTTTCCTGAGAACTGTAGGATCCGTGGATCACGAGCGCTGCCGGTCACTCCAAAGCCGGTTGCGTTCAGGTCCGAAGCGGGAGCAAGAAGATTGGGATGATTCAACACATTGAAGGCTTCTGCGCGGAACATGAAATGGACTCGCTCCGTGCCCAGGGGGAATGTCTTAATAACTGCCGGATCGATGTGGATCCAGGCAGGGGAGCGGAAGCTATTCCGCTGGACATTGCCATATGTTCCGGGTGCATTGGGTTGAAAGGCAGCTTTGTTCAGCCGCCCATTTGCATAGGTGGGAGCGCGATTGGGGTTCCAGTCTGCCCGGTCAAGGCCCAGTCCGGTCTGAGAGTTGTTGGAAGAGTCCGTAATGCTGAAAGGCTGCCCCGCATCAGCCACAAACAAACCGCTCAGAGTCCACGAACCCGCAACAGCGCGTAGGATTGCGCTGTGGCCCTTGAGATTCGGGGCGTTCCATACTGCAGTAGTCCGGAAGGTGACATCTTGGTCGAAGTCGCAGCGTCCCGACCGGACTCGAGGGAGGTAAGGCCCATCCTTAACGCTGTTATCACCTACGCCAGTTGCACCAAATGCGCCGGCCGTGCTCGGGGGCGTAGATCCATCATCGAGACACTTTGACCAATTGAAGGCGGCAACAAGATCAAGACCGCCTTTGTTGCGGTGGTGGTATGTCGCGTTCAGGCCGTGGTAGCTCGAGGTTGAATTGCTGACCAGCGCTAAAAGTTGTCCCAGGCCTTCTGAAGCATAGGGCCGGGTAGATCCTGGCTTCGCGGAATCGCCGTTGTAGACCGGAAGGTTGGCATCGTAGCTCTGCGAGATATGAATTCCCTGAGTACCCACGTAAGCGAGTTCCATGCTCTCAGCGGATGTAAATGCATGTTGCAACGAAAGGGTCCACTGATTCACATAGGCGGGACGGAAATCGCGGTCGATCGCGGAGGGCGAGAATCCAATCTGTTTTGCTACGGCAAGGCTGACATCCGAGGGAGGTTGATAGCCGGCGTTGTAGAATCCACCGGCGAAGGGATTGGGCAAGCCCTGGGATGTCCAGGGATCATCTATTGAAGTGAAACTCACAGGCTGAACCTGCAGGAAGTTGCGGACGAACGGCGGCGCCGAGAATCCAAGCAGGCTGATCAGCTGGAACTGGGTGGAATACATCCCATATCCAGCGCGAAGCGCGGTGTTGCCCTTCTGGTCGAGCCTGTAGGCCACTCCCAATCTCGGTTGTACTATAGAGAACTTTGACGAGGTGCCGCCAGAGCTGCAGCCAGAATCACCGGGATAGATCAGGCCCAGCGGAGCATTCGTGAAAACGTGCGATTGCTGGCCTGGATACCAGCAGTCCATATGGTTGTGTTCAGGGACGTAGGGAAGATACGGATCCCAACGAAGACCGCCCGTAAGCGTCGTCCGCTCGGTCATACGATATTTGTCCTCCGCATACACACCGAACAGTTTCCCGTTGATCTTGGAAAAGTTGCCGTCGGCCTGGAGCCACTCAAAGGGGCGGCCCATGATCAGATCAGCGTATGCGTTATTGTCCAGAGGACCCGGGCCTGTAAAGAGGCTGTTGAGACCGACGAAAACAAAGGCTGGATTCTGTCCAGTCAGGTTCTGTTGGTTCATGCTCACGAACCGGAAATCCGTACCGAACGATAGCTCGTGTTTTTGGAACGGATGCATCGCATCCACACTGTAGTCCCAGCTTGTGCGAGGGTTCTCAGCAAAGGAATTTGCTGATGCAAAGAGGCCGCCCAGCGCATAAAAAGTCGGCAAAGCGGGATGCACTCCGTCGCTTACGCCGGTGGCGCCAAGCTTCGTAAGACTGAGGTCGGCCAAATCGGAACCTGCGTAACCTTTGTTATCCGCCTTCAACCAAGAGGCTCGCGCGTCCACGATCCATGAGCCCGCTTTTGAGGTCCATGTGTCTCCCAGGGCGAAGTTATCCCAGAATCCCGAATTGCCGCCCGTGGCGGTCAGCGCATTCTTCCCGCTGGCCGTTTCGCTGCTGCTTCTCATCGCATCGGCGGGAGTGCTTGTGTGCTCGGAGAAGTACCGTGCAAATAGCCTGTGCTGCCCGAGGTTGTAGTCGACTTTTGCTGCCCATTGCGGGGCATTCGTATTGTTGGGGACGGTCGTATTGTAATAAGCGAGGTTCCCGCCGAGGGAATAGTTTGGTGGCGGAATATACTTCATCAGGTTACTTGCTGCCGTACTCACTGGGACTTGCACGATACCACCGGCAACAGCACTCTTGAACTGCCCTTTTTGCATGTTCTCTTCAGGAGTGACGATGCCCACGTAAGCGTTGACAAGGTTTTGCGCCCGAATCAGTGTTTGCTGATACGAACCGAAGGCAAACAGCTTGTCCTTCACGATGGGGACACCGGCAGCAAAGCCGAACTGATTGCGCTTCAAGGTATCGGGAGTCGTGGCAAAGTAATTCTCCGCGTTGAAGTATCCGTTTCGGATGTACTCAAACACAGATCCGTGGATTTGGTTTGTCCCGGACTTGGTGACGATGTTGACTGCGCCTCCAGGAGCGGAAACATAACGGGATCCATAAGATCCGCTTACAACTGAGAATTCCTGAGTTGCATCCGGATTTGGAAAGGGGCCGCCGATGACGTTGTAGGGATCAACATTGCCCGCTCCATCGAGAGAAAAGTAGGTCCCTCCGGGACGAACACCGTTGCTCGTTGGAGCGCTCTCATCACTAAGTGCTCCCCCAGCCACAGTGCTGTTGGGATTTGTGCCCTGGGGGTTGAGCGTTGCATCGGTAATTCCCGGAGCCGTGTACATCAGGGCAGCGGGGTTACGTCCATTCAATGGCAGGTTCGACACAACATTCTCTTCGACAACGGACTGGATCGTGCTGTTCGTGCTTTCCACCGCCGGCGCTTCCGCTGTTACAACGATGTTCTGAGTCTGAGCGCCCACATTCAGCGTGACAGGAATGGTAGCAACCTGCCCCACTGTCAGCACAATTCCGGCCTGCTCATATTTCGAGAAACCCTCTTTCGAAACGCGAATGACGTAAGGGCCGACCGGAATCGAAGACACTCTGTAGGAACCATCAGGCCCGGATAGAGTCTCCGTTGTGAAGTTCGTCTGGGATTGGACCACTATCACCTTCGCACCTGGGATCAGTGCACCCGTGTTGTCCGTAACGGTTCCGTTCAGTGTTGCGGTCGACACCTGCGCTCGTCCCAGCATCCCGAACAACATGCCCAATGCGCCAAACATTACGAGCGCCCCCAGTTTTCCCATCCCCCATGAACCGAAGCTCCGCAGAATCGTCGTAAACATCTCGCCCCTCCTCCTAATGACTTCCTGCTCTCCAGGAAAGCGGCATCGTCGGTGTGCCACAGATATCGTCATATTACGCATAAAGTGGCATATACTGCCAACTCGAAGAAATATACTTGGCGGTTCATTTTGAAGTCAACATTAATTGCTTATATTGCATAATTATGCAGCGAAGAGGCGAGGAAGGCTAATGCTGTGCCGATCGGTAGACGTGCCTTGCAGGATGCTGGCGGCACCCCGGTCCGATTTGGGAGGTCAGACGGTTCCGATCAGATTTTCCCTAAGACGTTAGGACACCGTTCGAGTGTTTGCGCTTGGTCACTTTCGCTGCGGCGGCAGAAGAACCGGAGTCGCAAAATACCCGGGTAAGCCTCGCCAATACGTTCCTCAAGGCCGTTGAAGTGTCTTCTGCCTCACCGACGAACCAGGAACTCCGCGCTAGGTCCCCGACCATGAGAGTCATCAGGGCCAGCATTCTTGGCTCCAGGCTATACTTGCTCGCAGTTTTGGTTCGCGCTGCGTACGCTTGCGAAAGCCGGTCTTCGACTTCCACCAGCGCCGCCTTGGTAGCCTGTCTCGCCGCAAGGCTTTGAGCTGCGATCTCCATGATCTGCTGGATCCGCGGCTCCGACTTCGAGAATTGGAGGCCTGCTTTGCACACCTCGCGAATGACTTCAAGAGCAGGCGCTTCTGCAGGACAGGCGCGAACTGCGGCAACCAGCGTGTCTCCGAAGGCGGCGATTCTGAAGGCGAGGAGATCATCCTTAGCCGGAAAATATCGAAAGAAAGAGCGCTGAGAGATGCCAGCGGCCTCCGCGATCTGATCAATGGTGGTTTCATTGAAACCATTGTGGGCGAACAGATCGATAGCAGCATCGAAGATTGCTTCTCGTACCAGTTCCTGCTTTCGCGTTTTCAAGCTCATGGTCATATGGTCACCTGCCCAACTGCCGATATCTGCGGCTTCTGCCTATGTTAGCATAATGTGACAGGATTGCCTCTTCCTCCAATCGTGATTGGCGTTTTATTGCACAAGCGAGGGAAATCTGAAATGAAACGGAGAAATTCCTGCATCGTCGTCTCCCGCAGGAACGAGGGATTGTGAAAAGTCTGTTTGATCTGAGTAGCCGAGTAGTATTGGCAACCGGCGCCAATCGAGGAATAGGTCTCCGGTTCCTTTGGAAAGTGTTGGAGCGGATGGCAGCAAAGCAGCATATCCCAGCGGCGACGGTTGGTCGATGGGGACAGGGTATCGGCGAAGGTGATCCCACGGTGCCGCAGGCGGTAAACGGCAAAATAGTGGTCCGCGATGTCGGCCAGTGCCCTGATGCGGTTCTGCTGGACTTCTGTGATGTTGTGGATGCCGCGTTCGAGGTCGCGCCTTCGCTGCAGTTCGGCCTCCTTGGCGACGGTCTTCGAAGGTGAGTGTGTGGATTCGCGAACACGTTGATTCCGAAACGAGAAGTCGTACCACCAAATGTTGTTGCGTCTGAAAAGCACCGGTGCGCCTCATCCTTCTCCCGCTGGCGGGGGCAAGGCCCGGCGAAGCGATGCCTGGATCCCGCCGCACTTCTGACTCGGGAACAGAGCCTGCACCGGATCCGGAATTCGAGCAAAAGTGGCAAGGCAACATCGCAACGCGGGCGCGTTGGGATCAGGCAGCTCG
>Ga0335069_10004881_pt1 | contig 19774 bp, 18 predicted proteins | sample Lox_Sample_11_FD_206714 | JGI IMG/M metagenome (GOLD analysis project Ga0335069, IMG submission 206714) | Soil microbial communities from Loxahatchee National Wildlife Refuge, Florida, United States - Lox_Sample_1.1 | ecosystem: Environmental > Terrestrial > Soil > Wetlands | place: USA... | reverse complement strand
CGTGAACGGCGGACGCGAAGTGGTGGACGCCGTAGCGGACGGGAAACGCGCCGCGCTGGCCATGGCGCGGCGCCTGCGGGAGGAGGCGCATGGCTGACCTTTCCACGAATTTCGCGGGGATCCGGTCGCCGAATCCGTTCTGGCTGGCCTCGGGGCCGCCTTCGAACTGCGGCGAGCAGGTGATGCGCGCGTTTGACGCGGGATGGGGCGGGGCGGTGTGGAAGACCATCGGCGAACCGATTGTGAACGTCTCATCGCGCTATTCGTCGGTGGATTGGAACGGCCAGCGGATGATGGGGCTGAACAACATCGAGCTCATCACGGACCGGCCCATCGAAGTGAATCTGCGCGAAATCGCTGAGGTGAAGAAGCGGTACCCGAAGCACGCGGTGATCGCATCGCTGATGGTGGAATCGAAGCGCGAAGCGTGGCACGAGATTGTGAAGCGCTGCGAAGACGCGGGCGCGGACGGGCTGGAGCTGAATTTCGGATGTCCGCACGGGATGAGCGAGCGCGGCATGGGCGCGGCGGTGGGGCAGGTTCCCGAGTACACGTGCCTGATCACGGAATGGGTGAAGGAGGCGGCGCGGACGCCGGTGCTGGTGAAGCTGACGCCCAACGTCACGGACATCCGCATGGCGGCGCGGGCGGCGCGGCGCGGCGGGGCGGACGCGCTTTCGGCGATCAACACGATCAACTCCATCACGGGCATCGACCTGGACACGCTGACGCCGCGGCCGAATGTGGGCGGGCTCTCTTCGCATGGCGGCTATTGCGGGCCGGCGGTGAAGCCGATTGCGCTGCACCTGGCGCAGCAGATCGCGTCGGACGCCGAAGTGGGGCTGCCGGTTTCGGGTATCGGCGGGATCAGCGGTTGGCGGGAAGCGGCCGAGTTCCTCTTGCTCGGTTGCGGCACGGTGCAGGTGTGCACGGCGGCCATGCACTACGGTTTCCGCATTGTGGAAGACATGATCGACGGATTGAGCCAGTGGATGGACGAGAAGGGCTTCGCCACTATCGAGGACTTCCGCGGGCTTTCGCTGCCGAAGGTGGCGGAGTGGAAGAACCTGGACCTGAACTACAAGATTGTGGCGCGCATCGACGCGGCGAAGTGCATTGGCTGCGACCTCTGCTACGTGGCCTGCTGGGACGGGGCGCACCAGTGCATTCACGTGGACGGGCACGCGGCGCCGGCGGCCGCGGAGGCCGCCAGCCGCGCGCGCATCGCCGTGACTCCCAACGCGCGGCTGGACGCGGGCGAGAGCGGTGCGGCCCGCGCAGTGCGGGTTCCGCGGGTGGATGAAGCGGCATGCGTGGGCTGCAATCTGTGCTGGTTGGTGTGTCCGGTGGAGGGGTGCATCACGATGGCGCGCGTGGACTTGGGCAAGGGCCCGGAGACCTGGGAGATGCGGACATCGAGGACGCAATGAACACGCTGATTCGCAACGGCACGGTAGTCACGGCGCGGGAGACCAAGCGGGCGGATGTCCTGATTGAAGGCGAGCGCATCCAGGAAGTGCGCGCGGGGATTGCGGAGGCGGCCGCGGAGAAGGTGATTGACGCGTCGGGCCTGTACGTGATTCCGGGCGGGATCGATGTGCACACGCATCTCGACATGCCGTTCGGCGGCTCGAACTCGTCCGACGATTTCGAGACGGGCACGCGCGCGGCGGCGTTCGGCGGCACCACCAGCATTGTGGATTTCGCCATTCAGGCGCGCGGCACGCGGATGCGGGACGCTCTGGACACGTGGTGGAAGAAGGCGGAGGGGCGCGCGTGCATCGATTACGGGCTGCACATGATTGTCACGGACCTGCCGAACGCGGGTCTCGAGGACATGGACGACATGGTGCGCGAGGGCGTGGCCAGCTTCAAGCTCTTCATGGCGTATCCCAACGTGTTGATGGTGGACGACGCCACCATTTTCAAGGCTCTTTCGCGCACGGCCAAGAATGGCGCGCTGATTTGCATGCACGCGGAAAACGGCAGCGTGATCGATGTGATTATCGCGCGCGCGCTGGCGGAGGGAAAGACGGCTCCGGTCTACCACGCGCTGACGCGGCCGCCGCGTGCGGAATCCGAGGCCGTGCACCGCGCCATCGCCATGGCGGAGATTGCGGGCGCGCCGGTGTACATTGTGCATCTTTCCTCCGAGGACGCGCTGAATGAAGTGCGCGAGGCGCGCGACCGCGGCGTGCCGGCCTTCGCCGAGACGTGCCCGCAATATCTGCTGCTTTCCATCGAAGAGCTGGAGCGGCCGGGCTTCGAAGGGGCGAAGTACGTGTTCACGCCGCCGCTGCGCCCCAAGCATCACCAGCCCAAGCTGTGGGACGGGCTGAAGCACGACCAGTTGCAGGTGGTCTCCACGGACCACTGCCCGTTCTGTTTCGAGGACCAGAAGACGCTGGGGAAGGACGACTTCACGAAGATCCCCAACGGCGGGCCCGGCATTGAGAACCGGCTGCAGTTGATCTACCACCACGGCGTGAACGCGGGCAAGCTTTCCCTGAACCGGTTCGTGGAACTGACCTCCACCACCCCGGCGCGCCTCTTCGGCATGTATCCTAGAAAAGGAGAGATTGCGCCAGGATCGGATGCTGACCTGGCGATCTGGGATCCCAACGCCGCGCACCTCATCAGCGCAAAGACGCACCACATGCGCGTGGACTATTCCATGTTTGAGGGCTTTGCGTGCCGCGGCAATGCCAGGACCGTGCTTTCGCGCGGGGAAGTGATTGTGGACGGAGGAGAGTTTTGGGGAAAGCCGGGACGCGGCCAGTATTTGAGGCGCGCGGCAAGAGGAGGGGCGTGGAAGTAAGGGCGGCGCGGCGCGGGCTTTTCGCCTGCACGGGCGGCCCCGGGCGTCCCAGCGCGCTATGAAGCCGGATCCGACGCTCTACAACCACGACCTCGCGCCGATTCCCAAGGACCGCCGCGGCTGGGGCCTCTACAACTACATTTCGCTGTGGGTGGCGATGAGCGTGTGCATCCCGACCTACATGCTGGCGTCGGGTCTGATTGCGGGCGGGATGAGCTGGCGGCAGGCCATCGCCACCATTCTGCTGGGCAACGTGATTGTGCTGATCCCCATGCTGCTGAACGCGCATGCGGGCGCCAAGTACGGCATTCCGTTTCCGGTTTTCGTGCGCGCGTCCTTCGGGGTGCGCGGGGCGAACCTTCCGGCAGTGCTGCGCGCGCTGGTGGCGTGCGGGTGGTTCGGCATTCAGACGTGGATCGGCGGGCAGGCGATTTACTCCATGCTGAAGATCGCGTGGCCCGGCGCGGCAGGGATGCCCGGGGGCGTCTGGGTCTGCTTCTTCGCGTTCTGGCTGCTGAACATCGCGGTGATCTGGCGGGGCATTGAGACCATCAAGTTTCTGGAGGGCATCGGCGCGCCGTTCCTGCTGGCGCTGGGACTGCTACTGTTGTGGTGGATCGCGCGCAAGGCGGGCGGCCTGGGTCCGGTGCTCAGCGCGCCGAGCAAGTTCAGGAGTCCGGCCGAGTTCATGCGCTTCTTCATCCCGTCGCTCACCGGGATGGTGGGGTTCTGGGCCACGGTGGCGCTGAATATTCCGGATTTCACGCGCTACGCGAAATCGCAAAGGGCGCAAGCGTTGGGCCAGGCGATTGGGCTGCCCGCCGCGATGACGATCTACTCGTTCATCGGGGTGGCGGTGACTTCGGCGTCGGTCGTGCTGTTTGGGCAGGCGGTTTGGGATCCGGTCGCGCTGCTGGGCAAGTTCCACGAGCCGGCGGTAGCGCTGATCGCGCTGGTGGCGCTGCTGGTTGCCACGCTGAATACCAACGTGGCGGCGAACGTGGTTTCGCCATCCAACGATTTTTCGAATTTGAATCCGCGGCTGATCTCGTTCCGCACGGGCGGCTTGATCACGGGGGCGGTGGGCGTTCTCATGATGCCCTGGAAACTGCTCACGGATTTCAGCTCTTACATTTTCGGCTGGCTGGTGGGGTACTCGGGATTGCTGGGGCCCATCGCCGGAGTGATGATCGCGGATTATTTTGTGGTGCGCCGCTCGCAGTTGCTGGTGGAAGATCTTTACCGGCGGGGCGGGGCGTATGAATACAGCAGCGGCGTGAATCCGCGCGCCGTGGCTGCGCTGGCGTGCGGCATCGCGGCGGCTTTGCTGGGACTGGGTATCCGGCCGCTGCGGTGGCTTTACGATTACGCCTGGTTTGCGGGGTTTGGAGTATCGGCCGTTGTCTATATCACCCTGATGCAGAGGGTGAGCGGCGCGGAATCGCCCGCATGGGAGGGAAGACAATGACTACGGAAACCGGCATGTCGCCGGTGACTTTTTATATCGACGGAAGTTGGCAACGGCCGGTGAACGGACAGAGGGGCGCGGTGATCAATCCCGCGACGGGCACAACGCTGAGCGACGTGGCTTACGCGGAGGCCGAGGATGTAGACCGCGCGGTGCGAGCGGCGCACCAGGCGTTTCTTTCGTGGCGCAACGTGCCGGTGGTGGACCGGGTACAGCCGCTCTACCGGTATAAGACGCTGCTGGAGAAGAACGCGCTGGAACTGGCCGCCATTCTGACGAGCGAGAACGGCAAGACGGCGGACGACGCGAGAGCGGAAGTGCGGCGCGCCATCCAGATGGTGGAAGTGGCGTGCGGGATGCCGAGCCTGATGATGGGCGATTCGCTGAACGACATCGCCTCCGGCATAGACTGCAAGACCATCCGGCAGCCGATTGGCGTTTGCGTGGGCATCACGCCGTTCAACTTTCCGGCGATGGTGCCGATGTGGATGCTGCCGTTCGCGGTGGCGTGCGGGAACAGCTTCGTGCTGAAGCCCTCGGAGAAGGTGCCGCTGACGCCCACCTTCGCGATTCAACTGCTTCACGAGGCGGGCCTGCCGGCGGGCGTGGTGAACCTGGTGCACGGAACCAAGCCGGCGGTGGACGCACTGCTGCGCCATCCGCTGGTGAAGGCGGTTTCGTTTGTCGGCTCGACGCCGGTGGCGCACTACATTTATTCGACGGCGGCGGCGGAAGGGAAGCGCGTGCAGGCGCTGGGCGGGGCGAAGAATCACTTGATCGTCATGCCGGACGCCGATATGCCGAGGACCGTGGAAGCGATTATCAGCTCCTCGTTCGGGGCGGCGGGCGAGCGCTGCCTGGCGGGCAGCGTGCTGGTTCCGGTGGGTGAGGCGGCGGGCCCGCTGTTGGAACTGCTGGTGGCGCGCACTAAGGCGATGACGGTGGGCGATGGGGCGAAGGACGGCATCGAGATGGGGCCGCTGGTGACTTCCGAGCATTGCAAGCGCGTGGCCAGTTATGTGGATAAGGGCATTGAGGAGGGCGCGGTGCCGCTGGTGGATGGCCGGCAGCGCAAGACGCCGGGCGGCGGCTTCTTCCTTGGACCGACGATCTTCGACCGCGTGACGCCGGAAATGAGCATCGCGCGCGACGAGATTTTCGGGCCGGTGCTCTCGGTGATGCGCGTGGATACGCTCGGCGACGCGATCGAGCTGGTGAACCGCTCGCCGTTCGGCAATGCGACGGCGATCTTCACGACCAGCGGCAAGGCGGCGCGAGAGTATTCGAGCCGCTGTGAAGTGGGCATGGTGGGCGTAAACGTGGGCGTGGCCGCGCCCATGGCGTTCTTCCCGTTCGCGGGATGGAAGCGCTCCTTCTTCGGAGATCTGCACGCGCATGGCAAGGATGCGGTGGCGTTCTACACCGAACAGAAGGTCATCATGAGCCGCTGGTTTTAGCGGCGGCCGCGGGTAGCGCCCAGGGCTTTGGGGCCGGAAGTTTTCCGGCCCTGGCCCGGGGAGCGCTGTTTTCGGCGGCTGATGGGGCCTCTCCCGAAAATCCCTCCGGATTCCGTTGCCCGGGTTGGGCTTTTAGGATTCCCAAAACCCTCAGCCGGTTGCGCGGAGGGGGCGGAGAGTTTTGGGCGGGAGTGGATCAGCGCTCACTGACGTTCGCGGCTCGAAATGGGGGGTACGCGCACACGTTCGCGGGGCGCGGATCGAGGCCCGCAGCATAGCGGGACGATACGAACCCTTTGCTACTGCTGCTTGGGCGGCGCGGGGGCGGCGGCCGGCTTTTCGGGCTTCTCCGGCTTATCCGGGGGCTTGGCTGCGGCCTTCGAGGGGCTGATCAGGATGTGGGCGTTGCGGCCTTCCATGCGCGGCTGCCCTTCCACAATGCCGTGCACGGCCAGATCTCCGGCGAAGCGCATGAGCAGGCGCTTTCCGAGATCGGCGTGCGCGATTTCACGTCCGCGAAACTGAACCACGGCTTTCACGCGGTTGCCTTCCTGAAGGAAGCGAATGGCGTGGTTCTTCTTGAACTCGTAGTCGTGGTCGTCCGTATTGGGACGGAACTTCAGTTCCTTGACCTGCACCACGTGCTGTTTCTTCCGCGCGTCGTGCTGTTTCTTTTTCTGTTCGTACTGATAGTGGCCGAAATCCACGGCCTTGGCCACCGGCGGCACGGCCGTGGGCGCTACCAGAACCAAATCCAGGCCCAGTTCCTGGGCGCGCCGCAGCGCCGCCGAAGTGGCCATCACTTCCGTGGTGCCATCCGGGAACACCGCGCGCACTTCACGCGCGCGAATGGATTCGTTAACGTTCTCTCTACGATTCTGCCTGCGAGGAGGGAAGTTTCTTCCTGGATACATTTAGTTTATTAGCTGAGTTTTTGATTGCGGAGACAGACCATGGCGGGCACGACGCCCGGCTGCATTCTCTGGGCGAGAATCGGATTGGCGAGGGTTACTTTCAATCGATTGAATCAGCTTCAAGTGTACACCAAAACGCGCGGCGGAAGTCAACGCGGCATTTTCGGAGGGTGCGGGAAGCCCCAGGGACGGAGCCATGGGTTACTCTGTAGGTTTAAAAGGTCACATGCCAAAGGTAAAAATCACCGCACTGGGTTGCTACACGCCGCCGCGTCTCCTCACGAACGACGATCTGGAGAAGATGGTGGATACCAACAACCAGTGGATTGTGGAGCGAACCGGGATTCACGAGCGCCACATCGCCGACCCGGAGATGGCCACCTCCGATCTAGCCGTGGCCGCGGCCAAGTGCGCGCTGGCGCATAACGGCGTGAAGGCGGAGGACCTGAACGCCATTCTGGTTTGCACCGTGACGCCGGACCATATGTTTCCCTCCACGGCGTGCCTGGTGCAGGACCGGCTGGGGGCCCGCGGCGCGTGGGGTTTCGACCTGATCGCGGCGTGCTCCGGTTTCGTCTACGGGCTCACGGTGGGCGCGCACCTCGTGATGGGCGGGCACAAAAAGGTTCTGGTGATCGGCGCGGATACGATGAGCCGGATCATCGACTACACCGACCGCGCCACCTGCGTGCTGTTCGGAGACGGAGCGGGGGCCATGCTGCTGGAGCCCACCGAGGATGGGGAAGAGTACGGCTTCCTCGATTTTCTGGGCGAGATTGACGGGTCCGGCGCGCCGTACCTGAACATGCCGGCGGGCGGCAGCCGGCGGCCGCCTTCGCATGAGACGGTGGACAAGCGCATGCACTACGTCCACCAGGATGGCGGGCAGGTTTTCAAGTACGCCGTGCGGAAGATGTACGAATCGTGCCGGGACGTGTTGGAGCGCAACCATCTGACGGGCGAGGATGTGGCGGTGATGATTCCGCACCAGGCGAATATCCGCATCATCAATGCGGCGGCAAGCCGGCTGGGCATTGCGCAAGAGAAAGTGCTCATCGATATCGACCGTTACGGCAACACCACTGCGGGCACGATTCCCCTGGCCACGCGCGATGCGATTTTGGAAGGCCGGCTGAAAAAGGGAGACCTGGTCCTGTTCGCGGCCGTGGGCGCGGGCTACACGGTCGGCGCCAGTTTGTGGCGCTGGGCGTACTGAGCTGTCGCCCGGTTTCGGTTTAAGCCTTCCCCTTCCAGCTTCAGTCCGGGGCGCCTTGGCAGCTTGCCGGCATGGCGCGTTGCGCGCCCGCGGCGGCCCGGATTCGGGTGATTTCGGGCGGCCGCCCGCGGGCCGGTCACAGCAGAATCCAAGATTTTTGCAGGGCATTCAACTCCTTGAAAAATAATAAAGAGCGCACTTCGTAGGGTCCTGGCCAAGGGCCGGTTTTCGGGGACTCGGCGGCTACACTGGTGGGCGGTAGGAGGGTTCCGCACTTCATGTTTAGACGATCGATTTTGGCGTGCGCGCTTGTGGCGTGGTCCGGGCTGGCGGCCCCGCCGCTCACGACCATTCAGGACATTCTTTACAAGGCCGACGGCACGCGGTTCAACGGGACGGTGACGGTAAGCTGGACGAGCTTTCAGGCATCGGACCAATCGGCCATACAAACGCAAAGCACGACGGTCAAGATCGTGGACGGCAACCTGCGCGTGCAACTGGTGCCCACGGCGAACGCATCGCCGGCGGCCTATTACACGGCGCGGTACAACAGCGACGGGCGCGTGCAGTTTGAAGAGACGTGGTCCGTGCCGGTGAGCGCGGCGACGGTGCGGCTGCGGGACGTGCGTGTGGCGGCGCCGGCGGCGGGTTCCAGCGCTCCGGCGAACGATACCGGCGGTTCGGACGTCACCTTGCCGATTGCGGAGACGGACGTGACCGGGCTGGTAGCGGATCTGGCCGCGCGGCCGGTGAAGGGCGCGGGCTTCGCGGCGGGGCGCGTGGCGGTGGTGGATTCGCTGGGCGTGCTGGAATCGGCCACGGGGAGCGCGACGGACTGTATGCACGTGGACGGCTCCTCGGGGCCGTGCGGCGGGGGCGCGCCTTCGTTTGTGGACGCGGACACGCTGACCGGAATTGTGGATGGCTCGAACACGTCGTTCACGCTTTCCAGCACGCCGAATCCGGCGGCGAGCCTGGCGGTGTACCGCAACGGGATGCTGGAGAGCGCCGGCGTGGATTACACGGCGAGCGGGAACGCGATTCAATTTGGGGCGGCCTCCGCGCCGCAGCCGGGCGATACGCTGCTGGCTTCTTACCGCATGGCCGGCGGCGCGGGCGGCGGGACAACGCAGGCGTATCCCGCCTTGCAGGTGGTATGCGCCGGAACGGGCAGCTCCACCAGCGCCACCTCTCTGGCGAGCATGGGAACGTGCGCGATTCCGGGCGGGCTGCTGGCGGCGGGAGACCGCGTGGAGATCCGGTTCGACCTGGAGCACCAGGGGAGCGCGGGCGGATTCACCTTCCAGGTGTCCTGGGGCGGAACCACGGTGGTGCAGCGTTCTGGCGCGGCTGGGGACTTGATGGTGAGCGGCCGCGCGGATGCGGGCATTCTGGCGGCCGGTGCGCAAGTGAGCCAGGAATCCTGGGGAAGCGTGCTGCCGCAGGCGGCCGGCGTGGTGAACGCCGCGGATGCGTGGGCCAACGGGATTACGATCAGCTTTCAAGGGCAAGTGGCGCAGGCGAGCGATGCGGTGGGGCTGGGGTCCTTTTCGGTGGTTCGGGTTCCGTAGAATCGAGAGCAGCCGATGAGCGCCCAGCCGCCGATGGGCGATTCGGCTGCGGGCCGAGCCGGCGGTGGATTCCTCCCCTTGCGTTATTCTGGGTGCAGTGAATCCCAGACCGCCATCGCCGGCGAATGTGGTTGTGCGGGCCGCCAACTGGCTTGGCGATGCGGTGATGTCCCTGCCGGCGTTGCGCGCGCTGCGCGAGGCGCTGCCCGGGGCCCGGATCACGGTGGTGGCGCGGCCGGGGCTGGCGGATCTGTACGCGCGCGAGAGCGCGGTGGACGGCGTCATTCCGTATCCCAGGCCGAAGGGGATTGGCGAGCGCTTCTCCTTTGCGAGGCGGCTGCGGGCCGAGCGGTTCGATTGCGCGGTTCTATTCCAGAATGCCTTTGATGCCGCGTTGCTGGCCTGGCTGGCGCGCATTCCGGCGCGCATCGGGTACAACCGCGACGCGCGCGGATGGCTGCTGACGCACGCGGTTCCGGTACCGGCGGCGGGAGAGATTCCGCGCCACGAGCGTTTCTATTATCTGGAATTGCTGCGGCGCGGCGGCTTTTTGGATGGCCTGCCGCGGGTGGATGCCATCCGGCTGAGCGGCGTGGAAGAAGCGCGCGAGGCCGGCTTGCGGCGATTGGAGGCCATGGGAATCCGCGGCCCGGCCATCGGCATCAGCCCTGGCGCCGCCTACGGCAACGCCAAGCGATGGCTGCCGGAGCGATTCGCCGAGGCGGGCGGGCAAGCGGCGGCGGCGCTGCGGGCAAGCGTCCTCATCTTCGGGTCGGCGGCGGAACGGCCCTTGTGCGAGGCGGTGGCGGCGCCGCTGATGGCTTCCGGCGCGAGCGCGAGGAACCTGGCGGGCGAAACCACGCTGGGCGAATTCCTTGAGTTGGCGGCGGCTTGCCGGCTGTTCCTGACCAACGATTCCGGCGGCATGCACGTGGCCTCGGCGCTGGCCGTGCCGACCATCGCCGTCTTCGGCGCCACGGATGAAGTTGCCACGGGCCCCACCGGACCGCGGGCGCGCGTGCTGCGCGAGCCGGTGGAGTGCGCGCCCTGCCTGCTGCGCGAATGTCCCATCGACCATCGCTGCATGACGCGCGTGACCGCCGCGCGCGTGGCCGATGCCGCCCTGCAACTCTTTGAGGAATCCGCACCCGCGTGGACACACGAACCAAAATCCTGAGCGCCGCCGAAGCCCGGCGCATTCCGCCACCCGTCGTGGCGGCCATCGGCTACTTCGATGTCCTGCGCGCGGAGCATGTGCGCGAGTTGACGGCGCTGCGCGCCGAGGGGCCGCTGCTGGCGATTGTATTGCCGCTTGAAGGAGAGCTGCTGCCGCAACGGGCGCGCGCCGAGCTGGTGGCGGCGCTGGAAGCGGCGGACTACGTTGCGGCGGCGGACGCCGGCGAGGCGGAGGCGCTGGTGGAAGCGCTCAAGCCCATACGTGTGGCGCATCTGGAGGCGGAGGACGCGCGGCGCGCGCGCCAGCTCATCGAACATGTTCAGCAACGCCAAACCCTCTAGCATTCTGGTGGTCCGCCTGGGCGCGATGGGCGACATCCTCCACGCGCTGCCGGCGGTGGCTTCGCTGAAGCGGAGTTTCCCCGCCGCGCGGCTGACGTGGGTGGTGGAGCCGCGATGGGCGCCGCTTCTGGAAGGGAACGCCTGCGTGGATCGCGTGGCGCGCCTGCGCCGCCAGAGCGCCGGCGGGCTACTGGAAAGCTGGCGCGAGCTGCGGTCGGAGAGGTACGATTTCGCGGTGGACTTTCAGGGATTGATGAAGTCCGCCTTCACCGCCGCTTGCGCGCGGCCGGGGCGCATCTTCGGCTACGACGCCTCGCAGTGCCGCGAGCGCGCGGCGGCGCTGTTCTACGGTTCGCGCACGGCCGCCCAGGCCGCGCATGTGGTGGACCGCAACCTGGAACTGGCCGCGGCGGCGGGCGCTACGGAAATGGTGAAGATCTTTCCCGTGCCAGAGGGGACGCCCGAAGGGGAACTGCCGGCGGGAGACTTCGTACTGGCTTCGCCGCTGGCGGGATGGCGCTCCAAGCAGTGGCCGGCCGAGCACTATGCCGCCCTGGCGGCCCGCCTGCGCGCGGACCTCGATATGCCTCTGGTGGTGAATCTGCCCGCCGGCGGGGCTGGGGAGATTGCGGGGACCGTGCGGCACGTCTCCGGCCTACCCGGATTGATTTACGCGACGCGGCGCGCGGCCGCGGTGGTGGGCGTGGATAGCGGCCCCATGCACCTGGCGGCGGCGCTGGGCAAACCGGGAGCGGCCATCTTCGGTCCCACGGACCCGGCGCGGAACGGACCGTACGGCGGATCCCTGCGGGTGCTGCGAGCGCCGGGGGCGGCCACCACCTACAAGCGCGGCGAGGAGATCGCCGAGGACATGCGGCGCGTCTCGCCGGACGAGGCGCTGAATGCCCTCAAGGCCGCGCTGGCCGCGCGCGGCGTGGAGAGCGCTTCCTGATGCCCGCCTTCCCCAAACCTTACGCCGACGCCGTGGCCCGCCTGAGGGTGCCGAGCGGATTCCTGATTGTCGCGGTATTTGCGTGGTTTTCGCATCCCACGCGCCAGTCTCTGCTGCTGGGCGCGCCCGTGAGCCTGATGGGCTTGGCGCTGCGCGCCTGGGCGGCCGGGTGCCTGGCGAAGAATCGCGACCTGGCCACGGGCGGGCCGTACGCTTATACGCGCAATCCGCTGTACGTGGGTACGCTGCTGGTGGCGGCTGGGCTTGTGGCGGCGGCGCGCAGCGTGTTGCTGGGCGGCTTGTTCGCCGCCGTGTTCGCGCTGGTGTATCTGCCCGTGATTCAAAACGAGGAGCAGTACCTGCGCAAGCTGTTTCCGGAATACGCCGATTACGCGGCGCGCGTTCCGGCGCTCTGGCCGCGGCTGACGCCGGCCGCAAGATCGGCGAATCCTTTCCGCTTTGCCCTGTATCTAACCAACCAAGAGTATCAAGCCGGGTTGGGGTGGATGGCTGGAATGGCCTACCTGATCTGGAAAGCGCTGGGTTGAGCCTGCCTTAGAGATGCTGCCAAGGGCGGGCGGACCGCCGGATTCGCGGTCTGCCCGGAGCCCGCCTGCCACTTGCCTAGGACCCCACGGAAGACGGAGTGTCGCTCACAATGTGCGCGGGAGCGGCCAATTCGCACGCGAATACCCGACGGTCCGGAATGGCGGCAAGACCCGCCTTGCGGTATACCGACTGAGCCGAGCCATTTTCCTGGCCTACCTCCACGGTGACCGCGCGGATGCCGCGGGACTTCAGGAAATTCCGGATTTCGATGAGCGCTTCCGTGGCTACGCCGCGGTTGCGCCATTCCGGCCTTACGTACAGGTCATCCACGGCCGCCATTCTGCCGCAGTACTCCATGCTGTAGCGGAACGTGGTCACGGCGTAGCCCACATCGCGGCCCTCCGCTTGGATCATCCAGATCCACCCCAGACGGCCGTCCTCCAGCAGGTCGTTGAAGCCCACGCTGGCCCGGTTCCGGTTGAGGCGGTAGCCCGCCTCCGCGTAGAACTCATCCATCAGGTCCAGAAGCAAGTTAATGTCGCCAGCGCGTGCGAGCCGCATTCCGTCATTATCCGATACCGCGCGGGTGGCCTTACGCTGGCGCGGGCGAAGGAAACATTTTCCCCTTGAATTGTTTTATTTTTCGCGTATGCTCGTAGTAGTAGGCATGTGCCCACACGAAGTGGCCATCTGCCCCAATTGGGAGAATTGATTATGACGCAATCGCAAATCGTCAAGACGCTGGCGGCAAAGTGCCAGGTCTCCAACGCGGTATCGAAGAACCTGCTGAACGCCCTGGCGGCGACGGCCATAGCCGAAGTGAAGAAGAACGGCCTGTTTGTGGTGCCCGGTCTGGGCCGCCTGGTTCGCGTGGAGCGCAAGGCGCGCATGGGCCGCAACCCGGCGACCGGCCAGCCCATCAAGATCGCCGCAAAGAAGGTGGTCAAGTTCCGCGTGGCGAAGGCTGCCAAGGAAGCCATCGTACCGCCCAAGAAGAAGTAGTTTCCCTGGGAACGCAGGCAGGCCGTCCGATTTGGCGGCCTGCTCACTCGGCCTTTTCGGCCGTTGAAGGGCAGACGTCGGGGTCTGCCCGATTCTTTGCCGTTCGCCCAACATGCGGTGGGCGGCCTTCCGCCTTCCTGTCTTCCTTCTGTAACGCCCTCCTGTTCGGCCCTTCCGCGGCCACATGCTACAGTCGAATTCTGTGTTCCAACGGGTGATCTGGATTGTTCTGGATAGTGTAGGAATCGGCGCCATGCCCGACGCGGCCCAATTCCACGATCCCCCCGGCGCCGACACTTTGGGTAACATAGCGCGCTTGCGCGGCCTGTCTGTTCCGAATCTGGCGCGCCTGGGTTTGGGCAACATTAAGGCGCTGGCCGGCATCGCGCCTGCCGAGCAGCCCGCGGGCGCTTACGGCCGGTGCGCGCTGGCTTCGCCCGGCAAGGACACGACCACCGGGCACTGGGAGATGGCCGGCATCCACCTGGACCGCCCGTTCCCGCTTTACCCCAATGGCTTCCCCCGGGAAATCTTGGATGAGTTCGAGCGCCTCACGGGGCGGCGCGTACTGGGCAACAAGGCGGCGTCCGGCACGGAGATCATTGAGGAACTAGGCGCGGAACACATGCGCACCGGTTCGCCCATTGTTTATACCTCCGCGGACAGCGTGTTTCAGGTGGCGGCGCACGAAGAGGTGATCCCGCTTTGGGAGCAGTACAAGATTTGCGAGACGGCGCGCGGCATCCTGCGCGGACCGCACGAGGTGGGCCGCGTGATTGCGCGGCCGTTTGTGGGCTCTCCGGGCGCGTTTACGCGCACGGCGAACCGGCACGATTACGCGGTTCCCGCGCCGCGCGGCACGCTGCTGGACAAACTGGAAGATCGCGGCGTTTTCGTGGAATCGGTGGGCAAGATCTTCGATATTTTCCTGGGGCGCGGCATTCGCGGCTTCGAGAAGACCACTTCCAACACGGACGGCATGGCGAAGACGCTGGTGGCGATGGAGAACGTGGCCGAGGGGTTGATCTTCGTCAACCTGGTGGATTTCGACATGCTTTACGGGCACCGCAACAACGTGGAAGGATACGGCGCGGCGCTTGAGGAGTTCGACGCCTGGCTGCCGGAGTTGGAGCGCGCGATGGCGCCCGGCGACTTGGCCATCCTCACCGCCGACCACGGCTGCGACCCGACCGTGCCCGGCACGGACCACACGCGCGAATATGCGCCGTTGCTGGCCTTTGGGCCCGGCGCGCGGCGCGGCGCATCGCTTGGCTTGCGCGCTTCGCTTTCCGATATCGGCCAGACCGTGGCCGAGAACTTTAATACCGCAATCGCCCATGGCGAAAGCTTCTTGAGGCAAATCTTATGAACAAACCAGTCATGGCGGGCAATTGGAAAATGTACAAGACGCCCGCGGAAACTACCGCGTTTTTTGAGAAATTCCGTCCCCTAGTGGAAAAGGCGGAGCACTGCGAGATCGTGATCTGTCCTCCCTTCACGGATCTGACGGCGGCCGTTGAAGCCGCGCGCGGGTCGAACATCCAGATCGGCGCGCAGAATATCGCCTGGGCGAAGGAGGGCGCTTTCACCGGCGAAATCTCCGGAGCGATGATTCAGGGAACCGGCGCGACGCACGTGATTGTGGGCCACAGCGAGCGCCGCCAGTATTTCGGCGAAACGGACGAGACGGTGTTGCAGCGCACCCTCGCGGCGTTGGAGATGGGGCTCACGCCGATCGTGTGCGTGGGCGAGCGGCTGGAGGATCGCGAAGCCGGAAAGACGAAAACCGTGCTGGTGGCGCAATTCCAGAAGGGGATCGCCAAGCTGACGCCGGAGCAGTTCGCGAAGATCCTGATCGCCTACGAGCCGGTGTGGGCCATCGGCACCGGCAAGACGGCCACCCCGGAGATCGCCGCCGAAGCGCACCGCATGATTCGCGGCCAGGTATGGGCGCAGTATGGCGGCGGCGCCGTGACGGCCACGCGCATTCTGTACGGAGGCAGCGTGAAGCCGGACAACGTGAAGGCGCTCATGGCGCAGACGGAGATCAACGGCGTGCTGGTGGGCGGCGCCAGTTTGGATCCGGCGGGCTTCGCCTCGATTGTAAATTTCTAAACGGCGATTTGAGTCACCGGGGTAGCGGAACGGAAGGGGCGGGTTGGTTTGCGGCCGGTTCCATTTGCGGAATGGTTCCAGCCCGCCCGTCTTCCGTTTCGTCCGAGCGCTGGTGTTCGGTTGCCGAAAATGCGCGGCCTATCACAGGTCTTGTGTGCGCGGCGGCCCGCTCGTCGGCGCCGAAGCGATTTGGGCCTTCCGCTGAAGCCAGTTGGCGTAGCCAGACTTATACAGGCCAACCCCAGGCGTGGGGCTTCAGCAGGCTCAGAAGCTGTTCTTCGGGCTCGATGCTCATGGCGACTTGCAGCCAGTAGATTGGGAGTGCGAAGGCAGCCTTGTCCGGGAGGTTCATCGCGTCCTTCTCCGTGGTGACGATGGCTTGCGCGCCCCGGGCGGCGAAGCGCTGGGAAAGGCGGCGCAGTTCCTCACGGGCGTAACGATGATGGTCCGGGAACTCCGCCCAGTCCAGCGGCGCGACGCCAAGTTGCTCCAGCGTGCGGAGGAAGGACCGCGGATTGCCCAATGCGCACATGGCGGCGGCGCGTTGGAAGGGCGGCGATTGCGGTGAGTACCGGGCGCCGGAGCCGTACGCCACCCAGGCAACCGGCTGCACGGCGGCGCGGAGAATGGGCGCGCGCGGATTCCAGCGGCGGACTTCGCTTTCCACGGCGCCGGCCAGATCGGAAAACTCCGCGCGCGTGATAATCACGGCGTCCGCGCGGGCGATGGCCGAAAGCGGCTCGCGCAGGCGTCCGAGCGGGAACAGACCTCCGCGGCCGAAGGGTTCCAGGGCGTCAATCAGCAGGAGATCCAGGTCGCGATGGAGGCGCGCGTGTTGGAAACCGTCATCGAGGATCAACGCGTCAACGGGGAAATCTCGGAGCAGGAGTTCGCCGGTTTCGAAGCGGTCCGCGCCGATGCCCACGGGCGCAAGGCCGGAGCTGAGGAAGATGCGCGGCTCGTCACCGGCTAGCGCGGCGTCCGCCTGGGCGCCGGCGGCGAGCGCGGCCGCTTTGGATTCGCCGCGCCCGTAGCCGCGTGTGAGGATGCCGGGGTTGCGGCCGTGCTCCTTCAGCGTTTCGGCCAGGTGGAGGACGCAGGGCGTCTTGCCGGTTCCGCCCATGGTGAGGTTGCCGACGGATATCACGGGAACCGCGAGTTTGCGCGCGTGCTTCAGGCCACGCGTCCGCTTGCGCCGCCCGCCCCATTCCCATGCCAGAGCCAGAGCCGCGCCCAGCGCCGGCCAGGGTTGCGCCGGGCGATAGCGCGGCACGCCGCGCGCGTGCAGCGCGGCTATCTCCGCCACCGCGCGCGACGCCGCGCCGCGTTCGGCCTGGGCGCAGGCGCGGCCGCGTCCGCCCATTTCACCGGGATCGCGAAGCAGCCGCTCCAGCGCCGCCGGCAGGTCCTCCGCGCCGTCGATCGTCAGGCAGGCGGACGCCTGCCTGAACTCGTCGGCGATGGCCTGGAAGTTCTCCATGTGCGGACCGGCGATCACCGGCTTGCCGAAAAACGCCGGCTCCAGGATGTTGTGGCCGCCCCGGCGGGCCAGCGTGCCTCCCATGAAGACAACGTCCGCCAGGGCGAAAAGGCCGCTGAGTTCGCCGATGGTGTCGAGAAGCAGAACGCGCGGCCGCGGCTCGGCGGCGAGTTCAGGCGAAGAAGGCAGACCAGGAGGTCCGCCCCACTGCATGGCCGACCTCCGCAGGAATCCAATCCCCGCGGCGTCCAGTTTGCGGGCGACGGCTTCGAAGCGTTCCGGCTTTCTTGGGGCCAGGACCAACACGAGGTCAGGGCGGTCTTGCTTGACTCGCTCAAACGCTTCGATGACGGCATCGTCTTCGTCCGGGTCGCCTGGTTCGGCGGGCGGCATGGTGCTGGCGGCAATCCAAACCTTGGCGGGGCGCAGGCTTTCCATCCACCGGGCCACGGGTGAACCGGCGTCCGCGGCGCGCGGCGCGAAATCGTATTTCAGATTGCCCCCAACGCGCCCGCCGCCACGAAGCGCTGGCGCATGGCCTCGCTTTGCGCCAATATCGAGTCGACTCCCTCCAGAGCCGCGCCGAAGAACCAACGGAAGCGCAGGTAGCGGGGCAGGGCGCGGTCAGAGATGCGCGCGTTGAGGATGGTGACGGCCGCGCCGGTCCGGCGGGTCTCGTGAATCAGGTTCGGCCAGATTTCGGTCTCCGCGATGGCCACCACGCTCGGCCGCAAGGCGCGCAGCACGCGGCGCACGGCGAAGGCGTAGTCCACCGGCGCGTAGAAGACGCCCTGCGCCAGGCCCGTGAGTTTCTCCTCCGCCATGGCTCGGCCGGCGAGCGTGGTGGTGGAAACGAAGGCCGGGGTCCGCGGCAGGGCTTGACGCAGGCCGCGCAACAGCTCCACGCACGCCTGGATTTCGCCCACGGAAACCGCATGCAACCAGATCGCGCCGGGAGAAGTCTGTCTAAAGGAGCGGGGCAGGAACCCGAGCCGCTGCGGCAGCGTCCGCCAGTAGGCTCCGTCGCGCAGTCCGCGCAACAGGAAGTAAAATGTGAGCAACGGCAACCCGAGTCCGCCGAGGACCCGGTAAAGGAAATAAATGCCTCTTGTTTTCAGACGCTTGGCTCTCCTAATGAGTATAGCGGCCGCGTTTGCCGCCGACAAGGAGACGCCCTTCACCGCGCCCGCCGCCACAGCCATGGCGCACAAGCAAACCAGCGAGCAGGTGACCATCGGGGCGGACCCCTTCGATACAGCCGCGAAGACCAAGACGGCGTTCGCCAAGCTCGACCCCAACGAGTACGGCGTGCTGCCCGTGCTGGTGGTGATTCAGAACGATTCGAGCGCAACCATCGATCTGAGTCACTTGCAGGCGCAGTACAAGGAGCCGGGAGCGCGCGCGGTGGATTTCACCCCCGCCTCGGAAGTCAAATACGTGCGGGGAGCGCGCCCGCCGGGAGTAATTGGCACGCCCACGGGAGGAGTGGCGGCGGCGCCGCGGCTGAAGAAGAACCCGCTGGAGGCGTGGGAGATCGAGGGCCGAGCCTTTGCCGCCAAGATGATTCCGCCGGGGAAATCCGCCAGCGGCTTCTTCTATTTTCAGGGGAGCCTGAAGCCTGGAGCGACCATCTCCCTGGACGGTTTGACTCAGGCCCCCAGCGGCAAAGCGCTCTTCTACTTCGAGGTACCGCTGGAGTAGCGGGGCGGAACTACATCCGCCGCCCGGCCCGGCGCTGGGCCTGGGTGGCGCCGCCCTTGGGGGCCAACTGTTCCACCTGCGCTTCGGGCAGGCTCATGGAGACGTTGACCGTGGCCCCGCTGGCGGTGATTTTCATGGACTTCAGCAGTGCGGCGGCCGCGGCATCCTGAGTATTGGCCTGGGCCTGCACCAGGTTGGCGCCGAACTGCAGCAGTCCGCTCAGCGCGCTGGCATCTTGCGCGTTATCGGCTTGCACCTGGGCCGTGATGGTGACGTTGGCGCCGAACTTCACGCCTGTGTCCGCGCCTTGGATGGTCTGGAGCGCCGCGAGTTGCGCACCGCCCGGCAGCGTGGGCGAGTTGCTGGGCAGCTTGAGCGAATTGAGCGGCGCGGCATCCACCACCCAAGCGTCCTGCGAGAGGCTCCACTGGTTGATCTGCGTCATCATCGCGGCAGGCAGAATGGACGGCGCCTGGCGGCGGTCGATGGCGGCCTTCACGCTCGGCACATCGCCCATCACGGCCAGGGTGGAATCGAAGAACACAAGCCCCGGTTTGGGAGCTGTGGCGGCGGCTGTCCCCGCGGCGGGCGTTGAACTTCCCGCGGCCGACGCCGGAGGCTCAAGAATGGTCAACCCGCCATACGTTTCCGTCGCCGCGCCCTTCAGCGAGGCCGCCGCCAGAATCTTCGCCGTATCGAACGTTCCGCGCGCCAGCGCCAACCCCGTATGAGCCGGCGCGCCGGTGGAAGCCACTAGAAGCTCCGTCACGTCCGTGCGCGGGTTCAAGCCGGTGAGCGCGGCGAGGCTCTGCAGCGCCTGATCCTGCGGCGCGATGAGCGTCAGCAAGTACTGCCCGAATGGCGTGGTGAACGCCTGTTGCACGTTGATGCCGGCCACCACTTGCGCGTTCGGCATGACCAGATTCAGCATTTGGGGGTCGGCGGCGCGAGCCGGCAACACCCCGCAGAAAACAGCGGCAACCGCCGCGGAAGCAAGGAAACGTGGGCTCATA
>Ga0335069_10004879_pt1 | contig 19777 bp, 20 predicted proteins | sample Lox_Sample_11_FD_206714 | JGI IMG/M metagenome (GOLD analysis project Ga0335069, IMG submission 206714) | Soil microbial communities from Loxahatchee National Wildlife Refuge, Florida, United States - Lox_Sample_1.1 | ecosystem: Environmental > Terrestrial > Soil > Wetlands | place: USA... | reverse complement strand
ACCGCCGTCGCGCGAGTTGAAGGCCGTCATGGCGCGCGTGCCGTTGATGCCCACGAGCCAGTCGGCCTCGGAGCGGCAGCGCGCGGCCGACGCGAGCGGCTGCATCTCCTGGTCGGTGCGCAGGTGCTCGAAGCCGTCGCGGATCGCCTGCGGCGTCATGCTCTGCAGCCACAGGCGCTTCACCGGCTGCTTCGACTTCGCGTGCTGCTGGATCAGCCGGAAGATCAGCTCGCCCTCGCGACCCGCGTCGCACGCGTTGATGAGCTGCGTCACGTCCTTCCTCTTCACGAGCTTCAGGATCGCGTTCAGCCGCGAGCGCGTCTTCTCGATCGGGTTCAGCTCGAAGTGCGGCGGGATCACCGGCAGGTTCGCGAAGCTCCACTTGCCGCGCTTCACGTCGTATTCCTCGGGGGCCCGGATCTCCAGCAGGTGGCCCACCGCCGACGTGACCACATAGTGCTCGCTCTCGAAGTATTCGTCGTGCTTGTCGAAGCGCCCGTCGACCGGCGTGAGCGCCCGCACGATGTCCTGGGCCACCGACGGCTTCTCGGCAATGATCAATGACTTGCTCATGTGTCTCTACAATCCGCCTCTCTCGCGCGCACGCACACACGCGCACGCGCGCACCCGTGCAATTCAATGTACCCAAAGATGCCGAAGACGGAAGGCCTCGCGAAATCCTCTCCCGCCCCTCTCCCGAAGGCCAACGGCCGCCGCGTGCAGGTGCGCCGCTCCGGAGTCCACGGCAAGGGTGTGTTCGCGCTCGTGCCCCTCGCCAAGGGGGAGACCATCATGGAGTACACCGGGCCGATCATCACGTGGAAGGAGGCCTTGCGCCGCCATCCGCACGATCCGAACGATCCGTTGCACACGTTCTACTTCCACATCGAGGGCGGCAAGGTCATCGACGGCAAGTACGGGACCAACGCCGCGAAGTGGATCAACCATTCGTGTCAGCCCAATTGCGAGGCCGAGGAAGACGACGGTCGCGTCTTCATCAAGGCGCTGCGCAAGATCGAGCCCGGCGAGGAGCTGAACTACGACTACGGGCTGGTGCTCGACGAGAAGCACACCAAGAAGGTCAAGAAGGAATTCGCGTGCCGCTGCGGCAGCCGCAAGTGCCGGGGGACGCTGCTCGCCTCGAAGAAGTGAGCGCCGCGCACGCCGCGGCACTCGCGGCGTGGCGCGACGCGCTCCAGGCGGTCTGCCCGGATCTGGCCGTGGAGGTGGTGGCCCTCACGGCGTCGACCAACACCGACCTGCTCGAAGGCCTGCGGCGCGGCGACACCGAGCCGCGCCTGCGCGTGGCGGAGCACCAGACGGGGGGCCGCGGCCGCCACGGCCGCGCGTGGCGCGCCGCGCGCGGGGCCTCACTCACCTTCTCGCTCGCGCTGCCGCTCGCGCGCAGCGACTGGTCGGGGCTCTCGCTGGCAGTCGGCGTCGCGCTGGCCGATGCGCTGGATGCGGCCGAGCCGCCGCGCGTCGGGCTCAAGTGGCCGAACGACCTGTGGGTGCTCGATGCGCCCGGGCAGGGGAGAAAGCTGGGCGGCGTGCTGATCGAGAGCGTCGCGACGAGCGCGAAGCCGCGCATGGTGGTGATCGGCGTGGGCGTCAACCTGCGCCCGCTCGCGGCGGCCGATGCGCAGGATGCGGCGCTTGCGAGCCTCGACGAGCTCGAGCCGTCGGTCGACGCCACGGCCGCCCTCGCGCGCGTGGCTCCCGCGCTCGTGCGCGCGGTGCAGCGCTTCGACGCGCAGGGCTTCGCGGCCTTCCACGCCGCGTACGCGCGTCGCGACGGCCTTGCCGGCCACGCCGTCCGCACGACGCATCCGCAAGCCGCCGCGGGCGTGGCGCTCGGCGTGAGCCCCTCCGGGGCCCTCGTCGTCCGCACGGTGGATGGCGCGCGTGTGGAAGTCACGAGCGGCGACGTGAGCGTGCGCCCGGCAGCCGCCGCGCTGCTGCGATGATGAAGGGATGCTGAGAGCCCTGGCTGCCCTGCTGCTGCTCGCGAACGTCGCCTTCTGGGCGTGGTCGCAAGGCTGGCTGGACGGCGTCGTGGGCGTCAAGGCACGCGGCGACCGCGAGCCCGAGCGCCTCGCACTGCAGCTGCATCCCGAGACGGTGGTCGTGCTGCCCGCGATGCCCGCCGCATCGGCGATCCCCACGTGCCTCGAGAGCGGCCCCTACACGCCCGCGGAGGTCGCCACCGCGGAAACGGCCCTGCGCAGCGCGGTACCGGGCCTGGCGTGGACCAACGCGCGCACGGAGCAGCCGGGCCAGTGGGTGGTCTACATGGGCGGCTATCCCGACCGCGACACGCTGAAGCGCAAGGAAGACGAGATCTCGAAGGTCGGCGTGCGCTTCGACGAAACGCCGCTGCCGAGTGACGGGCCCTACGGCCTCGTGCTCGGGCGCTACGACGACCGCACCGCCGCCGATCGAGCGCTCGCGCAGATCCAGCAGCGCGGCGTGCGCACGGCGCGCGTCGTCGTCGGAACGCCGCCGGTCGTCTCGCACGTGCTGCGCGTCGATCGCGCCGAGCCCGCGCAGGCGACACAGCTTCTCGCGCTGAAGAGCGACGCGCTCGCCAGGGGCTTCGTCGCCTGTGCGGGCACGGAGGCCGCGCGCTGAGGAGCTCAGGCGCCGCGCCGCGACAGCGCCGAAAGCGCGAGCACCGCGGCCAGCAGCATCCCGAGCCACACCGCACCGAGGGCACCGCCACCACCGCCCCCCCCGCCACCGCCGCTCGGCACGCTGGCGCTCGAATCGGCGACCGTGACGCTGGCGGATTCCGCCGAGACGATGCCGTTCGCATCGGTCACGGTCAGCGTGACCGAGAAGGTGCCCCCGGCCGTGGGAGTCGCGGAAACCGTCGTGGCGCTGGCGCCGCTCGTCGGTGGCGCGAGGAACGTGACGATGCCCCCGCCGTCCCCGAGCGTCCACTGGTAGTTGGTGATCGCCGCGCCGCTGGGCCCGACGAGCGAATTGGCAGCGCTGAATTGCACCGCCGAGTTCGCAGTCGGGCTCGCCGTGAGCACCGTGATGCGCGCCTGCGCACCGTTCGCCTCCAGCACCGCGTGGTAGGCGTCGAGCATGCCCGCGCCGCACAGTGCCGTGGTGCACACGCACTGCAGCTGGTCGATGCCGTTGGGCGCCGTACAGACCGGCAGCGCGTTGCCGCTCTCGTCGGTGCTCGGGTGCGGGAAGGCCTGCGCCGAATGCTGGAGCTTGAAACGGACCTCGTCGGGGTGCAGCTGCGGCTGCACGGAGAGGATGAGCGCCGCCGTGCCCGCCACGAGCGGCGCCGAGAAGCTCGTGCCGAGCGAGGGCCGCGCGAAACTGTCGCTGTAGATCGAGCCGCCGCCGGCATCGGACACCGGCGTGGTCGTGCCCGAGTTGGTCGTGGTCACGATGGGATAGACGCACTCGGTACCGGGGTTGGTGTTGATGCAGTTGCCACCCGGTGCCGCGATCGAGATCTCCGGGCCGAGGTCTGAGAAGCCGACCTTCGTGCCGATGTGGCGCAGCCCCGCGACGCCGATCACGCCGGGGCAGTTCGCGGGGATGCCCACGGCGTGCCCCGTGCTGTTGCCGGCCGCGGCAACGACCACGCTGCCTGCCGCCGTGATCTGCGTCATCGCATCGACGTACGGCTGCGCGCCGCCGGCCGCGTCGCACGTGCCGGAGCCCCCGAGGCTCATGTTGAGCACGCGCGCCGGCGTCGCGTTGTGCGGAACGCCGGGCACGTCGACGCCGGCGGCCCACAGCATACCGGCCACGATGTCGGAGTCGAGGCCGCCGCACTTGCCGAGCACGCGCACCGGCAGCACGCGCACGTTGCCGTGGCCGACGCTGGCGATGCCGAGCGCGTTGTTCGTCTGCGCGCCGATCAGGCCCGCGGTCTCCGTGCCGTGCCACGAGCTGTTGCCGACGTCGTTCTGCGTGCAGCCGGGTACGTTGTTGGTGACGTCCTGGCTCGTCACGAAGTCGCCGGGGTCGGAAGCGTCCGCGTCGCGACCATTGCCGTCGTTCGCGGTCGACGAATCGGAAATCATGTCGTAGCCAGCCAGGATGTTTCCACCGCTTGTTGGACAACTCGAGCCGGCACTCACGCACTTAAAGTCTTTGTGGTCGAAGCGGATGCCGGTGTCGATCACCGCGACGACGACCGAGGCGCTGCCTGTCGTGACGTCCCAGGCCTGCTGCGCGTTGATCGAAGAGGGCGCGCTCGAATCGGCCGTGCGCGGCGATGGCGCTGTCGTCACCGGCGGCTTCAGGTACCACTGACCCACAAGCGGACCGCCGGACGTTGGATTGGCCGGCGGGCTGAGGGCGGCCGTGTGATAAAGCGGATCCGTCGGGATCTCGGCGCGGCGCCGGCGCTGGTCGGGCACCGCATACTCGACGTCGGGCTGCGCCGCGATCTTCGCGGCGAGCTCCGGCGAGCTCACGCCGTCGGCGATCACCACGTGGCTGCGCTCCGTGATCGCGCGGCCGGTCGCGAGCGTCACGCCGACGCGCTGGCCCAGCGCCTGCGCGCGCGCCGACAGCTCGGCCACGACGTCCTCACGCGTCGCGTGCAGGATGCTCCGGCGCGCCAGCGGCGAGTCGGCCCTGTACTTCACGATCACGCGCGCGCTGCCGGTCGTGGTCGCGCCGGCGCTGGTGCTTGCGCTCGGGGCCGCGGTCTGAGCGTGCAGCACGCGCGCGGGCCCGGGCGCGAGCAGCAGCGCCGCGGCGAAGGTCAGCAGGAGGGAACGGATGCGCATCGGACCGGATCTCCACATCGGTAGGGACAGCGCCGCGCCCGCGCGATCGAATGGCGCGCGAGCCAGTTTATGGGGGGCCTCGCGCCCGCCCCGGCGCGCTTACCAAGCCTTACTCGCGGCGTGGGGCGTTCGCGCACTGCGTCACGACACGCGCGACGGCGCGCGCGTGTCGTGAGCTTGCGTTCGACCCTCAGCGGTCGCGGCGAAGGATCTGCGTCGGGACGTTCGGGTTGTTCGCCGTGCCGAGCGGGACGCTCGGGTCGCCGAACACGAAGACCGAGTACACCGCATTGTTGAAAAGGGTGAGGGACGACGTCGTCATGCCGAGCGGCTGGACGTCGAGTCGGGCCGCCGTGCTGCCTTGGCCGGTGCCGTAGCCGGATGCGGTGTTGGGCGCGACGCCCGATGCGATCACCGCGAAGTCGGCGGTGAGCGTCTGCGTGGCCGCTGCGCCCGACAGCCCGTTCACGAGCCGCATCTTGTAGACGGTGTTGCTCGTCGGCAGGTGGTTGTCGTCGGCGATCAAGGTCGAGGTCGGCGTGGCCGGCGTACCGGTCACCAGGAGCGTCGCATCGCTGCCCGCGCTGAGCGTACCGGTCACCGGCGAGACGACACCGTTGACGTTCACGGTGAGGGCGCTGTTGGCGGGGACCACGACATAGGCACCCACCGCCGGCGACGTGACCGGTGCGCTGACAACCGTGCTGCCGCCGGCCACCGCGCCGACCGAAGCGGCGCTGAGCACGCCGGTGGCGAGGCGCACGCGCGCGTTGGTGTTGCGGCTGGCCGTGTAGGTGCCCTGCTGAACGAGGACACCGCCGTCGAGGAGCACGCCGCCCACCGAAGCGCTGAGGACCACGGTGACGGTCTGCTGGCTCGTGAGCGTGACGGACGGGATGTCGAGCCGCAGGTCGTTGACGTTGCCCTGGCCCGTGACGCGGATGCGGAACGTGCCCGCGCTGAACGTCAGCAGGCCGCTCGTGAAGGCGCTCGCCTGGGCGGGGATCGTGAAGCTCGGCGACGTCAGCGCGCCGGCCGGGTCGGTGACGTACACGTCGAGCGCGCCGGCTTCGGGCGCCACGTCGAGCACGCGCATCTGCGCCGAACCCACGGCCGGCGCCGTGTTGTCCTCCCCGATCACGGCGGCCCGGACGATGCCGTTGGACTCGTAGACGATGATGCCGTAGTGCAGGCTGCCGCTGATGGTCGGCGCGATCGTCGTGAGCGCCGTCGCGGTGCCCGAATCGTTCACCTGCAGCGTGGGGCTGCCGGCGCCGACGCCGGCGTAGTTGCTCACCGTGTCCTTGGCCGTGCCCTGCACCACCGCCGTGGAGTTCACCGTGAGGTCGAGCGACGCGTGGTTGAGCGTCGTGTTGACGAGCCGCACCAGCCCCGTGTCCGAGTTGCTGCTGCCTCCGCCGCACGCCGCCAGGCCGAGCAGCATGCACGCCGCCAGCGGCAGCGCCCACGATTTCCACACCGAACCGATCGTCACGTCGCTTTCTCCTTGTTCATTCCGCTGTTCGCATCGTTGGTCTCCGTCGCGATGCGCCGAAGCTCGATTTCAACCGCCCGCGGGCGGTCGTCTGTTTCCGCCCCGCTGCGCTGTGCAAAGAAGTGCAAGGCCTGTCGCAGCAACACTACTTTACGGCCAAGTCGCAAGCTGTCTGCGTATGAGCCCTATGCTGCGTTGAACCAGGCGTGCCACCACGCTTCAGGAGCCTTCCATGATCAAGACCGCCATCGCCGCTGCCGTCGCGGTCGCGTCCTTCGCGCCGATCGCGAGCCAGGCGGCCCAGTACGGGAGCGTCATCGCGTCGACGCCCGTCGTTCAACAGGTGAACATCCCGCAGCGCGTGTGCTCGCAGGAGCAGGCGCTGGTCGGCGCCCAGCCTTCCGGCGTCGGCGCGCTGATCGGCGCGGTCGCGGGCGGGCTGTTCGGCAACGCCATCGGCGCCGGCACGGGCGTTCGCGCCGCCGCGACCGGTGTCGGCGTTCTCGCCGGTGCGGCGGTCGGGAACGGCGTCGAGACCAATGCCGCCGCCAACGTCCCGCCGGCGAGCGTGCCGGTCGAGCGCTGCCGCGTCGAGAACCGCACCGAGACGCGCACCGTCGGCTACGACGTCGTCTACGAATACAACGGCCAGCGCTACACGACGCGCGTCGCCAACGACCCGGGTGATCGCATCCGCATCGACGGCCGCGCGACGCAGGTGGCGCAAGCCGAGGCGGCGCCCCCGGCCTACGACGGCGCCCCGCCGAGCTACTCGGGCACCCCGGGCTACGGCAGCGCACCGGCCTACCCGACTGCGCCAACGTACTCGGCCCCGCCGGTCTACGCGCCGGCTCCCGTGTACAGCGCACCGCCCGTGGTGTACACGCCCGCGCCGTACTACTACCCCGCGCCCGTCTATGTCGCGCCGACCATCGGCTTCGGCTTCTACGGTGGCTGGGGCCACGGCCGGCACTGGCACTGAGCACCTAGCGCCGGGCGCGAGCCCGGCGCTTGTCGTCCCTTCGCCGGGCAACGCCTCGGCGCGGCCGGTCACTTCGCCGCCATCAGCGCGACCGTCGTGTCGAGCATCCGGTTCGAGAAGCCCCACTCGTTGTCGTACCAGCTGCTCACCTTCACGAGCCGGCCCGAGACCTTGGTGAGCGTCGCGTCGTAGGTGCTCGACGCCGGGTTGTGGTTGAAGTCGACGCTCACGAGCGGCCCGTCGCTGTACGCGAGCAGGCCCGCGAGGGGGCCCGACGTCGCGGCCTCCTTCATGATCCGGTTGATCTCGTCGACGCTCGTGTCGCGCGCGGCGATGAAGGAGAGGTCGACGAGGGAGACGTTGATCGTCGGTACGCGGATCGCATAGCCGTCGAGCTTGCCGTTCAGCTCGGGCAGCACCAGGCCCACCGCGGCCGCAGCGCCCGTCTTCGTCGGGATCATGCTGTGCGTCGCGCTGCGGGCACGGCGCAGGTCCTCGTGGTAGACGTCGGTCAGGACCTGGTCGTTGGTGTACGCGTGCACCGTCGTCATGAGGCCGTTCACCACCCCGATCCGGTCGTGCAGCGGCTTCACCAGCGGCGCGAGGCAGTTGGTCGTGCAGCTCGCGTTGCTGATGACGGTGTCGCTCGCCTTCAGCACGCCGTGGTTCACGCCGTAGACCACAGTGGCGTCGACGTCGCTTCCGCCGGGCGCGGAGATGATCACCTTCTTCGCGCCGCCCTGCAGGTGTGCGGAGGCCTTGGCCTTCGACGTGAAGAGGCCGGTGCACTCGAGCACCACGTCGACGCCGAGGTCCTTCCACGGCAGCTCGGCCGGGTTGCGCACGGCGAGCACCTTGATGCGGTCGCCGACCTTCGTGTTCCTTTCGCCCGACACGACGATCGAATCGCCGTCGACGGCGACGCTGCCGGGGAACGGTCCGTGCGCCGTGTCGTAGCGCGTGAGGTGCGCATTCGTCTCCGGCTTGCCGAGGTCGTTGATCGCGACGATCTGGATGTCGTGCTTCTTTCCGCCCTCGTAGTGCGCGCGCAGGATGTTGCGGCCGATGCGGCCGTAGCCGTTGATGGCGACTCGGATGGTCATGGGGTCGTTCCGGGAGTTGCGAAGGAGGGCGAGGCGGCGCGCGTGGCGCGGCCGAGCACGCAGCGCACCGTGTCGGCGACGTTCTGCGCGGTGAATCCGAAGTGCTTGAAGAGCTGCGGCGCGGGTGCCGACTCGCCGTAGCGGTCGATGCCGACGACCGCGGCGCAGCCGTACTTCCACCAGCCGTCGGTCGCGCCCATCTCGACCGCGATGCGCGGCACGCGCGGCGGCAGCACGCGCAGCTTGTAGGCGGTCGTCTGGCGATCGAAGGCGGTCGTCGACGGCATCGAGACGACGCGCACCGCGATGCCTTCGGTCGCGAGCTCCTGTTGCGCGTTGAGCGCGAGCTGCACCTCGGAGCCGGTGGCGATGAGCACGGCCTGCGGCTTGCGCGTGAGGCCGACCTCGCTCGGCTCGGCGAGCACGTAGGCGCCGCGCGCGATGTGCTCGAGCGCGCTCTCGGCATCGGCCGCGTCGAACGCGGGCTTCGGCGCGTAGGGCACGTTCTGGCGCGACAGCAGGAGGGCGGTGGGTCGCGTGCGGCTCTCGAGCGCGGCGGCCCACGCGACCGCGGTCTCGACCGTGTCGCACGGACGCCAGACGTCGAGGTTCGGAATGAGCCGCAACGACGCGGCGTGCTCGATCGACTGGTGCGTCGGCCCGTCCTCGCCGAGCCCGATCGAGTCGTGCGTGAAGACGTGGACCACGCGCTGCTTCATCAGCGCGGCCATGCGGATCGCGTTGCGGCTGTAGTCGGAGAACGTGAGGAACGTGCCGCCGTACGGGACGTAGCCGCCGTGCAGGGCCACGCCGTTCATGATCGCGGCCATGCCGAACTCGCGCACGCCGTAGTTGATGTGGCGGCCGATGCGGCCGTCCGCCGTGACGACGACGTCACCGCGCGCGTCGATGCGCAGCGGTGGCGTGCTCCCCGTCTGCGTCAGGTTCGAGCCGGTGAGGTCCGCGCTGCCGCCGAGCAGCTCGGGCAGCTTCTTCGTGTACGTCTCGAGCGCGATCTGGCTCGCCTTGCGCGTGGCGACCGTCTCGGCCTTCTCGTGCGCGGCGAGCGCCACGGTGCGCACCGTGTCGGCCCAGTCGCCCGGCAGCTCGCTTTCCATGCGCCGCACGTACTCCGCGGCGAGCTCCGGATGCGCGGCCTTGTAGACGGCGAAGCGCGCCTGCCACGCACCCTCGGCCTCCTCGCCCTTCGCCTTCGCGTCCCACTCGGCGTACGCCTGCTCGGGCAGCACGAACGGCTCGTGCGCCCAGGCAAGCGCGGTTCGCGTGAGCTTCACCTCGTCGTGACCGAGCGCCTCGCCGTGCGCCTTGGCGCTCCCGGCGCGATTCGGCGAGCCCTTGCCGATGGTCGTGCGGCACACGATCAGCGTCGGGCGCTCGGGCTCCTCCTTCGCGCGCGCGATCGCGGCGTCGACCGCATCGGCATCGTGCCCGTCGACGCCCGCGATCACGTTCCAGCGATAGGCCTCGAAGCGCTTCGCGGTGTCATCGACGAACCAGGGCGCGACCTGGCCGTCGATCGAGATGCCGTTGTCGTCGTACAGCACGACGAGCTTGTTCAGCTTCCACGCACCCGCGAGCGCGCAGGCCTCGTGGCTGATGCCTTCCATGAGACATCCGTCGCCCGCGAACACCCACGTGCGATGGTCGACGATCGCATGGCCCTCGCGGTTGAACTCGCGCGCCAGCAGCTTCTCCGCGAGCGCCATGCCGACGGCGTTCGCGAGACCCTGCCCGAGCGGACCCGTGGTGGTCTCGACGCCGGGCGTGAGGCCGTGCTCGGGATGGCCGGGCGTGAGGCTGCCCAGCTGGCGGAAGTTGCGCAGCTCCGAGAGGGCGAGGTCGTACCCCGTGAGGTGCAGCAACGCGTAGAGGATCATCGACGCGTGACCGTTCGAGAGCACGAAGCGGTCGCGCTCGCTCCAGCGCGGGTTCGAAGGGTTGTGGCGCAGGTGGCGGCCCCACAGCGCCACGGCCATCTCCGCCATGCCCATCGGTGCGCCGGGGTGCCCCGAGTTCGCCTGCTGCACCGCGTCCATCGCCAGTGCGCGGATCGCGTTCGCCATGAGCGTGGTACGCGCCGCCGACGATGAAGCAGATGAGGCGATCGCGTCCATGCAGGTTCCGGGGCGAGTGGCGGAAAGAAACGGAGATTTTACGAGGCCGACATGTTCGGCCCGGATAATCCAGGGATGCGCGGACTCCAGCTCACCGCCGACCTGTACGAGTGCGCGCCCGACCGCGCCTGCATGCACGACCTCGAAGCGCTGCGCGCGCTGTGCCTCGGCGCCGTGCGCAGCGCGGGCCTCGAAGGCGTGCGCGACGTGTTCCACCGCTTCGAGCCCGCGGGCGCGGCGCTGCCGGCGGGCGTGACCGGCGTCGTGCTGCTCGCCGAATCGCACCTCGCCGTGCACACCTGGCCGGAGCTGCGCGCCGCGACGATCGACGTCTACGTGTGCAACTTCGGCTGCGACAACTCGGGGAAGGCGCGCGACCTGCTCGGCCGACTGCTCACCGCGTTCGCGCCCGAGCGCGTCGAGCGCCGAACGCTCGAGCGGGGCGCCGCGGCCGTTCCCGCCGCATGACCGCCACGGCGATCATCCTCGCCGCGGGGCGAGGCGAGCGCATGCGCCCGCTCACCGACTCCCTGCCCAAGCCGCTGCTCGCGGTGCACGGCCGGCCGCTCATCGAATGGCACCTCGACGCGCTCGCGGCAGGCGGCGTGCGCGAGGTCGTGATCAACACCGCGTGGCTCGAGGAGCGCCTCATCGAATCGCTCGGCGACGGCAAGCGCTTCGGCCTTGCGATCCGCTGGTCCACGGAGGGACGCGAATGGGGCGGCGCGCTGGAGACCGCAGGCGGCATCGCGACGGCGCTGCCGCTCCTCGCCGACACGTTCTGGATCGTGTCGGCCGACATCCACGCGCCCGACTTCCGCTACGACGACGCCGCGCGCTCGCGCTTCGGCGCGAGCGGACGGCTCGCGAAGCTTTGGCTCGTGAAGAACCCGCCGTTCCACCCGAACGGAGACTTCGGCCTCGGCGCCGACGGGCTCGCGCTGGCCGACGGCACCGGCCCCGACGGCAAGCGCTGGACTTACGCGAACATCGCCCTCGCGAGGCGCGAGCTGTGCGCGGGCATCGCCCCCGGCACGCGGGCGAAGCTGGCGCCGCTGCTCTACGACGGCATGCGGGCGCGGCGCATCGCGGGCGAGGTGTACGCCGGCCGCTGGGAGAACGTCGGCACGCCGGAGCAGCTGGCGGCCTTGAACGCGTCGCGCTGAACGTCGGCGAACTGACACGGAGTCGAGCCGACGCGCGCCGCGTCGACGCACACCACGACCGGTGCCACGCCCAGCCGCAAGAATGCTCGGCGGCGCGACTCTGCGGCGTCGAGCAGCGCAGGCGCCCGCGGGTTTGCGCGCCGCCTTGAGGCGACGCGTCGAGCGCCGCTGTCCGAGCCCCGCAGCGAAGCGCGGGCACCGCTCGCGGGCGAACGTCGCGCCTGCCGATACGGTGATGGCTACTGCGCCAGCGGCAACGCGATCTCGTCGATGCGCGCGAGAACCTCGGGCGTGAGCTTGTCGACGACGCCGGCCGCGCCGAGGTTGCTGCGCAGCTGCTCCAGCTTCGACGCGCCGGTGATCACGCTGCTGACGTTCGGATTGCGCGCGCACCACGCAATCGCGAGCTGAGCCACGTTGCAGCCGAGCTCGGCCGCGATGGCTTCCAGGCGCGCGACCGCGCCGTTCTTCGCATCGTCGGTGAGGCTCTTGACAAGGAACGACATGTTCTCGAGCGCCCCGCGGCTGCCGGGCGGAATGCCGCCCTTGTACTTGCCGGTGAGCAGCCCGCTCGCAAGCGGGCTCCACGTCGTGAGGCCAAGGCCGATGTCCTCGTAGAGGCGCGCGTATTCCTGCTCCACGCGCTTGCGATGGAAGAGGTGGTACTGCGGCTGCTCGACCACGGGCTTGCGGAGGTGATGACGCTCGGCGATCGACCACGCCGCGCGGATCTCGTCGGCCGCCCACTCGCTCGTGCCCCAGTACAGCGCCTTGCCCGACGCGATGATGTCGCTCATGGCCCAGACCGTTTCCTCGATCGGCGTGTGCGGGTCGGGCCGGTGGCAGTACACGAGGTCCACGAAGTCGAGCCCGAGGCGCTGCAGCGATCCGTCGATCGCCTGCAGCAAATACTTGCGGTTCAGCGTGTCCTTGCGGTTCACCGCATTCGGGCTGCGGTCAAGGCCCCAGAAGAACTTCGTCGAGACGATGTAGTTCAGGCGCGGCCAGCCGAGCGCCTTGAACGCCTGCCCCATCACCACCTCGCTCTGGCCCCCCGCATAGACCTCGGCGTTGTCGAAGAAGTTGACCCCTGCGTCCATCGCGGCCGCGAGCATCTCGCGGGCGGCGGCCGTGTCGACCTGGTTGTGGTACGTGACCCAGGAGCCGAGCGAGAGCACGCTCACCTGGAGGCCGCTGGAGCCGAGACGGCGGTACTGCATGGGACCCATCCTCGTGGCCGAAGAGCCGCGAGGGTAGCGGAAAGCGCCCGGCTCAGCGCTTCTTCGCGTGCTTCGGCAGCTCTCGCCAGCTCTTCTCGTTCACCTCGACGCCGAACTTCTTCGCGGCCGAGAGGATGCGCTTCCACGCCGCATCGCGCTCCGCGTCGGTGACGTCCCCGACCTGGTCGAAGCGTGCGATGGCGTTTCGGACGTGCGCCGCGTCCTCGAGCGGCTCCTTGCGCTGGTGCGGAAACGCGAACTTCTCGCCGGACAGGTCGTCGCGGTCTTTCGTCTCCAGCCGGGCCATGGAACACCTCCGTGCGATGCCGTGATGACACCCCCACGGCAACGGCCGTGCCCGGTCAGGCGTGGTGGTGCCGGTCTTCCTGCTCCTCGGCGAAGTCGGGCGCGGCATCGGCCTGCGAGGCGGAGCGAGCCTCGGCCTCGCTCGAGAGCTCGGAGGACGTCGCGGGCATGTCGTCGGCCGGCCCGCGGCTCGAGGCTGGCCCGCGCTCCGACTCACGCCCGCCTTCGGCCTCGCCGGTGCCGGGCGCGGCCTGGCGACGGTGCATCTCCGCCGCCATCTCCTTGCTCACATGCGTGACGGCCGCCACCTGCAGCTTGTTCTTCAGGCCCGCGATCACGCCGCCCTCGCCCTTCATCATCGCGTCGAAGCCGGTCTTGGCCACCTCGGCCGGGTCCGACTTGTCGCCGGTGGCGAACTTGGTGTCGAGCATGCCCGCGCGCTCGAAGAAGTTCGTGTCGGTCACGCCCGGCATCAGGCACGTGACGGTCACGCCGCTGTCCTTCAGCTCGTTGCGCAACGCGTACGAAAACGAGTCGATGAAGGCCTTCGAGCCGTTGTACACGGCCTGGAAGGCGCCCGGCATGTAGCCGGCGATCGAGCCGGTGAAGAGGATGCGCCCCGAGCGTCGCTCGCGCATCCCGCGCGCGATCTCGCGCACGAGGAACAGCGTGCCCGTGACGTTGGTCGCGATCACGTGGCGCGCGGCGTCGAAGTCCTGGTCGAGGAACGCACCGCCGAGGCCGTGGCCGGCATTCGCGAGCAGCAGTTCGACGGCGCGGCCCTCGCAGCAGTCGAGCACCGCGTTCACGCCGTCGCCCATCGCGAGGTCGACCTGCACCGGCTCGACGTCGACGCCGCAGGCGCGCAGCTCGTCGGCCGCGGCGTGGATCTCGGGCTCGTCGGCGGCGATGACGAGGTCATAGCCGTTGCGTGCGCAGAGCCGTGCGAGCTCCCGGCCGATGCCGGAGGACGCGCCGGTCACGACGGCGAGAGGGCGTGTGGAGTCGGTCATGGTGCGCTCCTTCAGGATGGGCCGATGCCGCTTCGGGGCGGCAACGGGCATGCCCGCGTACAGTCGCCCGCATGGACACCGAACCCTTCCGTGCACGCCGCGCACGGCTCGCCGCAGCGCTGTGCGCAGCCGGCGGCGGCGTCGCGATCGTGCCGACCGCGACCGAGCGCCTGCGCAACGCGGACAACCCGTATCCCTTCCGGCCCGACAGCACCTTCCACTACCTGACCGGGTTCGACGAGCCCGACGCTTGGCTGCTGCTCGAAGCCGATGGGCGCGCGACGCTCGCCTGCCGCGCGAAAGACCCGGAGCGCGAACGCTGGGAGGGCCCGACGCTCGGCCCCGAGGCCGCGACCGAACGGCTCGGTGTCGAAGAGGCGGTGCCGCTCGACGAGCTGGACGCGACCGCGATCGATCGCCTCTCGGGCCAGCCCGCGGCGTGGTTCCCGTTCGGCGTCGACGGTCTGGCGGGCCGCGTCGAAGGATGGCTCGCAGCCTTGCGCTCGCGCACGCGCCGCGGCGTCGCGGCGCCTTCAGCGGTGCGCGACCTCGCGCCGCTCGTCGGCGAGCTGCGCCTCGTGAAGGATGCGACCGAGGTGGCGACGATGCGACGCGCCGGTGCGATCTCGGCCGATGCGCATGCGCGCGCGATGCGCTTCTGCGCAGCGCGCTTTCGCGCCCAACCCGACAGCTCCGTGCGCGAGTACGAGATCGAGGCAGAGCTGCTGCACGAGTTCCGGCGGCGCGGTGCCCAAGGGGTCGCGTACGCGCCCATCGTCGCGGCGGGCTCGAACGCCTGCATCCTTCATTACCCGGCGGGCAACGGCGCATTGCGTGCGGGGGACCTCTGCCTCATCGACGCGGGCTGCGAGCTCGACGGCTACGCGAGCGACATCACGCGCACCTTCCCGGGTGACGGGCGCTTCCGCGGTCCGCAGCGCGCGCTCTACGATCTCGTGCACGCCGCGCAGGCGGCGGCGATCGCCGCCACGAAGCCGGGCGCCCGCCAGCGTGATGCGCATCACGCCGCCGTGCGCGTGATCGCGCAGGGGCTGCTCGACCTCGGCCTGCTCGACCGGGGCGAGGGCGACCTCGACGCGGTCATCGAGCACGCGACGTACCGCGAGTTCTTCATGCACGGCACCGGCCACTGGCTCGGACGCGACGTGCACGACGCCGGCAACTACTACGCGGTCGACGAGCCGCCGGTCGACGAGCCCGACGGCCTCGGCGGCCGGATCGTGCGCCCGCCTGCGCGCGTGCTGCAGCCCGGCATGGTCGTCACGATCGAGCCGGGCGTCTACGTGCACCCGAAGGAAGGGCGCGACGAGCGCTGGTGGCACATCGGCATCCGCATCGAGGACGATGCGGTGGTCACCTCCGAGGGCTGCGAGCTCATCAGCCGCGGCGTGCCGGCAGACGCGGCCGGCATCGAGGCACTGATGCGGGGCTGACGCACGCCAGCGCCGGGGTCAGCGCAAACCGAGGCGACGATCGAGCGACCACGAGCCCGCGCCACGCGCGAGCAGCAGCAGCAGCGGCGCCGCCCATGACAGGTGGGTGGCCCACGCGTCGGGGTACACGAAGGCTTCAATCACGAGCGTCATGCCCAGCAGCGCGAGCGCCGCGCCGCGCGTGAAGAGGCCGGCGACGAGCAACAGCGGGAAAAGGTGCTCGGCGTAGGCCGCGAGGTGCGCCGCGAGCGCGGGATCGACGAGCGGCAGCCGGTACTCGTCCCGGAACAGCGTGACGGCGGCATCGGTCGTGTGCAGCCAGCCGTCGACCTTGGTGCGGCCCGAAAGCCAGAACACACCCGCGATGCCGAGCCGCGCGACCAGCAGCACCACGTCCATCGGAAGCGCACGCTCGAAGGCCGCCGCGGCGGCGTTCCAGGTCGCACGCCAGCCGGCCGGCGATGCGTGGCGCGCGTCGGCGCTGGCGGGCGTCGTCTTCATGTCAGCGACCGGTGGCGGCGCGCTCCAGCCGGGTGAAGGCACCGGCCGCGACGAGGTCCGGCCACGCGCGCGCGTCGGCGGCGCGTTCCAGCGCAGCGGCGATGGAGGCGCCCGCTGCGCAGGCGCCGAAGAAGGCGTACCCCGCGGCGTCGATCTCCCGCCAGCGCACGTCGTGGCAGGGCCGCGCGATGAGCGCGTATTCGGGGCGCCATTCGGGGGTCGCATCGAGCACCGCGTTCTCGCGGTGGGCGCGCCAGATGTTGAACGCGGGACACGCGAACGCGAAGGCGCGCGCCGACGGGTGAAGGACGAGGCGCAGCCCCTCGAGGTCGTGCACGGTGAGACCCGCGAGAGAGCGCGCTTCGAGCGCGGGCGCATCGGGCGCCAGGTGCGCCTCGGTCCACGCGCGATCCAGGCGCGCGACGTCCGGCAGGTAAGGCAGGTCGCGCGCGGGCTCGAAACGGTCGAGCCATGGCGCGAACTCCGCGCCGTAGCCCGCCAGAACGCCGTCGCGCGGCGGGTGCGCGAGCGCGAACACCGCCGCGGCGGCGTCGAACCAGGCGTCGCCGACCAGGCGACGCACGGTCGGATAGTTCGCGGCGAGCGCCTCGCGCAAGCCGAGCGCGACGGTGTTGCGATGCACCGCGACCGCCGGCTGCGCGTCCGCCGAAGGCGGCGGCGCGTCGCCGCGCAGCGCGGCAGCGAACGACGACTGGAACGCTCGAAGGTCAGCCATGGCACGCCTGTGCGCGGCCGTCGTGGAAAACGGATGCGTCGCCCGCGTCGCAACCGCGGAGAAGGCCGCGCGCGTGCTCACCTTCGGCGGCGAGCACCTCGAACGGCGGCAGTTCCGAATCGCGCTCGACGAGGACGGGACGCGGGCCGGCGCGAGCGACGAAGCGGGCGAGAAGCGCCCACACCGGCTCCGCGACCGGCGCGTCGTGGGAATCGACGAGCAACGCGCACCCGGGTCTCGCATCGGCTCGATGGCCCGCGACATGGATCTCCGCCACCGCGTCGGCGGGAAACGCGTCGACGTACGCGATCGCGGAGTAGCCCAGGTTCGTCGCGCTCACGTGCACGTTGTTGAGGTCCAGCAGGAGCGCGCAGCCGGTGCGGCGCACGACCTCGCGCAGAAAGCCGATCTCGTCGTAATCGTGGCCTTCGAGCGCGCCGTAGTGCGACGGGTTCTCGAGCACGAGCCGCCGGCCGATCGCCTGCTGCACGGCGTCGACGCGCGCGCACACGACGCCAAGCGCCTCGCGGCTGCGCGGGAACGGCAGCAGATCGGGCAGGTAGCGGCCCTCGATGCGAGACCACGCGAGGTGCTCGGAGACGATCGCAGGCTCGATGCGCTTCACGAGCGCCGCGAGCGCATCGAGCGCGACGCGATCGAGCGGGTCGGTGCCGGCGATCGACATCGACACGCCGTGCAGCGCGACCGGATGCTCGCGGCGGATGGCCTCGAGCCACGCGAGCCGCGGCCCGCCCGCGACGGTGTAGTTCTCGGCATGCACCTCGAACCAAAGGCCGGGGGCGCGCGCGGCGAGTGCGTCGGCGTAGTGCTCCGGCTTGAGCCCGAGCCCCGCCGCGAGCGTCGTCACGTCTTCTGCGGCGCGAGCGAGCCCTTGCCCTTCGGCGTGGTGATGCTCGTGCACGTGCCGGCCGGCACGTACTTCCACGAGTTGCCCTGGTAGTCGACCTTGGACGTGCCCGCGCACGTGGTGCCCGCGCCCGCCTGGCAGTCGTTCTTGCCCGCAAGGGCGACGCCGTAGCATTTCTCCATGGCGGTTTCCTTCTTCATCGACTTGTCCATCTTGTCGTCGGCGGCGTATGCCTGTGTGCCGAATGCGGCGAGCGCAGCGGCGGCCATGGCGAGGGTGCGAGGATTCATCGGCGGATCTCCCTGGAGGTGGTCGGTGTGGACGCGTCGGGCCTGCCTGGCGCGACGCTGCTGACGTATTCGCGACCAGGCCCCGCGAAGTTACAGCACGCCGGCACTTTTTTTTTCGCGCGCCGTGTAACCGTTGCGCCCGCTCGCCCGAACAACCCCCAGAGCACCTTGAAGCCGGCCGAAGAGACGCTCCGACCCTTGCTGCTGCTCGGCCTCGAAGGCGATCGCGCCGCCTATGCGTCGTTCCTCGCGCAGGCGGCCGCGCACCTGCGGGCCTACGTGCGCCGGCGCCTGACGCGCTGGCCCGACGACGTGGAAGACGTGATGCAGGAAGCACTGCTCGCCATACACAACCACCGCGACACCTGGCGGCGCACAGAGCCGCTCATGCCATGGCTGCACGCCATCGCCCGCTACAAGCTGATCGATGCGCTGCGAGCCCGCTCGATGCACGAGGCGATGCTGCTGCCCCTCGACGATGAATCCGAGGACGCGCTGGCCGATGCGGATCCGCATGCCGGCGAGGCGCGTCGCGACGTTCGCGTCCTCCTCGAGACGCTTCCCGATCGCTTCCGCGTGCCGATCGAGTGCGTGAAGCTCGAGGGCCTGTCCGTGGCGGAGACCACGCAGCGCACCGGCATGAGCGCTTCGGCGGTGAAAGTGGGCGTGCACCGCGGGCTGCGCCTGCTCGCACGCCGGCTGCGCGAGTCGCCGCGATGAACACCGACGCACTCGTCGAGGCACTGGCCAAAGGGCCGATCGCGGTCGGGCCCCGGGCGGTGGAGCGGCGCCTCGGCGCGGCGCTCGCAGGCGGCGCCACGCTGGCCACGCTCGCGATGCTCGCGGCGCTCGGCCTGCGACCGGACCTGCACGCGGCGCTCCGGGAGCCGATGTTCTGGGCGAAGCTCGCCTATCCGCTCGTGCTCTCTCTGGCGGCGGCATGCGCGACGACGGTGCTGGCGCGGCCGGCCGGTCGCGCGCGTCGTGCGGCGGCGGCGTCCTGCGCCGTCGCAGCTGCGATGGTGCTGGCGGCGCTCGGCATCCTCGCGATCGCGCCAGCCGGAGGGCGCGTCGCACTCGCGGTGGGGCATTCGGCACTGGCCTGCGTCGTCGCCGTGGCGGCACTCTCGCTGCCCGTCTTCGCGCTCGCGGTGGTGGCGCTGCGCCGCTGTGCGCCGACCCGTCTGCGCTCCGCTGGCGCAGCGGCCGGCCTGCTCGCGGGCGCCACGGCCGCGGCCGTGTACGCCTGGCATTGCGACGAGACGGCGCTCCCGTTCCTCGGGCTCTGGTACACGCTCGGCATGGTGATGCCCGCCGCCATCGGAGCCGTGCTCGGGCCGCGCCTGCTTCGCTGGGCGTGATCTGCGCGTGCCGTCGGCTGCCCTCCGGCGGCCTTCCCCCGAAGCCGCGCATCGTGGCGCCGCCGGCAGGGTGACGCGGTCGTCCCTAGACTGCGGTTCTTTCACCCGCGGAGTGCTCCATGCCCAACCCCCATCGCGTTGCCGTGCTCGTCGGCAGCCTGCGCCAGGAATCCTTCAGCCGCAAGCTCGCGCTCGCGCTCGCGAAGATCGCGCCGCCGGCGCTCAAGCTCGAGATCGTCGAGATCGGCGCGCTGCCGCACTACAACCAGGATCTCGATCCCGATCGTCCGCCGGCGCCATGGGTTGAGTTCCGTCAGCACATCGCCGCGGCCGATGCGCTGCTCTTCGTGACGCCGGAATACAACCGCTCGGTGCCGG
>Ga0335069_10004878_pt1 | contig 19781 bp, 18 predicted proteins | sample Lox_Sample_11_FD_206714 | JGI IMG/M metagenome (GOLD analysis project Ga0335069, IMG submission 206714) | Soil microbial communities from Loxahatchee National Wildlife Refuge, Florida, United States - Lox_Sample_1.1 | ecosystem: Environmental > Terrestrial > Soil > Wetlands | place: USA... | reverse complement strand
TGTCGGGGCCGGACCTGCCGAGCGCCAACGAATACGTCGGCCAGACGCTCACTCCCGAGGAGTTTGCGGAGAAATACGGAACCAGGAAGGCAGACGCCGACAAGGTTGCCAAGGTCCTGAAGAAGTACGGGCTCAAGGTGGAGGAAGTTTCGCTGGCAACCCGCAGCATGCGTGTCAGCGGAACGATTGCCGCCATGGAAGCCGCCTTCAGGCCCGGGCTGGTGATGATGCGGTCGGCCCGCCAGGGAGAGTACCGCGGCCGACAAGGGTCGCTTCAGATTCCGGCCGATCTCAAAGGAATCGTGAAGAGCGTTCTGGGACTCGACCAGCGGCGAATGGCGAGGCGCAAGGCGGGCAGCCGGGCGAGCGCGTCGGACTCATTGCCGGCGCTGGGGCCCGCTGATCTCGAAGCGCGATATAACTTCCCGGCTGGAAACTGCGCCGGCCAGAACATCGCTATCGCGGAGTTTGGGGGCGGGTATTTTGCGAGTGACGTGACTGCTTATTGCACCAAGTTCTCGCGGCCGGTCCCGCAGATTCAAACTGTTGCGGTGGACGCCCCGGCCTACACGCTGGCACAGATTCTTGCGCTGCCGAAGCAGAAGCGAGCTGAACAACTCGACGAGAGTATCGAAGTCATGATGGACGTTGAGATCGTTGCCGGGCTCTGCGCGGGCGCCGACATATCCGTCTACTTTTCGACATTTGATCAGCGAGGGTGGGTCGACCTTTTCGACAAAGTAATCCAGGCAAAGCCGGTTGTGGTTTCGGTGAGTTGGGGTCTGGCAGAGGATGATTCCAGCTGGTCGGCCAGTGCTCGAGCAGCCATCGACAACCGCTTGAATACGGCTCGACTGCTGGGAATCACCGTGTGCATCTCGTCTGGCGATGATGGATCGGGCGATCAGATCGACGACGGGAAGGGGCATGTGGACTTCCCAAGTTGCAGCCCCAACTCCTTGAGCATCGGCGGGACGATGCTGACGAAATCGGGATCGGCGGTGAAGGAAGTCACGTGGTGGGATTCCCCAGGCAGAAGGACGAATGACGGCGGGGGCGCGACCGGCGGCGGTGTCAGCATCTTCTTCCCTCGTCCTGCATGGCAAAACGTGAAGGTCAAATCGATCAACTCGAAGAGTATCGATGGGCGCGTGATGCCTGATGTGGCCGCGCTGGCCGGAGATCCCATGTACGACCTGATCATCGTGGGTCATCCGCAGACGAATGGCGGCACGAGCGCTTCCACTCCTCTGTGGGCCTCGCTCATCGCGAGGATCAACGCCCAGCTTCCGACCGCAAAGCAACAGCGGTTCTTGACGCCGCTGCTCTATCAGGATGCGGGGACAGGACAAACCGTCGGAAAGGCTTCGTCGCGCGACATCACAAGCGGCAACAATACCTCCAGTCCCGAGCCGGGAAAGGGATACAAGGCTGGGCCGGGATATGATGCGGTTACGGGATGGGGTGTTCCCGATGGCGTGAAACTGCTGGCCGCACTCGCAGCTGTGTGAGTCGCTAGAGGCTTGTTGAGGGAAGGTCAGCGCTCAGCGAAAGGACTCGTGCTGAAAGCCAACCTTCAAGACGTGCTCATCGTCATCGACGTGCAGAATGACTTCTGCCCGGGTAGGGCGCTGGCGGTGGCCGATGGCGATGCGGTGATTCCCGTGATTCATCGCATCGCGCCGCTGTTCGAGCACGTCATTCTCACCCAGGATTGGCATCCTGCGGGACATGCGTCGTTTGCGTCGAGCCATCTTGGCCATCAGCCGTTCGAGCAGATCGAGTTGCCCTACGGGCCACAGACGTTGTGGCCTGACCACTGCGTGCAGGGCAGCCACGGCGCGGAGTTCCATCCATCGCTGCATCTGCCGCAGGCCGAGTTGATCCTGCGCAAGGGATTCCAGCGCGAGATCGATTCCTACTCAGCGTTCTTTGAGAACGACCGGGCGACGGCGACGGGACTGGCGTCTTATCTTCGCGAGCGCGGCCTGATGCGCGTCTTCCTCGCTGGCCTCGCTTACGACTACTGTGTCGGCTACTCAGCGCTCGATGCGCGGCGGCTGGGGCTGCCGGCCGTGATCGTTCGCGACGCGTGCCGGGCTATCGGTCTGGGCGGCTCGGTGCAGAAGATCGAGGCGGAGTTTGTATCCGCCGGGGTCGAAGTGATCGATTCAGGCAGCCTTTCGGCCTGAGCCGGTGCGCCGTAGAATTCAGACAGGCCCTTCATGTCGCGCAATTTCTACATACTCGCTGCCACCCTTGGGCTCTTTGCAGCGATCTCGGCGGGGATGGCACTGGTACCCTCCAGCTTTCAGCCGGGGCTGCCAGCCAACGCTTCGCTTTGGCGAACGGTCGCTTTGTTCATGCTCCTCGGTGCGCTGGCGTCGGCGCTCGTCGGCGTGATGAGCCAGCTATTTGAGCAGGTTGACCGCCACAGCGAAGAGTCCCGCCAGGCCGCACGACGCCGGCGTCGCGGCCAGAAGAACTAAGATAAGGAGAGGACGGGGACTCTTCCCCGCAGAGGATCTGTAGTCACCTATGTATGAAGTCACCGTGGAGGCCGGCTTTTCCTCCGGTCACTATCTTCGCAACTATCGCGGCAAGTGCGAGAATCCGCACGGGCACAACTACAAGGTGCGCGTGACGCTTTGCGGCAAGGAGTTGGACGAGGCTGGGCTGCTGCTGGATTTCAAGCTGCTGAAGCAGGTGATGCGGCCGGTCATCGAGCGGATCGACCACCAAATGCTCAACGATCTCAAGCCCTTTACCGAGCTGAACCCGTCGGCCGAGAACATCGCCAAGTTCTTCTATGACGAGACGAATGATCAGCTTGCCGCGATGACGGCGGGCCGCGTGCGCGTGAAGGACTGCACCATCTGGGAGACCGACACCACGACGGCCACCTACTTCGAATAGCCGACCACGCTTGCCGACGCCCTACTTCATCACTGCGGACTTTGACTTCAGGTACTTGTCGAACGGGATCTCAAAGTAGAAAAGTTCGTTGCCGTCAGCGTCGCGAAGTTTGTGCAGGTTGATTTTCGCTCCGCGCAGAGGATTATTATCAAGCTCCGAAACATCGTAGAAGAGGAACCCGGCACGTGTTGAGTGTGGCTCGACGACGAGGGCTTCGTACTCGAATGTGTCGAAATCGCGTTCGATGTCCTGGTTGCTTGCTTTCGGCTTCATCTTGATGGTGGGGATGCCGCTGGGCATCGGAAGCCTCTTGCCCTCGCGTTCTGAGCGCGTCATGAGTCGCTCGACATCTTCGGGCTCGGCAGCTTGAATTCTGTCACCCCCGGCGGTGATGAAGAGGATTCGGGCATCGCGCAGCGAGATCGGCTTGTCACCGTCGTTGGTCACGATGATGCGAACCGGCATAACGCCGTGGCCAAGGTAGTCAACCCGGAAGATCGATTCCTTTTCGCGCGTGTCGTAAGGCTCGACGGCAATAGCGACCTTTTCCTTGTCATGCACCTCGACGGCAGCGAATGACGATGCCGGTTGAACAGGCGGCGGCGTGTGATCGCTGGCAATCGCCGGCAGCATCGCTGACAGCGCAAACAGTGTTAACCCGAGTCCTTTCATCGTGCTCGACTGTATCATTTGAGGGTTAGACAGGACGAAAACGAATCCGTCTCGCATGATTCTGTTTTTATACAATCTCGCTCTGCTTGGCGCGCTGCTTGCGGGAATCCCGTGGTGGCTGTGGAGAATTGCGACCACCCAGAAGTATCGAGAGGGGTTAGGCCAGCGCCTGGGCCTCGTTCCGAGAACCCTTAGAAACTTGGAACCGCGTCCGGCGATCTGGCTCCATGCTGTTTCCGTTGGCGAGGTGCTGGCCGTGAGCCGACTGGTGCAGGAGCTTGACGAGGCCCTGCCAGATCATCGCGTGATGATCTCCACCACGACGCGGACCGGGCAGGCGCTGGCTCGCACGCGCTTCGGCGCAGACCGGGTCTTTTACTGCCCGCTCGATCTGCCCTGGGCGGTCAGGAGGTATCTGAACGCCGTCAAGCCCCAGATGCTGATTCTGGCCGAGACGGAGTTCTGGCCGAATCTCCTCAACGGTTGCTTGCGGCGTGGAATTCCGGTCGCTGTAGTGAATGCACGAATCTCTGACCGGTCATGGCCGAGATACCAGATGCTCCGCCGCTTATGGCGACCCATTCTAAGCCAATTGGCTTGCGTTCTGGCGCAAACAGAAGTGGATGCGGAACGGCTCAGGATCCTGGGATGCCCGGCAGATCGTGTCCGGGTCGCTGGAAATCTGAAGTTCGACGTGCGGGCAACGCAGGAGGCTGAGGCGACGCGACTCTTGAAATCAGGCACGCGTGGAGTTCGCTTTGTGATTGCGGGCAGCACACTCGAAGGCGAGGAGGCGACGTTGCTTGCAGCCTGGCCGCGACTGCTTGTGATTGATCCGAATCTGGAACTGGTGCTCGCTCCGCGTCACCCAGAGAGGTTCGCGGCAGTGGCTGCGCTGCTTGAGAGCTCAGGTCTTTCCTGGTCGAGAAGGTCTGAGTGGAAGGCAATGCCAGACAGGGCTTCATTATCGGTTGAGCCCGGCAGGGTGATTCTGCTCGATACGATCGGCGAACTGGCCTCGGTCTACTCGCTTGCGGCTGTGGCATTCGTGGGCGGGAGCCTGGTTGAGGCTGGCGGCCACAACCCGTTGGAGCCAGCGCAATTCGGCGCACCCATCGTGATTGGGCCGCACTATGCGAATTTTCGCGCTATTACCGACGATCTGCGAGCGCACGATGCCATTCGCATCGCCGAGAGGGATGATTTGGCGGAAGCGCTGATCAGTCTCCTGGTGAACCAGGAGGAAGCCTCGGCCATGGGTGGTCGCGCGCTGCGGGAGTTCCAGCAGCAGACTGGCGCCACGTCGCGGTCCGTGGATGTAATTCTCGATGTGTTGAATCCGAACCGAGAGTCTGCTCGCATTGCTGACATGCGCGGTGCCGGAGGCCGCGCATGAAGTGGACACCGATGTCGCGCCCCTTGCTGCTCCCCCTTGTTCCGCTCTACTGCTCCGGTCTTGCTCTTCGCGAATTCCGCCTGCGGTGCGGCTGGGAACCGATCAGTCGTCTTCGTCATCCCGTCATCAGCATTGGCAATCTCTCCACCGGCGGCTCAGGCAAGACGCCATTCACGATTGCGCTTGCTCGGCTGCTCGCGTCGAGAGGCGTTCACGTCGACGTGCTCTCGCGGGGATATAGCCGGAGCAGCAGGCTGCCGCTTCGCGTCAAGCCCGCCGGTACCGCACAGGAGTTCGGCGACGAACCACTTCTTATCGCGCGCGAAACGGGTGTTCCGGTCTACGTGGCACCGCAGCGATACGATGCCGGCGTTCTGGCGGAAGCGGGCAGGAACCCGGACCAGAACCAGGGCCAACCGCAGGTCCATATCCTGGACGATGGTTTTCAGCACCGCCAGCTCGCGCGAGATATCGAGATCGTTCTGGTAAGCGGGGAAGACTTGCACGACCGGCTGCTGCCAGCGGGCAACCTCCGCGAGCCGATAAAAGCCTTGAGCCGTGCGCATGTCATCGCCATCTCCAGGGACCAACCGGAGCTTGAAGGGGAGATCAAGTCTATGGGATGGGCTGGAGCGATCTGGCACATTCGCCGGCGAATGGATGTGCCTTCAGTCGTCGGAAGCGTTGTGGCGTTCTGCGGAATTGCGCAGCCAGATCAGTTCTTCGCCGGGCTGAAGCAGGCGGGACAACAACTGGCGGCAGAGATTGCCTTTCGCGATCATCACGCATACACGCGGAAAGATATTCAAAGGCTCATTTCAGCGGCGCGCAGCGAGGGCGCAAGCGCCCTGATCACTACGGAAAAGGACCGTGTTCGCCTTGAGAGCCTTGCTTCGGAGCTTCCTGCGGAGTTGCCTCTCACGACTGCTCGCCTTGAGATCGAATTCGAGAACGAAACGAAGGCAATCGACTGGCTTCTGGCGCGTCTCGGCGTGGGTCCTCGAGTGCCTTCTTTGTGAGAAAATCAGAGTTTGCAGACCCAGTCAAAGTTTCGCCTGCTCGTGGTTCGCCTCGGCGCCATGGGAGACATCCTTCACGCTCTTCCGGCCGTTACAGCTCTTCGCATGGCGCATCCGGAGTGGGTGATTGACTGGGTGGTTGAGCCGAAGTGGCGCGCGCTGCTTGCGGCTGACGGCAGCTCGGGCCGTGACACGAGCGGTCCCTCTCCCAGGCAGCCCGTCATCGATCAATTTCTCCTCGCTCCAACGAAGCAGTGGCGCCAGGACATGTTTTCCGCGCAAACGCGGAAAGAGATTCGAGACCTGCGGAAGGAACTCAAGGCGGGGCATTACGACACGGTGCTGGACCTTCAGGGCGCCGTGCGATCGGCCGCAGTGAGCCGGATGGCGAGATGCCGACGGATCATCGGCGAATCCAGTCCCCGTGAGTGGGCCGCACGGTGGCTGTTCACCGAGCGCATCGAGACGCACTGCCCGCACGTGATTGAGCAAGGCGCTGAACTGGCCTCTGCAGTTGCAGGCGACGAACTCGTACCGGTGCAGCCGTGGCTCCCCGTGGATTCCGCCGCTGAATCGTGGGCCGATGACACCCTGTTACGTTCAGACAGCAAAAAGGCAGTGCTGATCAATCCCGGCGCCGGCTGGGGAGCCAAGTGCTGGCCAGCCGAGCGATATGCCGAGGTAGCGAGAGTGCTTCTCGCGCGAGGCTTTTGCGTCTTTGTCAATGCGGGGCCGGGCGAGGTACTTCTTTCCGATGCGGTCGTCCAGAGGACCGGAGGTGGCGCAACTCCGCTGCTTTGTTCGCTGCAGCAGCTCATCGCCATCACGCGCCGCGTCGCGCTGGTGATCGCGGGCGACACCGGTCCACTCCACCTGGCTTGCGCGCTGGGCCGCCCGGTGGTGGGCATCTACGGCCCCACGGAGCCTAGCCGGAATGGTCCTTTCGGAACACGGTTCAGGGTGCTGCGCAGCCCGGAGAGCCGCCGCGATCATTCACGCAACCAGGCACCCGAGGCCGGCCTGCTCACGATCGCACCCGAGGATGTGCTGCGTGCGGTCGATGAACTGCTCTATCCTGAGGCCGCATGATGCCAGAGTCTGCCGATGAGCCGAATCCCCAGGGCCCGCAACCAATGACCTACAGGCAGGAATCTGTCGATTGGATCGCCCGCTGGCAGCGGGTGGCGCGGCGCATCAGGGTGCCGCTGGGTTTTGCTACCGCCGCGATTTACGTCATTGAACTTTGGCGCCATGCTCCGCGGTCCGCTGCGATCGCGTGGAGCTTGGTGCTGGTTCTCCCTGGTCTTTGCTTGCGCGGATACGCTGCCGGCTATGTGAAGAAGAACCGTGAACTCACGCAGACCGGGCCTTATGCGCACACGCGCAACCCTCTGTACCTTGGGTCGATCCTGATCGCAGCCGGTTTTGCCGTGGCTTTGCGCAGTTGGACGGTAGCAATTGCGCTGGCGCTCATGTTTCTGATCATTTACATCCCGGTCATTGCGTCGGAAGAACGCTTTCTGAAGGCGACTTTTCCCGAATTTGAGGCTTATTGCCACCGGGTACCGCGTCTTATCCCGCGCATCACTCCCGGCAACCCTCCCCAACAGGCTCAAGCCTCCGGCACGGAAGTGGCGTCGGGCAAGTTCTCATTTGCACTGTACATGAGGCATCGCGAGTACAATGCGGCTATAGGAGCACTCCTCCTCTACCTCAGCCTGCTCCTCCTCCGGCCGGCTCTGGGCCTTCTTGTTCATGTGCCGCGGTGAGCAATCGCCAACGCCACAAAACCAGGAGCCGGGAACCAAGAGGCTTTCCATTCCGAGAGAAGTCAAACCCAGTAAGGAGCAGAGCAGGACGGTGAAGAAACGCACGATAGTCAAGACACTTCTCTGCTTTCCGCTCCTCGCTGCCGTTGCGCATGCCCAGCAATTTCCGCAGCTTCCGCCGCCGCGCCCCGGCTTCATCTTTCCTCAGAAGCAGACGCTGACTTACTCCGTCGACTGGCGGGTGTTCTCCGCTGGAACCGCGGTGGTGCATTTCGAAGATACGGGTGATAACGAGCGCATTACGGCTGTGGCCGAGACTGCGGGTGCGATCAACCTGCTGTTTCACGCGAGCGACCACTTCGAGGCGTCCTTTGACCGCGCCAAGGGCTGCACGTATGAATTCAATAAGCAGACCGTGGAGGGCCGCCGCCAGATCAACTCCACGCTCAAGCTCGACTACGGCCAGTCCAAGTCGATTCTTGACGAGAAGAACCTGGTCACAGGACAGGCGAAGCACGTTGAGTCGGCGATCCCCGGCTGCATGACCGACTTGCTCACGGGCGTCTTTTACGCCTCCTCACAACCCATGGACGTAGGGCACAACTTCGCATTGCCTGTCGTCGATGCCATGCATAACGTGGCAGTGACGATGAAGGTAGAGGGGCGCGAGGTGGTCAGGACACCTCTGGGAACATTCAAAACGATCCGCGTTCAGCCCACGGCCGATGCGGGCGTTGTGAAGAATCGCGGCAACATCTGGATCTGGTACACAGACGACGAACGCCATCTGCCGGTGCAGATGCGCGCGCGCCTCTTCTGGGGAACGATCACGTTTCGACTGATTGCGAATGAAGCCAAGTGATCAGGGTTCAGTGACCGACGGGAATCGCGATCTGGCGCAAAAGAGAGAAGCTGCTCGTAACGGCCTTTGGCTTCAGGTCCAGATTCCCTTCTCTTGTTCGCTGCCCCCTGATCACTGAACCCTGTCCTATTGCATTCGATAACGCTCGCGCATCAGGCGCTGCAGGCGCGGCCAATAGATGAGGTCGAAGGCCAGCTCCTTGTCGGGGAACATGACGAGGGCGGCTCTGCGGGTATCGGCCACCATCTCCGAGGCCTCGTCCACGGTGAGGGTGTGATCCTGAGCGATCACCTGCGTCACCATGTTCACCACCATCTGCAGGCGGCGAATCTTGCGCGCCTCTTCTTTCAGCTCTTCCGGTGTTTGAGCCGGTTCGCGATTGCGGGCTTCTGAGTGGGAGGGGGAAGCTGGGGAGGCATTTTCCTGGCCTTCCCAGGGAATCTCCGGTTGGCCCATGCGGCAATTCCTCCTGAGGACTTAGAGCGATTCCAGAGTATCCGTGTCATTGCAAAGATCGTGGAAGGCGGCATTTTCTCGAGGAAAATGCCACTTAGCAGTACCAGCTCCGAGATAGGGCAACTCTGGAATGCTCTGGACGGATTGTCCTGCTTGCCGTGCATCGTAGCACCGAACCAGCGACACGCAGAGTTACCAACGAGGGACGTCAGGCAAGGTGCTGGGAGGAGGGAGGTTGCACGCGTGCGTTGCATGAGTATCGAGAGACTGGAATCCGTTCGGGCAACACGCGCGTTCGATTCTTGCCTCGGTAGCGAATGGGGCCGACGCTAGTCACACATTTCCGTTGTAGCGATGTAGTGGGGGATTCTCTCCGCCAGTGAATTGAGTGTGCCTTTTCTCCGGTTGGCTTTCCGTGCGGATATCCAAGGAGCTTGTTCGAAATCCGTGTGCCTCGCTTTGCATACGTACCTATGAGTTCACGCGGGGAAGGTTTCTTGGCCGCCAATGTCCGCAGGAGTTCTTTCAAGCTGCTCTCGGCAATCTGTCCAATTGGCAGGCTCTCATCAGATATTTCGGTCGTGCCGCCATACCCGCGAATACACCAGCAACGTCTCGCTTTCTTCCGGTCTTTCATGCGGCCAGGATATTGGCCTTCCTGACAATGAGCCGATGGGTTTTGACCTGCGCCCACTTGACCAAGTGGAGGGGGCGACGGTCGGGTAGCCGCGAAACAGGAAACTCCGAAAGCTCCGAGATCCAGAAGGCGGTCTTTTACCCGGCCGCACTGGCCGTCACTGACAGAGTATCTCCCGTAAAATAAAGATGGATGGCTTTCACCGAACAATACGATGTGGTGATCGTGGGCGCAGGGCACGCCGGATGCGAAGCGGCCATGGCGGCCGCCCGAATGGGCCTGAAGACCGCGATCATCACGATGAATCTCGACCTGATCGCGCAGATGAGCTGCAATCCGGCGGTCGGCGGAGTGGCCAAGGGCCACCTTGTCCGCGAAGTCGATGCTCTCGGCGGAATTATGGGCGAGGTCGCGGATGCGGTCGGCATCCAGTTTCGCCTGCTCAACACCTCGCGAGGCCCTGCGGTCTGGAGTCCCCGCGCGCAGTGTGACAAGCAACTGTATCGCGTGAAGATGCGCGAAGTTCTCGAGGCGCAGCCGGGCCTGCACATCCGGCAAGCGGAAGTCGTTGATCTCGTCTTCGACGAGAGGGAACAGGGATCAGGGAGCAGGGAACAGGAAGAGGGAGTAGGGAGAAGGGGGCAGGAAGTAGCAAGCGGCAAGCGCCGCGTGACCGGTTTGAAACTGCGCGACGGGCGCAAGCTGATGGCGGGTGCGACGATCATCACGACCGGGACGTTTCTGAATGGGCTGATTCACTGTGGAGAGGAGCGTTATCCGGCGGGCCGTAGCGGCGAGCCGGCGTCGGTTCTGCTGGGCGAAGCACTGCGCAGGCTCGGGCTTCGGACATGCCGCCTGAAAACGGGCACGCCGCCGCGCCTCGATGGCCGCACCATTCGCTGGGACGCCTTTGAAGAGCAGCCGGGCGATGCCGATCCCACACCGTTCAGCTTCCGAACGAAGAAGATTGGCCAGCCGCAGATCAGCTGCCACATTGCGTTCACCACGCCGGAGACGCTGCGCCTGATTCGCGAGAATGTTCACCGGTCCGCGATGTACTCGGGACAGATCGAGGGCATCGGTCCGCGCTACTGCCCGTCGATCGAAGACAAGATCGTCAAGTTTCCCGACAAGACGCAGCACCAGTTCTTTCTCGAGCCGGAGGGGCTCAACACGCACGAGGTCTATGTGAACGGCATGTCCACGTCGCTGCCGATGGAGGTGCAGTGGCAGATCGTGCGGTCGATTCCCGGCCTCGAAGAGGCAGAGATGCTTCGCCCGGGATACGCCATCGAGTACGACAGCGTTGACGCGACGGAACTTGACCGCTCGTTGCGCGTGAAGAGCATGGAGGGGCTGTATCTCGCTGGACAGATCAACGGAACAAGCGGCTACGAAGAGGCCGCATGCCAGGGCATCATGGCCGGCATCAATGCCGCCCTGTGGCTCAAGGGTGAGCCGCCCTTCACGATGGATCGGAGCGAAGGATACACAGGCATACTGATCGACGATCTCATCTCCAAGGGTACGAATGAGCCGTATCGCATGTTCACCTCGCGTGCGGAGTTCCGGCTTCATCTTCGCATCGACAATGCAGACCGCCGTCTGACTCCCCATGGCCGCCAGCTTGGCCTGATTGACGACGAAGCCTGGGCAGCTTACGAGCAAAAGCAGGCGCGCATGGCGGCCCTTGCTAGGCTGCTCACCACGAGCAAGGTCGATATCGAAAGCCTGGCGGCTGCGAATTGCGGCGAACTCGGCTCAGTTACAGGACTGACGTGGGCACAGCTGCTGAAGCGGCCCGAGGTCGCTATCGAGCCGGTTCTCAGAGCCCTCGGCGATCAGCTCACCGCTGAGCCGCTGCTTAGGTACTACACCGATCTTCCGCATCACACGCCGGAGGAGCGCGCGGCGATCCGCAACGAAGCACGCGCCGTCGAGACCGAGATCAAATTCGCCGGATATCTTGACCAGCAGAAGAAATCCATTGAGAAGCTCAAGGCGGCTGAGGCCGTGACGATCCCCGAGTGGATCGAATACTCGGCGATCAGCGGACTTTCTCGCGAGATGCGCGAGAAGCTCGAGCGCGTGCGCCCCGGCACGATTGGGCAAGCAAGCCGTATTCCGGGAGTGACGCCTGCTGCACTGAGTCTTGTCCACGTCTCGATCCGCGTGCAGGGTCAGGCGAAAGCTGCCGCGGGCAAGTAGCTTTTGCACGCGATCGAATCTTACCTAGCCAGCCCGCGGTTACTGCTTTTCTTTGTCAGTCTTCGAGAAGAGCGGAAAGTGAAACGGCAGTTCCGCGTTCGATTGCTTCTTGTTCTTCGACGGCGAATCCTCGCGGAGAAGAGTCCGCTGCGAGTTGAGGCAAACCCAACTCTTGTTTCGAGCGCGCTCGAAGACCTGCGTAAATACGCCCTTTTCATCCACTTGCCCACCGGTAATTGCCTTGTGGTGAAGCACATAGGTTCCATTGGCCACAGCGGTGTCGCCAAGCATGCGAACCGTGATCACCCGCTGCGAGATGTGCAGGGTCTTATCCTCCCCGGCAATCAGGGTAGCTAACTGCTGATTGCGCGTGGTGATGTCGCCGGATGCGGAGACGTCGACAAACAGGGGAGACAGAACAAGTTCCAGCGCGTACTGATCTCGGCGGTTGATGGCATCGTCCCACGAGTCCAGAATCTTCTGAAACTGCTGAACTTCAGGAGACGCAGTGGTCGTCACGGACGCCTCGGCATGCGGCTGGCTGGCCGCCGTATCAGGATCGGAGACTTGTGCGATCGCAAAGGTGGGGATAAGAACAACAAGAATGCCGACTACAATTCGAGCCATACGCTGACAGGACTCCCAAGCTTGATGATATCGCTTGGACGCAGAAAGAGGCCCATCGGAGGCAGAATTCTGCATCTTTCGTTGCGATGGAGGAGGCGTCCCCTTTATAGCAGCATCTGAAGCCGGTCAGGCTGATGCACCGTAATAATTGAGTCGTTGATCGAGATCCAGCCGTCCTTGCGGAATTGACCCAGTGTGCGCGTGACGGTTTCGCGCGTGGTGCATGCCATCGAGGCCATCTCCTCGTGGGTAAGAAGAAGCGGGAAGCGGAATCCACCGCCGTTCAGATGCTCGCCGATCTGGTGGGAGAGTTCGAGCAACAGGCGGCCGAGCCGGGCAGCCACTGTTTCGGCTAGCGCAATGCGGCATGCGTCCTGCAGGGCAAACCGGTATTCCTGACAAATGCATTGCACAGCGCGCATCTGCGCTTCTTTATGGCTTCGGAGAAAACTGAGAAACCGCTCTCTCTCCACGGGTCGAAGCTGGGCCGGGGTCAGTGACTCAGCGGAGACCTCGTAAACACCGTGCGAGAGCACGGCATACAACCCAAGAACAGAGCCCGGTCCGGCGACACGAACGATCATCTGCCGGTCCTGCATCCTGCCCGCGGTGAGCTTGAGATATCCGCTGCAGATGAGATAGAGGCAGCGGGCATCTTCCCCCTGCGTGAAAAGCGACGCCTGGGGCGGCAGACTGATGGTGCTGGTCACCAGTTCCAGGTCTGCAAGGACTGCACTGCCAAGGGAGCAAAACCAGCCGGGACGCCGAACAGAGCACGCCGCGCACCCCACCGGAGACGGCCGCGGAATCTGCCTCTGCCGCCTTTGCACACTCGCCGGAATTTCAAATTCCGCCATTTTTTCTGCCGAATTAAAGTGTGAAGGAGATTCATCAAGCTGGATGTGACGAGGCTCACGTTCTTGCGGTCTCCCTTGAGCAACGGCAAAATCGCGAGCGTGAAATCCTGTCCCCGCATGTCCATCGTCGGGTACGTTTCGGTGATGGAGACGGCTCGGGATGGGCAGCGTTGACGGGGCCGGCGGCTCTTAGCAAGAGCGGCGGCATGTGATAAGGAGTACCCAACGACCGGCTCGGTTCTCCATCGGATGAACATGTCATTGCCTCAGACAAGGGCCCTGATGCTCCCCACGCGCAACGAACACGCCAGCCGCGCGCATATGAATCCAAAGAAGTTACATTTTGTTCTTTTCCGCTCGGGGTGAATCCCAGGCAACAGACGGCGATCACACCAGCTTCAGAAAAGGTCCCTTGAAATCAGGCTGCGACGGTATGTGATGAAGGTCACCGTGAATGAGCTCGCGGGAAAGGTAGGATGCAGCCCATGAGGTGATGCTCCGCACAGAGCGCACCTTCGTGCCAGAAAGACTAAAGAGTCGGCGAAGCAGCATATTTCCACGTTTATTTTCATCTTGCCGACTTGTGGCCGAACTGAATCCGAAGGTTGCCACGAGAGCTCCCGAGGTGGTACTTGATGCACAAAGACAGGCCAGTAGTGCGATTGCCGATCGTTGCGGTTCCGGGAAGATGTCCGGGACTGCGAGTTCTTTTGATGCTCTTGTTTGTGGTGGGCCTTTTGTCCATCACAGCAATGGCAGCTCCTCGCAAGGGAGCCAACCCCGCCGGCGCAAACTCCAGTCAGGCAGCGGCCGCACCGGGAGATTTTGTGGGACAGGAAACCTGCGCGACCTGCCATGAAGAGGTTGCCAAGGGTTTTGCCGGTAACCCGCACAGCAAACTGGCTGAGCAGCACGGAAAGACGGGAGTCACCTGCGAAGGCTGCCACGGACCGGGCAAGGCGCACGTCGATGGCGGCGGCGACACAACCAAGATTTTCAATCCGGCGAAGGCCACGGCCAAGGAAGTCGATTCGAAGTGCCTCAGCTGCCATCAGGGCCAGCATGCGAACTTCGAACGCACGGCACACGGCGACGCGAATGTAAGCTGCATCGGATGCCACAGCATCCATGCTGGACAAGACAAGGAACAATTGCTCAAGGTTTCGCAGCCGAACCTCTGCTTCCAGTGCCATACCGATGTCAAGCCGCAATTCAACATGCCTTTCCATCACAAGGTGGAAGAGGGCCTGGTGAAGTGCTCTGACTGCCACGATCCGCACGGCACATTTAACAGAAAGAATCTGCGCTCATCGTCACAGATGGACCTGGTATGCACGAAGTGCCATACGGAGACAGCAGGGCCGTTTGTTTACGAGCACGCTGTTGTCAAGACAGAAGGCTGCACCTCTTGCCACTTCCCGCACGGCGGACCGAATCCGCGCTTGCTGAATCGCGCATCGGTCAACACGATCTGCCTGCAATGCCATTCACCGTCACCCAACTTCTCCACTGGCGCGCCAATCGGGCCGGCTCATAACCAGGCGGTTCAGTACCAGGCATGCACGATCTGCCACCAGAGCATTCACGGCTCCAACACCAGCGCAGTGTTCTTCAATTCCGTACCGTAAGGGGGCGAGCGATGACAAAACAGACAGAATACGCACATAGTCTGGTTGGGTCGCTGACCGGGGCAAAAGTCTCCCGGGTTCGCGCCCTTACCTTGGCAGCAATTTTGGTCACGGGTGGGCTTGCAATGCAGGCTCAGGACAAGCCGGCGACACAAGCGCCTGCTGCGCCACCACCCGCCACACCTGAAAAACCAGCACCAGAGAAGATACCCGCTCCTTCTGATTCAACTGAGAAGAAGATGGGCAACTACATGGTGCATTCCATGGTCGAACTGGGCGGCACCATTACCGACAAGAGTGGCAGCGCAGCGATGTGGGCCACAATGGTCAACCAGGGCACGGGCATGCGACTTGTAGGCCAATCTCTCGAGATGCACTCGACAGATACCTCCAAGACGCATTTCTTCGATACGCTTTCGACGTCCAGCTATGGATACGGCGGTTATCCGATCGACACGACCTTCCTGAAAATGTCGAAGGGAAAGTGGTACGACTTCGACGGCAGCTTCCGGCGCAATCGCCAGTATTTTGATTACAACCTTCTTGTTAACTCATTCCTGACGAACGCAACCAGTACCGCGCCGGTGCTGGTGCCTGAGCCGAGTTCCTTGCATTTGTTCAACACGGTTCGACGGAACACCGAGACCACGTTGACGCTGCTTCCGGTATCCAGGGTCTCCTTCCGCGCCGGATATAACCACGGCACAAGCGAAGGGCCAAGCTACTCTTCGGTTCACGGAGGCGGTGACGTATCCGTGTATCAGTGGTGGCGGAACGCGCTGGATACTTTCATCGGCGGCGCCGATGTGAAGCTCGCCAGGCGCACAACGCTGAGTTACGACCAGTTTTACGGGCTCTATAAAGGGGACACGTCATATTCGCTGGCCGGCGCTACCTGGACGCTTGCCAATGGGACGCCGACCTCGCAGGGCTTCAATGTCCTGACTGGTTCGACCCAAACCTGCGGCTCGGGCGCGGGCAAAGGGCAAAATGTCCTGAACGGAATCTCGAATCCATACTGCAACCAGACACTCATTCAGAGCCAGTCGCAACCCACACGGACCTCGTTCCCGACCGAGCAGCTTCGATTCAGTTCGCACTATTGGGACAAGGTCTCGATGAACGGGCGCTTTACCTACAGCGGTGGAGTTCAGAACGTCCTCGGTTTCAACGAGACATTCAACGGTTTCCTTTCTCGGACGACGCTCCGCCAGGAGATTGACACAGGTGCGTTGAATAACAGAGGCCGCCTAGTACACAACAAGAGGATCAACGTCAATGCCGACTATGGCATCGAGGCGGAGATCAACAAGTGGCTGTCGGTCTCTGACGCATTCAATTTCTGGGACGTCAGAATTCCGGGTCACACGATTGTGAATTCGGAGATCTGGGATAACACACCGTTCGTGCCGGGCGGCCCGACACCCGTGCCGTCTGCAAACCTGAGCGTGAACACCCCCCTCTCTGCGCTGCATCACTACAACTCGGTCAAGGAAGTGTACGGATTCCTGTCGCACGAGAACACGATGAATACGGCTCTGGCCACGTTCACCGTCATGCCGCAGTTCAAATTCTCGGCGGGCTGGCGCTTTAACAACCGTGAGATCAAATATTCCGAAGATCCCACGCTGGCATGGCACCAGAACGGTGTTCTACTCGGCGCGGTCATCCAGCCTTCAAACGTCGTGCGGGTCAATCTGAATTTCGAGAACATGAACTCACATTCTGCAAATTCAGATACGCAAACCGACAGTTACACGCGTACCGGGCCAAACTCCACGTATCGCGTCGCAGCACGCGCCGTGGTCAAGCCGAAGAGCTGGGTCAATTTTGCGATTGCGGCGACCGACTTCCACGGAGAAAACAATGACCCGCTGGTCAATCACTTCGAGCATTCCAACAACTTGAGCTTTGCGGTGCAGTTCATCCCTACTGAAACACTGTCGCTGGACTTCAACTACTCGCACGACCTCGTTCACTCGCAGACAGACCTGTGCTATGTCTTCACTGCGACGGCGAATGCGCCCGTGCCGGGAGGAGCCGCAAACTCCGGAACATGCCTACCGGCAAACGGCGGGGCAACCAACTTGTTCCTGGGCACTGGGTACTACCATGCACCCTCGGATTTCTTCATCGGTGCCTTGAATTATGCTCCGTCGAAGATCCTCAGGTTCAATGGCGGCTTCAGGATGAACGAACTGAACGGCGAAGCTGAGCTCCTCAATCCCTATAACCCGCCGGGCGCGCTTCTTTCCAAGACGGTTTCGCCCTACGCGGATATGCAGATCCAGATCGCGCAGGGATGGTGGTGGCACGGCATGTGGGAACACCATGGATATAACGAAGGCGGGCCGTTCGGAGGCAGCGCTGTAGCTTCGGGAAGCCTGCTCCCTTCGCGTGATTTCCACGGCGAGGTGATCACTCTGAGCGTGAAGTACGCTTTCTAGCCTGTTGGGTGGACTGGCCGAAGTCCGGCTGGCCCACCCTTCCCTTTTTCAACCATCCACGTCGCAGCGATTTCCCTCGGTTCGTGCGGAGGAAGCAGCGCGGCCTGTTGTTGAAGAATTCCCCTTCGTCAGCGATTGACCCGCGAACGCAACCCGGGGAGGTCTCTGAGGAGTTAGGCAATGACAAACAACGCAAGAATTTCTTTGGCGTCGGCGTTCATTCTGCTGTTTATCGGCGCCTCGAGCTTTGCGCAGTCATCGGCGGAAGCGACCTACAAAGCAAAATGTCAGATGTGCCACGGCGCCTCTGGCATGGCAGATAGTCCGGCGGGTAAGTCAATGAAAGTTCTGCCCGTGACTGATCCTTCGGTCAAGAACATGTCAGAGGCCAAGATGGTCGAAGCGGTTCGCAACGGCATGGGCAAGATGCAGCCGTATAAGGACAAGTTGAGCGACGGACAGATCAAAGACGTGGTAGCCTACTTCCGCACCTTTTTGAAGTAGCAAATACGATGAAAACCGGCGAAGGGTTGCTTCGCGCCTCGAGCCGGACTCCCTTGACAGGATTCCTGCACGACCTGGTCTCAAACCCAGCGACTTGCATGCAGCGACAGGGTTTCAACGTGCAGAGAAGTTGCAGGAGCGGGAGTGGCCCCCGGTGGTACTGGCCATCGAAGTTTTCAAGGAGTCTGTATGATCAAGTCGATTCGTTCTCTGGCGGTGCTGGCTGTTGCAGGATGTCTGGCCGGCTCCATGGGCTTCGCTCAAGCCTCGGGTGAAGCGGTATACAAGGCAAACTGCCAAAGCTGTCACGGAAGCACCGGAACGCCGAGCCCGGGAATTGCCAAGGCAATGGGCGTGAAGGCCGCTTCCGATCCTGATATGAAGAAGCTCAGCCTCGACGAAGAGATCCAGGCGGTGAAGAACGGAAAGGGCAAGATGAAGGCTTTCAGCGGCAAGCTCACCGACCAGCAGATCAAGGACTCGGTCACGTACTACCGCACGTTGAAATAGGCTATAGGCCTCTCTGGCCCGCCGGTTGCAGTGTCCCCGATGACTGAGTGTCGTCGCCGGGGCGGTGAGGCGGGCCTTTTACTTTGTGGACACGGAGCAACAAAGCAATGCTGGAAAGATTTCGCCAGAACTGGATTCGGCCGGCGCTGTTCTTCGGCAACAATCCAATCAGTCTTGCCGGTGGCGCGCTGACGACGGCGTCTGGCGTGACCATGATTGGTCATTGGGTGGTCGAACTCTTCGGCAGGCACTACGAGAACCCCTATCTCGGGATCATCTTCATCCTGATTCTCCCGGCGCTGTTTGTTCTAGGCCTCTTGATGATTCCTGTCGGCCTCTTCCACCGCAGGAGGATGCTGAAGGCCGAAGGGAAGATTCCGACCGAATATCCCAAGATCGATCTGAACGACCGGATATTCAGGCGTGGCATTGATATCGTGCTTATTGCCACGATCGTGAACTTGCTGATCGTGTCGGTCGCCAGCTACAGGGGTGCTGCCTACATGGACTCGCCTCAGTTCTGCGGGCAGAGCTGCCACGTCATGCATCCCGAGTACACCGCGTACAAGGTCTCCGCGCACGCCCACGTGGACTGCGTGGCGTGCCACATCGGGACTGGTGCGGCGTCCTATTTCAAAGCCAAGGTCAACGGCACGAAGCAACTGATCGAAGTCGCTTTCCATCGCTATCCAAGGCCGATTCCTTCGCCAGTCGAGAACCTGCGCCCGGCGCGAGAGATCTGCGAAGGCTGTCATACACCGGCGAGATTCATCGGCGAAAAACTCCTGGTCAAGTCGAACTTTGCCGATGATGAGGCCAACACCGAGACACAAAGTGTTGTCGTGCTCCACCTTGGCGGTCGCGATTCCTTATCGAACCTCTCGGGGATCCACGGGGTGCATCTTGGTCACATCGAATACATCACGACCGACCCGACACGTACCGACATTCCGTGGGTACAGAAGCGCAATGCGGATGGATCCACAACCGACTATGCTGTCTCGAGCCTGAAGGGCGCAGTTCCCCAGGGCGAACGCAGGCTCATGGACTGCATTGACTGCCACAACCGCGCGGCACATACAATGCAGACCGCCGAGGACGCTTTGAATCGAGCTATGGTCGAGGGCGCGGTGAGCCCGGAACTTCCATGGGTTCACAAGAAGGGCCTCGAACTGCTCAAAGCCAACTACGCTTCAGACGAAGAAGCGCGTGAGAAGATTCCTGAGGAACTCACCGCCTTTTACCGCACAGAGCACCCCGAAGTTCTGGCCGC
>Ga0335069_10004877_pt1 | contig 19781 bp, 17 predicted proteins | sample Lox_Sample_11_FD_206714 | JGI IMG/M metagenome (GOLD analysis project Ga0335069, IMG submission 206714) | Soil microbial communities from Loxahatchee National Wildlife Refuge, Florida, United States - Lox_Sample_1.1 | ecosystem: Environmental > Terrestrial > Soil > Wetlands | place: USA... | reverse complement strand
CCTCCTCGATGTCGGTGGTGCCGATGGTGGTGGTGCCCTTGAACATCATGTGCTCGAAGAAATGGCTGATGCCGGTGATGCCCGAGCGCTCGTTGACCGACCCGACGTGGGCGGTCCAGCCCGCGGCGACGGTGGGCGAGTCGTGCTGCTCGTAGAGCAGGAACCGCATTCCGTTCGAGAGCACCGTCTCCTCGACCTTGATCTGCGGCTTCTCGGTGGCCGCGGCGGCGGCGGCCGGAAGCAGCAGGGCGAGGGCGGCCGTCAGACGTGAGGCTTTGCGCGTCTCCCTGGGTCTCATGCTCGGCTCCGTTGTGGAAGAGTATCGCGGGGGAGCCGGCGGGCAAACTCAGCGGCTATTTGACGCCCGCGCGCGCCGCCCGATAACCTCGACGGCAGGTGACGACAGCCTTCCTCGCCGTGCTCGCCTGGACGTGCCTGGGCGGGAGCCCGCAGGAGCCCCCGCTGCCGCCCGAGGAGGAACCCGCGGTGGAGCGGGTAGTGGGGCCGACCCCGGGCGCGCCCACCCTCAGCCTGGCGGCTGCCGTGCGGACGGCGGTCGAGCACAACTTCGCGCTGCTCGACCAGGCTGACGCCGTGAGCGGCGCCCGCTGGCAGGAGAAGGCTGCCCTGGGACCCTTCCTCCCCCAGGTCACGCCGATCTACCAGAGGGGGCAGGACCGCACGGTGTTCGGCGCCGACGTGACGGAGGCGGTGCCCTGGAGCGGGGCGACCCTCACCGCCAGCGGCCGCTACACCTCGCAGCCGACCGCGCCCTCGCTCTTCGGCAAGACCAGCGAGGTGCAGATGCTGCTCAGCCAGCCGCTGCTCCGCGGCTTCGGCCCCAACGCCACCTTCTTCTCGCTGCGCAACGCGCGCCGCACCCGCGTCGGCCAGGAGCGGGCGCTGGCCCTGGCCCGGCAGCGGCTGGCGGTCGAGGTGGCGCGCGCCTTCTACGACGTGGTCGCCTACCGCCAGCTCCTCGACGTCTCGCGCCAGAGCCTGGCGCGGACGGAGTCGCTGCTGCGCGCCTCGAACGCGCGCCTGCAGGTGGGCATGGCCAGCAAGCTCGACGTCTTCCGCGCCGAGCTGCAGGCGCAGCAGGCGCGGGAGGCCATGGTGCGCTCCGAGGCCTCGCTGCAGCAGGCGCTGGAGCGCTTCCGTGGCCTGCTGGCGCTGCCGCCGGGCGATCCGGTGGAGCCGGAGGCGGCCGAGCTGCCGCGGCCGGGCGCCTCCGACCTCGAGCCCGTCGAGGCGCTGGTGCGCAAGGCGATGCAGACGCGGCTGGAGCTGGCGGAGGCCCGCGACCAGGTGAGCGACGCGCGCCGGGCCGCCTCGCTCGCCCGCCAGAACCTGCTGCCGCAGATCGACGTCAACCTCGGCGTCACCCAGCTCGGCGTCGGCGGCAGCTTCGGCGACGCCTGGAACGCCAGCGACCGTCGGGTGGAGGTGTTCCTGAGCGCCTCCTATCCCGTCCAGCAATACGCGGAGCGGGCGAACGCCGCCGTTTCGCAGATCCAGGTGGGCAGCCGCGAGCGCGGCGTGCGCGCGCAGGAGATCACGGTGGAGCAGGACGTGCGCCAGGCGGTGCGCGACCTGGAGCAGATCCGCAAGAGCGTGGAGCTGCAGCAGAAGGCGGTGGAGGTCGCCGCCCAGCAGCGGCGGCTGGCGGTGCTGCGCTATCAGCGGGGTCTCGGCAGCAACTTCGACGTGGTGGACGCCGAGGGCAGCCTGGTGGCCGCCCACTCGGCGCTGGTGCAGCTGCTCACCAGCTTCGCGGTGGCGCAGCTCGACCTCAAGCGCTCCACCGGCACCCTCGACGTCTTCACGGAGTTCCAGCCGTGAGCACAGCCCCGCCGGACACCCATCAGAACGCCCGGGCCGCGGTGGCCCGCGCCCTCGCCGGCGCCGCCTCGCTCGGCCGCAGCGCACGACCGTGGCTCCACCGCGCTCACTGGACCCGCAGCAACCTGAAGGAGGCGCTCGCGGCGGCCCGTCGCCACCGCCGGGCCTGGTCGGCGCTCGCCCTGCTCCTGGCGGCTGCCGGCCTGGTCGGCTGGTCGCTGGTCGGCGGCCGGCGCGACGCCGTGTCCGCCGAGGTGAGGGAGGGCCCCTTCCGGGTGACCATCGTCGAGAGCGGCACGCTGCAGGCGCTGCGCTCTGTCACCTACGCCTCGACCATCCAGAGCAACCAGGCCAAGATCGTGGCCCTCACCCCCGAGGGCAGGCTGGTGCGCAAGGGGGACCTGCTGATCCTGTTCGACTCGGCCCCCTTCGAGGAGGAGATCCGCCGCAACCAGGCCCTGCTCGCGCAGGCCCAGGCCGACCTGCTGAAGGCGCGCGAGGACCTCAAGCTGCAGGACATCCAGAACCGCGAAGAGCTGCAGGCGGCGCGGCTGCGGGTGGAGAAGAGCGACCTCGAGCTGAAGGACGTCCAGCAGGGCAAGGGGCTGGTGAAGGAGGACGAGGCCGAGCAGGCGGTGGCCAACGCCGAGCGCGACCAGCAGAAGGCGCAATCGCAGCTCGACGACCTCAAGCCGCTGCTGGCCGAGGGCTTCATCACCCGCATGGAGCTGGAGCGCGCGGAGCAGCAGCTGGCACGGGCCAAGGAGGACCTGGCCCTGGCCAAGCGCAGGCGCGACGCGCTGGTGGACTTCGGCCGACCGCTGGAGCTGAGCCAGGCACGCTCGGACGCGCAGGCCAGCAAGGAAACGCTGCACCAGCTGGAGAGCGCCTCCTCCTACCGCACCGCGCAGAAGCAGGCGGCGATCGTCTCCGCCCAGAGCCGGATCGAGGAGACCTCGGCCAAGCTGGAGCTGGCCCGGCAGCAGCTGGCGCGCTGCGAGGTACGGGCCGACGTGCCGGGGATCGTGGTCTACAAGGACGTCTTCTTCGGCTCCGAGCAGCGCAAGCCCCAGGTGGGCGACCAGGTGTGGGCCAACCAGCCGCTCATCATCCTGCCCGACATCTCGAAGATGGTGGTGGAGACGCGGGTGCGCGAGACCGACATCCACAAGGTCGACCGCAACCAGAAGGTCGACATACGGGTGGAGGCCTACCCCGACCTGCGGCTGACCGGCACCGTCACCCTGGTCGGCACCCTGGCCCAGGAGGAGAAGGACCGGCGGGGGGCGAAGTTCTTCTCGGTGACGCTGCTGGTGAACGAATCGGAGCCCCGGCTGCGGCCGGGGATGACGGCGCGCGTCGAGATCCAGGTGGAGGAGCGCAAGGACGCCCTCTACGTGCCGCTGGAGGCCGTCTTCGAGCGCGAGGGCCGCTCGCTCGTGTACCTGGAGGGCCGGCGCCCGCGCCCGCGCGAGGTGGTGCTGGGCCCCTCCAACGCCGACTTCGTGGTCATCGAGAAGGGCCTCTCCCGGGGCGAGCGGGTCCTGCTGCGCGACCCCGAGGCGGCCACCCCGGACTTCAGCGGTGCGCCCGGCTCCTGAGGCACCGCCGCTGGTCGAGCTGCGCCAGGTGGCGCGGGTCTACCCGCGCGGCGCCCGCGAGGTGGTGGCGCTCGCGGGCGTGAGCCTCGAGATCCGCGAGGGCGAGAAGCTGGCCATCATGGGCCCCTCCGGCTCGGGCAAGACGACGCTCCTCTCCATCCTGGGCTGCCTCGACCGGCCCACCCGGGGCGCGCACCTGTTCGACGGGAGGCCGGTCGAAGCGCTGGACGACGACGCGCTCTCGCGGCTGCGCAACCGCGAGATCGGCTTCGTGTTCCAGGCCTTCCACCTGATCCCGCAGCTGAGCGTGGCCGAGAACGTCGAGACGCCGCTGCAGTACGGGGAGGTGCCGCCCGCGCAGTGGCGACCGCGGGCGCTGCGCGCCCTCGAGCAGGTGGGCCTCGCGGACCGCGCCCTCCACCGCCCCGGCGAGCTCTCCGGCGGCGAGGCCCAGCGGGCGGCGATCGCCCGCGCCCTGGTCACCCGCCCCCGGCTGCTGCTGGCCGACGAGCCCACCGGGAACCTCGACACCAGCACCGGCCGGGAGATCGAGGCCCTCCTCGACGAGCTGCACGGCTCGGGCCGCACCGTGGTGCTGGTGACCCACAACGAGGCCCTGGGCCGGCGCGCGGAGCGCGTGCTGCGTCTGCGCGACGGCCGGCTGGAGGGAGAGCAGCAGCCATGAGGCTGCGGGTGCTGGTGCGTCTCGGCGTGCGCAGCCTCCAGCTGCACAAGCTGCGCTCCAGCCTGTCGATCCTCGGCGTCGTCTTCGGGGTGGCCGCGGTGGTGGCCATGTCCTCGGTGGGGGAAGGCGCGCGGCGCGAGACCCTGGCGCAGATCTCCGCGCTCGGGATCGACACCGTCACCCTCCGGCCCCGCCCGGCCCCACCGGGAGCTCCCGCCGCCCCGGCGTTGCCGGCGGCGGCGGCCGAGTCGCTGCGCCGGGTGGTGCCCGACGTGCGCGCGGTGGCAGCGCTGCGGGTGGCCGAGCTGCCGGCCGAGGCCGGCAGCCGCCGCGCCACCGCCATAGCCCTGGGCACCACCCCCGGCTACCGCGAGGCGGCCCGGCTGGCGCTCGCCGGCGGCCGCTTCCTGACCGACCTGGACGTGGCCGACCGCAAGCGGGTGGCGGTGCTGGGGGCGGCGGTCGCCCGCGCCCTGTTCCCCGTCGACAGCCCGCTCGGCGAGAGCGTGCGGCTGGGAGGCGACTTCTTCCAGGTGGTGGGCGTCCTCGAGGGGCGTGCCGCGCCGCGCGGCCACGGCGCCGCCATCCAGGCGCGCGACCTCAACCGCGCGGTGCTGGTGCCGTTGCCCTCGCTCGACCGCGGGGCCGCATCGGGCGACGGCGTCGACGAGCTGGTGCTGCGCCTCGGCTCGCCGGAGGCGGTGGTGCCCGCCGCGGCCCTGGCCCAGAAGCTGGTGCAGCGGCTCACCGGCGGCCAGCCGCTGGAGCTGCTGGTCCCGCGCGAGATCCTCCGCCAGCGCGAGCGCGCCCAGCGCATCTTCGACGTGGTGACCGGCGCCGTGGCCGCGATCAGCCTGATCGTCGGCGGCATCGGCATCATGAACATCATGCTGGCGAGCGTCGCCGAGCGCACCCGCGAGGTCGGCGTCCGCCGCGCGCTGGGTGCCCGCCGGCGCGACCTGGCCGCGCAGTTTTTGGTGGAGAGCTCGCTGCTGACCGCCCTCGGCGGGGTGCTGGGCAGCGCGCTCGGCCTGGTCGGCTCGTTCCTGATCCAGCGCTTCGCCGGCTGGCCCACGGCCGTGCACCCGCTGATGCTGCTGCTGGCGCTGGTGATGGCCGTCGCCGTGGGCGTGAGCTTCGGCTTCTATCCCGCCTGGCACGCCGCCGGCCTCGAGCCGGTGGACGCCTTGCGGCGCGAGTAGCGGTGCGCGTCGCCATCGTGGGCGGCGGACCGGCCGGCTGCCTGCTGGCGTGGGCGCTCGCGCGCGGCGGGATCGAGGCGGTGGTGTTCGACGCCTCGCACCCCCGCGAGAAGCCGTGCGGCGGCGGGCTGACGCCGGGAGCGGTGCGGCTGCTGCCGCCGGAGCCGGCCGACGACCCCTTGCCGGCGCGCCGCGTCGACCGCTGCCGGTTCGAGTCCGGCGAGGGCGCCGCCGTCGAGGTGCCCCTGCGCGAGCCGGTACGGGTCGCCTCGCGCCAGGAGCTCGACGCCTGGCTGCTGCGGCGGGCCAGGGAAGCGGGGGCGCGGCACCGGGCCGAGCGGGTGGTGGCGGTGGACGCCGAAGGCGGGCTGCGCGTGGCGGGCGGCGAGCGCGAGGCCTTCGACCTGGTGGTCGGCGCGGACGGGGCCGGCAGCCTCGTCCGCAGGACGCTGCTGGGAGCGACGCCGCAGTCGCGGCTGCTCATGGCCGGCGGCTGGCTGGCTGCGGGCGAGGCGCCGATGCTCGTGCGCTTCACGCCCGGGCTGCCCGGCTACCTCTGGGTGTTCCCCCGGCCCGACCACGTCGAGGTGGGGATCTGCGCGCCGCTCGGCCTGGTGCCCACCCGCGACCTGCTGGCCCGGCTCGACAGCGAGGCCGCCCGCTCCTTCCCGCAGCTCGCGCCCCCGTCCCGGTCGCGCCAGGCGCACACCATCCCCTGTCCCACCAGCGACCCCGCCTCCATCCTGGAGATCGCCGGCCCGCGCTGGGCCCTGGTCGGTGACGCCGCGGCCCTCGCCGACCCGGTGACCGGCGAGGGCATCCGCTACGCCCTGCGCTCGGCCCTGCTGCTGGCCGAGTCGCTGCTGAGCGAGAGCAGCGCCCGCGCCTATCCCCGGCGGGTGCTGGAGGACTTCGGCCGCCAGCTGCTGCGGGCCGCGCGGCTGCGGCGGCTGTTCTTCGCCAGGGGCTTCGCCCGCCGCATGGTCCGCTACAGCGCCCGCAGCGCCGGGGTGCGCGACACGCTGGCGGAGCTGGTGATCGGCGAGCAGGCCTACGTCGGCCTGGGGCGACGGCTGCTGCGGGCGCTCCCGCGCCTGCTGCTGGACAGCCTGAGGACGGCAGCGCGACAGGCCTAGACGGAAACGAGCCTCAACGGAAACGAAACGGAGAGGAACGGGCCACGGGACCGGCCGGATCCGCGTCGAGGCGAAGCCTCGACGCGGTGCGTCAGAACGCCCGCAGCGTGTGCGCGACGTTCGCCCGCGCGGCCCGGATCGCCGGCGGCAGCCCGCCGACCGCGCCCATCAGCAGCGCGAACGCCAGGCCCCAGGCCAGCAGGTCGGGGGTGATGCGGAAGGCGAAGGCGAGGTGGGAGAAGGTCTGCCAGTTCATGGTTCCGGTGGTGACGCCGTTGACCGGCAGCGCGGCCAGGCAGCCCACCACCCCGCCGACGAAGGCGATGGCCAGCGCCTCCACGAAGAAGGCGAGCACGATGGCGCCGCCGCCGAAACCGATCGCGCGCAGGACCGCGATCTCGCGGGAGCGCTCGGAGACCGCGGAGTACATGGTGTTGAGGGCCCCGAAGACCGCGCCCAGGGCCATGACCACCGCCACCAGCGATCCCAGCACGCTGATCAGCGTGGTCACCAGCACCGACTGCTTCTCGTAGTACGTCTTCTCCGGCGTCGCCTGGATGTTGACCCGCGGGTCGCCCTCCAGCAGCGCCTTGAAGGCGGGGAACTCGTCCGGCGAGCCCAGCCGCGCGGTGACGGACTGGAAGATGTTCGTCGGCCGCTTGTAGAAGCCGTCGAGCACGTTGCCGTCGGCCCACACCTCGGAGTCGTAGGCCGTGCCCTTGCCGTCGAAGACGCCGACGATCGTCCAGGTGCCGGCCCCGATCTTCACGGTGGCGCCGAGGTCGAGCCCCGCGTACGCCTTTTGCGCGCCGCGGCCCACGACCGCCTCCGCGATGCCGGGCGTCAGGAAGCGGCCCTCGACCAGCGCGACCTGCCGGTGCACCTGCAGGGCGCGCGGCTGCACGCCCCGCACGCTGACGTTGGCGTCGGTGCCCGTCTGCCGCAGCGGCAGGGCCGCGATCACCACCACCTCGGGGCTGACCAGCGGCACCGTGCCGTCGCGCACCACCTGCGGCGCGTCCTCGATCACCCGCACGTCGTCCATGGTGAGGATGCTGGTCATCTCGCTGTCGGCGCCGCCGCGCTGCACGATCACGTTGTCGGGCAGCCCCGAGGAGGTCATGGTGGCCTTGAAACCGCGGGCGAGCGCCAGCATGGCGACGAAGACGCCGACGGTGCCGGCGATGCCCAGCACCGCGACCACGGAGGAGGTCCAGCGCGCGCTGGCGCTGCGCAGGTTGTAGGCGAGCGGGATGGGCATCGTCAGAACCTCCGCAGGGCGTCGACCACGTTCAGCCGCATGGCACTGACGGCGGGGAGCAGCGCCGCCACCAGGCCGGTGGCGACCGCCACCACCGCTCCGGCCAGAAGGGCGCCGCCGGGCAGGTACATGACCAGGAGCCCGTGGGTGATGTCGCGGGCCACCAGGCCGCGCGCCAGCAGCAGGCCCAAGCCCCCGCCGACGGCGGCGATCAGCAGCGACTCCGCCAGCACCAGCGCCATCACGAAGCCGTCCGGGAAGCCGACCGCCTTCAGCACCGCCAGCTCGTTGGTGCGCTCGCGGACGGCGATGGCCATGGTGTTGCCGGTGACCAGCAGCAGGGTGAAGAAGACCACCGACCCGATGGCCAGGATCAGGAACTCGATGTTGCCCATCTGCTTGACGAAGGCCGCCGCGAAGGCCGACTCGGTCTGGGTCCGGGTCTCGCCGGAGGAGTTGGCGAACTCGGCGTCGATCGCCTTCGCCACCCGCACCGCCTCGTCCGGGCTCGTCACCCGCACCACGTACCAGCCGACGTTGCCCTGGAAGTAGCGCGGCGCCTTCTCGAAGAAGTACTTGTGCTGGATCCAGAACTGGGTCTCGTCGTCGCCCGGTCGCGTGCCGTGGTAGATGGCGCGCACGTTGAAGTCCCAGGCGCCGCCGCCCAGGTAGCCGGGCGCCTTGAGCGGCACGCGGTCGCCGGGCTTCCAGCCGAAGCGCCGGGCCAGCGAGCGGCCGATCACGACGCCCTGACGGTCGGCCAGGAACTCCTTCCACTCCGCGGGGTCGACGGCGAACTCGGGGTACATCTGCCGCCACTGCTCGGGCTCGATCACGAACTGCGGGAAGAAGTTGGTCGGCTCCTGGTAGATGCCGCCGAACCAGGTGGAGTGGGTCACCGCGCGCACGCCGGGGATGCGCGCGATCTTCTCCTGGTAGGTCATGGGCAGCAGCTGCATCAGCGAGATCTTGCCGATCACCACCAGGCGGTCGGCGCCGGCCACCTCGATGCCCTGGTTGAAGCCGGCGCGGATCGCCGCCAGCACCCCGAACAGGAAGAGCGCCACCACGAACGAGCCGATGGTGAGGCTGGTGCGGATCTTCTTCCGCCGCAGGTTGGCCAGCAGCAGGGGCAGGTACCTCACCGCCGGATCTCCTGCGGCACCGGCGCAGCGAAGACCCGCCGCGCCTTCGACTCCACCAGCACGCCCTTCTCCAGGTGCAGGAGCGCGCTCGCCCGCTCGGCCGCCCGGGGGTCGTGGGTGACCATCAGGATGGTGGTCTTGCGCTCCGACACCAGCAGCGAGAGCAGGTCCAGGATCTCGTCGGCGCTCCTGCGGTCGAGGTCGCCGGTCGGCTCGTCGCACAGCAGGAAGGTGGGGTCGGCCACGATGGCCCGGGCGATGGCCACGCGCTGCTCCTGTCCGCCGGAGAGCTGGCGCGGGAAGTGGTGCATCCGCTCCTGCAGTCCCACGATGCGCAGCGCCGCCTCCACGTGCTCTCGCCGCTCGGGCCGGGAGAGCGGGGTCAACAGCAGCGGCAGCTCGACGTTGCGGTAGGCCGAGAGCACCGGGATCAGGTTGTAGGCCTGGAAGACGAAGCCGACGTGGCGGGCGCGCCAGGCGGTCAGCTTCCGGCGCGAGAGGCTGGTGATCTCGTCCCCGGCCACGGTGATGGTGCCGTCGCTGGGCACGTCCAGCCCGCCCAGCAGGTTGAGCAGGGTGGTCTTGCCCGAGCCGCTCGGCCCCATGAAGGCGATGAACTCGCCCGCGTCCACGTCCAGGTTGAGCCCCTGCAGGACGTGGATCTCCTCCCCGCCGCGGCGGTAGCTCTTGTCCAGCCCCCGCACGCGGATCAGGCCCCCCATGCTGCCGTTGGCGTCGACTCTCACCATGCCGCCCTCGCTTGGCCGTGTGTCTCCGTCAGGTCAGTCTACGGGGCGGCCGCCTTTGGGTTCCCGGCCGATCGGCGAGCCGACGGCCTTCGCCGGCGGGCGCCGGACGGCCGCTCAGGCCGTCTCCAGGAAGGAGAACGCCGCGAGTCGTGCGGCCTCCACCTGCTCGGGGTTGGGGCGGGCGACCGGGCGCCGGGAGACCAGGAAGTCGATCGCCGCCTGCGGAGGCTGCTCGCGAAAGGGCCCGGCCAGCAGGTGGGCCAGGACCAGGGCGGAAGAGCGGCCCACCCCGGCGTGGCAGGCGACACAGACCGGCAGCCCCACCGCCTCGCACTCGCGGAGGAACGCCAGCCCCAGCCGGAGGTGGAGCTGGCTGGGTGGCTCGTGGTCCGGCGTCGGCAGCCAGAGGAAGGCCTCGAAGCCCCAGGGGTCCGCGCCTTCCAGCTTCATGTCGACGCACGCGCGCACGCCCTCGGCTCGCAGCCGCCGGTAGTCCTCGAGGCAGGTGAGGCGCGAGCCGAGCCAGACGAGCTCGGTCACGCGATCGAAGCTGGCGCGCTCAGGCGACAGGATCACGGAAGCGCTCGCACAGGTCGACCAGCGTCTTCACCCCGAAGCCGATGGCGCCGGCGTCGAAGTACTTCCACTCCTTGTCCTTGAACATGGGCCCGGCGATGTCGAGGTGGGCCCAGGCCGCCCCCGACGGCACGAACTCGCGCAGGAAGAGGCCGGCGGTGATGGCGCCCGCCAGCCCGCCCTGGGCGATGTTGTTGATGTCGGCGTAGGGCGTCTTCAGCGAGTCGCGGTACTCCTCGACCAGGGGCAGCTCCCAGAACGACTCGCCGTGGTTCTCTCCGGAGGCGATCACCCGTCGCACCAGCTCGCGGTCGGTGCCCATCACCCCGGCGACGCTCGGTCCCAGCGCCCGCACCACGGCACCCGTCAGGGTGGCGATGTCGACCACGTGGGTCGCCCCCTCCTCGCCCGCGCGCGCGAGGCCGTCGGTGAGCACCAGGCGCCCCTCGGCGTCCGTGTTGTCGACCATCACCGACTTGCCGTTCTTGGCGGTGAAGATGTCGCCGGGGCGCTGGGCGTTGGCGTCGGGGAGGTTCTCCGCGCAGCAGAGGATGCCGATGACCCGCAGCTCGGGCCTCAGCCGGCCCAGGGCGCGCATGGCGAAGAGCACCGCCGCGGCGCCCGCCATGTCCCCCTTCATCTCCCACATCTTGTCGCCCGGCTTGATGCTGATGCCGCCCGAGTCGAAGGTGATCCCCTTGCCCACCAGGGCCAGCGTCTCCCCGGAGGCCTTGCGGGGGACGTGGCGCAGCACCACCATGCGCCCCGGGTTCACGCTGCCGGCTCCCACCCGCAGGATCCCCTGATAGCCGCGGGCGCGCAGGGCGGCCGCGTCCAGCACCTCGACCTCCAGTTCCACCTCGCGCGCGATCTCGCCGGCGTCGCTGGCGATCGACTCGGGCGTCACCACGTTGCCCGGCTCGTTGATGAGGTCGCGGGCCCGGTTCACGTTCTCCGCCACCCAGGCGTAGCGGGCCCTGCGCGCCTCGGCGTCGGCCTGGTGGTCGGGGTGGGCCAGGATGGTGAGCGTCGCCTCCCTGGCGAGGAACTCGTCCTTCTCGCTGCGGTAGCGGTCGAAGACGTAGCTGCCGAGCAGCGCGCCCTCGGTGGCCTTGCCCACCAGCGGCGCGCCGTCCCTTCCGTTGAGCGCCAGGGCGACCCGCGGCAGGCGGTAGTCGCGGGCCAGGCGCAGGGCGCGGGCGGTGAAGGTCTTGACGTTCTCCCAGAGGTTCCAGCCCTTGAGCTGCGGGCTCCAGTAGACGACCAGCGCGCGGGCGGGACCGCCGTCGGGCAGGGTGGTGAAGTACTCGCGCTTCAGGGCCTTGGCCCGCAGGCCCTCGGCCGCGCGACGGACGTGGTCGGCGAGCGTCGGGTCGTCGATCTCGTGCAACGTCTTCTCGTCGTCGAGCACCACCACAAGCAGGTCGGCCGGGTTGCGGGAGGCGGGTGTGAAGGCGAGCTTGACGTTCATGGGGACCTCGCGCGGGAAGGAACGGCCTCCGCGAGTCGGGATTATACGACGCGGCGGCGACCACTCCGGTCAGGCGCTGCGGGCGAGGTCGCGGCGGCCGCGGCGCACGACCGCCCACAGCGCGACGGCCAGCAGCACCACCGCCAGCACCACGGCCCCGGCGAACAGCATGACGGTCGAGAAGAGGATGCTGCGCTCGTCCATCTCCGCGCCGAACTCGAGCCGTCCGCCGTCGAGGGCAGCGGCGGTGTCCTCGCGCCAGCTCAGGATGTTGCCGCGCTCGACGCCCTCCGCCGCCCAGCGGTGGCCGTAGACCTTGCTGGGGATGTGGAAGCGCACAGCGATCAGCCCCTCCCGTGGCTCGCCGTCGCCGGGCTGCGACTCCAGGGGCCGTTGCCAGCTGCCGTCCAGCTGGAGCCGCCCCGCCTCGTGCCGCAGGCCCACCCGCAGGTCGGGGAAGGCGCGGGTGTAGGAGATGCGGTTGACGTCGTCGAAGTCGGCGGAGACGTAGACGTAGCGGTGGCCGCGGCGGCGGACCACCGTCACCTTGCGCACGTGGAGCCCCGCGCTCTCGAACAGCGCGCGGACCACGCGCTTCGTCTCCTCCGGGTCGCTTTGGTCCGAGATGGCGACGCCCTTGAAGGCGGACCACAGCGCGGGGCGTCCGGTGACGGTGACGCTGCCCGAGCCGTCGACCTTCAGCCAGAACTCGTGCTCGTACTCGTAGTGGACGCAGCCGCGCAGGGCGATCGCGACGAGCGCGACCAGCGCCAGCCGGGGGACCATGGCCGGGGGATTCTATAAGATTCACTTATGCCCCGCCCCCGCACCGTCCACCTGGTCGACGGCAGCGGCCAGTTCTACCGAGCGTTCCACGCCATCCGCGGCCTCGCCACCAGCCGCGGCCTGCCCACCAACGCCACCTACGGCTTCACCACCATGCTGCGCAAGATGCTGCAGGACGAGAAGCCGGAGCACGTGGCCGTGCTCTTCGACCCGCCGGGGCCCACCTTCCGCCACCAGCAGTACGCGGAGTACAAGGCCAACCGCCCGACCATGGACTCCGACCTGGCGGTGCAGGTCCCCTACATCCGCCGGGTGTGCCAGGCGTTCCGCCTGCCCGTCATCGAGGTGGCGGGCTTCGAGGCGGACGACGCGATCGCCACCCTCGCCGACCAGGCGGTGGCCGCTGGCTTCAAGGTGGTGATCGTCACCGCCGACAAGGACATGCTGCAGCTGGTGGCGGACGACGTCGTGGTCCTCAACCCGGGCCGGGAAGGGACCGGCGCCACCCTTCTCGACCGCAGGGCCGTGGAGGAGAAGTGGGGCGTACCGCCGGAACGGGTGGTGGACGTGCTGGCCCTGGTCGGCGACTCGATCGACAACGTGCCCGGCGTGCCGGGGATCGGCGAGAAGGGCGCCCGCGACCTGGTCCGCGAGTACGGCTCGGTCGAGGCGGCGATCGAGAACGCCGACAAGGTGAAGCGCGCCGCCTACCGCGAGGGCTTGAAGGGCCACGCCGCGGACGCGCTGCTGTCCAAGCAGCTGGTGACGCTGCGCCGGGACGTGCCGGTCCGGCTCGACCTCGACGCAATCGTCTGCCGCGAGCCCGACCGCGCCGCCTGCCACGCCCTCTTCAAGGAGCTCGAGTTCCAGGCGCTCGCCCGCGAGTACGCGCCGCAGGCGACCCCGGGCTCCGGCGAGCACCGGCTGCTGACGGACGCCGCGCAGGTCCGCGCCGCGGCGGAGGAGGCCCGCGCGGCGCGTCGGCTGGCGCTGGGGGTGGTGGTGACCAGCGGCCAGGCCATGCGGGCGCGGCCGCTGGGGATTGCGCTCTCCTGGGGCGAAGGCCGCTCGGTGTACGTGCCGCTGACGCACGTCGGGCTCGAGGTGGAGCAGGCGCCGCCCGGATCCGAAGTGCTGGCGCCGCTGCGGCCGCTGCTCTCTGACCCGGCGGTGACCAAGGTCTCCGCCCACGCCAAGCGAGACCGCGTCGTGCTGGGCCGTCTCGGCGTCGCGCTGGAGGGCCTCGGATTCGACGCGCTGCTCGCCTCCTACCTCATCGACCCCGGCCGCCGCGGGTACCAGCTGGAGGACCTCGCCTTCGAGTACCTGGGCGAGCGGCGCAGCCCCTGCGGCGACGGCGTCGCCTCGGAGGACGCGGCGGCGGGGGCAGTGGCCACGGCCGCGGGGTCGGACGTCGAGCTGGTGCTGCGGCTGCACCAGCCGATGAGGCAGCGGCTGCGGGAGGAGCAGCTGCTCGAGATCTACGAGACCATGGAGATGCCGCTGGTGGCGGTGCTCGCCGACATGGAGCGGGCCGGCGTCAAGGTCGACGTCGAGCGCCTGCAGGCGATGAGCCGCGACCTGGACGCGCAGATGACCGCGCTCACCCGGCAGATCTACCTGCTGGCCAAGGGCGAGTTCAACATCAACTCTCCCATCCAGATGCGCGAGGTGCTCTTCGACCGGCTGGGCCTGAAGAGCGCCAGGAAGACCGCCAAGACCCGCGCCGCCTCGACGGCGGAGGACGTGCTGGAGGAGCTGGCGCTCCGGCACCCGCTGCCGCAGCACATCCTCGAGTACCGGGCGGTGCAGAAGCTGAAGTCCACCTACGTGGACGCGCTGCCCGGCCTGGTGAACCCGCAGACCGGGCGCATCCACTCCACCTTCAGCCAGACCGTCGCCGCCACCGGCCGGCTGTCCTCGACCGACCCCAACCTGCAGAACATCCCCATCCGCACGCCGGAGGGCCGGCGCATCCGCGAGGCCTTCGTGGCCGCCCCCGGTCACCTGCTGCTCTCCGCCGACTACAGCCAGATCGAGCTGCGGGTGCTGGCGCACCTGTCCAAGGACGCCACCCTCATCGACACCTTCCGCCGGGGCGAGGACGTGCACGACCGCACCTCGCGGGAGATCTTCGGCCCGCTCTCCGCCGTGCCGAAGGACGAGCAGCGGCGGATCTCCAAGATGGTCAACTACGCCCTGCTCTACGGGAAGAGCGCCTTCACCCTGGCCCGCGACCTCAACATCGACCGCCGGCAGGCGGAGGAGTTCGTGGCGGCCTACTTCGCCCGCTACCCCGGCGTGCGCCGTTTCATCGACGAGACCATCGTGCGCGCCCGCGAGACGGGCCATGTGCGCACGCTGCTGGGGCGCCTGCGCCGGCTGCCCGACCTCCGGGCCAGGAACTTCGCCGTGCGCATGGAGGCCGAGCGCCAGGCCATGAACACGCCGGTGCAGGGCTCGGCCGCCGACCTGATCAAGCGGGCCATGATCGACCTGCACGGCGAGCTCGGCCGGCGGGGGATGTCGTCGCAGCTCATCCTGCAGATCCACGACGAGCTGCTGCTCGAGGTGCCTGAGGCGGAGGCCGAGGCGGCGCGCACCCTCGTCCGCGAGGTGATGGAGGGGGCGCTGCAGCTGGACGTGCCGCTGGTGGCCGACGCTCGGCTGGGCCGCAGCTGGGCCGATGTCCACTGAGCGCCGCCGGGTTCTTTGACCCGCGGCGGCAGCCCTGCTAGAAAGATGCTGGAGGTATCGGAGTTGCCGCTCTACGAGTACGAGTGCCCGAACGACGGGACGTTCGAGAGGATGCAGAAGTTCTCCGACCCGCCGCTGACGCGCTGCCCGACGTGCGGGGGGCCGGTGGAGAAGCTGCTCTCCGCGCCCGCCATCCAGTTCAAGGGCACCGGCTGGTACGTGACCGACTACGCCCGCAAGTCGGAGGGGGGCAAGGACAAGGGCGCCTCCTCCGAGAAGAAGGAGCCCGCGACCAGCAAGGACGCGACGCGCGGCGCCAGCTCCTCCTCGAGCAGCACCTCCGGCCCGTCTTCGGGCGGCACGTCCTCCGGCACCGAGAAGAAGTAGCTCACAGTCGCAGCGAGCGCAGGTACTCGCGGAAGGGGCCGCCCAGATCCGCCCGCTTCAAGGCGAACTCCACCGTCGCCTTGAGAAAGCCGAGCTTGTTGCCGGCGTCGTGGCGCACGCCCTCGAACTGGTAGCCGTAGAGCGGCCGGGTGCGGCTGAGCTGGCGCAGGCCGTCGGTCAGCTGGATCTCGCCGCCGGCCCCCCGAGGCGTGCGCTCGAGCTCCGGGAAGATCTCGGGGGTGAGGATGTAGCGGCCGATGATGGCGAGGTCGGAGGGCGCCTCGGCGGCCTTCGGCTTCTCCACCAGGTCGCGGATGAGGTAGAGCCGGCCGCTGTCGCCCTGGGGGGTGCCGTCGATGACGCCGTAGGCGGAGATGTCCTCCTTCGGCACCTTCTGCACCGCGATCACCGCCCCGCCGTAGCTCTCGAAGACGTTCACCATCTGCTTCATGCACGGCACCGGGCTGTCGATGATGTCGTCGCCGAGCATGACCGCGAACGGCTCCTCGCCCACCAGGTCCCTGGCCATCAGCACGGCGTGGCCCAGACCGAGCTGCTCGCCCTGGCGCACGTAGGAGACGTTGATCATGCTGGAGATGGCCTGCACCTGCTCCAGCAGGTCGCGCTGGTTGCGCGCCGCCAGGTGTCGCTCCAGCTCGTAGGAGACGTCGAAGTGGTCCTCGATCGCGTTCTTGCCCTTGCCGGTGACGATGATGATCGAGGTGATGCCGGAGGCGACCGCCTCCTCGATCACGTACTGGATGATCGGCTTGTCGACGAGGGGCAGCATCTCCTTCGGCTGCGCCTTGGTCGCCGGCAGGAAGCGGGTTCCCAGGCCCGCAGCCGGGAACACCGCCTTGCGGATCTTCCGGGAGCCAGGCATGTCCCAGATGCTAACACGCACGATCAGCGGCGATCGGCGTGCTATCCTCGGCGATTGCCATGCTCGATCCGCGCTGGGTGGTCGACAATCGCGACGCCGTGCTGGGGATGCTGGAGAGCCGCGGTCAGACGCTGCAGGCCGTGCAGGCCTTCCCCGGGCTGGAGGGGGTCGACCCCTGGGCGCTCGACGCCGTGCGCCGCGCCCTCATCCAGGAGGTCGAGCAGCTGCGCCACCGCCAGCGCACGGTCGGCGAGGAGATCGCCCGGCGAGGCAAGGCCAGGGAGGACGCCACCGCCCTCAAGGCGGAGATGAAGGGCGTCGCCGGGCGCATCAAGGCCGGCGAGCAGCGGCTGGACGAGGTCAAGGCCGCCATCGAGCGCTTCTTGATGGTGGTCCCCAACCTGCCGGACGCGAGCGTTCCGGTGGGAGCAGACGAGACCGCCAACCGCGAGGTGCGCCGCGTGGGCACGCCGCGCGGCTTCGACTTCACGCCCAGGGCGCACTGGGACCTGGGACCGGAGCTGGGCATCCTCGACTTCGAGCGGGCGGCGACCCTGTCGGGAGCGCGCTTCGCCGTCTACTGGGACGCGGGCGCGCGGCTCGAGCGCGCGCTCATCCAGTTCATGCTCGACCTGCACACCGGCCGCGGCTACCGCGAGGTCATCCCGCCCTACCTGGTGACGGCCCAGACGCTCGAGGGCACCGGACAGCTCCCCAAGTTCGAGGGGGACCTGTTCAAGACCCAGGCGGGCGAGCGCACGCTGTACCTCATCCCCACCGCCGAGGTGCCGCTCACCAACCTGCACCGCGACGAGATCCTCGACGCCGCCTCGTTGCCCAGGCGCTACGTCGCCTTCACCCCCTGCTTCCGCTCGGAGGCGGGCTCCTACGGCAAGGACGTGCGCGGTCTCATCCGCCAGCACCAGTTCCACAAGGTCGAGCTGGTGAAGCTGACGACGCCCGAGTCCTCGATGGCGGAGCTCGAGGGCATGGTGGCGGACGCCGAGGAGGTGCTGAAGCGGCTGGATCTGCCCTACCGGGTGGTGGTCCTCTCCACCGGCGACATGGGCTTCTCCGCCGCCAAGACCTACGACCTCGAGGTCTGGCTGCCGGGACAGCAGGCCTACCGCGAGATCTCCTCCTGCTCCAACTGCACCGACTTCCAGGCCCGCCGCGCCGGGCTGCGCTACCGGCCGGAGCCGGGGCAGAAGCCGCGCTTCCTGCACACGCTGAACGGCAGCGGCCTGGCGGTCGGCCGCACCCTGATCGCGGTGCTGGAGAACTACCAGCAGGCCGACGGCTCGGTGCTGGTGCCGCAGGCGCTGCGCCCGTACATGGGCGGGCTGGAGCGGATCGCCCGGACGGCCGTGCCCTAGCCCCGGCTCAGCCTCGCCCCGCCTGGGCCGCCGCGTGGCGCCAGGCGATCGCGGCGCGCGAGGCGTAGGCCTCGATCAGCCGCTCGTCCTGCCGCTCGTCCGGTGGCTCCAGCAGCGCCAGGCAGCCAACGTAGCTGTCGGGCGTCGCCAGCGGGACCAGCTGCGTCTGGCCGGCGGGCAGCGACACCTCGAGCGCGTCCGCCACTTCCAGCATGCGCTGGGCGGTGAGCCGCCGCGAGGCGGTGGAGGCGAGGTCGATGGGCGCGGGCCGGCCCAGCGCCGGCTGGAACGCCTCCCCGGCGGTCGCCGCCACCACCGGCCCCCGCGGCGTCTGCTGCACCAGCAGCCCGCCGGCGTAGCCGCCGACCCGGCAGGCGCACTCCAGGATCGCCTGCCCCAGCTTCTCGGGAGGCTCGCCCAGGAAGACGCGCTGGTCGATGTCGACCACCTGCTCGAGCATGGTGGCGTAGCGGCGCACCTGCGCCAGCTGGTGGCCGTGCTTGAGCACCGCGGCGGTGGCCAGGGCGATCGGCCGCGCCCGCTGCAGCTCCTCCTCGGTGAAGCCCGAGGCCGTGCGCCGCCCGAGGAACAGCAGGCCGACACGCTCGCCCTCGTGCACCATGGGCAGGGCGACCCAGGCCCGCGGGTTGACCGGCGATGGCAGCGGCGCGCGCTCGCCGGTTTCCTCCGCGTCGGCCACGCTCTTCGGCTGCCGCAGCTGCGCGAGCGCCGGCAGCACCGGGTCGTTGAGCAGCCGGCCGACCAGGTCGGTGGACTCGCCCTGGCCGGCCACCACCCGGAAGCCGGCCCCCGGCTCGTGCGAGATGATGGCGACCTCGTCCAGCTCGACGGCGCGGGAGGTCTGCTTCACGGCCTCGGCCAGCGCGCCGTCCATGGAGGCCGGGCGGCCGATGGCGTCGACGGCGGCGCGCATCTGCTCGGCGAGCACCCGCCGGTCGCGCTCGGCCTCCAGCGTGGCCGCGGGCCCGGCAAAGCGCCGCTCGCGGGCGAGCGACTCGCGCAGCGCGTCCTCCACCTCGCGACGCACCGGCTCGTCGCAGTCCTGGAGGCGCCGGTCGACTTCGCGCAGCAGTCGTTCGAGGTTCATTCGACGCGGGGGGCCGGGCCGGCCCACGCCAGCGTCAGTGTACACCGCGCCCTACAATCATTCCCGTGGCGGCGGCGGGCCGAGCCGGCGGCGGGCGCGAGCGGATCCTGTTCGTGTGCACGGCCAACGTCGACCGCAGCCGCACCGCCGAGGACCTCTACCGCGGCGACCCCCGCTACGAGGTGCGCTCGGCGGGGGTGGCGGCCTACGCCGCCGTGCCGATCACGCGGGAGGCGCTGCTGTGGGCCGACCGCGTGTTCGTGATGAACGAGGCCGAGGACCGGCACGCGACCATCCTCCGACTGGGCTTCCCCGACGTTCTCCGGCCGGTCGTCGACCTGGACATCCCCGACCTCTGGACCCGCGGCGACGCGGAGCTCGTCGCGCTGCTCCTGCGCCAGTTGCGGCCCTACCTCGGCTCCCCGCAGACGCAGGACGACCCGCGCTGAGCCGTCGGCCGTGCGGACCCGGCGTGCAACCGCGGGGGCCCGGGCTCATAATCGGCGGCGGAGGGCTAGTCCTAACTGGTAAGGCAGGAGCCTTGAAAGCTCCCGGGCCTCGCGGCCCTTGGGGGTTCGAGTCCCCCGCCCTCCGCCATCCCGCTTCCATCTATATCAATCGTTGATACAGCCGGCGGGCGTTGCCCGCCGCGGCTGCGTGGTATCCTTCCGGTGCGCCATTCCCACCGGCGGTCGCGTCCGCGGAGAGGTGCTGGAGTGGCTGAACAGGGCAGATTGCTAATCTGTTGTACGGGATTAAAGCCTGTACCGGGGGTTCGAATCCCCCCCTCTCCGCCAAGCTGCTGAGCGGGCGCAGCTCGGCCCTCCGAGTGTTGGCCGCGATCAACAGGACGTCCTCGTCGACGACGAGCACCGG
>Ga0335069_10004876_pt1 | contig 19783 bp, 19 predicted proteins | sample Lox_Sample_11_FD_206714 | JGI IMG/M metagenome (GOLD analysis project Ga0335069, IMG submission 206714) | Soil microbial communities from Loxahatchee National Wildlife Refuge, Florida, United States - Lox_Sample_1.1 | ecosystem: Environmental > Terrestrial > Soil > Wetlands | place: USA... | reverse complement strand
GTGGCCGAGCTCAGCGGCGGCGTGTCGCTGCTCGCGATCGATCGCCATCTCCTGCACGATCTCGAAGGCGGCGCCATCATGCGGCGGCTAGCCGAGCGCGGGCTGAAGCCGCACAATCCCGAGCTCAATTTTGGCGTGCCCGACCATGCCGTGGCCACCGATCCGCAACGGCGCGCCGATTCCACGCCCAACGGCGATCGCCTCCTGCGGGAAATGAAAGAGGGCGCGGAAGCGTTCGGCATCACTTACTTCGATCTCGACAGCGGCGCGCAAGGCATCGTGCATGTCATCGGCCCGGAACTCGGCTTGAGCCAACCCGGCATGTCGCTCGTTTGCGCCGACAGCCACACCTGCACCCATGGCGGTCTGGGTGCTCTCGCCTTCGGCATCGGCGCGACCGAAGTGGCGCATGTCTTGGCGACGCAGACCCTGCGGCAGACCAAGCCGAAGACCATGCGCATCTTGCTCAATGGCAGGCCGGGCCCCGGCGTCGCCGCAAAGGACATCATCCTCGCAGCGATCGGCCAGATCGGCACCGGCGCCGGCCGCGGTCACGCCGTCGAATATGCCGGCGACACGGTCCAGGCGATGTCGGTCGAAGAGCGGTTGACCGTCTGCAATCTGTCGATCGAGCTCGGCGCCAAGATCGGCATGATCGCGCCTGACGACACCACGTTCGATTATCTCGCCGGTCGCCCTTACGCGCCTCAGGGAGAGATGTTCGATCGCGCTCTCGCATATTGGCGCGGCTTGCCGACCGACGATGATGCGCGCTTCGATACCGAATACAGCGTCGACGCCGCGAAAATCGCGCCGCAGATCACGTGGGGCACGAGTCCGCAAGATGTCGTCGCCGTCGATGCCAGGATTCCGGATCCGGCCGCGGAGGCTAATCCGCAACGCCGCGAGGCCATGGCGGCGGCGCTGTCCTATATGGGCCTAACTCCGGGAGCGGCTATTGCGGGAACGCCGATCGACTGGGTGTTCATCGGCTCCTGCACCAATGGACGCCTGTCCGACATCCGCGCCGCCGCGCGCATCGTCGCCGGGCGGCGGATCGCGCCGAACGTCCGGGCCTGGGTCGTGCCTGGATCCGAAGCGACACGCCGGGCCGCCGAGCGCGAAGGCCTCGACAAGATTTTCCTCGATGCGGGTTTCGAGTGGCGCAAATCCGGATGTTCGATGTGCGCAGGAACCAATGGCGACATTATCGCGCCTGGGCTGCGCTCGGTGTCCACCACGAACCGTAACTTTGTCGGCCGGCAAGGACCGAATGCGCGCACGCATCTTGCGAGCCCCGCCATGGCAGCCGCTGCCGCGCTCGCTGGTTGCATCGCCGATGCGCGCAAGGTCGGGTGATCCATGCAGAAATTCACCCAGGTCACCGGCACCGCCGCCCCGCTGATGAAAGCGAATATCGATACCGACGTCATCATTCCGGTGAAACGCCTGATCGGTTATCAGCGCCACGAACTTGGCGCGTTCGCGCTGGAGGCTTACCGCTTTCGGCCGGATGGCTCCGAGAATCCGGATTTTGTGCTGAACCAGCCGCGCTATCGCGATGCCAAGATCCTTCTCACCGGCGAAAATTTCGGCTGCGGCTCCTCGCGCGAGTCGGCGGTCTGGGCGCTTTCTTCGTTCGGCTTCCGCTGCATCATCGCGCCGGGCTTCGGTGACATCTTCACCAATAATGCGTTCCAGAACGGCGTGCTGTTGATCGTGCTGCCGAAAGCGCAGGTCGAGCGTATCGCCGGCGAAGTCGAGGGCGGCCAATCGCCCGTCATGACGGTCGATCTTGAGGCCAAGACCATCACAATGCCGCGCGGCGAACGGATGCCGTTCGAGATCGACGGCGAGCGGCGGCAGGCGCTGCTGGAGGGCGGTGACGAGATCAGCATGACGCTGACGCGCGACGCCGACATTCGTGCGTTTCAGGAGCGCGATCGCGCGGCGCGCCCCTGGATTTACCAGACGACACCGCACGACTTTCCGCGGGTCTGATGCCACAACTGCGGATCGAGCGGATATGCCGGTGCGCGCAGCGCCTTTGCAGAAACGCGCAGGCCTTGAGCAGAGATTCACATTGACCGGACGCGTTTGTCCGTACAAAGTTTGGCGGCTGGCATGGGAAGAACCGAGCGTTGAGCGGCGATCTCGAAAGCAATTACCGCGGCGTCTATGAAAACCGCCTGGGCTTCGGCCAGCGGCCCGCCCTGATCCTTGTCGATTTCGTCCAGGCCTATTTCGATCCAGCTTGCGATCTTTACGCCGGCGTCGACGCCGCGCTCGCCTCGGCTATCCGCCTGCGGGATGCCGCGCGCGCCGCGGGCATCCCGGTCATCTACACCAACGTGGTGTATCAGAAGCACGCGCTCAACGGCGGCCGCTTTTATCAGAAGGCAAAGCCGCTCCGGCACTTTCTCGAAGGCAGTCCGATGGGCGCCTGGCCCGCCGGTCTCGAAGTGAGGGACGACGAGCTTGTCGTGTCGAAACAATATCCGAGCGCGTTCTTCGGCACTTCGCTCGCGCCGACGCTGACAACCTGGGCGATCGACACGCTCATCATTACCGGGCTGACCACCAGCGGCTGCGTGCGCGCAACCTGTCTCGACGCCTGCTGCCACGGCTTCATCCCGATCGTCGTGCGCGAGGCTTGCGGCGACCGCCATCAGGGCCCGCACGAGGCCAATCTCTTCGATATGAACGCCAAATACGCCGACGTCGTCAGCGAACAAGAGGCGCTCGCCTATATCGCAAAGAAGAATACCAAATAGGCCAGCAAAGGAATCACGTCGCATGCGCTATCCGTTCGTGCCGATGCCCCAACGCAAACCGCTGCGCTGGCCGAATGGCAAGCGCCTGGCACTGATGCTGACAACCAATCTTGAATATTGGGACGCGGTGAAGGACACCAACAAGCCGTATTATCCGGGCGGGCCGGGCATCGTCGGCGGCGACCTGCCGGGCAATGTCTACGACAATCCGAATTTCACCTGGCGCGAATACGGCCAGCGCGTCGGCGTCTGGCGGATGTTCGATATTTTCGACGAGTTCAAGGTCCCCTCGACCTGCACCATGAACGCCAAAATGGGCGTCGAGCGGCGGGCGGTGGTCGACGCGGCGCTGCTGCGCGGCTGGGAGATCGTCGCGCACAATTACGTGCAGACCGAGCTGCTCACCGATTACATGTTCGACGAGGCCAAGGAGCGCGACATCATCCGGCAGACACTTAACATCTATCGCGAGGTCTGCGGCAAGCCGGCGAAGGGCTGGCTGTCGTCATCGCTGCGCTCGACCTTGAACACGATCGACATCATCGCCGAGGAAGGTCTGATCTTCATCACCGATCTCCTCAATGACGATCAGCCTTATCTGGTCGAGACTCGGTCAGGCAAGCCGATGGTCTCCATTCCCTATACGTCGGAAGTCAACGACTTCACCGTCTTCATGCGCCAGGGCCTGACCGTCGACGATGCCTTCAAGGTGTTCAAGGAACAGTTCGACTGGCTCTACCGCGAGAGCGAGAAGAGCAGCCGGTTCATGAATGTCGGCCTGCATCCGCACGTCATCGGTCAGCCGTTTCGCATCCGCGCCTTGCGCGACTTCGTCGCCTATGCCCGGCAATTCGACGATGTCTGGTTCGCCACCCGCGAGGAGATCGCGGAGTGGTACCTGCAAAATCACAAGAGCCACATCGGCTAGTATTCGGCAGAAGCCGTAGCCGAGGCGGCTTGAGCGGCGGCGCTTGGCGGACGCCGCTCAGCGTTACGCTTGGCGTACCGAATTCTAGCCGCAAGGATCGGCCGGCCACGAGTCGAACAGGTTCCATTTCAGATCCTTGATCTCGATGATGAAGCCGGGCAGGTGAGCGGTACGATCGACAGTGAAACAGGTATTGTCGCCGGTCACGCCGCTGAATTTGATGCCCGTCAGCGCATCGCGGATGGCGGTGCGCTCCTGCGCCAGCTTGTCCGGATCGCCGGTGACCTTGGCGCTTTCCATGGCCTGTTTGAGCAGATAGACGAGGTCGTAGGCCTGCGCATCGGTGTGGTGCGGGATTTTCTTTGCCGTCAGTCCACGCTTGGCGTTTTCGTCGGCGTATTTCTTGGTGAAGGCGCGCGTCGCATCGGTGCGGTCCCACCAGAAGCCGGCGACGATGAGCATGCCGTCGGCGTCTTTACCGAACAGATCGATCTGGTTGGGGTCGGCGAAGATCTGCGAGCCGATGACGCGGCCTTGGAATCCCTGGCGCCGCAGCTCCTTGATCACCTTGCCGGCGCCGTCAGGTGTAGCCGCGATCGCAACCACATCCGGTTTGCGCTCGAGCGCCTGCGCCACCTGCGGCGAGACGTCGAAGCTGTTGACCTGGATCGCGATCGGGTCGCCGAATTCGATATTATTGGCTTTGAAGATCGTCGGGTAAAACCTGGTGCCGGATATATTGGCAACGCGCTCGTCCGAGACGTAGATGATCTCGGCTTTGTCGTGCTTGATGCCCTTTTTGGCGAGCGTCTTGATCAGGCGGGTGAACTGCGTGCCTTCGTCGGCGGTCAGCAGCCACGCATAGGTGTAACCCTTGTTGATACCCGGAGTCGACGCCGCGTTCGGCATCTCGACGATGCCGATCCGTTCACCGACCGGAAAAGCGACCGCCGCCTCGCCCGTGGAGAACGGACCGATAAAGGCAAGCGCCTTGTCGTCCTCGGCGAGCTTCTGCGTTCCGATCGCGGCCTGCTTGGGATCGCTTCCGGTATCGAATTTGATCAGCTTGATCTGGTGGCCGTTGATCCCGCCTTTGGCGTTGATCTCGTCGACGGCAATGTCGACCGAGGCCTCGGTCGCTTCGCCGATCGTTTTCATGAAGCCGGATTTGATCATGTTGAGGCCGATGACGATATCGCCTGCGCAAGCGGGCCCCGATCCGGCCATCAATGTCGCCACCGCCGCTATCAGGAGGTGCTTTGCCTTCGTCATGTTGCTTCTCCGCGTTTGAAGTCCCAGCAATTGAGTTATCCGAGATAAGCGCGCGCCAGCCGATCGTCGTTGCGTAGCGCCTCGGCCGGGCCCTGCAGAACCGCGTTGCCGAGCTCCATCACAATGCCGCGCGACGCCACTTCGAGCGCCATATGGGTGTTCTGTTCGACCAGCAGGATCGCAAGACCTTCGTTGCGCAGGCTCGCGATCAGCTCGAACAGCTTCTCGACGAGCAGGGGCGAGAGTCCGAGCGACGGCTCGTCCAGCATCATCAGCGTCGGCTTGGCGAGCAGCGCGCGGCCGATGGCGAGCATCTGCTGCTCGCCGCCCGACAGGACCGAGGCCGGCATCCGCCGCCGCGCGGCCAAATTGGGGAAACGCGCGTAGATCGCATCGATGTCGTGCGCGATCGCACTGTCGGCGCGGCAATAGGCGCCCATCTGCAGATTCTCGTGGACCGACAGGCCGTGCACGATCTGGCGTCCCTCGGGCACCAGAGCGAGCCCGCGCTGCAGCCGTTCGGGCGGCGACAGGCGGGTGATGTCCTGACCGTGGAAGCGGACGGAGCCGCCGGCGCAGGGGACGAGTCCCTGTATTGCCCGCAGCAGCGAGCTCTTGCCGGCGCCGTTCGAGCCGAGAACGGTGACGAGCTCATTCGCCGCGACCTCGAATGAAAGGCCTTTGACCGCATGATTGCGGCCGTAGCGCACGTCGAGGCTGGCGACTTCAAGCAGCACGCTCGCCCCCGTTCGACGCGACGCGGCGATTGCCGAGATAGGCCGCCCGCACTTCCGCATCGTCCTGAACCGACCGGGTGGGCCCGTCATAGATCAGCCGTCCGAAATTGAGCACGACGGTGTGCTCGCAGAGATCGTGAACGAATGACATATCGTGCTCGACCACGAGCATGGTCAGCCCGTCCCAAGCGACCGATTTGAGGAAGGCGGACAGTTCGGCGGTTTCGCGCGGATTGAGGCCGGCGGCGGGCTCGTCGAGCATCAACAAGCGCGGCCGGCTCATCAGCGCGCGGACCACTTCGATCTTCTTGCGCACGCCATAGGGCAGACCGTTGACGCTGGCATCCGGATCGACATCGATCCCGGCGCTGCGCATGCTGGTCTCGGCTTGCAGGCGCCATTGGCTGCGGCGCTGCCAGGCGAGCGGTGCGAGGAGCGATCGAGGCCCGCTCGCCAGCGTCAGCTGACCGAGCATGATGTTTTCGATCACGGAAAGATGCGGCATCAGCCGGATGTTCTGGAACGATCGCGACAGGCCCGCGCGCACGCGGCGGCGCGGCGGCAACTGATGGATCGCCTCGCCGTCGAGGAGGATGCGGCCGCCGTCGACCTTGTAGACGCCGGACACGAGGTTGAACAACGTCGTCTTGCCGGCGCCGTTCGGCCCGATCAGCGCGGTCCGCGCGCCAGACGGCACCTCGAAGCTGATATTGTCGGACACCGCCAAGCCGCCGAAGCGCTTGGTGACGCCATCGAGCTGGAGCGCCGGTCTATCGGGCATCGGCGCTCCCCAATGCGGGGCGGGCGAACAGGCGCCGCGGCGAGAGCCGGCGGATCATGCTGCGGGTGACGATGCCTTCCGGCCGCAGCATCATCATCACCACAATCACCACGCCGAAGATCAGATAGCGCCAGGAGCCGCCGACCCGGAACAATTCGGGCAGCAGTGTGAAGAACAAACTGCCGGCGAGCGGCCCCCACGCGGTCTGCACGCCGCCGATCAGCACGAAAAGCAGGACATAGATCGACAGCAACGAGTTGAAATACTGGGCTTCGATGAAACCGAAATTCAGCGCATAGAGCGCGCCCGACAGTCCGGTGAAGGCGCCGCCGATGGTGAAGGCGGCGACCTGCACGGCGCGCACATTGACGCCCATGACGACCGACGCGTCTTCGTCGTCATTGATCGCGCGCATCGTCAGCCCGAGCCGCGTCGCCATCAGATAGAAGGTGAGCAGCGTGACGACGAGCGCCGAGAGGACGAGTATCCCGAGCCCGATATGGAACGGCACCACCATGCCCATGGCGCCGCCGAATGTGTCGGTATGCAGCAGAAAGCCCGCGACCACTTCACCAAAGGCAAAGGTCGCCAGCACCATATAGACGCCGCGCGTGCGCAGCACCGGAAACGAGATCAGGAAGCCGACCAGCGCCGTGATTGCGACGGCGGCCACGATCGAAAGGCCCATCGGCCATTGCGCCTCGCTGGTCAGCCACCCGGTCGCGTAGCCGCCGATGGCCTGAAAGCCCGCGCCGCCGAGATTGATCTGGCCGGACGCGGCGGTGACGAAAATGCCGTAGGCGAAAATGAGATTGATGCAGAGGATGGCGGTCGTGCCGGCGAGATAGCCGCTCATGGCCGGATGGCTCCAGCCGCCGAGCCAGCGAGCGATGTACGCGCGTGGGCCATCACATCTTGCCCTTGCCGATGGTCGCGCCGCCGAACAGTCCCTTGGGACGCACGATCATGATGACGAGCACCAGGCCCCAGACCGTCATGGAGACCGAGTCGCCGCCGAAGAATTGGATCGACAAGGTCTCGGCGAGGCCGACCACGAGCCCGCCCGCGATCGCGCCCCAGATCGAGCCGATGCCGCCCAGGATCATTGCGGCGATGGCCTTGGTGCCGACATTGTCGCCCATGAGCGGCGAGACATCGCCGTAATTGACGGTGAACAGCGCGCCGGCGACGCCGGCCAAGAGCCCGGCCAGAATGAAAACGACGGGCACGACCCGGCCGACATCGACGCCGAGCAGGGACGCCGTATCCGGGTTCTCAGCGATCGTGCGCAAAGCACGGCCGATCTTGGTCCTTTTCAGCACGAAACTCAGCAATGCGACGACAGCGACCGCCAGAACGAAGCTTGCAAGCTGCGGTGCGCCGATGATCAGACCGGCGATGTGCAGGTCGGACTTGAAAGGCACCGCAAAGCGTTGCGAGTCCGAACCCATCGACAGGATCACCAGGTTCTCGAAGATCATGAGAAAGCCGAGCGAGGAGACGAGCGGAATGGCGTGCTCGGTCGCGTCGCCGTGCCGCATTTTGAGATAGCGGAAGGTAAAACGCTCGACGATCAGCGACGCCACCACGGCGACCGCGACGCCGAAGAGCAGGGCGACAAGCCAGGCGCCCCGGCTGGCAAACGCCAGATAGCCGCTCGACAGCAATCCCCAGGCTGCCATGCCGGTCAGCATGAACATGGTCGGGATCGTGAAATTGAGGAAATTGAGCACGCCGATGGTGAGCGTGAAGGCGACCGCCACCGTCATGTAGATCGCGCCGAGCAGCAGCCCGGAAACGACCTGCCGCGCAATCACGATGCCGCCGATGCCGATCGCCGCAGCGACGAGGGTGCAGACCACAGCTGCGGCAATCGCCGGCCCGAACAAGTCCCGGCGCGATTTCGTCACGCTGGAGACGGCGTTCATGTCGGGATCTGCGGCGATTTGGCCGAGCCTTCGCGCCTGACCGGATCAGTGTCGACCCAGGCGTGCATCGATGGATCGCACAACGGCGTCATCGGCCCCTCGGAACTGGACGGTGCATGAAATTTGCTTGCCCCGTGTGCGAAAGCCATTCATCTTTGTCCGGACAACTAATCATGACCAAGCGTGGCCGGGTGTCAAGGAAGTCCAGAGAAGTTCTATGCCGATTCAATCAAAGCCGCAGATTATTATCGTTGGTGCCGGACCCGTCGGCCTGGTCGCAACGAGCCTCCTGGTGGAGGAGGGAATACCGGTCACTCTGATCGAGAGCAGCGTCGACCTGCCGCGGGATCTGCGGGCTTCGACCTTTCATCCGCCGACGCTCGACATGCTGGAAAGATTTGGCGTGGTCGGTGCGATGATCGAACAGGGCCTGATCTGCCCGACCTGGCAGTTTCGCGACCGCAATGAAGGCATCGTCGCCACGTTCGAACTGTCGCGGCTGTTGCCGGACACCAATCACCCCTATCGCCTGCAATGCGAGCAGTGGCGTCTGGGCGAACTGCTCTATGCGCGCCTCCTGGGCAATCCTCTGGCGACCATTCGGCTCGGCACCAAGGCGGTCGGCGTGCGCCAGAACGACGACGCCGTCGAAGTCGACGTCGAAACGGCGGATCGCGGCACCGAAACGCTAACGGGCGCCTTCGTGATCGGCGCCGACGGCATCGGCAGCGTCGTGCGCAACGCCATCGGCGCCGAGTTTGACGGTATCACCATCCCCGAACTCTTCCTCACCGTGTCGACGACCTATGACTTCCGCGAGGCCATGCCGGACCTCGCCAATATCAGCTACCTGTCGGACCCGCGCGAATGGTACGTGCTCATCCGCACGGCGCGGGTCTGGCGGGCGCTGTTTCCGGTCGATGCCGCGCTCGATGACGCCGACGTGACTTCGCCGGCGCGTGCCGAGCGGCTGTTGCAGGGGGCAGTGGCGCGCAAGGAGCCGTTCGAGGTGACGCACCGCACGGCCTATCGTGTGCACGAGCGCGTGGCGTCGACTTACGTGAAAGGCCGCGTGCTGATTGCGGGCGACGCGGCGCATGTCAACAATCCGCTCGGCGGCATGGGCCTCAACGGCGGTATTCACGACGCCTTCAATCTGGTCGAGAAGCTGGTCGCGGTTCTGCGCGGCGCGCCGCTCGAGACGCTGGAGCGCTACAGCCGGCAGCGGCGCAAGGTGGCGCTCGATGTGGTGCAGCAGACCACGCTGCGCAATCGCGCGATACTCAATACGCGCGAGCCGGAGGCTCGCCGCGCCTACTACGACGACCTGCGCCGCACCGTCGACGATCCCGAAAAGCATCGCAATTACGTGATGCGCACGTCGATGATTGCCTCGCTACGCGAGGTCGCCGACCTCGCGTAGGCGATTTCGCGCAAAGTAAAGTTATGGCGCGATGACCGGCACGAAGCCCGTCTTCTCGGCGCGGATCCGCATCGAGCTGCCGCGCAGATGCCCCGGGATCAGGCGCAGGTCCTCGGCTGCCGCGCGCTCGAGCAGCTTGCGCCTGGTCTGCGCCGCCAGCGCCTTATCGAAGCAGACCCGGGTCGACAGATCCGGCAGGAAAACCTGCGCCGGAGTGTGGACGGCATCCCCGCAGAAGACGATGCGTCCGTCCTTGCCGTCGTCGAGCTCGAGGCCGATCTGGCCTGGCGTATGTCCAGGCAGCAATAGGAGCTTACCGCCGTCGATAATCTCGTCGCTCGGCTGGGCGAGCGTGGCGAGACCGCGCTCGATGATCGGCAGCACGCTGTCCTGATAGCTGCCGTGATTCGCCTGCGCATTCGCCGCCGCCTCGCGCGCAAAATGTTCAACCTCGGCTTTGCCCATGAGGTAGCGCGCGTTAGGGAAGGTCGGCACCCAGCGGCCGGATTCGAGGCGCGTATTCCAGCCGACATGATCGGCGTGAAGATGCGTGCACATGACGATATCGACGTCGTCCAAGGTGCATCCTGCCGCCGCGAGATTGGCGATATAGCGAGTGCTGGCGCGCTGGTGCCATTCCGGACGCGCCCGGCGTTGCTTGTGCTCGCCCACGCAAGTGTCGATGAGGATCGTCTTGCCGGCGACGTGCACCAGATGGCTTTGCACGGCGAGTCGCACGGTCTCATTCGGCCAATCGATATGCGTGCCGGAAAGCAGTTCGCGCGCCGGGGCCAGCGCGGCCAGCGTCGTGTCGGGGAAGAAGAAGCCGAAAGACAACACGAACGGGTCGAGGTCGATGACGCGCTGAATACGCACGCGGTCGTGCTGGGTGCTTGCCATGCCTGCTCAGAGCTCCGCTGCATGCGCGCGGCTTGAAACCGGAGGTCATGTTGGCATAGATTAATTGTCCGGACAAACTTTTTGAGACAAAGAAATCATCATGGCGAACCCTGCGCTTAAGAAAGAGATCGCAAACGGACAGTTCATTACCGCGCCCGGCGTGTTCGACCTGATCTCGGCGCTGATCGCCGACCGGATGGGTTTCAAGGCTCTCTACGTGACCGGCTACGGCACCGTGGCCTCGGCGCTCGGGCTGCCGGACGCGGGCCTCGCCACCTATTCGCAAATGCTCGACCGCGTCGGCCGCATCGCCGAAATGACGCGCACGCCGGTGATCGCCGATGCCGACACCGGCTACGGCGGGCTGCTCAATATCCGTCACACCGTGCGCGGCTACGAGAAGGCCGGCGTCACGGCGATCCAGATCGAGGACCAGCAGTTTCCGAAGAAGTGCGGTCACACGCCGAACCGCCGTGTCATCCCGCTCGACGAGATGGTCCGCAAGATCCAGGTCGCGAACGACAGCCGCTCCAGCGCCGATTTTCTGATCATCGCGCGCACCGATGCGCGCACCGGCAGCGGCCTCGAAGAGGCGATCAAACGCGGCATTGCATACGGCAAGGCCGGCGCGGACATTGTCTTCGTCGAATCCCCCGAAAGCGAAGAAGAGCTGGCCGAAGTCGGCCGCCGTATAGAGAAGCCGCTCCTGGCCAATATGGTCAATGGCGGCCGCACGCCGATGTTGCCAGCCGACCGGCTGGCGAAACTCGGCTTTTCGATCGCGATTTATCCGGCGCTGGGCTTCCTCGCCAGCGGTCACGCCCTGACCCAGGCCTATACCGACCTGCAGCGCAACGGCACTACGACACCAGCAGTGCCGCTCTATTCCTTCGCCGAATTCAACGACTTGATTGGCTTTCCCGATGTGTGGGAATTTGAGCGTCGTTACGCGGAATTAGATTAAGAGCGTCGTTGAAGGACCTAGACCATGGCTTCCGGCGCGCCGCGCTATGTCCAGATCTACAACACGCTCAGCCGGCGCATGGAGGCGGGCAAATACGCGGTCGATACGCGTCTGCCGACCGAGAGCGAGCTTTGCGACGAGTTCAATGCCAGCCGTTTCACCGTGCGCGAGGCGCTGCGCCGCATGGTGGAGCAGGGCATGGTGCAGCGGCGCAAAGGCGCCGGCAGCGTCGTCGTATCGACAACGCCGCAGGCGCGCTACGCGCAGACGCTTTCGTCGGTGAGCGATCTGTTTCAGTTCGCGCTCGATACGCATTACGAATTGCTGTCGGCCGAGCAGGTGGCGCTGGATGCCGAGACCGCGGCGAGCCTCGGCGCCGCACCCGGCGAGCGGTGGCGGCTTCTCAAAGGGCTGCGGCGCCGCGAGGAAGGCGGAAAAATTTTCTGTTACCTGCACTCCTATATCGCGCCGCGGGCCGGCATCTATGTGCGCGAGCTCGCCAACTGCGTCGGCCCGTTTTACGCGCACCTTGCCGAGCGAACCGGCGAGGAGATCCTCGACGTCAAGCAGGACATCTACGGCACGCCGATGACGGCCGAGATTGCGTCGCGCCTGAAATGCAAGACCGGCACGATTGCGATCTGCGCTTTGCGGCGCTACGTCACCAAGAACGGCACCTTGATCGCCAGCTATAACTGGCACGAGGCCGAGAATTTTTATTACCGCATGAAAATATCGCGCACGATCACACCATCGAAGTGAATCGGATCGTCGGCTTCGGCGGGGTGACAACCTCACTCGTGCTGCGCAGTAAACCGCTCGTCATTATGACGGGACCGACTGGTCTTCGGGTGGCGGATTCTCGCGGACTTAAGGTGGAGGGGAAGGGGACATGCCGTACCTCTGTCGTACTTATCTCGTTCCGCCAAAGGTCAAAAATGTCCGCTTAAACGCTCAAAGCGGACATCGTTCTCTATTTGCCCAACGTCCGCTATGACCCAATTCGGACATTAGCCGAGTCCAGCAGGCGTTCCGCCGTTCGGGCAACGTTCCTTTGAAACGTCGGATATCGGACGGAACGGGCGTGTCTTTTGATATGCAGCATGCCCAACTAGAAATGCGTACCTGTCAGGTCAGCGAGCGACGACAAGCGTTATTCCAAAGACTATCAGAACGAAGAGAAGACAAGCGCCCGCCACAGGCCATTGTCGCAGTCGAGCATCGAGTTCTGCGTTGATCCGGCTTATCCCGAGACATGTTCGTCGAACGGGACGGAATGCCAGAAGCAGGTTCCGTGTGAGCGGCCGATGATTAAGCCGGAAGTCCCAGCGTCCTAGTGATATCGCCAGCACAGCACCTGCCAGGATTGTCCAGACTGAACCAGAAAGAGCCTTGAACGTCAGCGGATTGGACAAACTGCCTTGCGGAAGCGGCAGGTAATTTCCCCAGGGAAACAGGCCAAGCAACAGCGAACACAGCGCCAGCGCCAGCGCCGCTGCTTCCTGGTAGCGCGAGACGTGCTTGCGCGAGCCCGCCGGACCTGGTGCTGCGAGACCTGGCGCCGGCGCCAGCATGTGCATGATCACGAGCAGCACATAGCCGGCGGCCAGTATCCCGCCGGCTTGGATCGCAAGAGCCCACCACCATTGCGACGTTGCCGACGCCGCATCGAGCAGCAAATCCTTGGCGACATACGCGCCGCTCGGCGGAAGCCCGATCAGCGCCAGCCCCGCCAGGCCAAAGGCAAGGACACTTGTCGGCAGGATTCGGGCAACGTTGCCCAGTCCTACGATTCGATCGTGCCCCAACTCCGCGTAGATCAATCCGGCCACCATGAACATCGCTGCCTTCGCAGTGGCGTGGGACATCGCCTGCAACATGCCACCTGCCAAAGCGCCGTCACGCACGAGTTGCGCCGATCCCGGCGGGCAAGCCAGCGGGAAAATCAGGAACAGATAGCCAATCTGGGCCAAGGTCGAGTAGGCGATCAGGAGTTTCAGTCGCTTCTGCCGCAACGCTTCGACGCTGCCGAACAGAATAGCACCGACGCCCAGCCCAGCGAGCACCTGCATGGCGGCCGAAGCCGGCACGTGCGGCATGACGTCGAACCAGAGGCGCACGGCAACGAAAAACGACCCCTTCACGACCAGTCCCGAAAGCACGGCACTCGCTGCGGCCGGCGCGCCCGCATGCGCCGGCGGCAGCCAAAGGTGGAGCGGGAACAGCGCCGTCTTGGCCAGGAGCCCCGTCGTCATGAGCGCGGCGGCCACAAAGAGCACAGGTTCGGCACGGACTCGTTGCGACAGCAGGACGATGTCGAGCGTGCCGTAATCGCCGTACATAAGGGTGGTGCCCGCCAGATAGAGTGCGGAGCCAAGCAGCGCGAAGAGCAGGTAGCGCAGCGCGGCTTGCAGGGTTTCGGCGCGGCCGTCCAAACAGACCAGCGGTACGGCGGCGAAAGTGAGCAGCTCCAGCGCCACGTACAGCGTGAACAGATCTCCGGCGAGGAAGATCGTATTCATCGCTGCCCATACCGCAGGAAGCAAAATCCAGAACGCGAATGGCGCGCGCGATTCGCTCGACCCTTCGGGCGTGCAGAAGTCAGCGCTGGCAAAACTGCAGATCCCGCCCATCACCACTGCGGTGATCACTATCATGACGACGGAGAGCCCGTCGGCACGCAGCGCCACGCCGAGCGGCGGCGTCCAGCGTCCGATCAGATAGACAAGCGGGGCTCCGACCAGCCGCTGCGTAAGCGCGATCGCGAGCGCCACAGCAAGACCGAACGGCATGACGCAGAACACGACACGCTCGACCTGACGTCCGCCGCAGACAAAGGCCAGCAAAGCGCCCGCCAGCGGGATGACGAGCGCCAGCACGAGCAGAAATCCGCCGTCGGTACCGGTCAAGTAAGCAACGGAAGCCTGCATCAGTCATCCGCTCTACGGGCGAGATCTTGTTTGTCGGCTTGCGTCACGACAGGATCGGTTTGTGCGCCAAGACGTATCAGCAGCGCGACTGCGAGCGCTGTGGCCGCGAAGGCGACCACAATACCTGTGATCACCATGGCCTGAGGTACGGGATCCGCGAGCGCGCCGATGGCAGCGCCGCGGCGCGCGATGATTCCGAACAGCAAAAAGACGCCGCTGCCGAGCACGTTGAAGGCGAGAATCCTACGCAATGGGTCAGGATGGATGATGAGACCATAAAGGCCGACGCCGGCGAGGATCGCGCCGGTCAATCCCGCCAAGGTCGCCGTGCTCATGGCCGCGGTGCCCGGATTGGCGCTCCCCCCACAAGCATCGGAAGCGTTGCCGCGATCGACAGCGTCATGAATATCTCGACAAAGATGATGACGGGCTTGGCGAAACCATGCGGATAGGCCAGGAAACCCCCGGCGGCGGCGAAGCCCAAGATACCGACTCCGAGAAACACGATCGGGCCGGCCGCGAGCGCGATCCGCAGCCAGCGCTTGCTGATCGCCGGCACGTCGGTCAGTCCTGCCATCATGATGATCACCCACATGGCTGCCAGGATGGCACCACCTTGAAAGGCGCCTCCCGGCTCGTCCGCGCCGATCCAGAAGATGCGAATGCCAATCAGGATCCCGAGCGGCGGCAGAACTTGCGCGAAGAACGTCAGCGTACCCCCGCGCGCCACCGCGCGCGGTACGTCGGGAGCGCCACCCCAGCAGCGGTCGCATGCGAGCGACCAGACCCCAACGACAGCGATCACCAGCACGCATTTTTCGAGCATCGTGTCGAACGCCCGATAAGCGATCAAAACGGCTGTAACTGGATTACCGAGCCCGGTCGTGGCGATGTTTTCCATCGCTTGCGGGGCGAGCGTTGGTGCCGGGTCTGGGAGCGACACGACGACCGTCGCCAAGGCCAATGCAGCAAGTGCGCAGAGCGCCATGATCGCCCAGCGTAGCGGCTGTGTAGGATCCAATTCTGTCGCCGCAACCGCAGTCCCGCGCCGCTTGCCGGCCGCGCCGATGAGCAATACGCCGGTAAGGCCGCCACCAATGGCCGCTTCGGTCAACGCTACGTCGACCGAAAAAAGTCGCACCCAAATCAGGGATAGCAGCAGCCCGTATGCAACATAGCTGACCACCGCTGGAAAGGTCGCGCGCGCTAAAACAGTATAACCCGCCAATGTCAGCACCAGCGCGGCAAGACCGATATCGAGCGTTTGCACGATCATTCGGTGCGCCCGTTGCGTCGCGTCGATTGCGCGATGAGTTGCCCTACAGTCGCGCCTGAGAGTTGGACGAGCACCCACACCACCACAAGCTTGAGTGCGGCGAGCACATTGTCGGCTAGCGGAAGAAGGCCAATCACGACGAGTCCGAGACCGAGGTTGTCCGCTTTGGTCAGCGCATGGAGGCGGCTCAACGTGTCGGGGAAGCGCAGTAATCCGCACGTACCCGCCAGAAAAAAGATCAGGCCGGCGCCGATTGCGACAATGGAGAAGAGGTTCGGAGCGAAACTCATTTTTCGCCTGCTCCTTCGGATTCCCCCGTTGCGATACTGTTCACAAAGGCGACGGACGCGAACGCGGCGAGAAGCGCCAGTCCCATAGCGACATCTTCCACGCCCGGCACACGCGTTGCATTGGCCACGAGCAGCAAGGTTGCGATCCCGCCACTGCCGAAAAGCTGCGCGGCCATCGCGCGGTCGGCATCGTGCGGTCCGTACAGGATACGGAACAAACCGATCGCGACGGTGAAAAGGATGAATACCGCAGCGGAGAGTAAAAAGTCAGTCATCGCGCAAAGCCCCGACAAATAGACTCTGTTCCGCGGTCATATTGGCCGCAACCGGCTGCTCAGTATCGAGACAGTGGACGACCAACCTGTCATCCGCGTCTGTACCGGCAGGGAGCGCCCCCGGCTGCAGACTCGACAGCGCGCAAAACGCACCACGCGCGTAGCCGTTTGGCAGGCGCAGCGGGAAAACGACGAACCCCAGGCGCAACGAAAGCCTCGGATCGAACGCGCGTCGTGCCACATCCACTCCGGCCGTGGCCGATTGAAGCAATACGTGTAACGCAAGCCGCGCGGCCGCGAACGGTCGCATTCGCAATGCAGCATCGGGCAACAGGCGGATGCTAATCCAGGTCGAGATCGAGATCGCCACGATCCCGACTGCGATAAGCGCCCCGCCGCCGCCGGAGATCATGAGCCAAAAGATTAAAAAAATAGCTCCTCGCGCGACCGCGATGCGCCCGGGTTGCGAACCTGCAGCATAGAGGAAGTTGCTCGACATGCCAATCCCGAAGGATGCGCGGGAGATACACGAGAGTCTCAGAACATCCCGCCGTCTCTTCGCAACGTATCACATTCGCGGAGGCCCACCAAGGATAGGAGGACGCAGCAAAAGAGAATCCGAACGGCTCTTGACGGCCCGTCATTCCGGGTGCCGTATTAAGAGGACTGGCTTCGGGATGAGAGTGGCATGCTACCGCTTACGGTTTCCCGACAACGGCTTTTCGCGCTACTGCTCGGCCCAGCGCTTGCCGTCGTGCTCGCCGGCTGCGAGCCGACAGCTGATGCGAACTCGGCGCCGGTCCGTCCTGTGCGAACAGTGACCGTGGCAAGAGGCCACACTGCCGAGCAAGTCATCCTAACCGGGCACGTCAACGCCGAAAAGGAATCCGCGCTGGCGTTTCGCATCGGTGGCCGCATCATCGAGCGGTTGGCCGATATCGGCAATCGCGTTGAACCGGACCAGATCCTGGCAAAGCTCGATCCGCAGGACGAGCTCAACGCTCTACGCTCCGCCCAGGCGGCACTCACCGCCGCGCAAGGTCAGCTGGTCGAAGCCAGCAACAACTTCGATCGCCAGCAGCAATTGTTGGAGCGAGGATTCACGACGAAAGTCTTGTTCGATCAGGCGCAGCAGAATTTGCGGACCGCGCAATCCCGCACCGACGACGCTCAAGCGCAATTGCAGATCGCCGAAGATCGTGTGAGCTACACACAGCTTAAGGCAAATGTCGTGGGATCGATCACGGCGCGCGGCGCCGAGGCCGGCGAAGTCGTGCAGCCTGGACAGATGATTTTCCAGGTGGCCCGGCAGGAAGGGCGCGACGCCGTATTCGATGTGCCGGCACAGGTGATACGCTCAGCGCCTCCCGATCCCACGATCGTCGTGGCCCTGACCGACGATCGTTCCGTCACCGCAATGGGACGCGTGCGACAGGTCGACCCGCAGGCCGATCCGGTCACACGCACCTTTCGCGTCAGAGTCAGTTTGTTTGATCCTCCCCCCGCGATGCTGCTCGGGGCCACCGTCACCGGACGCATGGAACTCGAAGCATCGCCCGATATTTCGATCCCCGCCAGCGCCCTCACCAGCTACAACAACCATCCAGCCGTCTGGATCGTCGATCCGTCTACTCTGACGGTGTCGGTGCGCAACATCGAGGTTGCGCGTTTTGATCCGGGCACGGTTGCTGTTTCGGAAGGATTGACGGGCGGCGAAATCGTAGTCGTCGCCGGCATTCAGGCGCTCTACCCGGGTCGCAAGGTTCGCCTGCTGGGATCACCTTCGTGACAGGGCCGAACCTATCGGAATGGGCGCTCAAACATCGCTCCTTCACGATATTTCTTATGGCCGTGGTGACGGTCGCCGGTCTGACCTCCTATTTCCGGCTCGGCCGCAATGAGGATCCGGCCTTCACCTTCCGGACCATGGTGGTGCAAGCGGCGTGGCCGGGCGCCACTTTGGATGACACGCTTTCGCAAGTCACAGAGCGGCTTGAGAGAAAGCTGCAAGAAATCAAAGGCCTCGATTTCTTGCGCAGCTATACCAGTCCAGGCCGCACGACTATTTTCGTCAATCTGAAGGGATCGACAAGACCTACTGACGTTGCCGATATCTGGTATCAGGTTCGCAAAAGCATCGGCGACATCCGTCACACGCTGCCGGCGGGCGTGATCGGGCCGGGCTTCAACGACGACTTCGGCGACACCTTCGGACTGATCTACGGATTCACGGCGCAGGGATTCACGCATCGGGAACTGCGTGACTATGTGGAGGAGATCCGCTCGCGCCTATTACACGTTCCTGATGTTTCCAGCATCGAAATCCTCGGCGCGCAAGACGAGCAGATCTTCATCGAGTTCTCGACGCAGCAACTCGCCGGACTCGGAATCGATCGCGCCGCTTTGATTGCCGCGCTTCAGGCACAGAATGCAGTCAGCCCGTCCGGATCGATACAAACGGGCGACGAGAAACTCCTGCTCCAGGTTTCCGGGGCATTTCAGTCCGAACAGGACATTCTGGCCGTCAATTTCCTGGCTAACGGACGGTTGGTTCGGCTGCGCGATATTGCCGAGGTGCGTCGCTCCTATGCCGACCCGCCGCAGCCGATGTTTCGGGTCAATGGACAGCCCGCCATCGGGCTCGCCATTGCCATGACCGAAGGCGGCGACATTTTGAAACTGGGCCGCAACGTCAAAGCGGAGATCGATGACGCCGTCGCCGACCTGCCGCTCGGCATCGAAACTGCACTGGTATCGGATCAACCCGCAGTCGTCAGCACGGCCATCGGCGAGTTTATGACCTCGCTGTGGCAGGCGATCGCAATCATCATGGCAGTGAGCTTCGTCAGCCTTGGGATTCGCGCCGGCGCCATCGTCGCTCTCTCAATTCCGCTGACGATGGCGATTATTTTTCCGATCATGGAATGGCTCAGCATCGATCTCCAGCGCATTTCGCTGGGCGCATTGATTATCGCCCTGGGTTTGCTTGTCGACGATGCAATGACGACGATCGACGTCATGACCTCGCGTTTGGCGCATGGCGACAGTAAGGAGCAGGCGGCGACATTCGCGTATCAGACGCTGGCCTTCCCCATGCTCACGGGATCGTTCGTCACCGCGGCGGGTTTCGTGCCCATCGGCTTTGCGCGCAGCACAGCCGGTGAATACACGTTCTCGATCTTCGCCGTCGTGACAATTGCGCTCATCGTGTCCTGGTTTGTCGCGGTGCTATTTGCGCCTCTGCTCGGCGTCGTTTTCCTTAAAAAGCCGCCGCCAGGCGATGCCGCGGGACCAGGCGCGGTGGT